>JABAOC010013502.1_pt1 | contig 19657 bp, 20 predicted proteins | sample 7062161 | NCBI WGS metagenome assembly JABAOC01 (sample SAMN14538625, study PRJNA623070) | marine sediment metagenome | biome: marine biome [ENVO:00000428]; feature: marine pelagic biome [ENVO:01000023]; material: deep marine sediment [ENVO:00002113] | place: India: Gulf of Khambhat ... | reverse complement strand
AATGTTGGTTCTAAGCAGACAAAGAGATCAGTCAATTATGATCGGCGACGATGTCGAGATTATAATCGTTGATGTTCGTGGAGATAAAGTTCGTCTTGGTATAACAGCTCCGAAGAGTGTACCGGTACATCGCAGAGAAATATACGACGCGATCCAACGAGAAAAAGCCGATAAAAAGGCGTCCGAGAAACAGCCTGAGAAAGAACCCCAAGCCAAGAAAGAAGAAAAAACCACAGAACAGCAAGAGCAAAAGCCTCATAAACTGCCCTCAGAGAAATCGTAAAAGCAGCAATAAATCAAACGAAAACAGCCCTCAAGATTTTTCACGAATATCTTCCCCTTTCTATTTGTATTCGTTCCTTTCGTTTAAGTGCATCCCGATCATTGATTCGGTAATGTTGATAATAATACCGTATTTCAAGAGTTTTATCCCGAAGCTCGAATGTCATATTGTGTGGCACGGAGTTCGTGGGTAAAATGGAATCGCATGGACGGTTAAAGTTCGGATTCGATAGGAATGCTTGAATTCATTACGGACAGGGATATATACGAGAAGGTAATTTGCAGGCGGATTGAAAAGGCCCGTAAGTTTCTCTGGATAGCAACGTCTAACTTAAAAGACCTTCATGTGGATAAGAATGGACGGATGGTGCCATTTCTTGAGATATTATCTGATTTAGTAGATAAACAAGTGGAGATCAGGCTGCTGCATGGCAAAGAGCCTGGGTCGGCATTTCGTGAGGATTTCGACAAATACCCGAACCTTATACGTGGCATGGAACGGATTTTATGCCCGAGAGTACATCTCAAAACCATGGTCATTGACGGGACTTTCGCCTATACGGGCAGTGCAAATCTAACCGGAGCCGGCATGGGCGCTAAGAGCGAGCACAAAAGAAACTTCGAGTCCGGCATAATTACCGACGATAAAGTTTTGGTCGGCAAAATCATGGAGCAATTCGACAGCATCTGGCGAGGCACCCACTGCCCCTCGTGCAAGCGAAAAGAATTCTGTGCCGACTACAAAGACATCCTCGCCTGAGTAACAAATCCTCAAAAAACACATATTGCCAAATGATAACCTAAATACGGATAAGGTCGGGATAATTATATATTGTCACTCTGAGGGAGGAGATTTATACTTTTAGCATGCTGAAAAAGATACTTTCTTTTTATACGAAATATTTTGCGGTTTGGGTGGTTTTGTTCGGGGTGGCGGCGTATTTTTTGCCGGGGCCGTTTGTGGCTTTGAAGGGTTATATGGACTGGTTCTTTGCGCTGACCATGTTCGGGATAGGGGTGGTTCTGCAGGTCGAGGATTTTAAGCGAATCGCGCAAAAACCAGTTATCGTTCTTATCGGCTCGGCGGCGCAGTTCAGCCTTATGCCGGTAGGGGCCTTTGTTCTGGCGAAGCTGTTTAATCTGCCGCCGGAGATTGCNNGATACGGCGTATTCGGTTTCGCTGACGACGGTCTCGACGCTGTTGTGTCCGTTATTGACGCCGGGGCTGACGTTTCTTCTGGCACGGTCGAGGCTGGAAGTACCATTCCTTGATATGGTGGTTAGTGTTATAAAGATGGTGATAGTACCGTTGTTTGTAGGATTCGGGGTGCGGCATTATTTCAAGAGCAGGGTCGAGAAGATTCTGCCGGTATTTCCGGCAATATCGGTGACGTTCATCATATTTATCTGCTCGTTGGTGATAGCTCTTAATAAATCTTACCTGGCTCAGGTAACGGCGATTATTCTTGCCGCAGGGATTGTTTTGAATGTTTATGGAATGCTGACAGGTTATGGCGTCGGATCGGTCTTTCGGATGGATGTGCGACGGAGGCGAACGCTTGCGATTGAGATTGGGATGCAAAACGCTGGCCTGGGGACGGTTTTGGCGTTGAAGCATTTCGGCGAGAAAACGGCCATGCCGGCAGCGATATTCGTATTCATCTGCATTATCACGGCTTCGCTTATGGCGGCGGTATGGCAACGAACATCGCCGGACAAGACTCGTAGCTGAATATTGAATGTTGAAAAATATTGACAAGAGCGTTGTATTTTGGTGGTAGAGACGCTATAATTTGCCGATAGTGATTTTCTGAGAAGTATGATGGGCAGTCCGGTTCGGCTGCCCTTAAGTTTGAGTGCAAGAAATTGAGGAGCTGATAGATATGGCCTGTAATCTTGCAATAGCAGGAGTGACCGGTGCGGTCGGTCAGGAATTTTTGAAAATTCTCGAAGAGCGGGATTTTCCGTTTAGTTCGTTAAAGATGCTGGCGAGCAGCCGGTCGGCCGGCAAGAAAATCGAATTTAAGGGCAAAACTTACATCGTTGAAGAACTGACAAAGGACAGTTTCAACGGGATTGATATCGCTTTATTTAGTGCCGGGGCGTCTCGCAGCAAAGAATTCGCTCCGCCGGCGGTCGAGGCCGGTGCCGTGGTAGTGGATAATTCTTCGGCCTATCGAATGGATCCGGAGGTTCCGCTTGTGATTCCGGAAATCAATCCGCAGAAAATCGCTGAGCATAAGGGCATCATCGCGAATCCGAACTGCTCGACGATTATCGGGATTGTGCCGGTCTGGCCGCTGCATAAGGCAAATCCCGTCAAAAGAATGGTCGTCAGCACATACCAGGCCGCCAGCGGGGCGGGCCAGTCGGCAATGCTTGAGCTTGAAGAGCAGACACGCGAGATTCTTGCCGGCAAAAAGCCGACATGCAAGGCGTTCAAGTATCAGATTGCCTTCAACGTTTTCAGCCATGATTCTGCGCTCGGGCCGAACGGATATAATCTGGAAGAGGTCAAGATGGTCAACGAGACCCGCAAGATATTCGATTGTCCCGAGATTGCAGTGACCTGTACGTGCATTCGTATTCCTGTGTTCCGGGCGCACTGCGAGAGCATTAACCTGGAGTTTGCCGACCCGATTACTCCGGACCAGGTGAGAGGCCTTTTGAGTACTGCAATGGGCGTGACAGTATTGGACGACCGCGAGCATAACCGCTTCCCGATGCCGATCGACGCTTCCGGCAAAGATGATATTTTCGTCGGGCGGATCCGCCAGGATGAATCAATACCTGAGAACCGCGGCATCAATATCTGGGTGGCCGGCGACCAGTTGCGAAAAGGAGCTGCTCTTAACGCTGTTCAAATTGCTGAAAAACTGCTTTAATAGCCGGTATGGCTATTCGCAAGATAAAACTCACCATACAGTACGATGGCAGCCGGTACTCCGGCTGGCAGATACAGCCGGGAAAGAGGACCATCCAGGGCGAGCTTGTTGAGGCCCTTTCAGATCTCGTAGGGGTCAGAACTCACGTCCACGGCGCCAGCCGGACAGATTCCGGCGTCAGTGCGCTGGGGCAGGTCGGCCTGTTCGAAATCGACTCGCCCATCCCCACGGAAAATTTCGCCGATGCAATTAATGACCGGCTCCCGCATGAGATAGTGGTGACATCAGCCGAAGAAGTACCGCGGGATTTCGACCTGCTCGGTGGTGTCAAAAGCAAGCTCTACCGCTATACGATTTACACCGGTCGCTATCGCCCTGTACTCCGACTGAATCAATGCTGGCACATACCGAAGAAAATTGATGCCGGAGCGATGAATCAGGCGGCTCTGTTGCTTATTGGAACAAGAGATTTCAAATCCTTTGCATCCGCCGCCGACCGGCGGGAAAGCTCCATCCGGACAATTTTCCACTGTGATGTCACCGCCGATGACAAGTGGATATATGTTAATGTCGAAGGCGACGGTTTTTTGTATAATATGGTCAGAAATATAGTTGGTACCCTGGTCGATATCGGTTTCGGTAGATGGAATCCGGAGAAGATAAATGAAATACTCGAAGCAAAAGACCGAACCACGGCCAGACGCCTGGCTCCACCGCAAGGACTTTGTTTGATGTGGATTAAGTATTGAAGATTGTTCACGTTATAACTCGTTTGATTCAGGTCGGAACACAGACAACACAGAGGAAGAAATTTATGAGACAAACAATTGCATACTTGATTACAATCTGCCTTGTATTATCAGTTGGATGCCGTCGCAAATCGAACATTGAGAGTACTTTCATGTATTCTGATGGAGTGGAGATAACTGAGATAGAGTTTTGCCCTGGTGTCGAAATTAAGAAAGGAAGGATGCGAGTATTCCTTTATGAACGCGATTCGGAAATGGATAGTTTACCTGATGGTGGATATTGGGAAGCCATGTTATTTGAAGTAGACCCGAACTTAACAGAATTCAAGCTGACAGATTCAGAATTAGAAGCGGCTAAGTGTACGTGGATATACAATTGCCCTAGGAAAACAGCAGCCACTTTCTTAGTTAAAAGTGGCACAATTAAAGGGAGGCGGAATCCTTTTAGCAGGAAATATGAGATAAGTATTGATATCAGTGTTGATCACGATATTGATTGGATAAGTAATAAGAAGAGATTAAAAGCAACTTTTTCCAGGCCAAGTTCATTTGTAACATCCCTGAGCAACCACTAAAAAGGAATTGGAACAACGGAAAGTAATAACTCTGTGGCAAAAAAGAAATGAAAATCGTTCATGTAATAACTCGTTTGATCCTTGGTGGTGCGCAGGAGAACACGCTTATCACGTGTAAAGTCCTGGCGCAGCGGGGGCATGATGTCACGCTAATAACCGGACCGGCTCTGGGACCGGAAGGCGAGCTTTTCAACCAAGTGCAAGGGCAGGGCTATAAGGTTGTCGTTATCGACAGGCTTCGCCGAGCTATCAATCCGTTGAATGATTTGCCCAGCTATTTTCAGATTAAAAAGCTGCTTCGGCGGTTGCAGCCGGACATTGTTCATACTCATTCGGCCAAGGCCGGGATATTGGGCAGATTCGCAGCCCGCAGCCTCTGTCATTGCGAGGCCTGCGAAGCAGGTCGTGGCAATCTCAGTCGTTGCATATCGAGATTGCTTCGTCGCTCTGCTCCTCGCAATGACAAAGTGGGGCGTCATAAACCTGCGGTTGTTCATACTATACATGGTTTGGCTTTCCATCCTTATCAGAGCGAAACTTTGAATAAATTTTATATTGCTGTAGAAAAATCTGCTGCAAAGCGAACGGATTTTTTTATTAGCGTCGCGGATGCTATGACGGCGCAGGCGACTGCTGTCGGGATCGGCAAATCCGAGCAATATGTCACAGCTTATTCGGCTATTGATGAGGATGATTTTCTGGACTTGATAGCACAGGATCGAAAAAGCGATTTTCGTCGGAAGTATGGTATAAATGAAGATGCGATTGTACTTGTCACTGTGGCCCGGCTGTTCATGCTTAAGGGCCATGAGTATATTATCGAGTCTGCTAAAGAGCTTTCGAAGCGATTTGCAAATTGTGTTTGGCTCTTCGTTGGGGACGGCGATCTTTCAGAACATTACAAGCAGCAGGCTCGCGAGTTGGGATTGGGCGACAGGATTAAATTCACGGGGCTTTTGCCGCCCAGCCAAATTCCACTTGCTATTCAATCATCCGATATGCTCGTCCATTGCTCGCTACGAGAAGGTCTCGCCAGGACGCTGCCACAGGCTATGCTGTGCGGCAGACCGGCAATATCTTTCGATGTTGACGGCGCCAGAGAAGTAGTGAATGAAAACACGGGCCGGCTGATTGAGCCGAAAAATGTCGGACAGCTAATCGATGCCTGTGCTGAGTTGATAGAAGATAAAAATTTGCGGGAGATGCTTGGCAGAGCCGGTAGAGAATCTGTAAAAGAGAAATTTGCCCCGGATACGATGGTCGATACCATCGAAAAAGTCTATATAAAACTGCTGGACCGAAGGTAATTATATTCAGATGAGTGAAAAGATGGATGAGATGCTTAGTTGTTGCGGCTTGAATTGTCATGGCTGTGCCATCTATTTGGCAACGAGGGAGAAGGACGACGAGAAAAGACACAAAATGAGGGTGGAAATCGCCCTACAAATCAAAGAGCGCTATGGTGAAGAATATAAGCCGGAGGATGTTACTGACTGTGATGGATGTTGTACAGAAGGGGGCAGGCTGTTCTCAGGAAGCAAGAACTGTCACATGCGAAGGTGTGCGAGACAAAAGCATATCGAAAATTGTGCTTATTGCGATGAATATTCCTGCCAGAAGCTTGAAGAATTGTTGCTACTGATGCTCAAGCCAAAAAACGATTAGATAAAATAAGAAGCAAAATCTAATCCACTCTCATTTGGGAGGAATATATTATGGAAAATCACAAAGAAAGACTAAAGCTTTTTATAACGGTTTTAGTTATTGCTATTCTCACCACGAATGCAACTGCTGAGACGATATATGTGGACGCAAGGAGCGGCAATGATGATAATCCTGGCACAAAAGATAATCCTGTTCGGACAGTAGGGCGGGCGGCGGAAATTGTTAATGGCAGTACGGGGAAGGGCCCGACAACAATCAAAATTGCGCCGGGGATATATAACCTAACTGAGTCTGTAGAATTTGGTGGTACTCGGCAATATACCGAAAAAGAGCGATTGGTAATTGAAGCTGTCATACTTCCTGACGATCCACAGTGGAAACCGGCGTTGATGCCGATTATATTGTCAATCGGAGATCCTCGAAAGCAGGGTAAACTCGAAGGCCTTACGGAAACCTACGGAATAAAAATTGGAATAAGTCATGTAACCATACGCGGCTTAAAATTCCTGGGCAATCCTCTGCCGCAAAACTGGCACTGCTGCATTTCGCGTATAGGTGACGACCTCGACGACTTATTCGTGACACAATGTATGTTTATAGGTGATAGAAACGTGATGGACATCTATTGTGCTGCCCTGGCGACCGGTGACGGATTTGTGGTCGATCACTGTATTTTCTTCAACTGCCATGCCTGCACGGTTTTTTGGGACGGCCCACAGATTGTTGTGGGCAATGGCTGCGCCATGAGATATTGTATTGTCGATGGGGCTGATATTTCCGGCGTATGGACATGCCAAACGTCGGAAGATTTCGAATTTCACCATAATGTCGTGACCCGCAGCGAATATTTCTGGATGCGGAAAAGAATAGACAATCCGAGAAAGTACCGTTTGCACGATTGCATCGTCACCGGCAATAAGAACTACTCAGGATACGGCGTCGCGAGCGGGCCGACCGGACTAACCGGAGAAGAAGTAGCTTATGAGGAAAACAACATCGTCAAACAAGGGATGGTAGTTCTGGAAAAGGACAAGAGAGCAAGGAATTACCTGCATCCTGTCCCCAATAGCCTCGGGTGCAATCTTGGCGCAGGATTATTCAGTAAGAAAAAGGAGAAATAAGAGCTATGAAAAGTTACAGAAAAGAGCTTTGGTTTAATACTTCAAGCAGGCGCGAATTTATTAATATTACGCCGGAAGTTGAAGAGTGTCTTAGCGAGAGCGGCATCAGGGAAGGCTTTGTGCTTTGTAATGCCATGCACATAACCGCCAGCGTTTTTATTAATGACGATGAATCCGGACTTCATAACGATTTCGAAGTCTGGCTGGAGAAATTGGCGCCGGAAAAGCCTCACTCGCAATATCAGCACAACGGCTTCGAGGACAACGCCGATGCTCACCTTAAACGCAGCGTGATGGGCAGGGAAGTTGTAGTAGCCGTCACCGGCAGCAAACTTGATTTCGGGCCATGGGAGCAGATATTTTACGGCGAGTTCGACGGCAAGAGAAAAAAACGAGTCCTTGTGAAGATCATCGGCGAATAAGGGGAATCTTTTATGGTTGAAAGAAATGTTAAATATTTTGAAAAGCCAGGCCAGCAGAATACGAAGGCTACAATTGAGGCCGTGCATACTTATCTGCAAAAGGGCAAAAAGGTTAAAGCGCTTATCGTCGCATCAATTTCCGGACAGACAGCCTTGAAAACAGTGAAATGCCTTAAAAATATCTCTATACCTATCGTTTGCATAACAGGGTCACCAAGTTGGCGGAATTACCCGGAGTATAAGTTACCACTGATACCTAAAAAGACACGCACACAGTTGGATAAGTCTGGGATCATCACCGTTGATTCTGCGCCTTCGAGCCTGACCGACACCGTGGAATTCGGCTTTGCTCGCTATGGTTTTCATTCACCAACATGGATGTTCGTTGAGACACTCCTGGCCGTTGGAGGGTACGGTCTGAAAACAGCAGTTGAATGTGCACTAATGGCTACCGATGGGGGCTATGTTGTTCCCTTTAAGGAAATCCTTTCAATTGCGGGCACTGGTAAGGGTGCTGATACGGCTATTGTAGCCCGTTCCACCTTCTCTTCAACTGTCTTTAGCAGTGATTTCCGAAAGAGATTTGTAATAAAAGAGATACTCGCAATGCCAAGAAACAAAATCTTTCACAAAACCATCACAATGGGAAATTGGAGCATTGATGAGACCAAATAGGTGAGAGCAAATATCTAGGCGAATTTGAAGGCAAAAGAAAAAAACTAGTCCTTGTTAAAATCATTGGTGACTAAATAGGTTGACTGGATGGATTTGTTGTTTTTCCTGACTCAAGTGTTGATTATCTCTTGCTCCGGTGCGATGCAGCCGGGACCTGTCACTGCGACCGTCATTACGATGGGTACGCGCGACCGCTGGGCGGGGACACTCATGGCCATCGGCCACGGCATTATTGAATTCCCCCTTATTGTTGTGATTATTCTGGGCATGGGGAAATTTTTTCAAATTCCGAAAGTTCAAGTCGTCGTCGGCCTGGCTGGCGGGACATTTCTACTGCTAATTGCGGTACAAACCTACCTAAGTCTCAAAGCTAAAGGTGTTAACGAGCCGAAAGTCCTCAAGGGCAAACCCATTCTTGCGGGTATTATTTTATCTGCCGGTAATCCATATTTTCTCCTCTGGTGGGCAACGGTAGGTCTGGCTCTGGCTAACCAGGCCCCTCCACAATGGGGAATCTGGGCCTTCGCACTTTTCGCGCTGACACATTGGGCGGTGGATTTGATTTGGCTGCAAATTCTTTCCTGGGCAAGTTTCAAAGGCACCGGTCTGTTCAGCGCCCGCATCCAGCGAATCGTGTTGATTATCTGTGCCATGGCGCTGTTTTTCTTTGGCCTGTTCTTTATTTATAATGCCGCCGGTACACTTATAAAAACAGTATTGAGAAGGTCTTAATTGAACTTTCAAAAGGCAAAACCAATAGTGACTAATAGCAGGTCAAATGTTCGCCCCCGAATGTACTACAGTTTGCCAATCCTGCGATTGGCTTGTTTGATTGCGTTTTTCGTTGGCGTTCTGGCCATAGAGAGCGGTTGTGCGACGAATCTGTTTTCGGATGTGTTCAAGAAGCAGGATACGAGACTCACAAAAGGACCTTTCCTGCTTGGCGTGTATCCGGACCGGGCCGCGTTGATGTGGGAGACCGATACCGAGGGACCCTGTAAGTTATACTATGGCGAGGACGGCAGGCTCGATAAATATGTCGAGAGCGTAGCACAGTCCATTCAGTCCGGCGAAGAAGCTGTTAAAAAGTTATTTTTTATCCACAAGGTCTGGCTCGAAGATCTGGAGCCCGGCCGGTTTTATGACTATCATGTTACCGGTCCCGGCTTCGAGGGTAACATCTACAGATTTCGTACCGTACCGGTGAAGACCGATGAAGTCAGATTCATAGTCTATGGTGACAGCCGGACCCGTCCCTCGGTTCACAGCAAGCTGGTTAAGCAGATGAAAAAGCAGAAGATTGATTTTGTCGTCCACTGTGGAGATTTGGTAACAAAAGGTGAAAAATATGAGCAATGGGGAGCTCAGTTTTTTGAGCCGTTAAAAGGACTGGCCGAGAGTGTGCCTGTCTATATCGCCAAGGGAAATCACGAAGGCGATACCGGCAATTATGAAAAACTTCTGGTATCGAAGGGGCGGAAAAACAGCTTTGGTTTCGATTACGGGCCGGTACGTTATTTCTGCGCCGATAATGTCTCTGAAGGATTAGATGACGAAGTCCAGCTTCACTTGATTATCGCTGATGCCGAGGCCAGCGACGCCAAGTGGAAATTCGTCAGTTATCACGTGCCAAGTCTTAATTTCGCCGGTCATTGGTCGGCCTGGGGGTATCCAGATGCGCTGCCGGGCCTGTCCAAAGCCGGCGTCGATTTTGTCCTGGCGGGTCATTCGCATATATACGAGCGGTTCAGACCCATCGCTCCACCTGGTGGTTCGGATGGAAGTTATGTCACCTATATCACCACCGGCGGCGGTGGAGTATATATGCACGAGATTGTACCTAATGTTTATCACGCCGTGGCAATGAAGAAACATCATTTCTGTTTGTTCAACATCAAAGGCAATAAGCTAACTATGGATACCATTGGTATCGGCGGCAGAGTGATTGATCATATTGAGGTAATTAAAAACGCCGGTAGATTGGATAGAAAGTATTTGCGCTTGGCAATCCCGATGAAGCAGATACTGGACTTCCAGCAAATGAATCTTTACAGGCAGGACTGAATTGCTTATGTCAAGTTTTATGCCTCGTGGTTAGGACCTGTTGTTTCCTGCTCGGGATTCAGGATTTCTTTCAATGTGTGCCGGGCCAGAATGTTTAGTTGGGATTGGGCTATTGGCTGCAAACTGTCCGGCTGGTCGGTTCCGGGTTGTGCAAAGGCGGTCGTGGCTGCGGCTTCTGCGATGTCGGACAGTTTGATGCTTGCCGGGTCTTTAGCGGGCAGGAAACCTTCTGAAGGCCCTGATGTCCTGACTATGAGTCTGCTGCCGACGAGATGGTCGAGAATTTTCTGTCCGAACTCGGCGGGAATATCTAATTTACTGCATATCTCCTCGGGCGGGACCGGGGCCTGGTTGTCTTGAAAAGCTTCGGCAATCTCTCTGACGATATTGATTATGGTCAGGTCATTGGCTATGAAATGTTCCTCGGTTTTTTTAGCGGCGGCGATTTCTGCGGCNNTTAAATGCTGAGTTGTATACGTCAACTGCAGACCGAACAGCACTGTCAGCCAGGTAATATAAATCCAGACCACCGTCATGGGAATCAGCGCCATTACACCATAAACCGTGCGGTACAGCCCCAATTCCGTTATACAATATCCGAAAATGCTTTTTGCTGCTATCCAAACCAGGGCAGCCACCGCCGCACCCCAGATGGCGGCTTTTACCTTAACTTTTGTGTTCGGCAGAACAAAGTAAAGCAAAAAGAAGGCGACAATAGCTACGATGTACGACAAAATAAACGGTGCAATATTGGATAAAACAGTTTCCCTCAGACGTACCAAAGCAGAATATTTTGTGACCATGTATATGCCGGCACCAAGAAGCAGCGGCCCGAGAGTCAAAAGCGCCCAGTAGCTGATAATTCGATGCAGAAAATTTCTGCCCCGGGCGACGTGCCAGATATTGTTAAACGATTTTTCTATTGTCGCCAGCAGAGCCAAGGCGGCCCAAATCACAATCAAGATACTGAAAAACCCGATCTGTCCCTTGTTTGTCTCGGCGAAAAACCTGGCGACTAATTCGTCGAGATGCTCTGTAAGCGCTACAGTTTCCTGGGAATCCTCGCCATCGGGGGCGGGGCTCTTGAAAGCTGAAAAGTTCGCTTGGTTGTAGACGAATTTTTTTACCTCTTCTCCGACATCACTATAAGCGGGAAAAGACTGAAATATCAGCAGCATTACTATGGCCAGTGGTACGAGCCCGAAGATTGTATGATACGACAGGGCGGCGGCCTGCTGGCCTGAGCGGTTCTTCTTCAAGAGCCTGGCGCAGTGCGACCAGAGTTTGATTTGAAAAATAACGAAGCGGCCGGCTCTGCCGACCTGTGTCGTGGGTGTGGTCAATAGTTTCTCAAGCGTTAGCATCTCTGTCCCTTTCAAGTGGAGGGCACATTTGTCGATAATTTTTTTTCGGCTTGTCGGCGACAAAAACTTTTGCTTTTTATTACTTGAATATCTCTTCAAGACCCCGTCGCAACAGCTCCTCTCCCTGCTGCTTTAGTTGTAATTCGATGAGCTTGCCTGTATCGAGATAGGGATTATCGACCGTACCTTTGAGCGGCAGCACAATCCTCGTGCCGCGTGTTTCTCTGCCGAGCCTTACAGTTTGACCTTCGGTAGTATAAGGTAAAGTTACCATCATATCCAGACTCTTATCGAGGCCGATTGCTCCTTTGAAGTTAACTGGATTATCGCCTACGTCGATTTGCATATCGTCGTATCGCAGAATACCCTTTTCCAGAACAAATCTCGTTGGGCGAATGGTCATAACCGTACTTCGGGAACCACCGCCGGCCACTGTAAGAATTTGTCCTAGTAAATCCGAGGCCTTCAAGCGCAGTTGATTCATCGAAATCGTGCCGATGACGACCGCGTCGTTTTTCGCTTCGGCGATTAGCGGTATGGCAAGTTGCTCACAATTGAAGTTTGCAATCCCGCTGACATTGACCGCATCGGCAAAAATGGGATTCACGTATTTCAGAAGTCTCTTTGTTGTTTCGTCGTTGACTTTAATATCCTTAACTATTTGTATCGGTTTGGTAGCTTTGAAGAGGGTGGGTTTTTGTTTGAAATCCGCGCCGCCGGCAAAGTTGAATTGTCCTTCGTTAACCGTTGTCGTAAACGGTGCGATGTTCAACAATCCGTTTTGTACCTGGACGTCAACATCGGTTGGACCGAAATCAAGCCCCATATAATCCGCCTTTTCAAAGCCAACATTTGCTTTGGCATTGAGATTGGACAATAATTTGTCTGTTTGGTCGGCCGGGTATTCGCTGATGAAACTGACGGCGTCCTTTCTCTTGCCCTGAAGCGTTAAATCTTCCGGCAGATATGGTGCTGCCACTGTACTGACGGCCGACCAGTCATATTCGCAATCGGCCTGTCCCTGCAGCGTGGTTTTGCCGTCTTTGCTGACCTGGCTGAATTGGCCCTTGGTGATTTTTATTTGCGGGCTTTCGAGCTGTAGGGTTTTGACATTAATCGCTTTTTGTTCTGGATCTACCTCGGCGTCGAAGGCGAGCGTGACTTCGTTCGGCTCGAATGGTTTTTTGCCGGGTAAACTGAGCTTCAGGCCTTTGATTTTTGTAGAGTCGGTCGTGATTTTGTATGTTTTCTTTTCGGAGCTGACAGAAATTTTGGACTCGGCGATGCCGGCCAATTGCATGTCCTTGGGAAAAGATGCGAACATAACAGCGAACGGCCTGACCTTCTCGAAGTTGACATTATTTGCCGATATCTCAAGAATTAAAGGTGCCGCGGATTCATCGCCCAGAGGTACAACGCCGTCTTTTATGCTGAACCGGCCCAGAGTTGTGCCGGCCTGGATGGAGTCGACGGCTACGAGATTCTTTTTCCTGTCCATATTTACGGCGAATTCTATGTTCGCCATAGGTTCGGATGCGCTCAGGCCTTCCTGTGAACTGAGGCGAAGATTTTTAACTGTCCCTGAGCCGGAAGCGGCAATTCTATCTTCTTCGATGGATATCTGCCCTGCTTCCTGAAGCACTCCGGACATCTGGTATTGGCCGATATTGACGAACTGCCCTAATTCGGCTTGCAGTTTTGCAAGGTCTGCTTCGGCATTGTATTTAAGCAATTTGGTGCTGCCTGCGCAATTGATTTTGGCAAAAGATGCCGAGACATCTACTTTGTCGAAGTTTATGCCGGCTTTGTCCGATGAAATTTGTGCTTCAGCCTCGACCGGCTGGGACAGTGCGATTTTCTTTTCTTCGACTATGCCCTCCAGGGCAGTGATAGTAGTGTTGGCCTGGATTTGTTTTCGACCTCCGGCTTTGGGGGAGGTCTCGACATTGCCATTCAACCGGCCCGATGTTAGCTGCATACCTTCTTTGAGTCCCAGAGTTTTTGGCATCTGCGACGAAATGGCAGCCAAATCGCAGTTGAAAGTGCCTTTCAAGTTATAATTTGACCTGGCATCCAGGAGTTCGTCCAGAGACTTGAGTGTCGTAGGGACAATCCCGCTGGCACTGACGGAGGCCCAATCGCTCTTTAGCTGCAGGTTGTCGATATTTATCGCTTCGGTTTCCTGTTTAAGCTTCACGTTAATATCCAGATCGCTGGTCTGCAATCTATCACCTTTTAGCACGTCCCCTGTTATGAGCAGATTTTTTGCTTTTATTCCGGCGTTTATATCTTCGAGTTGACCGTCTTTGATTTCTCCGGTCGCACGACCTCCGAGGAGCCCTTCAGTCTGTATATCGACTCCGGCCAGAGCAAAGATTGGCCCCAAAGATTCAAGGTCCAGATCATTCACATCGACAGTCAGATTACCGCTTGTTCCCTTGAGGCTCCAGCCGGTTTGTTTCTTTGGTGTAATGCTGCCGGCAACTTGAATCTCAGAAGTTTTGCCGGCCTGTGCAACGGCCATTGTCAGATCGAAATTTGTTTGTTGCCCGGGAGGCTGCAAGTTAAGCTTTGAGTTTATTCGTGCAAGCTCGACCGTCCCGGATTTGGGATCAGTAATTTTAACGTTGCCGTCATTAAGAGCAAGCTCCATTCTTTTTACCGGCAATACGATTGGCTGTATTCTTTTGCCGGCCGGTCTTTCCGGGCTGGTGCTTTTGGTCTTTTGTTTCTGTAAGTCTTTAAGATTGATCTGAACGCTCGGCTTTTCAATTAAGGTTTGGCCGAGTGATAAATTGCCGCTTAAAAGTGAGCTGTAGTGTGGTTTTGTGGCAATTTCCTTGACCCGGAGGGAAATTTGGCCGGCCTTGTCGTTAAAGCTAAAGTCCGAAACCTTGATGCCTTTAAGCCAGCCCATTGAGAGGTTGTCGAAGTCAGTTTGGCCGGCGATTGAACTGTTGATTTTGGCCAGAATTATCTGTCTGGCTTTAGCGGATGAGACGAGTGCCGGCATAAGTATAATCACCGAGACAATCAGGATCGCTATGATTGCCAGCGTCAGCTTGAGTACCCTTGTGCCGGTCTTTTTTCGCGGCTTGGTTTTTGTTTTATTTTTTGCTCGCATCGTTTTGACCTCCAAAATTAGATGAATGATTGTACAAAAGCATAAGGACAGAATACACTTGTATTGTGTCGTATACACTTATGATTTGTGCGTTTTTTGGCAAAATCAATCGAGCATTATTTCATCTGATTTGTGTTTGATCAGCTCGTCAACTCTGTCGGTGTACTGCTTGGTAATATCATCGACTTGCTTCTTGCCTTTTTCGAGGTCATCTTCAGTGATGAGTTTGTCTTTTTGCTGCTTTTCGAGATGCTTGTTTGCATCTCTTCGTATGTTGCGAATACCGACCTTTGTCTGTTCGCCGGTCTGCTTGGCCTGCTGAACAAGTTGTTTTCTTCTTTCCTCGCTTAGTGGCGGGATATTAAGTCTGATTATTTTTCCGTCTACGATCGGTGCGATGCTCAGGTCGCTGGCTTTGATTGCTTTTTCGATTTCTTTAATCGAAGCGGGGTCGAACGGCTTAATTACAATCATATCCATTTGAGGCGTCGCCAGGGTTGCCATTTGTTTTAACGGCGTAGGTGTACCGTAAAAGTCGGCCTTTATATTTTCGACCAGGCCTGTTGCGGCCCTGCCGCTGCGGACGGCTTTTAACTCATCGTGCAGGACTTCGATGGCTTTTTTCATTTTGGATTCTGTGTCCGAGACTATTTGTTTAGTAGGCATCTGCAACCTCATTTCATAACTATTTTGGTACCAACGTGCTCGCCACAAAGAGCCTTCGTGATGTTTCCTTTTTCGAAAATATTCAAAACAATAATCGGGATATTATTGTCTCGGCATAGACTTATTGCTGAATGATCCATTATTCTAAGGTTCTTTTTAAGCACCTGGTCAAAAGTTAACTTATCGAAGAGTTGTGCATCCGGATTTATCTTCGGATCGTCGCTGTAAACACCACTCACCTTCGTTGCCTTTATGAGCAAGTCCGTATCGAGTTCCGATGCCCGTAATGCCGCACAGGTATCGGTCGTAAAGAAAGGATTTCCCGTTCCACCCGCCAATATTGCCACTCTTCCGCGTTCAAGGTGACGAATGGCCCTTCTGCGAATAAAGCCCTCACACATCGCCGGTACTTCTATCGCACTAAGGACTCTCGTTTCCTGGCCAAGTTTCTCAAGAGTCTCCTGAAGCGCGCAGGCGTTGATAATCGTAGCCAACATTCCCATATAGTCCGCTGTATTTCTGGGTATATGGCTGGTCTCGGAGAAGCTTTCTCCCCTTAGGAAATTACCCGCTCCGACCACAATTGCAACCTGCGGCCCGAGTTTACAAATCTCAGCGATTCTCTCTGCAATTGACTTTAGTGCGGCACCGTCGATCCCGAACCGGCCTGCTTTGCAAAAACTTTCGCCCGAAAGCTTTAACAGAACGCGATGATATTTGCACTCAGCCACAGTTTCGCATCTCGTATTTCGTATCTCGTATTTCGCACTTCGCACCTCAATTGAGATACGGTTCACGATTCACGATATACGCTTATTATCCGACCTCAAATCGGACGAATCTTTTTATTTTTGCCTCACCGCCGGCTTGTTTGGCCGCTTCGGCAAGGACCTGTTCGACGGATTTACTGTCATCTTTGACAAAAGGCTGCTGCAGGAGGCAGTTCTCGGCATAGAATTTCTTCATTTTGCCTTCTACAATTTTATCTATAATATTCGCAGGCTTGTCCTTAACCTGCTCGGCGAAAATGGCCTTTTCCCTCTCGATTGTTTCAGAATCAATCTGGTCTTTATCAAGCGCCAGCGGCTTGGTTGCGGTTATGTGCATTGCTATGTCGGATGCAGCCTGCTTTATCGCTTCTTGGGCCGCTATCTCGTCATTGCTGGTATCGATTTGGACCATTGTGCCGACTTTTTCGTTGAAGTGAATGTATGTGCTGATAAGCCCCGGACCGTCGAGCTTGTATTTTGCGTAATCTCCGACTTGTGTTTTTTCGCCGGTCTTACTGACCGTTTCGGTCAGAATGTCACTGAATTTTTTGCCCTCAACAGCTGTTTCAAGGATATTCTTTGCGCCCCCGTCGGCTGAACAAGCCAAGGCGTAGTCAGCAAGTATTCGCGCCGTCGCTATGAAATCATCACTCTTGGCCACAAAATCGGTCTCGCAGCAAAGAGTTGCCAGAGCAGCCGTTTTGCCGTCGGGGCTGCTTTTGCGCACGACCAGGCCTTCGGAAGTTTCTCGCTCGGCGCGTTTGGCTAAAGTCGAAAGACCTTTTTTTCTAAGTATGTCCGTAGCCTGCTCGATATCGCCATTGGCTTCCTGAAGAGCTTTTTTACAATCCATCATCCCCTGTCCGGTCATCTTCCTTAGTTTCATCACCATTGCTGCTGAAATATCCGCCATATTAAAAACTCCTGTTCTTTTATTAAGTTTAAGAAAATCTCCCTGTTTGGAATTCGGTATATATATTACTTTAGCCCTCGGAGAAGGCTTCGGCTAAATACTCGCGACTATTTATTCCCGACTTGTAGCTTTTTCCTTCGGGTCCTGCTGCTCGGTCTGGCTTTGTTGTAAGGTCGCGTCTGCTTTTTGCGTTGGATTTTGCTCAACAATAGGCAAAGTCTGTGGCTCGGCTTCGTTGGCGCGGGCCAGAACCGGTCTTCTTGAGCGGGTGCGTCTCGGCCGTTGAGCTGGTTCCTGACGAGCAGCAACCATTGTTTTTCCAATCGCCACCGCATCGGCCAGCTCATTAAGTATCAATTCAATCGCTCTGATGGAATCGTCATTGGCTGGAATGACCACGTCCACTGTGTCGGGATCCGAATCAGTATCGAGAAGTCCTATTGTTACGATACCCAGCTTCCTGGCTTCCCGCAGAGCAAGATATTCCTTTTTAGCATCGACCACGACCACGGCACCTGGCAAACGAGACATATTCCGAACGCCCTGGAGATTAGCTTTTATCTTTCGCATCTCGCGTTTAAGTCTCGATGCCTGCTTTTTGCTCTCACTGTCAAGCGTTCCATCTTTGGCCATAGATTCCAACTGCTCCAGCCTCTGCAGTCGGGAGCGTATCGTTCTGAAGTTTGTAAGCATTCCGCCAAGCCATCGTTCTGAAACATAGTGCATTCCGCACCTCTCAGCGACAGCCTCAACCGCTTTTTGGCCCTGACGTTTTGTTCCTACGAAAACAACGTCTTTGCCGGTAGATACCACCTCAGCAAGAAGCTTTTTAGCAATCAGTAAACCCTTTAAGGTTTTTTTGACATCAATAATATGGATATTGCCGCGCTTTGCGAAAATAAACGGGGCCATTTTGGGATTCCATCGGCTCACGCCGTGCCCAAAATGCACCCCTGCGTTAATTAGTTTCTGGGCCAGGTTTTTAGCCACAAAAAACCTCCAAACAATTTACAAAACTCGGCCTCATCCGCTACGCACAGACGGGCAAACCAACAAAAACTAATGTAAATCGCAGAATATGTCAAGATTTTATGTTAAGAATTTTTTCTATAGCCATATTATAGGTGCATTTTACGTTTGTGGCTAACTGATATAGATCCCGTAATCGTCCCAAGGATTGTGGTGGAATTTTGCGGGGGATTCTCTGTTGCTTGCTCAGCCCTCAAATTACCATTCGCAGGTCAGATATGCCGTTTTCACCACGCAAATACTGCGATAGATAAGGATGCGCCAGCGCCTTATCCCAACTCTTAAAGCCACGCATAGTCTTGGTCCGTATCTTGTACGTCAAACCAATTACCCGCTCAGTAACATTGTTTGTCGGATCACCCGGACCTCGACCAACATACGGCCAGGTCCGCTCTATGTGCTGGAGCAACTGGTTGGCCTTCCAATGAGTGCCCTTACGGCAGTTGATGAAACGCCGCACTAGCCGCTCAATCTCCTCCGGCAGCTGGGGCAATGGCCATTTCTCATGCAACAGTCGCTGCAAATCCAGCATCATCTCTGACTCGTACAACAGCCCTTCGGATGCAAACTGACGCGTCAACTCCCAGGCACGCTTGCACTTGCTCTTGAGCCAGTGAGACAAACAAATCGTACGATCAATCCCTACAGCCGCATTGTCATACACGCTCAACTCATCAGCCCGAAGATGCTCGGCGCCGACAAGATCTACAATCTCCTGTACGTGCCGACGAACCTCTCGCCTGTCGGTCTCGTTGGCCCGTACTACAAACAACAGCTTTCCACTACCTATATCCACGAAAAACAGCATCCCTGTACGCCTCTGCCCGGCCATCTTTGCCCCTGTCCCGTCAACACCAAGGACCTTAACGCCCATACGCATAGACTGCATATGGAGGGCTTTGGCCTTCTGCCCGGATCGAGCCAAGTCCCGCTCAATAGTGCTTTTTGAGCCCAGGCAGCCAAAAATGGTCAGGAATTGCTCGACCCCACGATAGCTCAGCCCCAACATATACAAGACCACACCCATACAGATCAGCCGGTCGGTTCTTTGACGGCCGTCGCTGACGCCTTCGGCCCGGACGGTCCAGGTGGTTTTGCAGAAAGGGCACTTCATTCGGCGCTGGGTTATGGTTTCTATTTTCGGGTCGCTGATAGGCCGGCAGGTGATTGCCGAGTGAATCCTGCCGTTGGGCCGGTTGCAGTGGGGGCATGTTCTCTCAAGTTTCAGGTCGCTTCTGACCGATGGAACATGATAACGAATCATTTTGGGCCTCCTTGTCGAGTGTTTTTACTTCACATCGGCAAAGAGGCTCTTTTTCTATCATCCAAAACCACGCAACTTGGGACGATTAC
>JABAOC010015909.1_pt2 | contig 19664 bp, 24 predicted proteins | sample 7062161 | NCBI WGS metagenome assembly JABAOC01 (sample SAMN14538625, study PRJNA623070) | marine sediment metagenome | biome: marine biome [ENVO:00000428]; feature: marine pelagic biome [ENVO:01000023]; material: deep marine sediment [ENVO:00002113] | place: India: Gulf of Khambhat ... | reverse complement strand
GAACAGTCGAACGCTTACCAGACAGGCTCGCTCATAAGGAGGATCGCTATGAGATGGAGCACAGACAAAGGCTCCTAAGAGATCTAATCGATCTTATGAGGTAAATGAAAGGTGAGTCAAAGTGAATTATTATTTTTTAAGCAGTCGAAATATTTGGTTTTAGGTTCTGATGTAAAGGGGGTTTATGACTTAATCTTGCTAAATTACGTCTTCCTAACCTTTTCTGGAGGTTTCGGGTAAACCAACTTGCTGTGAGACAACCCCAAGTCCACTAAGGACTCCGCCATCTTTAACGCCGCCGCCGTTGGATCTATGACCGGTACTCCCAGTTTATCCCCTAGCTCTTCGGCCATGCCAATCATCCCAGTGCATCCTAGGATTATGAGATCCGCTCCGTCTTCATCGATCGCCTTCTGAGATTCCACCACGAGCCCTTCCTTTACCTCCTCTTCTTTTTCCAGCTCCAACACGGGTATATCTATGGAGCGAACAGAGGCGAATCTATCTCTGAAGCCGTACGCTGCTACCATGTTATGGAAGATTGGTACGACGCTCTGGAGCACGGTGACGACTGAGAACTTGTGGCCTATGATGCTTGCCATAGCCATCGAGGCTTCCGCTGGCCCTATCACAGGTATGTCAACTAGCTCTCTTGCCCCGTGTAGCGCTGGGTCTCCCATGCAGTCTATGATTACAGCATCGTATCCCTCTTGCTCGGCAGACTTGACCTTTTCTAACGTCCATGGAGCCGAGAGGTACTCGTCATACATTGACTCGATGGAGGCCGGGCCTTTCTCAAGGCTTACAACTGTGATCTCGGTACCAGGCCGCGCAAATGCCTTGAACTCTTTTTCAGTGATTTCCTCGAAAAAATCGTTCTTTAGGATCGGTAATATTACACAAACCTTCATTGTGAAGACCTAGTGGAGGTATGTTTCTGACGCTATATATTTTTAGACAAGCGTCATGATAAATTATAGAAGAAAAATTGGGTTATAGGACTTTAGCTTTTCACAATCTTCTCGACGGGCTTGTACGGTATATCGAAGCCGAAGTGTTCCGGGTTGAAGATCTTCAGTCCTTCGGCGGAACGCCAGATGTCGTCTGCTTTGTAGCTGATCACTGAGACCTTGCGTCCCTCGGCGAAGTCTTCTCCCCAGTTGGAGAGCCCTTGACCCGTTTTGGAGTCAACGACGCAGAGGAGGTCAGGGCAAGTCACGTAAGTCTTGCCGTCTAGCCAGCTGATCTGGTGCTCGTTCTTATACCATATCTTGAGTTTCTTACCTTCATAGTCGTCGGCTCCCTTATAGTGGTGCTCACCCCACATGAACCCGCCTCTTTCTTCCCGCTCAAAGCTAGTAATCTCACCATTAAAGATGAGGTAGCCGTCGAGGGCTTTCACGGCCGCCTCCACCGGGTCTTTACCCTTATCGTTGGCTAACCGGATCGATTTACCTAGTTTTATCGAGTCTGACACAGAGTTCTTGACAATCGAGTTGGCCAAGTATTTCCCCCTTATGGGGGCTCCCATCGTCATGCATCCGCCTCCAGAGACGATAGCCATGTATCTGCAGATGTCCTCTGCCCTGCTGTAGTCGTAGACCTTCTTCACCAGCATGGATTCCTCCCAAGGGGTAACGATTGCGATCGGCGTGAAGGGGAAACCCTTGACGTTCAGTGTGCAGAGTTCTATCTCGGGCACGGCTCTGCCGTTACAGTCCCCATCTACCATCGGCCTATCAATCATCGCCGCTATGACACCGGGCAGAATCGTGTTTCCACACCCTATCTCGAACGCGAGAGTTGCATAGACGTTTTCTCCCATATAGCCAGACAACATCTTCTCCGCCAGCAAGCCCGTCTTAATGTACTGTGACATCGGCGGCCTCTCACCGAATTTCTTCTGTATTTTATCCCTTATCTCCTGGGTTACGCCGCCTCCAACCCCCGCTGCGCCGACCACGAGGGCCTCGTCCGGGACGTCGAGGGGGTCTATTATTTTGATTTTTTTATCATGTTCATCGAGGACCTCGAGCATGTTCATTGCCCAGGCTTTACCTCCACCGCCTCCTGTCCCCAGTATTTCAGCGCCCGTAAGAAAGTCGTTGATATCCTTTTTTGACAGAACCTTTTCAGTCATTTTAGACCATTTTTAACACAATATCCTTATATTAAAATACTTTCCATCGCCATTTTAAAGGGAAAATATCTCTATTGAATGTTTTTAATAAAAATTTTTTAGTAAAACAGACTGAATTCCTTCTAATCGGCGTTTTATTATTTTCTGAATGTTGCTATTTCGTCTATACTCTGGTTAGTTTTATTAGATCATCTATATCTAAAATCCATTCAGTTGTTTAGAATGTGGAAGCTTGATGCTCAGGATATCGAAGATCTAGCTACTGGGGCTGCGATACTAGGGACCGGCGGGGGTGGAGACCCCTACTTGGGGAAGCTTATGGCCTTGAGCGTTCTCGAGAAAGGGATGGAAATCGAGGTTGTCTCCCCCCTCGACGTCCCCGACGACGCCCTGATCATCCCTTCAGCCGCCATGGGGACCCCCACGGTGCTCATCGAAAAGATATCAAGCGGTCAGGAGATCGTACATGCTTTCGAGAGGCTTCGGAAGTTTTTTGGGCAAGAGGTCTACGCCACCATGCCCATGGAGGCGGGGGGCGTCAACTCCATCACGCCCTTGACGGTGGGGGCGAGAAGCGGTATTCCTATAGTTGACGCTGACGGGATGGGCCGGGCCTTCCCGGAGCTCCAGATGACGACGTTCAACGTCTACGGCGTCTCGGCCACACCGATGACCCTCGTCGACGAAAGGGGGAACGTGGTCTTCCTTGACGCGGTGGACTCAATCTGGGGTGAGAAGTTAGCGAGGTCAGTTACTATACGCTTCGGCGGCACTGCTTGGATCGCCCTCTACGCCATGAAAGGAAGCGACGTAAAGAGGGCCGGCATCCCTCACACCCTCACCCTGGCCAAGGACATCGGCTCCGCGATAAGAGAGGCGAGGGCCGTGAAGGCGGATCCTGTGGATTCCATCCTCGACATCACAGGCGGATACAGGCTGTTCGAAGGGAAGATCGTGGACGTTGCGAGGCGCACTGTAGCGGGTTTCGCTCGGGGGGAGGCCAAGTTTGAAGGCCTGAACGATTACAGCAAGGACCACCTGAAGGTACAGTTTCAGAACGAGAACCTCGTTGCCATCAAGAACGAGGAAGTAGTGTGCTCCGTCCCGGATCTAATATCTATACTGGACATGGACACCGGCCTACCCATAACAACGGAGTACTTAAGGTACGGCTTCAGGGTCGTAGTCATCGGGATGCCAAGTCCCCAGATGTGGAGGACCCCGGAGGCCCTCAAGGTGATAGGGCCGAAGTACTTTGGATATGACATAGACTACATACCTATAGAAGAGAGGATGAGAGGAGGCTAGGACAATGTTTCTGAGAATAGGAATAGACGTGGGCGGCACCCACACTGACGCCGTGATATTAGACGAGGAGAACCGCTTGGTACACGCGGTTAAGACCGAGACCACGAGGGACGTTACCACCGGTATACGGAAAGCCCTGATCAAGGTTCTCGAGGAGAGCGGCGTCGACACGGACGACGTGAAGGCCGTGATGTTCGGTACAACCCACTGTACCAATGCCATCGTGGAGAGGAAGGAACTGGCGAAAACAGGGCTGATTAGGGTGGGAAGACCCGGAGCCGAATCCATCGATCCCCTCGTGGAGTGGCCTACCGAGCTTAAACAGGCCATAGGAGACATCAAGTACCTCGTCCATGGGGGCCACGAATACACAGGGGAGGAGATAGTGCCCTTCAATGAAGATGAGGTCAGGGAGGTAGTAAAAGCGTTAAAGAACCATGGCGTGGAGGCGGTCGCGATCTGCTCCATTTTCTCGATGGTCAACACTGATCACGAGGAGAAGGTTGCGGAGATAGTCATGGAGGAACTGGGTCCGGAGACACCGATAACCCTGTCCCACGAAGTAGGCAGCGTTGGATTACTGGAGAGGGAGAACTCAGCTGTCCTCAACGCCGCACTGGTCAAGGTGGCTTGGAAAGCGATTGAAGCATTCCAGAGTGCCTTGAAGGACGCTGGGATCGAGGGGGCGTCGATGTTTCTCACACAGAACGATGGAACCTTGATGTCGTCCGATTATGCCCGCAGATACCCAATACTCACGGTAGCATCTGGGCCAACCAACAGCATAAGGGGTGCCGCTTACCTCACAGGCCTCATGGATGGCATCATAGTAGACATTGGCGGCACAACAACCTTGGTGGGCGCCCTCGTGAAGGGTTTCCCTAGAGAGTCTTCTATCGCCGTCGAGATCGGGGGGGTTCGTACTAACTTTAGAATGCCCGACCTTATCGCCATAGGTTGCGGAGGCGGGACACTTGTCAGGAAGCGAGACGGGGAGATAGCACTGGGCCCCGAAAGTGTAGGCTACGAACTTGTGGAGAAAGGCATTGCATGGGGCGGCGACATCCTCACGACCACGGATATAGCCCTGGCAGCTGGTCACGCAAAAATCGATGATCTCCGTGTAGACACTGGCCGCCTTAAAGATTTAGACAGAGACCTTGTTGGAAAATCGGTGCGGAAAATAATCGAAACCCTCGAGGAGTCTATCGATAAAATAAAGACCGAACCCACCCCAATGCCCGTCGTACTCGTAGGAGGCGGGGGACTACTAATTCCACCTGAGGAATACGATACGATCAAGGGCGTCGCGAACGTCACGAGGCCTTCAAGCTACCAGTTCGCAAACGCACTGGGTGCCGCGATAGCGCAGGTGAGCGGTCAAATTGACAAGATTTACTCTTTAGAAAAGACGAGTAGGGAGGAAGTGCTTGAAGACGCGAAAAACGCAGCCGTTGAGCACGCCATAAACGCCGGTGCTATCACAGAGACTGTCCAAGTGGTAGAGATCGATGAGATAGCCCTTCCGTATCTACCCGGAAACGCCGTGAGGATAAGAGTGAAAGCCGTCGGGGATCTTCATCTATAACCCCTGCAACTTTTTGTTTCTAAAGCTCTTATACTGAAATTGAATGGTATATGTGATTAAAATGAGAATTAGGGTCGTCAGCGCGATATATACGGGCGATAGAGCTGCATCCGGGGCGTCTGGAAAACGAACGAGCAGAGGATCAGATTGGCTCAAAAAGAGAAAAAAGCTGTTCGGGCTCTGCAGCGACACGGAGATCGATTCGGTCGGCATAGACAAAGGGTCGTCTTCCATTGAGAGCAGATATGACGAGGTTTACTCCGTACCAGAGATCGTGAAGAGGATAAAGGAAGCTGAGGCTGAAGGCATCGATGCCTGCGTCGTTAACTGTTTTGGGGATCCCGGGGTCAGGGCTAGCAGAGAGGCAGTGAACATCCCCGTCATGGGTCCCTGCGAGTCGTCTCTTCTGATAGCTTCCTCACTATGCGACAGGTTTTCAGTCGTTACTGTCCTGAAGAGCGTGAGCGGGTTAATTCATGAAAACGCTAGGATATCGGGGATATCGGAGAAGCTTGCTTCTGTTAGGGCCGTAGATATCCCAGTACTGGATCTTCACCATGACAACGAGAAGACTGCCGTTGCTTTGCATAAGGAGGGAAAGAAGGCAATAGAGGAGGACGGCGCCGAGGTACTAATTCTCGGTTGTACGGGTATGACTGGCATGGCCGAGAGGCTGAGCAATGAGTTGGGGGTTCAAGTCCTAGATCCTTTACCTACGGCAGTGAAATTAGCTGAAACTTTGGTGAGTCTAAATTTAACACACAGCAAACTCTCATTTCCCACCCCCTCCGAGAAAGTGAGAGTCGCCTAGATCATTAACACCCATTTTTTTACACATCACATCTTTTAGCTCAGTATAACCATCCACTCAAGTATGATTAGATGAATTGTGCTAATTAATATGGGAAAAAGCTAATCTATAACGAAAATACGATCGGTAGATGATTGAATTGGATGTTATGAAAGCTATAATGGAGAGGAGGAGTATCAGAAGTTTCGTTGACAAGCCGATTTCTGACGAGGACGCTATCAAGATACTCAACGCGGGAAGGTGGGCGCCCTCGGGAGGCAACAGGCAACCTTGGAACTTCGTATACGTGAATGACCCTCAAACGATAAGGATGATAAAGAACTGTTCTCCCGGGTTCTACGGGGACGCACCGGCGGCCGTCGTCATCGGTGTAGAGAGCAAGGTATCGAGTCTTGATCTTCTCGATGTCGGGTTCGTCGCTGAAAACATGATTCTTGCCGCCCAGTCTCTGGGGATCGGGAGCTGCCCCATAGCGTCTTTCATCAAGGACTCTATAAAGATGGTGATAGACGCCCCTGAGGACTGGGAGCCGGTTCTCGTCATCTCGTTTGGTTATATCGACAAGATCCCTGATCCGCCTAAGAAGAAGGCGTACTCCGAGATCGTTCGTTTAGGTACCTACGACAGAAGATGGGAGAACTCGGAAGTGAGATGATATGGATAAGAAACTTGATGACCAACTATTCGATCTGCTCATGCGCACCTTAAACTACTCCATGGAGTTTCTGGACTCACCGAACTACGCCTCCCTTCGTTTCATGGACCTCTTCGGCAGCCTCCTCGATCTCCAACCTCTCATGGGAGAGTCGTCCAGAGATGAGTTTTACGAGAAGCTGAGGCAGAAGCTAAAGGAGAGGATGGTCATGTCGGATCGAGAGACGCGGTCGAAAAGGCTAAACGAACTACTCCGTCTCTTCATAGAAGAATGGAAGAGTGTATCGAAGGCCTGAAACCTACACAACAGGGATAAAGGTTCGCGACAGACGGTCTCTCAGATGTTTGCCAAGTCTCTAAACACGGTGGATAAGATGAGGGTTCGGGGGCTGACGAGAGGGCAACTTAACACAGTTATAATCGTACTATTGTTGATCATCGGCATCTCGATAAATGTTATCAGATTTTTTCCCGATATCGGTAAAAAAGAAGCGTCGTTTGAGGTGGTCGACGTGAGAACCTTTAACGACCTAGAACCCATGACCACTGTCCACTATGTACTTAGAAATGTAGGAAAGGCCGAGGCTTTCGACGTGCTCACATCAGTCTCCAGTAAAAATGGGAACGAGTCGCTGCCAGCGTTCTTCGAGGAAATATCGATAGGAGGCGAGGTATCTGTGAACAGGAGGCTCCCTCACGGAAGATATTCTGAACTCATAGTCCGGGTTCTCCATAGAGATTCCAAAAAGGTAGAGGAATTCATCGTTGAACCCGATTTGGGAGAATATTCAATTGCAGCGCCAGATTTCATCGCATATAACTTGACCCTTTACAAGGAGACCAAAGACAACGCGACAATAAACATGGCGAAGTTCTGGGTGATGAACATAGGCGGGTCAACAGCAAACGGGGTCAACGTTTCCTTGGATGGAGGCGATAGCAGGTTTTTCTCGACATTAGAGCCGGGTGAGCCTAAGAAAGTCACTCTGGACCGAGGCGCAGTGACGTGGTATGGGGTGGATGTCACTATATATTCAGATGAAGGGGTATTGCAAGTCTACCATATGACTGAGTACAGGTAAAGAGAGGAAGCAGGGTATCCTGGTTAGAGTTGCTCCTTCCAGACCTGTAGTTTTTTACTGTCTTTGAGGAAGTCGAAGATCTCAGGATAGTAGTTGGGTGTCAACACGAAATTCAGTCTTTTCAGCAGTGTTTTGAATGTCGGCACGAACTTTTTCCTAGGAAAGTTTAGGTTCTCCATTACGTATTTCTTAGTCGTATAGTTGTCGAAGTTATAGTCGTTGATCCTCATGTCGTATCGTCCGGGGTCTATCCATATCGGGGTGCCTGGGTATGGGGTTAGAAGGTTTACCTCGATGGCATCAAGGGGAACCCTCTGTATGAGGTTGAAGGTGTTCTCTATAGTTTCCTCGTCTTCCCCAGGCACGTTGAAAATGAAGAATCCCCCCGTGAAGAGCTCTGCCTCCTTCGCCCAGTTCACCGCGTCGCTCACGCAATTCATGGTTATGTTTTTCCCTAGGGTCTTCAACACCGCTTCGTCCCCGTAGTCGACTCCGTACTGCACTTCAATGCAACCCGCGCGGCGCATCTTCTTCAGCAGGGATGAGCTCACGTTGTCCACCCGAGTCTCACATCCCCAGACTATTTTAAGGCGCCTCTTGATTATCTCGTCACATAGCTCCTCTACCCAGTCTGACCTGAAGGTGAAGGAGTCCCCGAAGAAGAAGAATTTCTCTGCGTCGTACCGTTCAACGAGGCTCTCGCACTCGTCCACTACCCTTACCGCGTTTCTCTGCCTCGGCTTCCTCCCGTAGAACCTGTTTATGTTGCAGAAGATGCAGTTGTATGGGCACCCCCGGGATGTCTGAACGAGTGCCAGGGGGTACCTCTTGAACGGCAGCAGCTCCCTGTCGGGTATTGGAAGCTCGTTCAGATCCTCTATCACCTTTCTAGGTGGGTTGATGATGACGTCATTTTCTCCTCTATAGGCGACTCCCTCTGTGTCCTCCACGGCTTCCCCGTGGAGTAATTTCTGGCAAACCTCGAGGAACGTCAACTCCCCTTCTCCTACGACGATGTAGTCGAGAGAGGGGGTGTCCTTTAGGACTTCTTCGGGTAGGGCCGACGCGTGAACCCCACCCATCACCGATGTAATGCTTTGATCGGCTCTCTTGACTTCGTCGATTATCTCCCTCGCTGCAGAGAAGTTGAAGGTATACGAGGTGACGCCGACTATGCTTGGTCTTAACCGTTTGAGGTATTCACGGAATCTGGTTCGCGATGGTAGTTCCACGTTGAAGTCCATTATAGAAGCCGATATGCCGTTGGAGTTCAAAACGCCCGCGAGATAATATAACCCCAGGGGCTCTCTAAGTAGTCCGCGGTATGGTGATGATATTAATAGGACGTCAGCCATAACTTGCTCATCCTAGAACATTATTTATGTGTATATCATATATTACCTCTTGATAAAATGTTTTTTTATTAACAATTATAAATAAATTATATATTCTTAACATCATCAAAAATGCATACTCTAATAATTTTGATTTTTTTAACACTAGATGCCTTTCGATAATTATTTATAATTATCCCTACTATTCACAGGAGGAAAAACAATGATAACTTCAGCACTAGTAGGTCAATTTATACGTTCAGGAAGGGTATTCCAACTGATATTCTTCATATTAACAGGTGTATTAACTTACATATCTTATAATTACGGAAAACAGGGTAGAAGATGGGACATTCGACCTCTGGAGGGGCTCGATGCCACCTATGAGGGTATAGGCCGGGCTGCCGAGATGGGACGGCCCATAATGGTTCTACCCGGAATCAGCAACCTAGGAAATCCTCAGACTTTGGCGGGGCTAACGGTTCTAAGCGAGGTTGCCCAGCAATCAGCCGAGATAGGTGTGAGGCCCGTCACAAGTGCTAGCAATACAAGCGTAGTAACCGCTGCCGAAGCCATCGTTAGAAGCTCTTTCACTGCCGCTGGTAGGCCAGAGCTGTACGCTCCTGGCGATTACGTCCAGTGGTTCGGTGGAGACCAATTCGCATACGCCGTAGGTGCTGCCGGTCAGATCATGGATGAAAAGCCAGCCGTCATTGTCTATTGTGGATACTTCCTCTTCGACGTCATCGTCGATGGCGAGACGGGGCAGAGGGTTGGTGCAGTCCAGGTCGGGGGAACAATCGGGGCAATGCCCATGGTTGCCTTATTCTGTGACTATCTTCTCATTGGTGAGGAGCTTTACGCAGCATCCGCCTCAATCACTCGTGATCCTATGGCTATAGCAACTCTCGTCGGACAGGATTGGATAAAGTTAGCCACGCTCATCCTCATGATCGTGGGCTCTTTGTTAAGCTTATTCGGTTCCGGTGCCATCGTAAACTTGTTGGGGATGTGATAAAATGTCTACAACAATTACATATGTAAGAACTTACTTGACCCGTATCCTACTAGTAGTAGGATTACTGGCCACTCTAATAAGCTGGTATTTCTCGATACCCCAGGTTGACTCTATCGCCAACGAGCTGAACATATGGAACATGAACATTCAAACATTTACGCTGTTCGTGGGTTTGATAACCCTATCTTCAAGATATATCAAAAGCATCATGGACAGAGACAAGCTTTGGCCGTACCGGCTATACGCGATGATTCTCATAGTGGTCTGGATAATCATGGGGATGAGAGTTGGTATATATTCTGAATTATACCAAACAGCGTTCTTGAGTACTAAAATCACTCTCCACATCGCCATTCTAGGACAACTCGTGTTCTTCGTAACATCAGCAGGATACAGAGTGCTAAGGATCCGTAACTTCCGTACCGCTCTGTTCTCCATCTGCTTCTTAGTCATAGTGATTACTAACGCCCCTTGGATGCTGGGACCGTTCCCAGTCGTCGATAAGATATCTTTCTGGCTACTGAACAATCCAGCTATGGCGGGCGGTCGTGCTCTGTTGCTTACGGGAGGAATCGGTGGTGTCGTACTTGGAGTGCGTCTCCTACTCGGTATCGAGAAAGGCGCCCTCAGGGCCACGGAGGAATGAGGTGATTAAATGGCAATACCTGAATTAAAGTCTCAGTACATATGGGCTGTCGTTTTCATCGTCTACGTGATACCGGTACTTATACCCATCGGAGCTCCTTTCCAGATGAGCGACATCACGATGGAGATCTATGACAAGATAAACTCTCAAGGGGAGGGTGACATCGTCGTTGTTGGCGGTGCCTATGTGTTCGCCTTCGACCTCGAATCTTCTGCTGCACTCATAGCTGCTCACAAGGTCTTGGCAGAAAACGGAGCGAGAGTTGTTAACGCGCCGTTCGCTGTCGAGGCTGTACAATTCGAGAAGTACTGCATCGATGCCGCCAGAGTTGATGAGAAATATGGTGGACCATGGAAATATGGGCGAGACTACGTACAATTACCATACATGCCTGGCTTCACTTCAGCCATTGTCGCTTTCTTAGATGACGTTCATACAGCTGTTGCCACCGACGTAGAAGGGACTCCACTGAGTGAACTCCCATTAATGGATGATTTCAGGAACTGGGAGGACATTAGTCTATGGATATGTCCGCACTGGTCTTTCGACCTGATTGTGCGATTTGCCACAGCGGAGAAAGGGATTCCAGCTATCTACTTCGCCCAAGCAGCTGCATACTCCCGTTACGCGCCATACATGATGACCTATCCAGATAAGGTTTGGATGACGAACGGATTCCTCGGCGGAGCCCAGCTAGAGAAGCTTGTAGGAGTCCCTGGATTAGGCACAGCTGCCATAGACGCATACGCGATTCTGAGCGCTGTCTTTGTTGTCTTCGTTGTATTGGGTAACATAACTGAGTGGTCAAAAGAGGAGGAGGAAGAAGAATGATATCTACTGATCCATGGGTCTGGATTTCAGCCTTGCTTACGATATTCTCGTTTACGCTGCTCTACGGTGACAACCCGTTGTTCCGTATCGGGGAATACACATACACAGCAACCGTCGTCGCCCACTCTGTGGTGACCGGTTTACAGACTCTGCAAAGCAGGTTCCTACCGCTATTACAAGGAGAGAAACCGATTCTCATAATATCGCTGATATTGGGGCTGATGTCTCTTTTTGTCGTCTGGAGAAGGTATGCTTGGATAGCCTCCTTCCCCATCGCTATCATGATTGGGGTTCAGGCAGGGCTTTCTGTCCGAGCCCTAATGATGACGGACGTCATTGGCAACATCAAGGCCACCATTAATGAGGCGGGGTTGATCTTCGGTAGCCCAGCCGCTGACAGCCTGGGATACGCCGTTAGGGTTATCTTCACGATAGCTGGCGTAGCCTATCTATTGTTCACTGTATTCCTTAAAGGACCTGTGAGCAAGCCGATGCAATACGTTAGAGAGTTTGGGAAATACGTTTTCCTGTCTTACCTAGCGTTATCGGCGGGTAACGCTGTTTTGCAGCAGTCAGGCTTGGCTACCAGCGCGATCAATCGACTCCTTAGGCAGTGGCTAGGGTTATAGGCTTAAATCAAAAAACCTCTAAATTTTTTTATAATTCAAATCATAGGTAGTGTAGATTGATAAAAGATTCTGATTCATCGAAAGACGCCGTTATCTCGGACAAGGAGATGGAGATGATCGATAAAATGGCCCATTGGATAGTGGACTCGGAGCTAGAGGTACCTTCGATGACCCTATTACACATGATAAGACCACTGACGCGAATAGGGGGAGACTTGGCTTATTTCTATCTGGGGGCTTTTATCCCTCTTCTCGACAATTATGGTTATGACTTTTTAGATACCTTCGAGAAAAGGGAGAACATTGAACTACTAATCGAAAAGGTTGATCGACTAAGTAGGATAAGAGATAAAGAAAAACGGGAAAAACACGGACCCAGTTTATTCGATAAGATTAAGCAAAAGTTATGGCCAGAACTGGGTGAAAACGAATAGATCAGTTATCAGGTTTTATTGGCTTAAAGTCTTGGGGCCATGGAGAGCCTCTTACTCTATCTTTAGGGTAGAGCCAGTATGCGAAGTTAGCCGTCGTGGGATCGAAGGGGTTGTATCGGGTCTCGAACTCGAACCACTTTTTCCCACCGTTCCCCGATATTTCCCCAAGTGGGAAATAATAGCTCTGCCAGAACTCGGATTGTGTCGATCCATGAGCGAAACCAGGTTTTGTGCCGTCCGTCATCCATAGATGTAAGGTTACATTATGATCCTGTGTATCGTTGTTGAAAACCCAGCCACTCACGTGGATAGTTCCCTCACGACCCCACGATTCAAACCATTCAAGAGATGTTCTGTATGTCAACCTCGCACTGAGCCCCGATGCTTCTACTTTTTTCAACTCCGTTTCTATGTACAGACCGGTTGCCAGAAGAGTGAATAGAATGGATGCTATTATCATAGCTCTTATTTTTACAGTCCTGTCCGAATTATCGCTCATCCTCAACGAGCCATCTACATTCTAAATAATAAGTTTTGTAGTTAATGAGAATTTTAGAAATATTTTATAATTATGTAAAACTTGTTAAATTTCATTGTAATAAATAGAAATATAAAGAATGAGAACAGTAAACACGAGTGTTGAATTCAAGGTCTAATAGAAGACGTGTTAGAAATGGGTTCTGATATTAATACTGTTTGGAAACATGAGGAGACTGCTTCCTTCACGCAGCATAAATCGAAAGAAGAGATGAATTATGTGCTGGTTACTGACGTCGGGAGCACCACAACCAAAGCCCGACTTTTTAAAAAGATGGACGGCGAATGGAGGTACCTGTTAAGCGGGGAGGCTCCTACGACGGTCGAGGCTCCTTTCGAGAATGTCTGCATGGGCGTTCAGAACGCGGTGAGAGAGATCGAAGATCTCACGGGCTTGGATATATTGTCAAAAGAAGGTACAATTATAAAACCGAACTCCGGGGACGTTGGAGTTGATTTCTACTGCACCACGAGCAGCGCTGGTGGAGGTCTTCAGATGATGGTCGCGGGTGTTATAAAGACCATGACGGCTGAAAGCGCCAACAGAGCCGCGTTGGGCGCGGGGTCTATCGTAATGGACACCATAGCTGTTGACGATAAAAGAGAGGACTATGAGAGGATAGAACGGATTCGGCAACTCCGACCCGACATGATCCTTCTAGCCGGTGGCACAGACGGCGGTACAACTACACTTGTGATGCAGATCGCGGAATTAATCGCTGCGTCTGATCCAAAAGCAAGGCTCGGTGCGGACTATGAGCTCCCCCTTGTTTTCGCCGGAAATAGAAGAGTTCGCCCGGCAATCAGGAACNNGGATGAAAAGTTCGCGCTCCTAATCGTCGACAACTTGAGGCCTACCCTTGAGGAAGAGAACACCGAACCCGCTCGGAGGGCAATTCACGAGCTGTTCATGGAGCACGTCATGTCTCACGCCCCCGGGTATCCCCAGTTAATGAGCTGGACAGATCTAGATATCTTGCCTACACCCGCTGGAGAGGGGATGGCCATGCAACTGATCGCCAGTATGGAAAAGCAGAACGTCTTGGGTGTAGGCCTCGGAGGCGCCACGACCAATATCTACTCCATCTGGGACGGTCGTTTCGTGAGGAGCGTGAGCGCAAACCTGGGTATGAGCTACAGCATTTGCAACGTCATGAAGGAGGCAGGCATCGATAATATCATGCGGTGGGTGCCTTTCGAAATCGAGGAAATGAACCTCGTTGACATGTTGAGGAACAAGATGATAAGACCCACGACCATCCCTCATAGCCTTGACTCCTTGGTCGTCGAACAAGCGGTTGCTAGGGAGGCACTGAGGCTCGGTCTACAGCACCATAAAACGATAGCCACGAGGCTGAAGGGAGCCAAGAAGGCGGAGAGGATGCTGGGGGACCTCCTCGAGTATACGATGCAAGCCACATACATAGAGATGATGAATATCGGCATAATAGCGGGTACAGGTGGTCTTCTCTCCCACGCCCCCCTCAGAGTTCAGTCGATGTTGGCTCTTACTGACGCGTTCCAGCCCGAAGGCATCACGAAGCTGTATCAAGACAGCGTCTTCATGATGCCCCACCTAGGCGTCTTATCCACAGCCTACCCTGAAGTCGCCTGGAGCGTCTTCGATAAAGACTGCCTCATACGACTCGGCACAGTCATCGCACCGGCAGGGGTAGCTCGCGAGGGAGAGCCAGTTCTCGATGTTCACATCGATCTCCCCAACGGGGAAACGTATGAGAACGAGCTGAAGTTCGGTGAAATCGTCAAGGTTCCGCTTCAAGAAAGAAAAGAAGCCAGAGTGACTCTTGAGCCTAAGAAGGATTTCGACGTCGGCGAGGGGCATAACAAACCCCTCGAGGATACCGTTGAGGGCGGGGTCGTCGGCATCGTTCTGGATGCGAGGGGTAGACCGCTGAGCCTCCCCGAAGACGTAGAGGAGAGAAGGAGGAAGATCGTCGGGTGGTACGAGTCATTGGGTGTATACCCAGAGGGTTTCTTGGAGAGGTGCAGAGGGTGACAGATATGGCTGAAGAGGACAACAACTCGACTAAGGAAGCTTACGCTTACACGCCCGGCCTCAAGGTGAAGCGGTGTATCGAGATCACGAAGACCAGGACGCTCCCAATAACTGGGGAGGTCCTAGTCAAAGAAGGGTCCAAGGTAGATTTCAAGTCCATCGTGGCCAGGGCGAATGTGCCCGGGAAACCTAGCGTCGTCAAAGCCTACCAGATCATAAACGTGGCGCCAGAGAACCTGCCCCCTTTCATGGTTAAAGACGTAGGCGATGCGGTTGAAGAGGGGGAGATAATCGCAAAATACACGCCCTTCTGGGGGTTGATCAAGAAATTCGTGCATTCGCCCACAGACGGCGTCATAGAGTCCATCTCGGATATCACTGGGCAAGTCATAATCCGGGAGCCGCCGACGCCGGTCGAGGTGGATGCATACCTCAAAGGAGAGGTGACAGATACCTTCGAGGAGAGAGGGATAGTGATCACGGCAAACGGCTGCCTCATACAGGGAATCTTTGGGGTTGGCGGAGAGAACCATGGAAAACTGAAGATGGTGGCGAAGTCTCCCGACGAGCAGCTCACCGCTGACAAGATCACCGAGGATCTCAAGGGAATGATCGTCGTCGGCGGAGGCTTGGTGACTATCGACGCCCTCAGGAAAGCTCAGGAGCTAGGCGTGAAGGGAATAATCGCCGGGGGCATAAGAGGCGGAGAAATCTCAACGTACTTGGGTTACGAGATCGGGGTCGCTATCACCGGACACGAAGACATCCCTATCACCCTCATCGTTACAGAGGGGTTCGGCGATATACCGATGTCGAGCAGAGTCTTCGATCTCCTCAAGCAGTTTGAGGGCAGCATGTTGGCTATTAATGGGGCAACCCAAATTAGGGCGGGCGTCATCAGACCAGAGATAATAATCGTTCACGACGAGCAGGAAGAAACCGTCGTCGAAGAGGTCGAGGGTGGGATGAAACCCGGTACTTTAGTCAGGATCATACGTGAGCCTTACTTTGCTAAGATCGGGACAGTGGTCAGCTTGCCTGTCCACCTTCAGGAGATCGAGACTATGTCTAAGGTGAGGGTCGTCGAGGTTGAGATCGACGGAGGAAAAGTCGTGGTGCCAAGAGCTAACGTCGAGATAATTGAGAAGTAGCGCCGTGAGCGAGCCCTTGAGTCGGTTCTCATTCTTTTTCCTTTTTATTGCTTGAATCGGTTTCTTCCGCGAGTTTGTCTTTCGATTTTAGGTACGAGACTATGAGGAGCACCACCGACAAACCTAGGAGCGTGATCTCGTCCTTTGTTGGTGTCGTTATCGTGCCCGATATGAGGCCCACTGCTATGAAGATTAGTAAAGCGACGACTGCGGCGAGCACTCCGAACCCTACATCCTAGTTTTGGTAATCTCTATAAATCTTTAGGTCCTTCAATTAGTTATTTTTATTTATTTTTTCCGCTTCTTTCACACAAAACCCGTTTAAGCTAGATATGCCTCCTATTACTTCATGAGCGCGTTGTTGAATGGCCTTGAGCCCGAGAACGTCTGGGTCATTTTCGAGGAGATATCGAGGATACCCCGTTGCTCCAAGAAGGAGGAGCGGGTCCAGCAGTTCTTGGAGGGCTGGGCGGCTGAGAACGGCGTCTATTTCAAGAAGGACGAGACAGGCAACGTCCTCCTCGTCAGGGAGGCAGCACCAAGGTGCGAGGACTTTCCCACCTTGATCCTACAGGGCCACCAGGACATGGTCTGCGAGAAGGACATGGACAGCGACCACAACTTTGAGGCAGACCCCATACCACTCAGGGTTGAGGGCGGCATGGTCTCAGCTAACGGAACAACCTTGGGGGCCGACAACGGGATAGGCATGGCTTTGGCGATGGCTGTCCTCATAGAGCCCTCCCTTGAAAGGCATGGGAGGATAGAGGCTATCTTCACGGTCGACGAGGAATCTGGGTTCACCGGCATCAGGAACATGAAGGCCGAATTCTTCAGTGGAAAGAGGATGATTAACTTAGACAGTGAGGAGCTGGGCGTCGTCATCATCAGCAGCGCTGGCGGCGGAGGCACCGAGTATACTTTCCCTCTGGAGAGGAAGAGTCCAGGCGACTGGGAGGCCCTCAGGGTTGAGGTGTCCGGGCTCCTTGGAGGACACTCGGGAGTGGATATCCACCTGCCACGGTTGAACGCCAACATCCTGTTAGCTAAGGGGCTAAGGAATCTGAACAAGGAGGTGCCCATCCGGCTCATCCACTTAGAGGGTGGGACCAGGGGGAACGCCATACCACGGTCGGCTTACGCTGAGTTCCTTATCCCCGAGGGGCTGTCTTCTAAGGCTAGGGAGATCTTGGGGGACTGGGCCGCTGGACTGGATTATTCCGTTGAGAAGGGTTTATCGGTAAATGTTTCGGCATCGAGTCCTAGAGCTGCGGCGGACGAGGCGACCTCAACTAGCGTGGTGAATCTCATCTCAGAGATTCCCCAGGGTGTATTCTCGTGGAGTAAAGAATACGAGGATCTTGTCCAGACCAGCAACAACCTGGGAATAGTGAGGACCGAGGAGGACGCCATCAAGGCCCCCATGTTCAGCAGGACCTCCGACGCTGAGGACTTCGAGAAGAACCAGGCGAGGCTCAGGGAGCTGGGCGAGAGGTATGGAGTTCAGACAGAGCAGAGAAGCGGCGGCGCAGGCTGGAAGGCGGACCCAGATTCCAGTTTCTTGAAGCTTGTCTCCAAGGTCTACGAGGAGGAGTACGGGAAGAAGCCCAAGATCATGGGTATACACGGCGGTTTGGAGTGTGGGGTCTTCACCCAGCTGGACCCGGATCTGGACATCGTCTCGATAGGCCCCACCATCAAAAACGCCCACAGCCCTAGGGAGTGCTTGGAGGCGGATAGCGTGGCGGTGTTGTGGAGGGTGCTGAAGAGCGTCGTCGAGAGGATGGACGAGGAGTAACGGGGCTCGCTACAGACACCCCTTTTTTTATATATTTTATCTGGCTGGATCCGTCTACCCGTTGGCTCATGGTTATTGCCTTTATAACGGTCAATATCCTCGGTATCAATGACCTTTATAATGGTCAGAAGTGGTCTAGATGGTGCTCGACTCCGCTCAACTTGGGGTCATCGTTGAGAACCTCGTCGCGAACCACTGCAGGAGGCTTAGGTTCAACCTGGAGCCTACCCTGGAGAGCGGTATGTATTACTGGTATGACGAGGATGGGCGAGGGGTCGACGTCGTCTTATCCTTGTTCAGGAGGCCGTTACCCATCGAGATCAAGTACCGTGAGACGGTATCTGACTCGGACATCCTTGGGCTGCACAGCTTTCTCGATGAACATACAGCCCCAGTCGGCTTCGTAGTTACGAAAAACCTGTTGAGGAGGGATGCCGACATCATGTATGTTCCGCTTTGGCTCTTCCTCATTTTATGTTGATATGTGTGGGTGCACGGTGGGCCTCTTGGTGGTTACTGATGGGTGTGATTAATACGGCTCGTCTGGCCCTGGCTGGCTCAGGGTAAAGGGGGCTTGTTCACGAGGCGCCGTACCATGCCCTGTACCTGGCGTTGGTGCACGGCAGGTACTCCTCTAGGTAGATGTCCTGTACGGGGGTGGCTGGGGCCGGGATGTCCTCGTTGTCGTTGTCTGTCTGGGCTAGGGCGGGTATGGCTAGGCCGAGGAGCAGCATGGCGGCGACGAGGGCGGCGACTACCTTGGTTTTCACGTCTGATCTTTACCTTGATTTTGTAGTAATAAGAGTTGCTGGGTTGTTACCTAAATCTAGGCAGTTACTGGTTGTGTCTATAGAAACTAATATATTGGGTGGGCGTGGTTCACATACTCCTATCTGCGGAGAAAAAGGCGATGAGGTACATTACGTTCATCGAGTTTACGCCCGAGTTCCTGCGGCTGCCGCTGGAGGAGCGGAAGGGCTTCGTGCCGAGGTGGACCAGGATGGCGTCCAGGCATGGGGCGAACGTCGTCTTCTGGGGCATGCCCATGGGGGTCAGGGAGAACGTGGTGTGCGTGTTCGAGACTGAGGTCGAGAACGAGCACTTCTTCAGGTTTCAGAGGGAGTGGCTGGGCTTGGGCACCCCTGAGGCTGGGCGGTACATCAAGAGCACCAGAACCATTACCGTCGTCTGAGTGCCCCTTTCACGCTGCTTGGGTGGTTAGGTCACCATCAGCGTTATGGTGTTCCTGATGCCGGGGATGCCTCTGATCTTCCTTATGATGATCTCCCTGAGCTCGTGTCTGTCGGCGTACTCTACCTTGGTGATGAGGTCGTAGATGCCGTAGACCGTGTAGGTCTCCTTGATCTGGGGCAGCGCCTCCAGGGCTTCGGTCACCTGTTCCTCTGATCCTAGCGCGGTGCTTATCATCACGTATGCGGAGGGCATCAGGTATCGAGTTGAACGGCGTGAGTTATTTGTTTCGGGTGACGAAACCCGTCTATNNTGCTGGTTTCCTCTAGTATGGCCTTGATGGTTTCTACGACGGTCTCTGTGTCCTGGTCGTCGAGGTACTGGGGGTTTATCATGAGCTTGTCCTTGGCGTCCTTGAGCATGAACCCGGGCTCGTAGAGGGCCTCTATGCTGGGGTCTCCGTCTCGGAGGCGTTTGCTGAGCTCTGCTCCGGTG
>JABAOC010006894.1_pt1 | contig 19667 bp, 18 predicted proteins | sample 7062161 | NCBI WGS metagenome assembly JABAOC01 (sample SAMN14538625, study PRJNA623070) | marine sediment metagenome | biome: marine biome [ENVO:00000428]; feature: marine pelagic biome [ENVO:01000023]; material: deep marine sediment [ENVO:00002113] | place: India: Gulf of Khambhat ... | reverse complement strand
GCAGCCGCTGCGCGGCGGGTGTCGGGAAGAGACCGGTGGCGACAGGCCTCTCTGGGTGCCATGCTCGGGGCCCCCGAGACATCTGGCCTCGAAAATGGGTTGTTGTCCATTCGCAGCCGGATCTCCGAGGCGGGCCCTCCGCTGCGTGTCTGGAACCCCAAACGCACAATGACGCGTTTTGGAAGGATCCCTAAAACGCCTTATTTCGCGTTTTTGGAGCCCAACCCTCTCCGGCGTGGCCTTCGGTGTCGAAATGACAAGGCAGAGCCCCCGTCATCTTGCATCAGGGTTTTGTGGCACGGATGAGGGAGTTCATGTGGTCGTCCCGATAAATCAACTCGATGCCGGTAAAGCCGGCCGATTTCAGGTCCTCTTCGAACTCCCCAAGGGTGAACGTCCCGCCGCCTTCGGTGCCCGCGAGCATGTTGACCGCGAACAGCGCACCGGCGGGTGGCTGTGTCCGCGACGCGTCCATGACGACGTCCCGGATGACCAGAATACCGCCCGGCACGAGGGCTGAGTGAATCTTCGCGTACAAGGCCCGGTTCTGTCCACGGGAGTTCTGGTGGGCGATGGCGCTGAGCCAGGCAAAATCGGCCCCGCCCGGCAGTTCATCGGTGTTGTAGTCCCCGGGCACGAGCGTAACGCGGTCGGACAGGTCGGTCCGGGCGAGCCGCTCTCGTGCCAGCGGTATGACCTCAGGCAGGTCGAACAGGACGGCGGTGGCCTCGGGCACGGCCAGGAGGAACGCGATGGTCCATGTGCCGGAAGCACCGCCAGCGTCCAGCAGACGCTGGAAGCGAAGGGGCATCAATCTTCGGACGACCTGCGGGGCAATGGATGCCGTGAAGTTGTTCATCGCGCCGATGAAGGACTCGCAATCTCCGGTTTCGCCCCGGATGCTGGGCTCCCTTTCCGCAGGCCGGCCCGTCTTTACGATGCGGGCAAGCTGGCCCCAGCGGCGCAGGCAGTTGGCTTGGTGTCGTACCGCAGGCAGAATACCGGCCGGCGCGTCGTCCGTCAGCAGGTCGGCCACATCGGGTGGGACGGCGTACGTGTCGCCCTCTTTCGTCAGCAGCGCCAGGGCGACAAGAGCATCGAGAAGAACAGTGGTCGCCCGAGGGTCGGCACCAACCTCCCCGGCCAGCGCCTCGGCGGTGGCCGGTCTGCCCTCGAACGCCGTAAACACGTCCAATTCTGCCGCCGCACTGATGATACACGCCGCCTGAAACCCTCTTACCTTCTCAAGAAGCTCATCTGCTGTCCATGTCTTGGCCATACGCTGGATTCCTGAATGAACCTGATGCGGGCACAACCCTGCCGATATCCCCCAACGAGCTTCGGCTCGATGACACGGGCACTGCTCCCGGAGAAGGCCATAGTATAGGTACCATCGACGGTCGGCAAGGCCCCGATCCGCCCAAATTGCCGATATTGGGCAGAATCAAGGCCGCGCATCGGCAAGGATTCATCAGTTTTTCATTCTTTGGGCTTGACGAACGGGCGAAGTCCGGCTTAATTGTCCTCATTGAAACACGCCGGTGGTATGGAAACAGGCCCAGACGGCGGAGGCGGAGACTACCTGTGCGTGGATCCAGACCGGCAGGAAATGCGATTCCAGAGCTTTTAGGAGGCTACAGGATGACAAGGATCGTTACAACCGCAGCCGTGATCTTCATACTGACGATTGCCATCGGGTGCGCCAGCGACACGGGAATCAGTCAGAGACTGCCGCAACGAAGCGGCCCGTACGTGAGCAATCCCTCGGACCCGCCTCTGGCGAACCCGAGCTCGTCCAATGAGATCGATCTCGTCGAGCAAATGGCCACACACCGCCAGGCGTATCGGCGCAGCCTGGAAGCACTCATCCAGCACTATGACGCGGCCGGCAACAACGAGAAGACGATGTGGGCCCGCGAGGAACTGGAGGCGCTGGACCGAATCCCGCAGTACCGCTACATCTTCGAGGTGCCGCCGAACCTCCGGGCCACCGAGCGAATCCCGGCGGCCGACCAGTTGTATGAGGAGGCGGAGAAGACCCGATTGCGTGCTGGGGCGCCGCCTGTGCCGGCGGCGTTGAAGAATGAGGAAGTGCTGCGCGCGGCCCTTGGCAAGTACGCCGACTTGATCGCCCAATACCCGACCAGCGACAAGATCGACGACGCCGCGTACCGAATGGCCGGCATCCACGAGGACTTCCGGGACTTCACGATTGCCCTGCAGTACTACCAGAGGGCGTACCAGTGGGATCCCGGCACGCCCTACCCCGCCCGGTTCAAGGCCGCGAATATCCTGGATAGAAGGCTGCACCGCCGGGCCGAGGCGCTGGATCTGTACAAGGAGGCAATCATCAAAGAGGGACAGTTCACCGACTGGAAACTTTCGGCGGAAAGACGAATCAAGGAGCTGACCACCTCCGACAGCACCCGGTAAGGTGGGACAATTCGAACGATGGTCAACGGGTCTGACAGGTGTCAGACCCGTTTTCATTTCGGGACGGGCCGCGTGCTGCATAAGCTGGAAAAAAGAGTGATGGAGTTCATTCGCCGGCACGGGCTTTTCACAGAGGCACGTGGAATTCTACTGGCGGTGTCCGGCGGGGCCGATTCGACCGCACTGCTGCATATCGTCCAATCGCTCCGCGCCGGAAAGTTCATTGATGCGCAACTTGTCTGCGCCCATGTCAATCACAAACTGCGCGGGACGCAGAGTGATAGTGACGAGCGGTTCGTGATTGAGCAGGCAACCGAGCTGGGACTTGCCGTCGTCACCAGAGCCGTCGATGTGCGGGCGTACGCCCGTGCGCACAGGCTGTCGATCGAGACAGCGGCGCGACAATTGCGCATCACCGGCCTGCGGGAAATGGCGGCCCAGCGCGGGTGTACGTGGATTGCCACGGGGCACCAGAAGAACGACAATGCGGAGACTGTCGTCCATCGGTTGCGCCGTGGGACGGGTCTGCGCGGGCTGGCGGGCATCCGGCCGGCGCGGCGGTTCGATGATGGTGCATCGTTCGCGAGTCCGTTGCTCTGCGTAACTCGTGACGAGATCGCCGCATACCTTGCGGAACGCGGGCGGCGGTGGCGGGAGGACCATACCAATGTCGATCTCGCCTACACGCGGAACTACATCCGGCACAGGCTGCTGCCTGCCTTGCAGCAGGAGGCCCGCGGCTCTCTGGTGGAGGAGCTGTCCGAGCTGGCCGCCGCCGCAGGGAAGCTGTACGACCGAATCCGGCGGGAAGCCGAGGAGGCACGGTCGAGACTGGTAAGCTACGCTGATGCACAGGCGATTGTTGTCGCGTCCGATTTGGCATCGCTCCTCGAGCCGGTGGCGATTGAGCTGGTCCGCCAGGTGCTGGTGGACCTCGGCTGCGGCGAGCGAAGTCTGACGCAGCGGCACTACTGCGGTATCCTGCAATTGGCCCGGCAACGTCGGGAGGGAAAGGAAGTCTCGTTGCCCGCAGGGTTTGTGGCTCGATATGAACGGGATCGTATCATCCTCGGCGCCAGGGGACCGGCGACAGTACATAGGGTGGGGCCTGCCCCCGTGCAATGCGGTGCTGTGGTTATCCCAATTCCCGGAGAAGCGCGATTTGCCGGCTATGAGATCGACGCTCGAATCCTGGAGCGTCATGAGGCTGAGCCGGCGAAGATCAAAGGTGACAAGGGCGGTTTCGTCGAGTACTTTGATCTTGATCGCGTGCGGCCGCCTGTCATCGTGCGTCTCCGTCGGCCCGGCGACCGGTTCCGGCCGCTTGGCATGGCCGGGGAAAAGAAGGTCGGCAAGTTCCTGACCACCGCCAAGGTGCCGCGGGAAGTGCGCGAGCGGACTGTGATTCTCGCCGATCAGGAGAAGATCCTGTGGGTCTGCCCCGTTCGCATCGGCGCGCAGGCCAAGGTCACGGAGGCGACACAGCGGATTCTCACGCTGACAGTCAGCGGGCCGCTGCCGCAGGAAACAGTAGGGGAGGTCTGACTATGATGATTTGCAGTTCCACGCGTCGTGAATTCCTCCAGACGGTTGCCGGCACGGCGCTCGGCACTCTTCTCGTGCGTCGCAGAGCCCCCGTCAGGGCCGCCGCACAAGAGGACCGGCGCCCGCCCAATATCGTTTTCATCCTTGCCGATGACCTGGGCTGGGCGGAACTCGGCTGTTACGGCAATACCTTCAACGAAACACCCCATCTCGACCGGCTGGCGCGCGACGGCATGCGATTCACGAGTGCTTATGCGGCCGCCCCGGTCTCCTCTCCCTTTCGCGCCGCTCTGATGACGGGCCGATACCCGGTGCGGACCGGCATCACCGACTACCTGCGCCCGAACGATCCCAAGCATCTGTCCTCGGACTACGTGACGTTGCCGGAAATGCTTCGGAGGGCCGGCTACGCCACCGGCATCATCGGCAAGTGGCATCTGACCGGCTACGCCCACCACGGCGCGAAGGAAACGCCGCCCGGCGCGCACGGGTTCGATGAAGTGCTTCTCTCGGAGAACCGAGGCATCGGCGCCGGCAGTTACTTCTTCCCATACCACTTCAACCAGGACATCGAACAGCGGCTGCCCGGCAGAGAGTATCTCGTGGACCGTTGCAATCTCGAAGCCGTGGAATTCATCGAGCGACACAAGGATGAGCCGTTCTTTCTCTATCTCAGTCACTACGCCGTGCATACGAGGCTCAACGGCAGACCCGACCTCGTCGCGAAGTATGAGTCCAAGCCGGGCGCCGGCAAAGGGTTCCGGGCGGCGCGGAACAATCCGCACCTGGCGGCACAACTGGAAAGCATTGACGAGGGAGTGGGGATGATCACAGGCAAGCTCCGGGAACTCGGCTTATCTGAGAATACGATCCTCATCTTTACCAGTGACAACGGCGGTGAGGACCGTGTGACATCCAACGCCCCGTTCCGCGCAGGCAAATCCACCCTGTACGAGGGCGGCATCCGCGAGCCGCTGATCATTTACTGGCCGGACGTAACGAAGCCCGGGAGCAGGTGCGATGCGCCGGTCTGCACCGTTGACTTCTATCCGACGCTTGCAGTGGCGGCGGGCTGCGAGCCGGCAGCGGCACAGACGATGGACGGCGTTTCGCTCGTGCCTCTTCTGAAGGATCCCGAGGCAAAGCTCGAAAGAGACATGCTCTACTGGCACTACCCCCTGGAGAAGCCGCACTTTCTGGGCGGTCGGTCCGCCGGGGCGGTCCGGGGAGACAACTGGAAGCTCATCGAATTCTTCGATACCGGCGAAATCGAGCTCTATGACCTGGCGCAAGACACAGGTGAACGGCACAACCTTGCGGACACAAGAGCCGACAAGAAGCGGGAGTTGCTCGAAGCTCTCCGCACATGGCAGCGCCAGGTGGGGGCGACGTTTCCGCCGGGCCAGCCGAAAGGCAAATGAAGCGAACGAGATAGGAGGCGGCCATATTGGCGGGCGGATCCCCGGAACGCTACGACTTTTCTTCAATCAGGAACTCGCCGTACGACGCGACGACCTCGAAACCTAACCTCTTGTAACAGGCTATTGCTGGCTCGTTGTCGGTCTTGACATTGAGACCCACGTGTTCAACCTTCTCCAGCAGCGATTGGCACAGCCGGGCTGTCACCAGCCTGCCGTAACCCCTGTTCCTGTAAGCCGGATGGGTGACGACATTGCCGATCGCCGCGACCCGATACCGCTCAGAGTAGACATGCACGCCCGCCGCGCTGACCAGCGAACCATCCCTGCGTAAACCGAAATACTGCCCCGTGTCGAGCATCCGCGGATCGAACCAGTTGGCCGGATAGCCCTCGTCGTACAGTCGAACCAGGTCATCCAGGTCTTGTCGACTTAGGCGAACCGTTTGCGAGCCGTCGGGATTGCCGACCCGCGAAGTATCGCGTAGTGCCATCTTACAGTGCGGCCCATGCGAACTGAGTTGGCACGTCTGCCTGAAGACATCCTCCACGCCTGGGCTCAGGTGTGCATAGAATCGGCGTGGCAGCAGGGGGGCGACCTTCCGGAGCAATTCCTTCATGGCCGCCGGCCGGTCGGACAGCGCGATGACTGTCGCCAGAGCCTGGCCACAATAGATGAGCACGACATCGCGCGACTTTCCCCCGTCTTCCCAGCCGTACCATGTCGTATGCGGCCAAAAGAAATCGTCCAGATCGCCCAGGCCATAGATATGCAACTGGGGATTTCGCCGGAGGAAAGTCTCGATTCTCGTCCTGTCCGTCAGGACTCTGATTCCCATTGCCCGCTCACTGTGCCTTCTTCACTCTGTACCGGACGATGGTGAGATACTTCTCGGGGTCGCCTTTGAGGAACATGCGGGGACCCTTGATATACTCCTCCTCGTGCTCGCCCGCAATCGTGTATCCACCATCCTTGATGAACCGCATCAGCCGGTCAACGGTCGGCTCTTCCCGGTCGTAGGGCCCCACGTGCAGAATCTCGGCAACCTCGCCATACGTCCACGTGGTTATCTCGGCCCGCAGTCCCGATTCATCGGCGCCTTGGCCCGTCGGCGCATCGATGCCTTCCGGCAGGGGCATCGCGTAGCGTCCTATCCACTCAGTCTTGGGCGCATCGAATAACAGCGGCCAGCGTGCCCGTGGGGCCGGTTGCCTGGGTCCCTTGGGTACGCCCTTGAGCTTGAAATAGGTTTTGAACAGCAGGCCGAAAGCCTCACTGCCAACTACTGTCGGATCACCCTTGGCTTCGACTTCGAGCACCTTCTGGTCCGCCATGGTGCGGATTTGCGGCTCTTTGAGGTACTCGAACTGAGCCGGGTCCGGGCCGCCCATGCGGAACACGAAGAATGCCGCCCCTGCTGCGAACAGCACAATAATGATTGTTGCCGACCATATTATCTTCTTCTTTGCCATAGCATCCTTCCGAATCGCGATTCTGCGAGGATTGTACCACGGCCGGAGCAGCGTGCCTGATTGTTTTTTTCCGGTTCCGAGAGGGTCGGGCTGTCTGTGTGACGGCGCAACAAAGGTCAGGCACGTTTGCAATACTCTGCACCAGCGATTGTTCGAAGTCCACCAGCCGTGGCGGCTTCTTGCCCTTGCCTGGAGCGACCAGGTGACCTGCTTCGCCCGATCTTTGTGCCTGGCCGTCCACGCCGCCGGGAGACTTTGGGTTCAGGCCGCCGTCGTCTCTGACCACGCGCCAATAGGGCGTGATGCGTTTCTTGCCGGTCCGGCGGTCTTCCTCGGTGGCCTCGGAGATGATGCGCAGGAAGATGCCCATGGTCATGGGGCAGGTGGAGTCCGCCTGGAACGACCTGGCCAGACGCTGCCGGAGCTGGCCGACCGTGATCAACTTTCGCGGGGGCACCGCTCGCACCTGCTCATCGACCATCAGCGGTGTCGGCACGAGCACCCGCCGGCCGTCCATTGCTTTGATCCACTTATCCGGCACTTCCACCACCTTGGGCAGCCCGGCCACCGGGTTCTCCCGTTTCTGGCGCCAGCTCTTGCGTGTCCTTGTCATTCTGTGGCCCTTCCTAACCAGATAGTCACGGCGTTGCTTCTCGCCTCTCGTCATCGGGTCGGCACAGTAATCCAACTCCTCCCCCGTGTCAAGGTCGACCCCCATGTCCGCGCGCGCAAAATTTCGAGAGAACGACGGATGTGCATAAAGTCCCTCCGTTACCGGAGTTACGTGCGCCAACCGAGTCGTCGGATCGAGAGAAGCTGAAATTTCTCAGGAATTGTTGTTGAATCGCTCAGGACAGGGTGATAAAGTTGTATTAGTTGAAATAGTACAAGTAATCGGACGCCAGCATGCAGTTCGTCATTGACAATGCGGTGGACAGGCCGGTGTACCTGCAGATCATCGACCAGGTGAAGCGGGACATCGCGCGCGGGCGGCTGCGGGCGGAGGAGCGGCTACCCACGGTGCGCCAACTGGCCCAGCAGCTTGCCATCAATCCCAACACCATCGCCAAGGCCTACCGTCAGCTCGAGCAGGACGGGATCATCGTCACGCGGGCCGGGGCCGGGGCCTTCGTGGCCGGACTCGACAGCCTGTTGAGCAAGGCCGTGCGACGCAGGCTCATCTGTGACGAGCTCGACCGGGTCATCGTCGAGGCTTTTCACATGCAAATCGACAAGGAGACGCTGCTCGACTGGTTCAAGGCGTCACTGGAGAAATTCAATCTGTCATCGGGCAAGGGTTCCGTATGAACGACAATCCGATTATCGTGGACGGCCTGGTCAAGTACTATGACGGCCGGTGTATTCTGGACGGCATCGATCTGAGGGTCCCGCGCGGCTGCATCTACGGGCTGCTCGGGCGCAACGGCTCGGGCAAGACGACGATGATTCGCATCCTGCTGGGTCTGGAGCCGCCCACGCGCGGGCGGACCATCGTGCTGGGCCAGGATTCGCTGCAACTGTCGGCCCCGACGCACGGCCGTATCGGCTACGTCGCGGAGGGACACCATCTCATCCAGGGCTACAAGGTCCGGCGGCTCATCGGCCTGTGCCGTGGTCTGTCGTTACGGTGGAACGACGAGCTGTTCGGACATCTTCTGGAGACGTTCCGGCTGCCGATGGACCGCCGGATTAGAGAGCTGTCCGCCGGCATGCGGGCCCAGCTCAACCTGGCGCTGGCGATGGCCATCGACCCCGAACTGTTGGTTCTTGACGACCCGACGCTCGGCCTCGACACGGTCGTTCGCCGGCAGTTCCTCGAATTGGCCATCGACGTGATCCAGAGACAGGGCCGCACGATTCTGTTCAGTTCCCATATCCTCAGCGACGTCGAGCGGATCGCCGACCGGATTGGAGTTCTCGTCGCGGGCAAGCTCGTGGTGGACTGCGCGCTCGAAGAGCTCAAAGGCCGCGTCAGGAGGCTCCGTATCATCTTTCACGAGCGTACGCCGGATGATCTGTACGTCACGGAGATCATCAATGAGCGGCGCCAGGGCCGGGAGATGCTCCTGACGGTGGCCAACTGGAATCCGCAAAAGCAGGCCATCCTTGAAACATTCCGCCCGGAGAGCTGCACGGAGATGCCGATGACGCTCGAGGATATCTTCATTGAGTGTACGCGGCCGGCTTCGGCCCCTATCCTGCAGGAAAATGAGGTGTGACATGCTGACTCTTATCGGTCGCGAGCTTCAGGACCATCTGGCCTACCTGCTGGTGGCCTCTCTGTCCAGCATCATCATGATTGTCATCATGGTCTGCATGGTCCTCTGGTCGGCGGAGGAAGATGCTCTGGCGTTCGCCGTGCTGTTGACCGTTGGCCTCTTCGGAGCGTTCTACACCCTCGGCATCGCCCAGATGTACACGGATCGTGCGAATCGTCTTTCCCCGCTGCTCGCCACGCTGGCGGTCACGCGCAACCGGATCCTCACGGCCCGAATGCTGACGGGCGGTCTGGTGATCCTGCTGACGCTGGCGCCGCCCATCATTACCGCAATCCTGTTGCTGCACCACTTCGCGCCGCCGCTGGCGTTCTATTGGCGCATGATCGTGGAAGTATCCGCTGCGGTAGTGTTGACTGGTTTCGCCTGCTATTGCATGGGGCTGCTTATCGGATGGAGCACGAGCAAAGTCAGGCTGGTCGGCGGGGCCTTGCTCCTGCTGCCCCTCGTGGTGCCGATTGCCCTGGTCAAAGGGGCGGGGCCCGAGGCCATCGCGCTGCTGCTGTTGTTGGTTGTCGCTGCGCTGCTGCGCGTCTGGCACGAATTCACGTCCGTCTCGCTGTAAGGTATTGGCTATGGACGCACGAAGGTACAATTACATCAATGCCGTGGCCACAGGCGTGCTCGTCCTGATTCTGCTGTCGTCGGCCTTGTTCTGGGCCCGCTGGTACTGCGGCCAGGCCCGTCAGATGCTGCTCCCGCGCCAGTTACGGCAAGTCAAGACCAGCCCCTCCCGGCTGCTTCCCGAGGAACAGCCGGGCGACCCGAACATCGCTTCCTTCTCCGCTGTTCATGCCGAGATGGCTTTGCCACGCTCGCTCTGGGCCGGATTAGGCGCTATGCAATACTGGGAGGCGCGCCGGCCGCGGGGACCGCGCTCGCACGTGTATGCGTGGAACCCCGAGCCCGGTGGACTGCGGATCCACTATGACAAGAGCGCTGGCCGGCTCGTCTACCGCAGCACGACTGCAACCCGTCAGCCGGATGGGACCTCCGTCATTAAGAAGGTCGTCTGGTACGCCGGCCCCGAAGGTGTTGGTGACACGCCCGGTGCACGACTTGGGAGGTTCCGTTCTCCGATTGGGGCGGTGTCCGTTTTGAACGGATGGATTGTCTACGATTCTGAGCTTCGGCGCTTCTTCAAGATCGATTGGCGCAGCCGTACCGTGATCAAGGGGCCGCCGTTGCCCGCCGGTGGGCTGCATCGCCCCGTTGACTTTGGCGAGCTGCGCAAGAATCCTTCCTGCGTTGGCATCTACTTTTCGATGCCGGATGCCGAGCGTTCCGACGGTGCGTCGGATGATCGAGCGCGTCGCTCGCTGGTCATGTCAGACCCTCATTTCGCCGCGCGACGCCTCTTGGTCCTCGACGCCTCCGGTCGCATCGACCTGCTGGACACGCAGACTCTGGAATTCGTTGGCAGAGCCGGAGTGCTGCCGTCGCCGGAGACTCTTTTTGCCTCCAAGACACCCGTCACGCCGGATCAGGTGTTTGCCTATGCCATGTTCAGCCTCATAGGCAAGGAGCCCGATCAGGAATACTGGAATTATCTTGGCTGCGCGGTAGCTGCCGTCTCACGAGAGGCCACGGCCATGCGCGTGGCGGTGTACGACCCGAACGGACGGGGCCTCTCTGAGAACGCCACCAACCTCGTCGAATATGTCAAGACAAGTAGTGGAGAGCCGATGCCCCAGAGGACCCTGTCTACGGCCAAAGCTCTGTACTACGGCCTGCCGGGCGGTCCCGCGTTGACGGTTTGCGAGTTCATTCTTGAGAACCTCCATCCGCCGATGTTTCTCCTGGCGTCCTATTTCACGGCGTCGAGTTTTGAAGCGACGGCCGGGTATCGGTCGGTGTTCCTGCTGCCGGACTCTTTCGTTGCCAGGAAGGCCAGAGATGTTGACGCGGAGTTGCCGGGACGGTGGATGACAGGTCTGGCGCTCATGCTGCCGTCCATCCTGCTGGCTGCCGCGCTGGCGGGGAGTGTAGCGCGGGATAGCAGGAGAATTGGCCTTTCATCTCGTCCACGGAAGGTCTGGATTGCCGCAGCCGCCGTGTTTGGCATTCCTGCGTACGTCACGTATCGTCTCACGCGACCGGGCGCAGCGCTGGTGACCTGCGGGAACTGCGGCCTGGGCCGTCGGACCGACATGGAGAAATGCCATCGCTGCGGCAGCGTCTGGGCCGTGCCCGAGTTGACCCCGCCTGCCTGGCGGGTCTTGGGCGAACAGGAGCAGGCCGCCGAGGGATCGCCTGCCGGGACGCCGGAGACGACCTTCGAAGTCCAATAAAAAGCGATGCGCAGCCCAACTGCTCGTTACTCTCCCCCGGGCGGCTGCCTTATATGGGCGAGGACCGTTCTGATGAGTGATGACAGCAGATACATCCAGTTCCTCGTCGAGGCCCGGTCGGGCGGTCAGGCCGGTATGGGCCGGCTGGCCCTGCTCGTCTGGGAGCGCCTGTATCCGTTCGTCTTTCGCACCACGCTGGACCGCGATGCCACCGAGGACATCATTCAGGAAACGCTGCTGGCCATGCTCCGCCGGATTCACTCGCTCCGCAACAGCGAGCGCTTCTGGCCCTGGATTTACCGCATCGCCTGGAGCAAAATCCAGGACCGCCTGCGCGACCGCCGGCTCCAGTCGTCGCTCAAGAGCACCCTGCTGCGCCGGCGAAACGCCGCAGGTGAGCCAACCGAATTCGCCGACAATCCTCTCGACGCCAAGATCTGCGAAGAGACTCTGCAACGGGTCTGTACCGCCGTCGAGCGGCTCAACCATCGCCAGCGGGAAATCCTGCGGCTCCGCTGCCACGAGCAACTGCCGTACGACGAAATCGCCTCCCTGACGTGCACCACCCCCGAGAAGGCCCGCGTCCACTTCCACCGCGCCAAGAAATCCCTGAAGAAGTGCCTTGCCTGCTCCGTGTGAAAAGGAATCGATGTCTCTGATGTAGGGTGTGCCGTGCACACCGTAACTCTACGCAGTGATTGCATGGCAACTCATGCTCACTCACCAGCGACGGTGATTGGACCAAAATCCGGCACCACAGGTCTCCGTCCGCCACAACGGCACAGCCAATGACTCTCGTAGTAACCTTCTTTCACCCACTGGTGGAAGCTGGAATATGCCCACGCATGAGGACAACCTACAAGCAAGTGTTTTACCGGATTGTAGTGGATGTAGTTGACATGATGGATCATGTCGTTTTCGTCGCGAATGCGGTGTTCCCAAAACCGTTTCTGCCAGATGCCCCGTTCCCGGTGCCCTCGACGCGTGGAGGAGATAGGCACTTCGTCACCATGTTCAGCGATCCATTGTTTGGTGAACAGTCTCTTGATGCATGACCATCGAGCAGAGTAATTGCTGTCATTCGCAGGCAAGGTCCATATGCAATGCATATGGTTCGGTAGCAGCACAACCGCGAGGATGTTGAACGGCTGCTGGGCTTGTACCATGCCGATAGCGGTTCGCAGGTACGCACGAGCCTCGTCATTCAGAAATAGGTTACGCCGCTGAGCCGTAACAACGGTGAAGAAGAACGTGCCTCCCGCCTGAAAATGCCTACGGTAATTGGGCATACCATCTGCAGGCCACAGACTAACCCGCCTCATGATAACGAAGTCGTTTCTGGATAAGTCGCTCAATCTCGTCTCTGATGGGATCGATCTCATCCCTGATCTTCTTGTAGGCATTGGTCCACATCTTCATATCGCCATCGCCCTCCCCACATTCCCTGCAGATGATCGCCTCCCCTATTATGTCATCAACCTTCTGGAACTGTTGAAACAGGTCCGAACTCAGGAAGATTCTATTTCTTATCATGTAATTGTGAAAGTCGTGAAATGCACCTTTGGCATTCTTCAGATCATGCCAGAATTTCCTCTCCATATGGTATGTGTTCCTGTCATCTTCTTTCAGCAGACCTTCTTTTTCGAAATCATATAGGTCGGATCGGCGAAGGAATTCAGCCAACTGCGACTCCTCCATTCTGTTCAAATCGGGATACTCCTGATACAGGGATGTCAATCCTGAGGTCCGGCCCAAAGCATCCTGGAGTTTGTTCCAAGCCTCTGGCAACACTTCAAACTCCTTCTGATGTATCTTTGTCAAACGGTTGAATGTGGAGTTGATCTTATGACGCAGTTCCTCAAGCTCCTTGGCTTGCGCGTGCTTGTGGGCCTGCAACCGGGTCGCGAACTTGTCCTCAATCCATTTGGAACCCGGGAACCTGAATGCTGCGAATGCCACGGTGACCGCACCACCGAACCAGAGTACCGTCCGGCCCAGCCACCTGGACATTTCCTGTACCCAATCCATTTCCGTCTACCTCCCCAAGCGATCGCAATTCGCCACGCCAGCCTTCCCGGATCCCTACTGAGCGTACCGGAATGGGAGCAAGGTCGCAAGAACAGAAATGGTGTGCATGGCACACCCTACAAATGCCGACGATGTAACAAGACAAAGCGAGGCAGGCTTGCGGGCCTGCCTCGCATAGAGTACTGGTGGGATCGTGGTGCTCGTCAGGGCCAGAACTGACGGAGGTAGTCGATGCTCCTGCGGGCGACGGTCTCGGGGTCGGGGTCGTATTTGAAGACCTCGACGGAAAGCCATTTGTCGTAGCCGATGTCCCGGATCGCTTTGGCGATGGGGGTGTAATCGACCTTGCCCATGCCGGGGCCGTAGAGGTTCGGGTCGTTGACGTGAAAATGGCCGACGTCCGCCGCCTTCACGGAGCGGATGATCACCGGTACGGGCTTGCTCTCGGAACTCATGGCCTTGACGTCGAGATGTATCTTGAAATTCGGATGGTTGATTTCATGAACCATTTTCATGCCTTCACCGACTGTGTTGATGAAGTTCGTCTCGGCGGGTGATAGCGGCTCGAGACAAATGGTCAGGCCCGCCTCGGCGGCCCCTTCGAGCACGGAGTTGAGGAGATCGACCGCCCGCCGCCAGGCGCCCTCTTTCGTCTGGCCCCCCGGGATGCTGCGCTGCTTGGGCGAGCCGAGCACGAGGACCCTGCCGCCGAGGTCGCTGCACAATTCCAGCAGGGCGGCCAGGTAGTCCCGCGTTCGTCGCCAGATGGCCTGGTCCGGCGTGGTCATGTGCAGGCCCTGGGGCCCGGCGAACAACCAGTGCAGGCCGACGACCGCAAGGCCCTGGTTTTCGATGGCCCTGCGGATCTCTTTGCGTTGGGTCCGCGTGATCTCCTCGACGGAGGAAGCCAACGTGAACGGCGCGATCTCGATACCCTGATAACCGAGCCCCGCCGCGACCGAGGCAACCTCTGCCATCGGTCGGTTCTCGAACATCTCGTTGCACAACGCTAATTTCATTTGTCACCAAACGATTATGGATGATTGACGATGGATGATTGGAAGAGAGGTCCGAACCTTGCTTTGTCAATCATCCATTATCCCTCATCAATCATCAATTCCTCACACTTTCTCGGGGATCACGAACGGCTCGCGGTAGTTGCGCTTGATGAACATATTGGCCAGGTCGCTGTTCTCGCCGACGTACCGCTCCTTCTCGGGATCCATCGTCAGGACCGGACCCAGCGTGATCGGCTCTTTCTCCAGGTCCACCTCGTTGGCGGCCAGGTGCTCCAGCATCCTCTCGAAAGAGTCCATCATCTCGGCGTTGTCGCCGATGGCGGCCTTGATCTCATCGACCGTTGCCTTCTTGCCCAGGCGGTGGGAAGTGTTGGCCATGTGGCACAGGGAGGCCGAGAGGTGTCCGACCTCGATATCGGAGTTCAGGTCGCTGACCTTGCGGCTGCGGACGGCCTTGATGAAGTTCTCGTGGTGCCCGGCGCCGCCGCGGCCGGAGAACTGCTTGATCTTCTGGCCGTCATTGTCGTATACCCAGCCGCCACCGTCATCGCAGGGGAAGTAGCCGCCTTCACACTGCACGCAGTCGCCGACGCGCGTGCCACGGTAATGGTCCATTGCCTTGTCGCCTTTCTTACGCGGCAGCCCGCGGACCTCGAAGATCAGCGGCGCCGGCTTGTAGTCGAAGAAGGCGATCTGGGTATTGGCTGTTTCGCCTGCGTCGCCGACTTCGCTGACGCCGAAGCGGCCCCCGATGCTGAAGGCCCGCGTCGCCAGCCCCGGATCGCCCAGTGCCCAGCGGGCGATGTCCATCTCATGGGGGCCCTGGTTGCCGATGTCGCCGTTACCCGTGTTCCACATCCAGTGCCAGACGTAATGCAACTGGTCGCGATGCAGCGGGACCATGTCGGCCGGACCGCACCACAGGTTGTAGTCCACGCTCGCCGGCACTGGCTTGGGGCCGTTCGTCCCGTGGACAATCCCGTTGGTGTCAGGACCTCGACCCTTGTAGCAGAACCCGCGAACCCATTTGATTTTACCGATGTGTCCCTCACGGATCCACTCGAACGCGGCCGGATGGGCCTCGGAAGAGCGCTTCTGCGTGCCGATCTGGACGATGCGGTTGTACTTGCGGGCCGCCTCCACCATCTTGCGGCCTTCCCAAATCTCGTGCGAGGCAGGCTTCTCGATATAAACATCCTTGCCCGCCTGGCAGGCCCAGACCGTGGTGAGGGCGTGCCAATGGTTCGGCGTGGCGGACGTGACCACGTCGATCTCCTTGTTGTCCAGCAACTCGCGCATGTCCGTGTAGGTCTGGAGCTTGACGCCGCGCTCTTTTTCGAACTCGGCGGCCCTCTTCTCCACGTGATCGCGGTCGGCGTCGCAAATGGCCACGAGGCGGACGCCCTCAATGCTGCTGAAATACTTCATGTGGCCGCCGCCCTGGCCGCCGACGCCGATGATGCCCAGGCGGATATCGTCGTTGGCGCCGAGTACGCGGGAGGCCGATCCGGCTATCGCCAGGCCGGCGCTTACAGCCATCGAACTGCGGATGAAATCACGACGTGTCAACTTGCTCATGGTCTGCCCTTTCCCATTGATGATTGATCGTAGCATGGGCATCTTGCCCATGAGTCGCAGGGCCATCCTGGCCCTGCCTTCACGGGCGGGACGGGTTCCCCAAACGCATTCGTTCGCGTTTGGGGGCCCCGGTCGCGCGTGCTACTTTTCGGAGACGTACTCGGCGTAGTGCTCTGCCACGTTTCCCTGCTTTTCATCGCCCGTGTGGAGGTAAAAGCGGTACTTGAACGTCACGCTCTGGCCGGCCGGGATGACGAAGTCGCCCGTGCCGGCGGGCTTCTTCTCGAAATCGTGAATGCCGAAGGGATTGACGGCGAACAATCCGTAATCCCGCACGTGCCACCACGTGGGGTGCCGCGGGTTGCTCGGGTGGTCGAAGATCGCCACGCCGACGATCTCACCCTCGATGGGACCGTAGTAATCGCACCATTTGGCCCGTTTGCCCCAGGCACCGGTGTCGGTATCCCCTTCGCTGTTAATGATGTGCCCCTGGCCCACCTCGCCCTTGACCCGCATGGTCGGGGCCAGCCGGATCCCCATCGAGCCTTCTTTCGTATCGCCCATCGTCACCTGGCCGTTCGAGGCGTGGATGGTCACATCGAAATCCATGATCGGGCCGTCCGGGGTGCTGTGGAACCGATGGGTCCGCGTGTCGGTGCAGATGACCTTGCCGTCGGGCGCGATCCACTTGTTCTGCGACTTGATGACGCCGACCTCCGTCCCTGAGCTGATTTCGAGGAATTTGTCGTGGACGATTTTCCCCTTGCCGTCGGCCCAGAAGTCCACGCCGTTGACGGCGCCATGCGTGTACCACAGCGACTTGTGGTGCGGATGGTCGTGGGCTTCGTTCGGGCCGTCGCCCATCGGCCAATGGCGGATAATCGGCGCGCCGGTCGGCCCGATCACAGGATAGAAAAATGGCCGCTGTGGTTCCTTGAATCGGTATTCCGTGAACAGCTTACCGCTGATTTCAACGGTCACGCTGTCGTCGTGCTCGGTGATTTTCACCCCGCTGGCAGCCGGCTTGCCCGCTTGCGCCCTAGCCATCATCTGCACGAACACTTTCCTCTGCTCGGCCAGGGCCTTGACCCGGTCCGCGGGCTTGGTCCTCGCTTCCAGCAGGACCCAGCCGTCGTAGTCCGTCGCGACCAGCAGATTCATCAATTCCTGGTAAGGATAGTCACCGAGATTCAACTCGCGGACGTGCACGGTCCGGCCGAAGCGCGGGCGGACCAGGTTGAAGTTGTACTCCAGCCCCTGGCCCTCGAGGTCCTGCGAATTGCAGTTCCAGCAGACACCGACGTTGGGATGGGTCGCCACGTCCATGATCGCCTTCATCGTGGGCAGCAGGGAGCACCCGCCATGCACCTCCAGCCGGATCTCCTGCCCGTAGTCCGCTCCGAACCGGCCCAACTCGTTCAAGGCTTCTCCGATTTGCTCTATCGTCTTCTCGTACGGCACGCCTTTGGGCAGGTCGTTCGGCTTGACCTTGACGCCGGCGGCGCCGCAGTCATAAGCCAGTTTGATGTACTGTCGGGCCCCTTCGATCTCTTTCTCCAGCCGATTCGCATCGGGATAGTGAAACGCGAAGTTCGTCCCCAGCCCGACCAACGTCACGGGGCTGTCAGCGAAGCGCTTCTTGACCTCGCGCCGCTGTGCCTCGGTCAGGCTTGCCTCCACGCCGTGAGCGTGCTCCGTTCGCAACTCTACGCCCAGCACGCCCGTTTTCTCGCAGTTCGCAATCAGCGTCGGCAGGTCCCAGTCCTGTCCCCACAGGTACGTCACCAGCCCGAACTTCATCTTCGAGCCGGCCTTTTCTACCGCCGACAGGATTTGGCCCACTGGGCCGGCCGCCACAATACCTGCGCCGAAAACGGCTGAACTCTTAAGGAATTCCCGGCGCGTGCCACGAATCATGTCCATACTGCCGCCTTTCAAAGACATGCCCGATAAGAACAAGGGGGCCTGAAAAACGCGATCTATCGCGCTCGGCGTACCTGGTGTATCCGCTGCCTGCCCCTCAGGCCCTATTACCACGACTTCGACGCCCCGAAAACGACCCTATGACTCCGGCCCGCAGGTATCCCTCATAGCATACAGCCTATCCTCGAGCGCCGTCAGTAAAAGTATGCATTATCTCCCTGGAAAATTGCGCTGTCAAGGCAATTTCGCCTCGCGGTAAGATGGTGGGTGCACGTCACGATTGTAGGTGGATTCTTCATGCCGCCAAGGGCTTCTGTTGCCAGAGTTGGTCCCATTGTTCGTTGAGCCAGCAAATCCGCAAGGCCAGAGTCGCGGAGGAGCCGGCACGACTCCAGATCATTCCGGAACGCTTGAGGCGATCGCCGACCACATGCTTGCAGGCCCCCTCCACCATCCCTGAGCCAATCGAGTAGCCCTTCGCACGAAATACGTCATACCGCATCTGCTGCTCGTTGACACGGATGTAGCGGGATAGGTCCTCTATCGCCTTACGCTTACGGCCACGATGGCGTTTGCGTTGCCGGGCCAACTCGGCCAGGACCTTACGCGTCCAGCCCTCCCACAGCCAGCCACAGCCGCGACGCGCCCACTGAGCGGTCTTCTCGGTCCCTTCGCCCCACAAGACCTTGGCACAGTTCCACAGATGTTCCTGGGCATGATACCAGTCCACGATGAACACCGCCCGAGGCCAGTGCCTCTGGTGCAGACCGCGAACCCACGCGGCGCCATCCCCCAGGTATACGATCTCCGCCGCCTGACGTAATCCACACCGGCACGCCTGCCACCACAGCGATTGGCCGAACCGCTGGGCATCCTCGAATCCTGCGACGTAGCGATGCTGGATGCGGCCCTGCGGATCCTCCCACCACAGGCAGCCGACCTTGCTCTCATGCCAGCCATCCCGCTCGTGCACGGTGGTGCCGTCGGCGGCTAGGTAGAGCCTCTTGGTGGGCGTATCGCACAGCGGCCACAGGCGCCCTTTGAAACAGGCCTCCACGCTCTGACGGTCCTGATCCGTGACCGTCGATCCGACGTGCTGGACGAGCCGTTCAATCGTGTTCGCCGAGACCGTTTGCCCGAACAGGTCTTGGATCATCCGGGAACTCTCGGCGAAGCTGCTGGCGACCGCCAACGTGCAACAAGCCTTGGCCAGAGCGGCACTGAGCGATTCGCTGCCCAGGCCGCCGGCCTGATCGTAGGGATATTCGCCCGTGCCGCAAGTCGAGCAATGATAGTAGGCACGCCGCAGTTCGATCCAGCCCACGGTCGTGTGAATGCTCTTGCCGCGATACCCCACGAATCGACTCCATCCACCACAGGAACAGGGCCTGTTGCTGCCTGTGTAGCCACGAGGCCCTTTGTCAACGATCCGTTGCAGCAAGGTCTGCCCCCACTGCCGCACCAAGATAGTCACCTGCTGTTCCAAGACCCCCAGATCGCTGCTGATCACGGACAATTCCTCACCATAACAAGCTTCCAATAGCTCGACGACTCTGGTATCCATAGCATGCTCTCCTTTGCGGCAAATCCGTAAGACATTCTCCCATTGCCCATAGGAGAGCAATTCTCATACCTACAAACATGACGTGCACCCGATGAAGGATTATTGATGGCTGGTCGCGGG
>JABAOC010003727.1_pt1 | contig 19679 bp, 11 predicted proteins | sample 7062161 | NCBI WGS metagenome assembly JABAOC01 (sample SAMN14538625, study PRJNA623070) | marine sediment metagenome | biome: marine biome [ENVO:00000428]; feature: marine pelagic biome [ENVO:01000023]; material: deep marine sediment [ENVO:00002113] | place: India: Gulf of Khambhat ... | reverse complement strand
AAAACTACGACCTTTTTTGCTCCTCCTTCTTTTAACTGCTTGATATAGTCCAAAGCCTTCTTGGATACATCTGAAAAATCAGTCGGATATAGAATCTTCTCAAACATCTCGAACCCCCTTTCTCTCGATGCTTCTGACCAGTGGGACCCCACATATCCGGAAGTTTCCGCTGGCGAAGACCAGGCAGTACCTCCATAATGATTGGGCGCCCCTTGGCCGTGCATCGATCTTCACGAGCTCTCCGTGAGGATCAGGCGGCAATCCTGGTTCCATGTGGTGACGACACCGGTCCCGCTCTCGCAGCCCAGCACGCTCATCGAAGCTGTTCGATGATCTCCCCTCCCGGGGGGTTGTTGGCTCATCATTCTCTTCCCTTCGCCATGGGCCAGCGTATCTGGCTTGAGTAAGCATTCAACGGACCGTCCCAATGGGGTCTGCATAACATGCTGCCATCTGCCGATCCTCCTGTCGACCTGCCCTGCTCTTACTACGTCACTCGTCGACCCATTTCCACGTCCATTCACGAATCTCGGGCATATCCTGACCGTATTTCGTTATGTACTCCTTGTGTTCAATCAGTTTGTCGCGGACAACCTGTTTGGTATAGGCGGCTCCGTAACCAAGCTTTGGCACGCGGTGGATCACGTCTGCCACCAGGTGGAAGCGATCCAGATCGTTGCGGACAACCATGTCAAAGGGCGTGGTAGTGGTTCCCTCCTCCTTATACCCCCGGACGTGGAGATTCTTGTGGTTCGTCCGACGGTAGGTCAGGCGGTGGATCAGCCAGGGGTAACCATGATAGGCGAAGATAAGCGGCTTATCAGTGGTGAAGAGGGTGTCAAACTCCCAATTCGATAGACCGTGGGGATGTTCCTCCTTCGGCTGGAGCGTCATCAGGTCAACCACGTTGATCACCCGCACTTTCAGATCGGGTGCGTGCTCGCGAAGGATCTCAACGGCAGCAAGGGTTTCAATCGTCGGTACGTCTCCACAACATGCCATCACCACATCCGGCTCAGTACCTTTGTCGTTGCTCGCCCACTCCCAAATCCCGATTCCAGAAGTGCAGTGCTTTATGGCGGCATCCATGTCAAGCCACTGGGGTGACGGTTGCTTGCCAGCCACAATGACGTTTACATAGTTTCGACTCCGCAAACAGTGGTCAGTCACGGAGAGCAAGGTGTTGGCATCGGGAGGAAAGTAAACTCGAACGACATCCGCTTTCTTATTCACGACATGGTCGATAAAACCGGGGTCTTGGTGGCTGAAGCCATTGTGATCCTGCCGCCAGACGTGGGACGTCAGCAGGTAGTTGAGGGAAGCGATGGGACGCCGCCAAGGGATTTCTCTGCGGGTGACCTTGAGCCATTTGGCGTGTTGATTGAACATCGAGTCGACGATGTGGATAAACGCCTCGTAGCAGGAGAAGAACCCGTGACGACCCGTGAGGAGATACCCTTCCAGCCAACCCTGGCAGGTATGTTCGCTGAGGATCTCCATCACCCGACCGTCTGGGGAAAGGTGGTCATCCTCGGGGATCGTTTCAGCCATCCACGTCTTGTCCGTCACCTCGAATAAGGCACCGAGACGGTTCGAGGCAGTTTCATCCGGCCCCATCACCCGGAAATTCCGCTGGTCCATGTTGAGCTTCATGATGTCTCGCAAGAAACAACCCAACACTCGGGTGGCCTCCGCCAAAACTTGACCGGGTTTCGGCACGTCTATGGCATAGTCCCGAAAATCAGGCATCTTCAGGTCTTTGAGTAGAAGTCCGCCGTTGGCGTGGGGATTGGCACCCATGCGGCGATCGCCCTTGGGAGCCAATTCTGCCAGTTCCAGGTTCAGCCTCCCTTTTTCGTCAAAGAGCTCTTCGGGCTTGTAGCTCTTCATCCAGTTCTCCAGCAGTTTTACATGACCTGGCTTCGTTGCCATCTCGGCAAAGGGAACCTGGTGAGAACGCCAGAAACCCTCCGTCTTCAAGCCGTCGACTTGCTTTGGCCCTGTCCAGCCCTTGGGGGTCCGGAGGATAATCATCGGCCACCGGGGACGCTTGGCAACGCCCTTTGCACGGGCCTCATTCTGGATCGCCTTAATCTCGGCAATAACAGTATCGAGAGTTCGAGCCATCAACTGATGCATGGTCTCGGGCTCAAATCCCTCCACAAAATAGGGCGTGTAGCCGTAGCCAATGAACAGGCTCTCGAGTTCCTCATGGCTGATCCGGGCCAGCACTGTCGGATTGGCAATCTTATAGCCATTCAGGTGCAGGATAGGCAGGACAGCCCCGTCATGGATCGGACTGAGAAACTTGTTCGAATGCCAAGCAGTGGCAAGGGGGCCGGTTTCGGCTTCGCCGTCACCCACCACGCAAGCGACGATGAGGTCAGGGTTGTCGAAGGCAGCCCCATAGGCATGAGAGATGGCATACCCAAGCTCGCCCCCTTCATGGATGGAGCCTGGCGTCTCGGGCGCTGCATGGCTGGGAATGCCTCCGGGGAACGAGAACTGCTTAAAGAGCTTCTTCATCCCCTCGGCATCCTGAGAGATACTGGGGTAAAATTCACTGTACGTTCCCTCGAGGTACGTGTTGGCGACTAACGCTGGACCGCCATGGCCGGGGCCAGTGATGTAAATCATGTTGAGATCCTGGGCCTTGATCACGCGGTTGAGGTGAGTGTAAATGAAGTTAAGCCCCGGAGTGGTGCCCCAATGCCCGAGCAACCTGGGCTTGATGTGTTTCACCCTCAGGGGTTCCTTCAGCAGGGGATTGTCATAGAGATAGATTTGTCCAACGGAGAGGTAGTTTGCCGCCCGCCAGTAAGCGTCCATGGCTTGGAGCTCTTCTCTGGAAAGAGTTTCAGTCATGACATTCTCCTCCCTTGTGTTCTTGATCTTCAGCTTCTTCGACCTTGTTCCAGCAGAAACGGGATTATTCTCGAGGAGCCCCATTTCCTCGCTTTGGTGCGAGATAGTCAGTTCAGAGCTCTCCTCACGAACAATTGAAATCTTGTGTAATGGGTTATCCCATCACCTCCTGCGGAGGTCCAGACAGCGAAGGGTTTCCCGGGCGATCGTAACCTCTTCATCAACCGGGATGACGTACGCGTGGACCTTGGCATCATCCGAACTGATGCGCTCCTCGGAGCCCACCGCTTTGGCATTGCGATCCTCGTCCAGCCGAAGTCCACACCAGTCCATACCCATGCAGATGCGGGCTCGAACCGCCGGCGCGTTCTCACCGATGCCGCCACCGAAGACGATGGCGTCCGCTCCACGGAGAACAGCCAGGTAGGCACCGATGTACTTTCGCACCCGGTAGCAGAACATCTCCACGGCCAACTCGGCCCTCCTATCCCCCCGGTGCGCCGCTTGTAAGAGGTCGCGCATGTCGCGGGAGCGTCCAGACACCCCGAGAAGACCAGACTTTTTGTTGAGCCAATCTTCCACCTCCTCGACATCCACACCTTCCCGTCGGGCCAGAAACCCGGGCAGTGAGGGATCCAAATCTCCGGATCGCGTCCCCATCACGAGACCCTCCAGAGGGGTGAACCCCATGGAGGTATCGATGGAGCGTCCGCCCGAGACAGCCGTAACTGAGCAGCCGTTTCCCAACTGTAACGTTATCAGCTTCGCTTGCTCGATGGGCTCGGGTGTGATGACGCTATACCTCTCAGTCATGTAGCGGTGAGCTATCCCGTGGAAACCATAGCGCCGAATTTCGTGCTTTGCAGCGAGATCTGGCGCGATTGCATAATTCGAGGCTCTCTCGGGTAGAGTGCTGTGAAAGGCAGTGTCAAAAACCGCTACCATTGAAACCTTAGGGCCGAACTCTTCCTTGGCTGCGTAAATGGCCCCAAGAGCGGGCTCGTTGTGCAGAGGCGCGAGCTCGCTGACGGCTTCAATGGCCGCCAAGACTTGCTCCTCGATGACAACGGCTTCCGTAAATCGGCTCCCACCGTGGACCACCCGGTGTCCAACTGCCAAAGGCACATCATGTTCGCGAAAACCGGAAGATTGAAGCCACGCAAGCACTCGGCGCATTGCCTGGCCATGGTCGGCAATCGTAACAGCCTTCCGCAGCGATTCACCACCCTCGATGGTAAAATCGAGGCCCCCCCGGCGGATCCCGATCTCCTCCACGAGCCCGCGGGCAAGCCGCATTTTCGGGCCAAAACCCTTGTCGTCCCGTTCCAGCTCAAAAAGTTGGAACTTCAATGTAGAACTTCCGCAGTTGATGGCGAGAACCCTCATCGAGGGAATTCCGGTTCTCATGAATGTCTCTTGTTGATTAAACGTATCGGCACGTGCTCCCCACGTTGGAGGTCCTTCTGGGTCCTTTTCATTCTCCCTGTTCTATCTTCTTTCTTCGGTTTGGATTTGGCTTTCTTTCTTCGAGATGCACTTGCAGAGCGGGCGCCGAACCCTCCTTCGGCTCCCCCATGTAAATGGTCCGATGGGGGAAGGGGATCTCGATGCCGCGCTCGTCGAAAACCTTTTTCATGCGCCGGTTGAATTCTCGCCCCACGGCCCACTGCCTGATCGGCTTGGTGGTGATCCGGGCCTTGATGATCACGGCCGAATCGGCGAACTGATCCACTCCCAGTATCTCGAGGGGTTCCAAGATGTCCTCTCTATATGCCGGGTCGTTTCGCATGTCCTCGCCAATTTCCCGCAATACATCCATTACTTCATCCACATCCTCCCTGTATGCCACTCCCACATCAAAGACATACCGAGAGTAACCCTTGGTCATATTGGTGACCGTCTCGATGGAGCTGTTGGGGATGACGTGCACATTTCCGGCTAGATCCCTCAACGTGACAGTGCGAATACCCACCGCCTCGACCAACCCCCCTTTGTCCCCGAATACAGCCACATCTCCTACCGAGATGAGGTCCTGTAAGAGGATGAAGAGCCCATTGATGACATCCTTGACGAGAGTCTGAGCGCCGAAGCCTACCGCCAAACCCACAATGCCCGCCCCAGCTAAAATGGGCTTGACGTTCACACCCATCTGATCCAATATGACGATCCCTCCGATGAACGCAGCGGCTATTTTAATAGCCGTGTTAGCCATGGGAATGAGGGTCTTTCTTTTCTTGCTCAGTTCCTTTCCCTCTCTTTCCTGCAGTAAACGATCGCACATAAATTGGCTGATCTCTATGACGGCGATAACGATCCCGATGGTGATAATAATGGCTATTGCCCTGAAAATGATAAAGGAGCCGGTCCTTGAACCAACGATGGTATCAACAGGTACGCCCCAAACCCGGACAATAACTCCTAGGCCAAAAATCACGATAATGACTCCGAACGCCCTCCTCATAATCCGAATGTACCGGCTGGTCTTCTGTTCGAGCCCCGGAAATCGTTCCCGAATCCGTTCATTGACGGCAAAGAGCTTTTCGAACACCCAATCGAGGAGCCTCAGGGAAAGATAGATGGCCACGATGGTAAGAGCAGTCCCGAGCGTTGCTTGAAAAAGGTAACTGAAACCCTCCTCGTACCGGACTATCAGAAAGGAAAATATAATCCACGAATATACTATAGCGAGAATCGGGCAATACCGGGCTGCCAAGACGGAGACCTTCTTGGAATCTTCCCCTGAGCTATTCGGTTTTTGCCCAGACCCTTCGTATCTCATCCGGATCTCCCGTGCTATCTGCATGATAAATACGCTTATCATGAAGGGGAACACAAGGAGAAGAAGACCTCGGATGAATAAGAAGGATGGCCGCGTACCAAGGGCAACGAACAGGACCTCGGTCACCAGGAAATAGAGGGCCGTGTAGTTGGTGAACCGAACCGCCCAAAACCAGCAATAGTTTGCGTTCTCATCGCTCAGGGGCAATATCCTCATGCCCCCATCTTCAGGAACGAGCAAAACACTGAAGACAGCGAGGGCCAGCCGATAGAAAAACACCACGAAGAAGATGAGGAGTGCCAGGGTATGGCCGAGGGGAAAGGATGGAAACACCTGGAAGAGGACAACAAGGGAAACCAAAAGTGCCGCATACGGGGCCAGGCTGAGAAGCACCGCAACAAATCCCATACCCAGCCTGGAAGGGAGACCTCTCTCCCGCTCATCTCTCCGGGGAACGTACCTCCGCAACATGAGCCCCACAATCAAGGCGATCACAATACCCCCCGCAACATCCCCCAAGAGCTTCAGCAGCTTGCTCCGGTTCTCAGGCTCGAAGACAAAGGATTTGGCCTTTCCAAGGGCTCCAGGCGCTCTGGTCACCAAAGAGGCTGTTTTGGCCGCAGCATCTAAAACCCCTTTGAATAAAGATTCAACACTCATAAACGCCTTCTCGATGGCGAGCACTTCTCTTCCTTTTCTCTCAGGAGGCTTTTTTACCACAGCGGCCTGTCGCAACTGGATGAGATTCCTTAAATCTTTTACGAAGGCCTCTCTTCTCTCGGGATTCTCCAAAAGATCCACAAGCTCTTTGAGATCCTTTGTTGTAACGTCAACACTCTTAGGGGTCTCTGGTGTCTCCCCATAGCTGGACGCAGCAAGCGAGAAGGCTAGACACATACCTAAGACCAAGAAGCCCCGTGAGACAACCGTATGGAAAACTCTCCCATTCATACCTTAATCCCCCCTTTCAGACAAATGGCGATGTCGTTGAAGGAGACTTATCCCCATCGAATTCCGATGCACCCGAATGGTCTTCACCTGGAACTCATTTCTCACTGGTAATCGCTTTAAAATGGTCGGATAACTTCTGGAGAAGCTGTGGTGCCAAATCTCGGAAACTCAAGGAATACCCTAAAACTGTGACCTTTCTNNTTACTCTTACCGTCAATTCGGCTTTATTTATAATTCCCTTCTCCAACGGTAATTCAATCAATCCCGCTATCATCGCTCAAAAGACGATTGACAGACATGCCAAACTCCCTCCTCCTTTTGTACATTCCGACATCTCGATATCAACAGTTTCAAATCCCTCATTTTCAATGGGTTTTGTTGTATGAGGACAGCCCTTTTGTACCAGGACCCTACCATTAACCGATAAGCAATTTGCACTGTGAGCCTCTCCCTTCCGAATGATGATTGTGTCATACTCGGAGAATATCCCCTCGTCAAAATGGCCTGGAAACATTACGATATAATTATCTCCGATATGTGTACAAGCTGACGTAAGATGCAATATGTGCTTGATTTTGACCGGTATCACTTGATACCCATAATGTGAGAGGTAAGTACGAACTTGTTGAAGGGAATCTATCGTCAGGATCGATACATATCAGGGTGAGGCCTAACTCTTCTAAGATCTCGCAATACCGTATGTGCTGTCCCTGAGCTAATTTTACTTTTATCTCATTTTCAACCTTATGAGATTTAATACATCTGTGATAGGTATGTGGGACACCTCGTATTACTGCATATTTTCCGGTCGGCATTTTAATCATAGAGGCAACTCCTCTGCATCAATGGTCTTCGTCAACGGATAGATACAATTTAATCAAGCTAAATGCCATCAGTGCACGTACTTTGGAAGCCCGGATGTCGCCGAACGTCATTGAGGTGTCTAGGATGAGTGCGGGTTACTGGGTGTATCACGCCATTGCGCTGCTGATAATGGGGATGTTATCCGCACGGAGACACAAGTACAGATTACTGGCCACTGCTGGATTGCTTTCCATAGCTGGGCTCCAGTCCTGGATTCCCCTCCCGTCCTCACGGCAACGGAGTCTCAACTACCCTGATGAACTATGTCAGATCAGCATGGGGCTTTCGGCGGTTAGTTATGCAGCGCTTCCCTTGCCAGCAAAAACGTTGTAAAGCCAGCCGAACACCAGCCCGCAAATGGCTCCATCGACAAGGGCATATAAGGATCCGACAATTAGATCCCCCACGGAACGCGTAGCATGGTAGCCAGGATAGATGGAAGCTATGAGCTGTAAGAAGGCCACACCGTATCCAGACCAGATTACGTTGAGAACGCCCACAAAAAACACCGCCAATGCCCAGAGAATACCCGCAGTCAAAACCAGAGCTTTAAGGTTGAGTTTCATCTTTCCCTCCTGTTTAGGACCTATTCAGGACACCCATTTATTGCTTGTCCCGTTAATTTTCTTATCCTAAACCATTGTCCCTGTCAATCACCGGTAGGGTCGTTGTGAAGGGGGTGAGCTATCGAAATAAGGCAAAACCGGGGATTGCAAGTCCTGGGAACACACAGAGGAAAATCGTCCCCCAGTCAATGGGCTTCTTATCAAGCGGAAGGATCTCACGATGAACCATGATTTTCTCAACGTATCTAATGATACTCAGATTTCTCCCTATAATAAAGGCCAGGGACCGATCCCCTTCAAGGGAGAATAACGCCTGCATATTGCTTTGATTGGTGGTTTTGTTCGAAAGCCTTATCCTCTGTCAAGGAGGTGGGGGAGGACACAGTTAGGCTCAGATTTTAAGGGTTATCTAGCTCAAGAGCCAATAGGCAGCCCTGCCTGAAGGAAGATCTCGTGGGCTTTATTCAAGGCAGGAAAAACTCGTTGACGATTTCTCTATTCGAGAGTACCTTAGAAAGTAAGGTTTGGCCCGTGACGAGAAAGGCTATATCAAGTACACAGCGGGCATATTCAACCTGATGATCATACATCGGCTATTTATCAAATTGTTACGATACCTTTTTGGCCCTCTTTCTCTGGTCCTCCTTCTCCAGCTTATTCCCGCGTATTCCGCCTCCATCACCATGGAGCACTCCCTCGGATTCAACGGTATCTTTCAGCTCGATAAATGGACTCCTTTCAACGTCATGCTTGAGAACAGAGGGAGGACCATCAGCGGAATCTTGGAAGTCGTTGTCACTTCCGGGAGTGAATACCGTGGGGATGTCAATTATGCCACCTATTCAATGGATGTTGAACTGCCCGTCAATTCGAAAAAATTGTTCTCCTTTACCATCCTCATTAATTCATTTACCCATCCCCTGATCGTTAGATTAAGACAGGCTGAAGAGATTCTCGTTTCCACTTCATTAAACCTGAGGCTCCATTATACTATGAAGAGGTTGATGCTCTTCGTAGGAAACAAAATTACCCCGGACTTCTTATCTATGCTGCCGGAGGGGGTTGTGCCCATCTTCTCACGGGCCCAGTTCCTTCCGGAAACCTGGTATGGCTATGACGGGGTGGAGATGCTCATCCTGCATGCCAGCGCCTTGAAGGACCTCAGGGAAAGACAGTTTATCGCTTTAACTGAATGGGTAAAAAAAGGAGGGTACCTCATTACGTCCGGATTGTTCAACTACGGGGTTTTTTCGGAAGAGAGGACACGGCGCTTACTGCCGGTAAAGATTTTGGGATTTAGACGGATTTCTGAACTTCATTCCCTGGAAGAATTTTGTGGCCAGAGACTAGCCAGCCCCAACCCTTTCCTGATCTTGAAGGCTGAAATTGGGGAGTCATTGACTCTGCTCAAGGAGTACGATATTCCGGTAATCATCGAGAAGAAGATGTGGCTGGGAAAGGTCATTTTCTTGGCCTTTGACTACCAGACGCCCCCGTTTACCGACTGGGCCGGCAGAGGCTCTTTTTGGAAGAAGATACTGGCTTTGAAGCCCCCGGCTGCTTCTTCGAGCTTCGATCTGGAGGAACGAAAGATACTCTCCTCCATGATATCGGCAATACCCATCCGTTTCCCACGTTTTTTGTTTGCCCTGTGCTTTTTTGCTGGTTACATCATTCCTCTCAAGATTATGTTCAATCGAGTCGAAGAGAACAGGGGTCAGCGATGGAAAAATCTGAGCTACCTCATGGCAATCATTATCGCATTTTCGGCCGCGAGTTGGTGGCTCTTCTTTTTTAAGAAGGCCCAGGGAGATCTCTCTTACAACAGTTTCCTCCACTTGAAGATATCAGGCCAAGACAAGATGGCCTCGAGCAAATATATTGTTGGGTTCTATTCCCTACGAGATGGGGATTACGAGTTACGATTCGCCCCGACATTCCACCCCATCACCCCTATTCTGCCGTATAAGGCCGAAGAGGAAGTACCGCACAGTTTGGCCTTACATGAAAACGATGCGGAGCAGATCGTCTTGTTCTCCCTGGATAGGTGGTCCCATCGATTCTTTGGAATCAACTCCATGATGAACTTCCCAATTCGGGGAGAGGTGTTTGTGAACGAACAAGGCCTGGTCGTTGTAATTGAAAACCGGACCCCCCACACGATCATTGACTGCCAGTTGTATTTTACCAACCGGCTCTTCTCCTTTGGCAACATTGGCCCCAGAAACAGAAGGGTTAAGAGATTAGCTCGGTCAGATATCGGCCAAAAGGAATTATTCCAAAGCGAAGCAGCAAAACGGGTTGCAGAGAGTATTGTATCGAATTCCTCCACCTCCCTTCTCCAAAAGATGCAAAGAAATCTCATGAAGGACTTATTGCTTTCGGTTCATTCTCGGTATGATTCAAGGCAGGATGCCCTCCACCTATTCGGGTGGATAGAGTCCGAACTGATTTCGATCAACCTCAAGCGCCCCGACGTAACCGGTGAGGGCGTGGCATTGCTAGAATGGGAAATCCCGGTGAGTTTCAGTGAGAAGGACATTGAGACAGAGCAGATGCCTGACCGTCTCTCAACTTCCGAAGCGCTTTCCGGGAGGAGAGTTTTACCTTTGAAGGATTTGGTATGAGGTTTGATTACTTAACCAATGACACTGAAAGATCACTGGCTCCGTTTTTTTCGCCCAGGATGCTAGGAATTACCTTCAATTGTGTCTTGATCCTTGGCTTGCTTCTCATGGTACTGTGGCCCAAAACGGATCCCTTCAACTTCATTGAGGAGCATAGGATTCCCCTGATTTTCCCAGTCATTTTTGTGGCTGCGCTTCTCATGAATTCGTATGTGAATCTTCGTTGCGGCCGCGGCGAGATGTCTCCGGAGGAATTTCTCACCAGGCTCGAACGGAAGAATGTGATCAGGTTGGAGGAGGAGTATGAATTTCTTTCCTATGGCCTGGTTCAATTCTTACTTCATACACTATTTCTCCTGCTGCTCATGCTTCCACTGCTCATTGTTTCCGCAACCATTTCGGGAATATCCCTCCCGGTGTTTTCCAAAGGCCTTTCCATTCTGTTCACCACTTCACTTCTTTGTCGTATGTGCGGATTCCTGATGTACCTTCGTTATGGAAGATGGAGTAGGGTAGGGTATCTTTTGGCTAGAATTTTCTTCATCTTGTTCATTTTTGTCACGGGATTTTTCGCCGGTTTTGCCAATCCCATCCTCCTTATTTATTCCCTTCATAGAGGCGAAGAGATCCTCACCAGGTTTCCATTGAGCGCCCATTCCCTTTACATGATCATCGTCACGGCTGCTATCTTGCTTTTGATTCTGAGCAATCACGCTATGCTCAGGCGTAACATATATAAGGAGAAATCAACTTGAGAGCCAACCCCCTATTCTTAACGGGAATTTCAAAACTCCGAAGGCTCATATTCAGAGAATGGATTAAGCACGCGCTGACAAACGCATTTCTATTCTCCTTAATCCTGAACACTATCGCCCTGGGAATCCAAAAAGTCGGATTGCTCCGCTGGGAAGGATACTCAATCTATCCACTTCTCATCTCAGTCTCCTTTGCCATTTCCCTGCTATACAAACTTCGAACCAGAAAGAGCTTTATGGATGAACTTATCGACATTGATGTTCGCCTTGCCCTAAAAGAAAAGTTGAGCACTGCCTACGAATGCCATCAGCTTGGACGCAAATCGGTATTTGTGGACATGTTAGCTGAGGACGCGGGAAGCGCGCTCGAATCGATCAAAGCCGATCAAATCTTCCCCCGGAATGTTTCTCCGCCTCATCTGTTGATTCCTCTTTTCGCCGCAGCGATGGCCATTCTCCTTTTGATTGATTTCACTCCAACTGCTTCCATACCAGATAAGGTGACAAGGGAAGGGTTTAAACAGATCGGCATTACGATGGAGGAATATTCTAAGGGAGAGCTTCAATATATGAAAAAGGCAGTGGGAAAATCCCAAAAGGATTTATTTCAGCAAATGGAAAATATCGCAGAGGAGCTTAAAGGCCAGTCAATCACACAGGAAAGGTTGCTCAAATCACTCGGCGCGTTGATGAAGGAGGCAGAGGCCGAACGGACCCGGTTAGCCCGTCGGCTTGAAGTTGAACTGAGCCTTGGAGATATTTCACACACACCGATGCTGGAACCCCTTCAAAAGGAGAAGGTAACCCCAAATGAATTAAAACAGTTAAGGGAACAGCTCAACGAGCTCTTTGAGGGCGAGGTCCCGGTCTCTTTATCACAGGCCTTATCAAGCCTAGACCAGAACCGCAGACTTGAGCTGTTTCTTGAAAAGACGATCAATGAAGTCAGATCGGCTTTGGCGGGTGAGGGTGAATCGTACCTGTTGGAAGAAGAAGACGTCTTTGTGGGGACCGCCTTTGAGAAAAGCAACAATATGGATACTTCACCGGGGGAATCCCTGGTTGCTCTTGAGGTCGAGGAAGAGAATGGCAAGGGTCAAATCCCACTCGTCCTTGGGCTGCCCCAGGCCAGTTCAAAGAAATTGGACAAAAGGGGTCAAGCTCCTGATGAGGATGTGTCTTTCACCGCCGGCCGAGGAAAGGCTGAAGGCACAAAGAAGTCACCTTACGAATTGGAAAGTTCGAAAAACGTCGCCCTTAAAGATAAGGGGATTGCAGGCCAAGGGGATTGGTACAGTGTCTATATCCGTTCCCTACCGACAATGGGCAAAGCAAAGTTGAAAGAGGAAGATGTAATCAGGCACTACCGGCAAGAGCTCGAGAGTGCCCTGCAAAAAGAGGATATTCCCTCACATTATCGTGAATACATACGAAATTATTTCCTGTCTATCGGGCTCAGGAATGAAGAACACGGAAATAACTACAACAATTGAAAAGGCTCATTCAATAAAGAAAACTTTTGGCCTGATAAGAGATGAGCTTTCAAAAGTGGTTGTCGGGCAGACCCCGCTTATCACACACCTCTACATTTGTCTTCTCTGTGGAGGACATGCCTTGATCGAAGGCGTACCTGGACTGGGAAAAACTTTGATAGTTAAGACCTTGAGCCAGGTACTCAGTTTGAAGTATTCTCGGATTCAGTTTACCCCCGATCTCATGCCCGCAGATATCCTGGGCACGAATATCGTCAATGAGGATGAGAAGGGAAATCGCTATTTTGAGTTTTATAGGGGGCCCATTTTTGGCCAGATTATTCTCGCCGACGAAATCAACCGGGCTACGCCAAAGACCCAATCGGCCCTTCTCGAGGCAATGCAGGAGGAAAAGGTCACGGTCTTCGGCACCGAATATCCCTTAAAGCCGCCCTTTATCGTGCTGGCAACTCAGAACCCCTTGGAGATGGAAGGGACATACCCCCTTCCGGAGGCGCAGATAGATCGGTTTTTTTTCAAGCTCAAGGTCAAGTATCCAAGCCCCGATCAGCTAATCGAGATAATTGACAAAACAACGGAGGACTATCAGCCGAACGTAAGGAAGATAGTTGATTCGGGTTCGATCCTTCGGATGAAGAAACTGGTTACGCGGGTTCCCATTGCCTCACACGTCAAGAATTATGCGATCAGGCTGGTTATGGCCAGCCATCCGGATGAGAATTGCCCTATCGAGAAGACTAAGAAATTCGTTCGTTTCGGATCGAGCCCTAGAGGAGTGCAAAGCCTCGTTAAGGCCGCCAAAGTACGGGCCCTGCTTCAAGGCCGCTATAATGTTTCCCTTGAAGATATCAGGGAGGTGGCCAAACCGGCTTTGCGGCACCGTATTATCCTCAACCTGAGAGGGGAGGCTGAAGGAATCGACGCGGATGATATCATAGAGGATATGGTAAAAGGAGTGCCCGAAAAGGTGCGCTTTTGAGTGCGCCATCCTATGACACAGCTCATTCCTTGGGATCCCCAGGTCGACATTTTTGAAAATCTATCTGGAGCTCATTTATGGCCGTGAATAATGACATCGAAACTTTTCTCGATGAAGATTTCTTGAGAAAACTGGAGAAACTGAAGATACTGGCCCAAAAGGGATTTAAAGGACCCGTCAAGGGAGAGCACGATTGCTGGCGGAGCGGGGCCAGCCTTGAATTTCTGGATTACCGAAAATATCAGGCCGGAGATGATTTCCGTTACATCGATTGGAATGTATATGGGAGGCTGGATAAACTCTTCATAAAATTATTCCGCGCCGAGGAGGATATCACGATCCACATCCTGGTGGACATGAGCCAGTCCATGGGATCGGGTAATCCGCCGAAGGACATCTGCGCCAAAAAGGTCGCTGCCGCTCTGTGCTATCTCGGCCTGGCTAATCTGGATCGAGTTGGCGTCACGTCTTTTGCGGATTCACTCGGTGAGTCTAAGTTACCGGAAAGGGGCAAACAAGTTTACCTATCAGTACTTAAGTACCTGCTCTCCCTTAAACCAGAAGGGGAAACAGATCTTAACTCATGTCTAAGTGAATATGCCTCGGCTTGCAAGCGACCGGGCATTGCCATTATTCTCAGCGACCTCTTAGACTCCAAGGGGTTTGAAAAGGGGTTGGAGGCACTGAGTTATGGAAGGTTCGACGTTACCCTTATCCAGATACTCGATGGTGAGGAACTCTTCCCGTCCTTCAACGGATACCTCACGCTGAAAGAAGTGGAAACCGGAGAGATGAAAAGGATCACTCTGGACAGGGCTCTCTTGGAGCTGTACCGCAAAAGCATGCGCGGTTTTCTTGAGAACATCAAGGATCTTTGTCGTAAGAGCGGTATTGACTACTATCTATGCAATACAAGCACGCCTTTCGAGGATTTCTTGCTGGATTATCTCACAAGGGGAACGCTTTTTCACTAAATACAACCCCTTAGGCGAGAAGAAGGATGCAATTCATCAATCCAAGTGCCCTCCTGGGTTTAGGGCTCATCCCAATACTCATAGTTATCCACAGCCTGAAACCCAAGCCTAAGCGCGTTGAAGTCACCACCCTGTTCCTTTGGCGAGAGGCCTTGAAGGAAAAAAGAGGTGGACTTCGCATTCAAAGAATCATGAAAAATCTGCCCTTATTGCTCCAGATCTTGGCCGTAACTCTGGCTACGCTTGCCTTGGCCAAACCCGTCTGGGTTTACACTTCCCAAATAAGGGGGAACGTGATCCTGGTTTTAGACGCAAGCGCCAGCATGAAGACCCGGGCACCCACGGGCATGAGGTTCGACGAGGCCAGGAAGAAAGCCGTCAAACTCATTGATGACCTTCCAAAAGAGAGCAAAATGCTCATCATCGAAGCAGGGAGCAAGCCAGTGCTCAAGTCCGCATTTTCGAATGATAAAAGAGAATTGAAGAGAACAGTTGAGAACATGCAAGCTTCAGACGAACCGGGACGGATAGAAAAGGCGCTTTACCTGGCGCTTTCCTTTATGAAACCAGAGCGCGATGATTGGACTTTCCTCATTACCGACGGCGCGGGTTCGGATTTCGAACACCTCTCCCGGATTCATCAAAGAGTCAGGCCCATCTTAGTCCCGGGCGGGAAGAAGAATATCGGCATCACCAAGTTTGAATTCAGGCCGGAATTGGGGTTGAACAATCGCTACGAGATCATGGTGGAGGTGAGGAATTTCAACCCAAATCCGGTTGTTTGCCCGATCCACTTAACTCTCAATGAAAACACGATTGTTAAAAAAACTATCGGACTCAGAGCACTGGAAAAAAAGCTGTTCATCTTCCCTTATTCGAGTCTCGTCGCTGGAATTGCTGAGGTGACTCTTGGACTGAATGATGACTTCCCCATTGATAACAAGGCATACGCCGTGCTTAATACATCAAAGGACATATGGGTTCTGTTGGTGACGAAGGGCAACTATTGCTTGGAAAGGCTTTTAGAGGCCTACCCCAATTTCATGGTTAATTCGGTTAAAGAGATAATCCCTTCTTCTTGGGAGGATCAGACTACGCGGCACGATATCGTCATTTTAGATCGCATCTCTCCTCCGTCGACGGAAAAAGGAAATTTCCTCTTGATTGAATCCTTCTCCCCCTCGATACCCCTCTCAAAAATCGGTCAAATCGATCATCCTCAAGTACTGGATTGGGAACGGAGGAATCCTCTTATGGCTAATCTGGATTTAAGCGGGCTTATTGTGGAAAGTGCCACTCAGGTGAAAGTGGATAGGACGGTACAACCCATAATTGAATCTCATCACACCGGGCTCATGTATTCATACCATAAAAGTGGTATTCGCGCCGTTTTTCTGGGTTTTGATCTGACCAGATCCGACCTACCCCTGAGGGTGGCCTTTCCGGTGATGATGAGCAACATCTTTCAGTGGCTCGGTCCTACGAAACTTGGCTTTTCATCATCTCAAATTAAGGCTGGAAACCCATTCACCATTTACCTTGAACCTCAGACGAAAGATTTCTCCATCCGCACCCCATCGGGGAGATGGAATGAGCACCGCCTCAAATCTAACCCCTTCGACTACGCAAATACCCGCGAAGTGGGAATATACACGGTGATTGAAGGTGAGAAGTGGAAGCATTTCGCGGTAAATCTCGTGGATGAATGGGAATCGGATATCCGAGTCCCCACGTTTGAATCGTCGCCCCGGAGAACCGCGAGACATTCAGGTTCAGAGCCGATTACAGGGGAGTTGCCACTCTGGATTGTCTTTCTCCTTTCCGTCTCCGCCACTGTAATCATCGAATGGCATTTCTGGCTGAAAGGCAGGTGAGGCCACCCAATGCCCATTGCCCTCACTAAGCCCATATTCCTCTTATTCTGGGTCTTCATTCCGATGATCTGGATCATGATGTATCGGTCCTCTTTCAAGGACCAGCCGCGCCTGAGCCGAATATTCATCGGCGGTCTCCGGTCATTGCTCATCTTGATCTTGGGCCTGGCTCTCTCTGATCCGAGAATGATTAAGAGTTCCGATCGCGTTAACCTTTTCTTCTGTCTGGATGTTTCTGAGAGTGTTGGGAGCGAAGGGGAAAATGCAGCCATGGATTTCATACGAGAGGCTGCTTCCAGCATTGGAGAAGAAGACAGGGCCGGGTTGATACTCTTTGGAAAGGAGCCCTCACTTGAGATCTTTTTAAGGAGGGATTTTGAACCTCGCGTTCTCAAGTCTCAGGTCAATGCTAATGCCACGAATATTTACGAGGCGCTGCAGTTGGCCATCGGGAAACTGCCTCAGAAAGGCAAAAATAGAATCGTCCTGTTGTCAGATGGAAATCAAAACCTGGAGGACGCGATTGAAATGGCCTACCTGGCTAGTTCACTCGGGATTGAGATTTACCCCGTGCCACTTAGTTCCTGGTTTACCAGACACGAAGTTTTTGTCGAGAAGTTGGAAACTCCCCCGGCTGTGCCCTTAGAAACACCCTTCGAGATCCGGCTGCTCCTCATGAGCACAAAGGAGAACGAAGGCGAGCTCATTCTCTTGAGAAATGATAGATTGATGGCCAATCAGAGCGTGCAACTTCAATCTGGAAAGAACCTTTTCCGGTTCGTGGATACCATCAGGGACCATGGCCTTTATCTGTATAAGGCGGTGATCAATGCGCCCGAGGATGCTATCTTTCAGAACAACGAAGGACTTTCCTTCACCCAGGGGACGAGAAAATCAGAGGTCTTGTATCTCGCCGATGAGGAAAAAGAGGCGAGCCATCTGGCCCAGGCCTTGCGTCACCAGGGACTCAGTATCGTGCACAAGACAATTGGAGATTTGCCTCCCTCCATTCATGGCCTTCTCGATTACAGCGCCATCATCCTCGACAACGTTTCCGGCCAGGCTCTCTCTTTAACGGCCATGGAAAATCTTGAAAAGTATGTCAAGGACATCGGCGGAGGCCTGATTATGATCGGCGGGGATAAGAGCTTTGGCGCTGGCCGATATATGAATACGCCCATTGAAAAGGCCTTACCAGTGTTTATGGATCTACCAACAACCCTGGAATTCCCGGGCTTATGTCTCATCTTGATCATCGACAAATCCTCCAGCATGTCTGGAAGTATCATTGGAGAGAGCAAGCTTGAAGGGGCCAAAATTGCGTCCTTTTCAACAGTGGAAATGCTCAACCCCGCCGACAAGATCGGAATCTTGGCCTTTGACACGGAATTTCAATGGATTGTCCCGATAACTCAAGCCAAAGAGCGGCGAAAGATCGTGCGGAAACTCTCTACGTTAAATGGGGAGGGGGGAACGGATCTCTATCCCGGGCTTAAGGAGGCTTTCAGGGTCCTTCAGGGAATTTCGGCGGCGAAAAAACATGTCATTGTCCTGTCGGACGGGTTAACGGATGAGGCTGATTTTCGTTCCTTGATCCGTTCAATGAGAGAGGCGCAGATTACGATCTCCACGGTAGCCGTGGGAAGCGATTCCGACCTCAATCTGATGAGGGCATTAGCCGAATGGGGGGGTGGCAGAAATTATTATACGCACGATGCCAATAAGATTCCCCGAATCTTCGTCGGCGAAACCAAAATCGCGGCCAAGAAGGCCTTCGTCGAAAAGACGATGCACCCCTATGCGGTGATGGATGGTGAAATCACCCTGGGAATCCCCACTGATGATTTGCCTTTAGTGCACGGTCTTGTTGTCACCCACCCCAAATCGGGTGTCGGCGTTCTGCTCCAGACGCAGGAGGGGCCGCTCTTGGTTACCTGGCGGTATGGACTCGGCAGAAGTGTGGCTTTTACCTCGGATCTTTCAGGGCAATGGGGAAGGGACTGGGTTCTGTGGGATCATTATGGGAAATTCGTCTCGCAAATGGTCAAATGGACGCACAGGAAGGAAGCTCCAAGAAATTATGCCGTAAACATCACAAGGAAAGGGGGAAAGGGCACATTTACCGTGGATGTGACCGATGATGAAAGCCGCTTTGTCAATAACCTTGGCCTGAAGATCAAGGTGCTGTATCCATCCAAAGCCGATCAAACAACCCCTTTAGATCAAGTCGCGCCGGGAAGATATCTCGGGTCTTTTCCCGCCACGGAAATAGGTGAATATTATATAAACCTCTTCGGTACGGAGGCAAAGGAATTTTCCCGATCTCAAACCTTTGGATATGGAATTCCCTATACGGATGAATTCACCGAGAGAAGTGTAAATTATGCCCTCTTAGAGCGCCTGGCCTCAATCACCAAAGGAGGGGTGCTAAAACCCGAGGATAACGCCCGCGATCTTTTTGCCGCAAACTCTGACACCAAAGACTACGGGAGCCAGCTCTGGCCACCTCTAGCCGTGGCATTCCTTCTTCTTCTCATCGCTGATGTCGTTTTGAGAAAGTTTCAGAACCTCGGGCGAATCACCCTTTGGGCGGCCCGAGACTCCCAAGGAGTTTGAACGTTAAATCAGCTCATTATGGGGAGGGGAGGGTAACTGCAAGAGGGCGTAGGGGGCAGTTCTCAAATGAAATGAGAAGAACATCGGGATAGAGTGGAAACGATTCGCAAGCGGATGATCATCCTTTTGAATAAAGAGGAGATGAGCGCCAGGGATCTCTCCCAGGCAATGGGAATCCGCGAAAAAGAAGTTTACGAGCATCTTTCTCATATTGCCCGCTCGGTAGCGGCCCAAAGGAAAAAACTCAATATCCGACCTTTCCGGTGCCTGGGGTGTGGGTATGTTTTTCAAGACCGAAAGCGGTTCACCCGCCCTAGTCGCTGCCCGCGGTGTAAG
>JABAOC010012381.1_pt1 | contig 19717 bp, 28 predicted proteins | sample 7062161 | NCBI WGS metagenome assembly JABAOC01 (sample SAMN14538625, study PRJNA623070) | marine sediment metagenome | biome: marine biome [ENVO:00000428]; feature: marine pelagic biome [ENVO:01000023]; material: deep marine sediment [ENVO:00002113] | place: India: Gulf of Khambhat ... | reverse complement strand
GAATAACATGACTATGCATCCGATAATATATTTGGTGCATGAAACAATTAATTCTGCATTCAATTCCTTCTTAGAAACCTTTTTTTTGTTTTTGGTGGTCTTTTGCGACATTTTCTTACTATATTTTACGCTTAGAACTATTTAAATTTGTCGGTCTTTCTACATTAAGCGACATCTTTTTCTTTCCTTTCTTTAGATCCAAACTTATGACCTCAGTGAAATCCAAGTGCAAAGACTGTTAATATCGCCCACAAAATTCCCCAGATAGTCATTCTAGTCCTCGCCTAATACAAACCCCCTTCCAAGATATTCCATCTTAATTCCTCTAACCGCTTCTTTGTAATAATTTAGATAACCTCTCGGATTTACGTCTTGAATTCTACAAATTGTTTTAATATATCTCATATCTTGTCTAACCTGTTTTAATACAGTAGGTAATGATAAGTCAAAAAACATTCTAGTATCATTAACTGCTTTATCTATTCTATCCTGAATCATTGTTGGTTTAATGAGTTTATCTAATGTCATTTTATTATCTCCCTTCCAAGTTCCCAAAGAATATATAGTATTAGACCCCCTGCTAAAATTACTGGAAACTCTTGTAAGGTCATTTCCTCTTCCTCGCATCATTTAACCTATATGCAATATACTCGCAATGATTAGGTTCTTTTGCCTCATGTCTTATTTTCTTCTGTAAAAAACAATCAAATCCGTATTTCTCAAGTATACTAAAAATTTCTGATAACTTAATCTCTTTATTAAAATTATTTCTAAAATGATTTTCAAACTGAACAACATGAACTTTCTTTAATTCATCTCCAAATCCTTCTAAAACTTCTTTTTCTGCACCTTCAGCATCAACCTTTAAATAAGTTATTCCTTCAAATTTTAATCCTAATGAATCAAATCTTTTAACAGGAATTGTTATCTTTTCTTTTTTTAGATGTTTATTAGCATTATCTTCTCCATCATCAAAAAGAGAACTCTTCATTGAGTTGCCTAAATTCTTATAAAAAGTTAATTCTCCATTCTCATTCCATAATCCAAAATTAAATATTTCTAATTTTAATGGTTTAAAATCTCCTGCATTTGCTTTATCTGCAACTTTTTGTATATTGGGAATTTCTTCCGTAACTGGTTCAAAACAGTATGCTTTAAATCCATGAAAAACTCCTTGAACAGATTTTAAAGATATACCATTATTTGCTCCAACATCAATATAGGTATCAATTTTAGGGAATATATCTTTAACACAATAAGCCATATATTTTCTTCCAACACACTCTCCTGTCAATTTATCTAAAAATAGTTCAGGATATTCCATTAGTTTAGTTAATTTTGTTGCTATTGTCATTTTATACTAGTGCTTTTCTCATTTCGCCTTTTAGCTGTTTAATATAACTTTCAACAAAGAACCAGTCTTCATAACAAGAAACACATAAATCATCGTCATGTATTAAATCGCAAGTAGTATCTCTTGTGCATAAACTTCGATCTTCAATGAACTCTTTTATTCTGTTTTTAGTTCTTCTTGGAGTTAATTTCCATCTTAAATTTGATATTACCCTCTTCATCATTTTCTTTAATATATATACGGTACGGTAGTATATAAATGTATGTATTTATTTTACTAACCTAGGCTTAAATTCATTACTTACCTCATATGCTTTTCCACAACATACTGCAGTATACATTTGGTCAGCCGTTAATCTGTAAACTAAAGGCTCTTTGCAATGAATACATATCGTATATATGAAAGCCATTTTATTTTTGAATAAAACCTTCAATGGGGCTGGTCATGACAAAAAAACCAGGGGGTTATGAGTCCCTACATTAGTCCGAGGATAATGCCCCCATTGAAGGGAAAGAGGCGTAAAAGAAATTCTTTTCAGAATTACTTAAACTTCAATTTGTGAACAAATTGAATATGAAAACGGATAGGAGGAGAGATGTGTGTAAAACCTCCTATCCGCAACATCGACGCTCTACAACATCAATGAGCATAATTTTTTATACCTTTTTTTTCTTCTCCATTTTTAGTTTGAATATTAAGCCCCGGGTGACGTTTAGGTTTTCCCGAGGCGAGTGTTCATACAATAAGGATCTTAAGGTTATTTAATTTCCTCCATTGTATTTTTTTTAAGTAAATAAATTTAATAAACTTTATTCAAGCGGTTCAACTTTGTATCTTGTTGCTAAACCACTACCAGTCTTATTAACCTTAACAGATTTTACCTCCGGCTTTAGTTTGATTATAGTTTGTATCTCTTCTAGTACGCTATTTGGTATTCTATATTCCTTACCGTCGATAAGTGCAAACTTATATCTAAAAGTCTCTCCCTCAGAATTAAGTTTCTCTGCTTCATCAACTTCAAGATCATCTAATGTTACTGCTGCTAAATCTGCTATATTCAATGTTTGCGGTGGCTCATATGCCATTGCTTCTTCTCTTAATGTAGCCATTTTATTTTGTACCTCCTTTCATATCATTAAATATGTCTTCATCATCCATTAATGATTTATCATAAGCTTCCTTTTCAGCTAACTCAGTCATACATAGATTACAAACTAATTGCAGTCTCCTCTCGGGGAGAAATGTCTTTTCACAATATGGGCAATCTCTATTAACTAATTTTACCATTGAATACTACTTGACTTAATCCCCTCTTTGGATAATATTTAGGTTCATCCATATATCTAACCACTTCCCTTTCTTCATCAGGATTATAGAGTGATCTCCAATATCCTTTAGCATAAATATCAAGTCCATCAGACTTAGTACCTATTTTTTCAAATCCTGCTTTTCTTAGATTGTATAAATTACTGTTCATTATCTTTCTCCTCCAATACCTTTCCTATATATTCAGCTTCGTTATCTAGTTGTTCTTCAGTAGACATATAACTCTTCATGCAGACTAATTAATAGTTGTGCTATCCTCTCTCCCTTTTTAGTTAAAATTAAACTATGAGATCTACCATCATTTTTGTTTTTATATAATATTTGCATATCCTCTAACTTTCTAATTAATTTTATCATATGAGAATAACCTGTGTTTAATTTTCTAGCAAAATAAGATCCAGTTTTTTGATCAGGACGAGTTCTATCCTTTGAACGATAAATCTCCATTATTGCCTGCGTAGATAGATTAGATAATAATGCCCTATTACTCTCCATCTTTAATTACCTCTATATTTAGTTCTTCTAGCATCTTCCAGTACTCCAAGGTCAAAGCATCTTCATAGACTCTATCCATTTCCTTATTCAAATAATCCTTAATATGATTAGCCATTATCTTTTCTTCAGTAAGCCTATTGAAGTGATGCTTCCCCTCATTAATTGGTCTTTTATCTCCTGGTAGTTTCATTTCTTATTTCCTCCTTAGTAAATAATAATTTCCTGGCAAATGATAATGGAATTATTACTCCTGCAAATAAAAAAACATTCCATATTAAGCCAAAATACATCTCGGCTATTTGTAATCCTGCAATAACTAATACTCCAATCTCTGCTATTAGAATATTCTTAAAATCAAATTTACTTATCTTAACCATATTTCCCCAATATCAATTTAACTAGATAAAAACCCAGGACGTTTGGTCCTGGGAAAAGAGATGTCAGTATGAAAGTAAATATAGCAACCCCTAGTGCTATTCTGTTATATGGCTTTGTAAGGATTTTTAAGCCCACTAGATTAAACTTTTTATCATTTTTCCAGTCATTATTGGTTAAATCCAAAATAGGAGCTCTGTGAGCTTCTATTAGGCTTACAGCCTTATTCCTGATCTTCTTTATCATTTGTTTTGCCATCTTTTTCTCTTTCCTCTCTTTCATGCTTTGCCATATGCTGTTCATAGTTCTGTTGCAATTGATTTGCATACAGTGATACAAACTCCTTTCCACATTTAGAGCATATCTTTGTGATTAATTTGTTTTCCATGATTATTATACGGTACGGTAGTATATAAACCTTTGGGTTTAGTTATTCATCTCCTTACATAATTTCTTCCAAACACCTTCTAGCAGGGGTTGGATCTTTTCTGCTTCCTCATTGTAACAATCTAGATGCACAAAGAAAGCATCCTCTATTGCGTTCATTTCTTTTTCATTCAAACTTATTGTTACTTCTTTTGTTATTTCCATTGTTTATTCATTATTTGTTTTTTATTTAAAATGTCGGTGGGATGTTCCGACAAACCCAATTAAAATAAATCTTTAAAGTAAAAACTACAATCATTAGGTGTCCAATCCCTAGGACAAAGATCTCCTTCTATTAGTGCGACCTTTTCTAACCTTTCATCATAATATTTACAAAAATGTTTAGGAGGGTTGATAATCAAATATCTTAATCCTAAATATTTTCTTTCAATACTAATCTCTTCTATTCTGTCTATAATTTGAAGATCCTTTCTTTCTAGATTAGAAAGTCTATCTATCTCTTTAGTCAGTTTCCTAATCTCTCCTATTAAGAATAAAGTTTCTTCCTCATTGCTTCCATTTAGGTAAGACAATTTATGAGCTGTTCCTTCATGGTTCTTTAAATGATTCATAGCCCTATCAGAATCAACACAGTATCCCTTTCTTTTATCACTTACTTTTTTGCTTGATACATAATCTTCTTGGTCAAAATGATCTGGAAATTCCGTATAACCCTTATGGCCCGAATAGTTTGGAAATAAATGTATCAATAAGAGATAAGCTACTACAAGAGCGATTATTATGTATGGCACTCGCATAGATTCTGATTCATTTCTCTTCTCTTTGTTTGTCATGTTTTTTTGCCCCCTTACAGTTTTTTCATCCTATTACTTGTGCGAACTTTGTATATTCTCCTTTTTTAATACTCTTAACAACTTTACCACAATCTAAACAATGTTCATGTTTCTTCAAACTAGTCTCAAGCCAGTCTGTTGATTTGTGTTGGCAAGTTTTGTTTTTTGTCATGATATATATAGGGTACGGTAGTATATAAATGTATGTATTTATTGATTTTAAGTGTAATGGGACAGCTGGGACAGCTAGACCACGTAGTCTCACTTAAACTCTATATATAGGCGTTAAGTGGGGATACCCGGTCCTGCCGTCCCACGTGTCCCATTTATGTGTAAATTACTTATTTTACTTATCTTTCCACCTAATTCCAACCCAACATCTCAACCTTTTTTTGGTTAAATTACCCTCATTATACCAATCAACATACATTCTATCTTGTTCTATCCCCTTATCTTTCATATGTTTAACAATAGATTTATCTCCCATACTCCTAAATCTATTTTCAGTTAGCCATTCATTTAATCTTTTTTCAAATTCCCATTTCTGTATACAATCACTCATAGATCCTTCAATAGTAAATTCCTTTAGAAATTTATCAATGGGATTACTCTTTTCCTCATATTTCTTCATTCTTTCCTCAATAGATCCTTCATTATGGAACTCCTTATTAACAATAAGGTTCCTTAAAATGAAGGTACATCTTAATGCTAGTGATTCATATTCTTCTTCAGGAATCTCAGATAGAATATCCTTTTTCTCAGAGAAAGTATTTGGAAAATCAATTATACACCATCTCCTATACCAACCAATTGTTTTATCAGTTGTTGAAGGAAGATTATTAGTTGCTATTATCAACTTAGCATAGTTCACATCACTAAAGGGTGTCTTTCTTTTATACTCATAAGGAATCTCATCCTGTCCAGTTAAACTTTTGATAATCGCAGTCTGTTTCATTTCAGTAAAGTTTGTTTCCCCCATTAAACAAACTAACTTTTTATGCAACCTAGTAACTTCAAATCTAGAGTTAGTTAATCTATCCAGTTCAGTAGTGGTAACATTTTCTCTACCTACAAACTTCTTTAACATTTTAAGAAAGCAAGATTTACCATTCATTCCAGAACCTATTAAACAGAATAATCTATGAATAGGATAATCGGGGATTAAGGTATAAGCAATAATCTCATGCAGGGTTTGCACATATTCTTTTCCAACCCATTGTTCGAATATCCTATCTATATTGGGAGTAAGTTCAAAATTTTCAGGATGTAATGAATAGGGAATTGGATTTGTTACAAAATAATCGGGACTAGCAGGAAATATATTTCCAGTAGTTATATCTACAATCTTATCCTTAAATTGAATCCAACTAGGATTAATCTCCTTAGGTTTATTTTTTCTACATTCTTGTTTCAAGGAATTTAAGATTAAAACTCTATTTTTAGGAGTAATAATATCTTCTCCCGTAATACTCTCTATATGATTTAGAATATCAATTTCATTACTAATCTTCCATCTTAAATGTTCCTTATCCCATATCCACCACAACTCATTTTCATCATAAAATATGGGCTGCTCTTTTATATAAAAATTAACCTGCCCCTGAGGCTTAAATATTTCCTCAGGTCTTTCAATTCCTGCTAATTCCAAGGCCTTATTCTGAGCCTCTTTTGTACTTATCATTCCTCTTTTCCTCCATCATTTTTATAAAAGTGATTATATTGCCTTTTACATGACATCCAAAGCAATTGAAAAGATTTTTTTTATCAGAAAATGACAGAGAGGGGTCTGTATCAATATGAAAAGGGCATACTGCCTTTGATTTTTTAATATCTAACCCATAACTTTTTGCTACTTCAGTGATCTTTAAATTTTCATTAATAATATTATTAACCTTAGAATTGTGTAAATTTACTTTCTTAACACTTTTTCTCTTAGGGTATTCAAAATCTTCCTTAAAGAATCCCTTAGGATATTTTTTATTAATCCATTGTTCATCTGCTGCTTCAAGAAGTGCTTCGTCCAAATGATATAAGACTTGTTGAATGGGATATTTTTTAAGGATCAGCCTTGTTAATGATCTCCAAGTTGAAATCTCGGGAAGATCGTAATACAATTTAGTAACCTTTCCAGTAGCTTGATTAACAACACCTTCCATGTTTTATTCCCTCTTTTTTAAAATAGTTTTTAGCAAAATCTGCTGCAGTATTTTTAAGATGCTCTTTTAAACTATCTTCATAAATATTATGACATTCTTCACACAAGTAAGTTCTTCCCCATTTATCAGCCTCATTTTTTCTTTCTCTTCTAGATTTTAAATCCCAAAATAAGTAACAGGGAACATCATGACTTTCATGAATCAATCTCTCTTCAAATTCTTTTTCACAAAATGAACACTTCATCAATATCATTCCTTCGCCTCCTGCTTAGTTACATCATAAACATCACTCACAAAAAGAAATACTTCTCCTAACTTCCTCTCCTCCAACCAGTAAACATTTTCTCGAAGTTCTTTAATCAAAGTCCCATTCAGAAATGTTTTATTCTTTAACTTAACATGGACAGGAATATTCTGTTCCATGTAGAAATCTAATTTTTCTTTATTCCTTATCTGTTCATCGTTCATTTTCAGTTCGTTCTCGTTTTGCATCGTTAATCTACACCTTTGAAGTTTATATATCTTTTGACAATATTTCCTTCAATTCCTCTTGTAGTTTAAATTTATCAATAAGTTTCAGGAATCCTTTTATTAATTCCTCATTAGTCTTCAGCTTATGTTTTATCCTCATAATCTGTAATTTGTCTCTTAAATCATCTGAAACTCTTATTGTTGTTTGCATACATATATAGAACTATACAAGTATATAAACCTTTCGGTATTAGAATTAAAAAAAATAAAAGAATTATAGTGCTTTAGCAGTTTCACTTACTAATGAAACTCCTACTATTGCAGTTATTGCTCCAGTGGTAAGATCAGAAAACATTCTTCTTTTCTTTTTTTTCTTACCTTTTTTTCTGGAACGGTACGACTTTAGTGCCATTTTTTAGCCTTTGCCTTTTTATCTGTTCAGCTGTTTTTCTTTTCTCCGCAGTCTTTCTTAGGTTCTCTGCTCTTCTATGCTGATTCTTACGAACATATTCTCCAAGTCTATCGAAGAAACTCCCGGGTGGAGAATTTAAAGATGAATCTAATTGGAGTTCTCTATTCTTTGCCCTTAGCTTAAGATAGCCAGATTTCTGCATAGCATCCATTCTGGCTTGTTCTTTAGCTACTTTTAGGGAATAGGCTCGATAGTTTTCTTCAAAAGATTGCATACGTTGCATCCTTGCTTCACGTTGCAATCTCTGATACATCTCCTGTTCTTCCTTCCTTTTATCAAAGGAATTCTTTATTATATTTCCAACTGAATCAAAAAAGCCCAACCTATTTACCTCCCCAACCTACCATTGATGATTGATCCAAGGGTTCCATTTTTAACAAATTCATAAATTACAAAAATTAACAATGCGATTGCACTAACAATTATTATTAGATTTGTCATTGATCTTCCTGCAGAATTTGAGATGTAACCATCTGGATTATAGGTATAACTTACATTAACTGCGGTTGATGCATATGATGATCCCGTATCGTTAACTACGATTTGAACGGTTCTTAAACCATTAGTTCCAGTACCTGTTTGTAAGTGGACACCAAGGTTATTTACATCAGTACCATTGGCAAGGGTTATCGAAGTAGTTGCAAGTAATTCTCTTCCAACCAAGTCAACAGTTCCATTTACTGCAGGAGTTGTAACTTCTGTAACAGACTCATTACCAGTAGATGTAATCCCCACAACTTGATTTGATATTGATATTAGAAGAGTTGCAACGATCATAACACCAATGAATGCAGCTAAAACAGCCTTTCCATCAGATTTTAAAGTAGCCATCTAAATTATTTCTCCTCAGGCTTACCAGTAGTTCCGTATTTATAAATTTAACTTTGTAGCCGTCGATTACCTATTGCCTACTAGCTGATTGAATATGTATGCAAGCATGAGGGCTACAATTACTGTAGAGAATGCATACACTGCAGAGAATCCTGCAAATGCCAATCCACCTATTAGAATTATAGGAACCGACAATGCAATAGTTGTATCAAAACCTAATCTAAGTTTAGATGCAACTACAAAATAAAGCATTGCTGCTATTATTATTGTTAGCACTACACTTCCCACTATTTCTGATACAAATATACATCGCCAGTCTAATAAATCACATGCCATCCTAATCTTTACCTCTCACCCAATCAACAACAGTTACTGCATAAAGAACCATTATGGGGCCCATTATCAATGTTGCAGCTATTGTGTTTATTGATGATAATAATGCGTAAATTACTATAAAGTCTGCCCCGATTATTCCAAAGGTTAGTGCTACTGGGATGAATAGTACTGAGTCTGATTTTGTAAGGACAGTTCCAAGTGTTACTGATACTCCGGCCACTAAGGAAGCTATACCTGCCCCTGAGCCTGCAAGGTTTAATACATCTCCAATCAGTTCCTTAAAAAATACTGTAAAGTTGAAACTACTCAGGTTTATCAAAGCATTAAATACTATTGATCCTGAAGAACAAGTATCTACACTACAAGCCTGTCCAGTAACTATGAATAATAAGTCCATAAAGATCAATATTGTTAGATATGTGTGTACTTTTCCCATTTTATCTTAATAACCCCCTCACTACAAAGAATGCTCCTGCAGCTGAGCTTAATATTGCAATTCCATATTTGCTACTGTATTCCCCGAGCGTATTTATCGCGGGCTGAGCTGAAGTTACAACTAATCCTGTATCAAGCCAACCAACTATACTGAATGCCCATACTAATAATACTCCAACCAAGATCCTATTTTCTGCACTATCCACTATATCTCCAGCACTCAAGAATATTAAAATACCTAGTATCACTCCAAGTACTAAAATTAATCTTACAAAGTCGCTGAAGCTGTAGTCCATAAAGAGGGTTAATTGTCTGAATATCGAATAATCTCCAACAAATTCATTACCAACAGTCCAAATCTTTGTAACTGTAAAAGTTTCATCAGAAGTGCTTATTGTATAATAACCTACTATTCTCGTATCATTATTTGTATTAATACTCAAACTTATTAGTCCTTGATCGCTAGCACTAGTATAACCTAATTGGTCGCTGCCATTGGTTATATTCATAGTTACTCCTGTGATTGTTTGACCACTAGTTACATTTATCGAGAAAGTGTATAGAGTGTTATTCACTAAACTAGAGTTAGATGGCTCTATGCTGTAAGTGGTATTAGATAATATTTGAGTACCATTGCTTATTCCACTTACCCCTCCACCCATTGTAACTATTCTTGTATCAGACGTCGGTACAAATGTAAAGGTATTATCTGGGAATCCTGATTTACTGAATGTTGCAGTATATGTTGCATCAGGGTTCAAGAAGAATACCACTAATCCTGAAGAATCAGTATAATCTATGTTTGTGGTTATTAAGCTTCCTCCAAAAGTTCTAGTTATAGTTCCCTTAACATCTTGGATAGGGTTTCCAGAAGTTGTTATTGTTTGGAACTGCGAGAATAAACCTAATGTAGTTGGCAATAGATATAATACCTGATTCGTAGTAGAATTACTTACAAGACTAGTTGCCTGATAACTTCTTTGCTGAGATTCTCCATTGTTATAATCTACATCCATAACTACATTTAAAGATCTGTCTTCAGGTGTAAAGCAGAATGCATAACTAGGATTTTCAGTAGAGTTTGAAAATGTAATTGTTTTATTTACAGATCCATCTCCTAAGTAGTAAGTCCAACTTGAACTTATTGTTGCACTTACATCTTCTTCAGTATCCGTTTCATTCTTAAATGTAAAATTTAGATAAGGGGTTGTAAGTGAAGTGTTACAGAATCCAAACGAAATACTACTTACATTCTGCTGACTTTCATTTACTAATAGATTTAGAGTATCAGTGCTATTAGATAATTGCAAATACCATTTTAATGTATTTACTTGTGAGCTTCCACTGATTAAAGGTATTGTTACATCCGCACTTAAGTTGGCAGTGCTTGAACTAGTTTCAACTGTAGCAGTATAATTTGTATTATTATATTGCAAGATTCCTGCAACAGTAGACCAAAGAGTTTGGTTATAGTCAATATTTATTTGAAAGTGTTCCTTTGAAGTCTCATAACTTGTAGCATTATTTATCTGCGAATCTAAATTAAATCCTACATTGAATGTAAGATTCCTATTCCTTTCAAAGTTACAGAATCCTGCAGTACAAGCTTCAACATTCCATTTGTAATTTCCAGGAGTTAATGTATCAATATTCCATACTACATTATCAGTTCTACTAGAGATAGATGAATTGGTATCCGTGGTTATTAAGTTCCCATCTAGGTCCCATATGTATAGTGTTGACTGAGTATTATTCACAGAGTTACCTATTTGGGTTATATCAAAATTCACATTAGACAAATGATTTGAATTGTTAGCAGGACTGGTTACTAATATTTTATTATCCATATAGAATCTAGATAAATTTAGATAAGTAAATTGTCCTCCACCCCCTGTCATGGAGATGGTAGGAAGAGTAGTTCCATTAAATGCAAGAGATTTTACATAAACATCATCTTTGTAAATTGTTATCCCCGTATCATTTGGAACCCAACTAAATAATGTATCTTGTTTAGTGGTTGCAGCAGTTTCTTCATAGTAATCGCTTTGCCAGATTATTGTACTATGATCTCCCCCATCTGTTGCAGGAGCTGCAAAACCAAATCTAAAATAACTTGCAGGGTTACTTCCCATAGAATAATCAATCAATATCTCAAAAGTTGAAGAGTTCCAATCAGTACCTGTAGCATTTATCTGTACTGCGTGCTTAGCATTATTTGTTGTGTGTTCACAAGTAGCAAAGGCTTTAGTTCCTGATTCTGACCAACCAGTTCCAGAATCACATAATGATTTTATTACATTGAACAAAGTAGCATTTATGCTGTTATCATCAAACTCGTCAAAGTGTCTTGAAACATTAACTGGAACAACTGGCAAGGTTACAGTAAAGGTTACTGAACTGCTATTAATTTGACCTAGAGTATCATTAGCATAAAGCACTAAAGTAGTTGATCCTTCTGCTGCAGTATAAGTTGTATTGGCACAACTTGCGATAGTGTTATTTGTTGCTCCGGCATCATCAGTATACCAACAAGCATCAACTCCATTTGTATCTGCAGTTGTGAAGTTCAATGATAAGGCTGTATAATTATAGGTTATATTTTGAGGGTGTACTAAGCTAACATCAGGCAAGATAGTATCTATTGTGAAAGTAACTGTATCACTTCCAATATTTCCTGAAGTATCATTTGCATAAATTACAACCGTATTTGATCCTTCAGACCAAGTCTCCGTAGTTACATTAACACAACTAGCAAGAGTATTATTTGTTGCACCTGCGTTTTTAGTATACCAACAAGAATCTACTGCAAAGGCATCTGTAGCAGTATATTCTACATCCAATCCATTATCTGTGCTTAATGAAGCATTTGCAGGAGTAGCTATTGTTACAGTTGGAGCAACTGAATCAATATTTGAAATATTAACTTCTCTTGTTATTAAGTCTGTACTATATCCTAATGAATCATTTGCAGTTGCATTAAAATAATAATACTCATCAGGTAAACTTGTAAAGTTAATATAGAAAGGAGAAGTTGAACTACTTGAACTATTAACTAATCCCGTTCTATTGTAAAGGTTTATTATTATAGTATCTAAATTTGAAACCGCATCAACTGCCGTAACATTAACTACAATGTTATTTCTAGTATACTCACTTCCATTTGTTTCAGTAGGAGAAACATAATTCATTACAGGCCCGCTAGTATCAATACTGAAATATCTATTAGTAGAACTATTTGTATTAATTGCCTTATCAGTAATACTTAAATTAGTATAGTAATTTCCATCTTGTAAATTCATCCAAGTTATATCTGTGGTGTAAGTACTAATTGTTCTTGTTGTTGAGTTTACAAGTGTTCCATTAATGAAAGCTAAAGTGAAAGTTCCAGTATCAAAATTGGCTTCAGTAATTGTATAATTAACATAGAATGTTCCAGTCTGATTTACTGTTCCATTAGGTTCTGCTGATGAATGAAATTCCATTTCAGGAGGTATACTATCTATTACAAAACTTATAGAATTGAATCCAATATTTCCTAAAGTATCATTAGCCCAGATATGAACATCATGATTTCCTTGAGTCCAGGTTACATTAGTTATATCTGCACATCCATTGAAGGTTATATTTTGAGTCATTGTATCATTACTATACCAACAAGAATCAATACCATTTGTATCAGTAGCAGTATATTCTACATTTTTTCCAGTGTCTGTAAAGTAACTCCCATTAGCAACTATATTATCAATAGTTATTCCTGGAGGGGTAGTATCAACTGTAAAAGCAATACTCTCACTATTATTTAAATTACCTGCACTATCATTTGCATAGAATTGAGCAGTGTAATTTCCATCAGCTATTGAAGTATTTGTATGAGTCCAATTATTTCCAGATTGAGATAATGTAACATTACTTGCTCCCCCAGTTAAGGTATACCAAGCACTACTTATTGATAGATCATCAAATATCTCAATAGTAAATATTATACTAGCCACTTTGTAAAATATATTTAGAGGTGAAAGGATAGTTACATTTGGAGCAGTTCCAATCCCTGAAGAGTAAGTTGTAAATCCGCTAACATCATAACTGATACTTGAAGCAGTACTCACTACATTCGTACAAATAGGAGCAGTACATTCAATATAACTTCCATCATCTTCAGAATCTATTAAAGGGATATTTGTTCCACCGGTATTAAATCTAACAGTAGCACTTACATTCATTAAAGGATTAAGTGTAGAGTTTACAAAAATCCTATTGCCTGAGATATTAAAGTGCAGGGTATCAAGTCCGTTGTTACCATTGAACTCTCCTAAGGTAAAGTTTCCATATCTATTTGCTACAGTAGTATCTTTGAACCAAACATCATCATGATCTGCTTTATTTATTATAGAACCTGTAAAGTTTATGAATGTATTATTTATGAAAGTAGAGTTTCCTATACCCTGCCCTTCCTGATTAGTAGACATACCTGCTGATTGTCCAGCTCCAATATCGATAAATGTATTATTTATTACCCAAGCATTACAATTTACTGCACATCCCTTATAAGCTGAGAAGTGATGATTTAGATTTATGTAAGCATCAGTTACTGCAGCATCTCTCATATTCATATAGATAATATTATCTCTTACTGTAACCCCTCTATCAGCTATCTTTACAGTTTCTATTCCGTGTGAGTCTAGTGCATTTAGAGTATAAGTTGAAAAGTTAAATGTATTTCCTTGAACTAAGGAAGTGTTCATACCATTAGCATTAGTTGAATCTATATCTAAACCTCTAATCTCTCTAGAATAAATCTGAACATAGTTATTACTAAATGTGAAGTTGTCTAGAGTATTAGCTCCATTGTTTGGATCGTAGGCATAACCAAACCCTCTTTCACTAGAATTAACAATGAAGGTATTATCCTTAACCCACACATTGCTAAAGTCTGAAGAAAAACCTCCAAAGTGTCTCATAGCTCCTATGAAGTTAGCACCATCTACATTAATTGTATTATTAACAACTAACAAGTCTTGAGTATTTCCACTTAGAGCTATACCATAAACATCAACAACACCTCCAGCTCCACCTTCAATATTACAATCCCTAATAGTTACATTGTCCGAACCAGTAACATTAATTCCTCCACCTCCAGTACTACTTGCAAAACTTATAGTATGTCCACGACAATTTAGTACAACATGATCTGCAACGATATTAAAACATTGTCCAGTGGAACTTACATTATTTGATAATGTTAAACTTGAACTTAATTCTTGACAAGTATCAGGAACAAGAGCTAAAGTTATATTTCTCGTTACTGAATCTCCAATATTGTTTGAGGTATCGTTTCCTGTTGCATTAATTAAATAAGAATCATAAGAAAGTCCTGTATAATTTAGATAATAAGGAGATTGATTAAAAATTGTTGTTGAATTTATTAGGGTATGATTTCCAAAATAAAGATTAATGGTCATTGTATCAATAGCTGTTTCATCCGTAAAACTCACATTAACAGGGATACTAAATTGATCGTAAGTTGTTGAATCGTTTAATGTTGGATTAATAAAATTCAATACAGGAGGTGTTGTATCTGAAGCTCCACCGGGTGTTGGATCATAAGTTAAACCCGCTCCATCATTGAATAGATCTAATATCTCCTGATTTGTAAGAGTTCTATTGTATATTCCAATTTCATCTATTGCTCCCACAATTCCAAAGTCTTGCTGTACACGATTTCCAAATAAAAAATCATATTGAACTCCATTGGTAGGAGTTGGACCCGAATTAACACCTCTTGTTCCATTAACATATAAAAATACACCTGTTGCATTGGAAATATAGGTCACCATATACCATCCATCAGTAGACATCAAACAATAATTACCAGTTAATGCACATCCAACAGCCGCACCATCTCCTGCTTTTCTTATTTTTGCTCCAGAATCGGATACTTCAAATCTTGTTTCACCAGTTGACCCATCTCGATCATCAAAACCGAAGGGGTAGGGATCTGTAGTTAATTGTTGCCCTCCTTCAATATAGATCCACATATTAAGGGTATTATCTTTTCTTCCATAAAAATCCATAGAAGTTAATGCATCAGGATTTGATAATTTATAAGAATCTGTGCCGGTATTACCTCTTACCTGAAATGCATTTCCTATCAAAGCAAAAGTAGAATTTTGAACAAGAGTCCCTCCATTAGCGGAAGTTAGATTATATATTCCCTTGACTCTTTCCGTTGTAGAGTTACCATCAAAATAAAGTTCAAGCCCATTATTCAATCCTTCAGTCCAGACTGCCCATTCTTCAACCTTATTTTCATCCCCATAGAATGAAGGGATCCAGTCAACACTATCTCCCAGTCTTACATCTGTAAATAATCCCAATGTAAAGTTTCCATTAGGAAGGTCACTCTTTTTATTTATTGGAATGTATTTGTATATGTATTCATCCCTTTCTCCAACCTGTGTCCAATTACAAACTTTATCTCCTTCTTCTATCCAACATACATCTTCTTCATAAATAGGCTCTTTATCTATCCGATCCAATACTTTTAATCGGTATTCAACGTCTCTAGATATTCCTTTGCCACTCTTCTTCATGTCTTTAAATTCAAAATTAGTAAATATTTCATTAAGTTCTTTAGAACGATCTATATTGGTGAATTCTATTTCTGCAACTCTTTGCATAACTCCGTCTCCTCTATCAATAACATTAAAGGTTAAGGGTGTCTTTAATTGAGCAGTAACTAAATTGTTATTATTCTCATCTTTAAACTTAACCTCTTTCTTTATAGGATTGTATTCCTTAACAGCTTCAATAGAATTAGTACTTTCGGGCCCTACAGAGGTAATATTTGAAAAAGTATCTGGATTGCTAATAGCGATGAATGATAAAATTCCAATTATAAGAATTGTGATTGCAGAAATTAATAGTGTGTTTTTGTTAATCATGATATTCTCCTCCATTGACTAATGACCCAAACTGCTAGAGCAGCTAAAAATGAAACTATAAAATAAACCATAGAAATACCTGTGGCAAAACAAGTAGGCCTTCTTACAAGTCTCTCAAATTCTGTATCGTCATCATAGTCTGATTGATTAAACGTAAGGGTTCCAGGACAGTTTAGAGAATCTCCATCCCTGATGGTGTCTAGAGATTCCTTAAATGGCTCGATAGTTGCAAATAAAGCTAGCATCAGAAAAAAGGCTACCAATAAAAATGCAAATCCTAATGTTCCTCTTTGGGCTTTAATGTTCATATCTTTTTACCCCTCGATTTCTCAAACTTTCTAACTCTCCTGATAAGATCTCTATCCTTATCTGCTCTAAAGGCTCTCTCAGGATCTTTCAAATTTAATTTAGCTCTCATTAATTGATCTTTTAAATGAGCATAACGAATACCTTGTTTTGAAACTGTGGGGACAATTCTATCCGGCCTTGCATAATCTACATATGCTTCTCCAGTAACTTTAGAATAAACTTTTCTTACATCAAGAGCTTTGGTCTTACCCTTTTTAACTGCAAAAACATCTGCCCGGAACTTTTTATCTAAAGCTCTTTCCATTTCTCTTGCAGCCTTTCTTGGATTCTTAGCAAAAATGTCCCAATCAACAGTATCCTTCTTCTCTAAATATTTAGGTAGTTGTGCATTCTGAGCTCTTGCTCCATGAACAACTCTTTTAGTTTTTCCAAGACGATTACGAATAACCCTGTGGACAACTCCTATATTTCTCTTGAAAGATTTTTTATTATACTTTGGCATTTTATTTCCCCCAGGCCCTACCCACTCCAGTAAGGGTAAGTCCTCTTTTTATTTTGGATTTTCTTCTAAGTATTCTTGCTATTCTCTCTCCAATAGATTTCCTTCTTCTTTTCATAGTCTTCTCCTAAATTTTCCATCCGGGTTAAAGGGTGATTTTTTTATATTTATCTGCTTAGACAATTTTCTTTTAAGTTGTTGAATAGTTTGACGCTCGTTTTTTGTATCAAGTCTAAATTTCCTTTTTTCTATGAATGCATCTTTTAATGGAACTTTTTTACCTCGAGAAATCTTAAAATCACGATATTTATTTTTAGTTTTATTATAATAATTCCTTGGAACTTTCACAACAGGTTTACTTGGAGATTTTCTAGACTTTCTAATTGAACCAGTAGCTGATAATGTCCTATCAACAAAAAAAGCAGACAGATTTCTAGCCTGCCTTTTAGTAAGTGGAACCTTGTTTAATTTGATTGATTTACCCCTCTGTTTAGCAAAAGAATTATATCCCTGTATGCCAAAAACAGCCACTCCCTTTGATCTCTTAGATTTTAATATCAAAGATCCTTTGGGTATTCTCTTAAGTTTTTTAACCCGTTTAAATTTACTAGGCCTTCTTAATCCAAGTCTGCTTTTAGAAACTCCAAATGAAACTGTTGCCTTTGCTAAAGCACTTCCTGATTTTTGAAGAGTTCTAAATCTTAATGCTTGTTGAGATTTCTGTTTCTCTAACTGGTTTACTTTTTGTTTTGATAAACTTATTTGCCTCTCTAGACTCTTTTGTTGATTCTTTATAGATTGTTTAATTAAAGGAGTAGCTGCCTGAGACTCTTGCTGTTTTAACCTTTGAAGATTTTTCTGTAAATTTTTTACCTTATCTTTTTGAACACCTACTTGTTTAGTGATAGTTTTTATTCTTCCTTCAACAACTCCTAGTGTTCCAAATTTCCCCTCACTGGCTAGAGAAGGAATTCTACCACTAGGAGCTGTCTCTTGGATTAATTGCGCCCGGGTTTTACGAATAGCTTCTGGAGGAATAGCTTCTGTAGTGATTGTTTTAGGTTTAGCTTTAGATTTTAGATTAGATTTAGTTAGCGCAGTTTTTAATTGATTGAAATTTATCTCTCCAGATTCCAAAAACATTGGAACTCCCGTTTCAACTTCATAATAGGTCGCAGCTAATTTTTGTTTTAATTCCTGTTTCTTTGCCGTATCAGTTATTTCCTTGTCAATTCTATCTACCAAGTCTTTCAATATTTTCTTCCTTTCCTTAGTCCCAGCATTTTGTAGAAGCTCCTTAAGATTATCTCTTGAAACCCTTCTTACTTGTTTTTGTTTTTCCTTAGTCTTAGTAGACTTTCTTTTTCTTCCTTTAGCCTCAGCTCTTTTATCTGCTATAAGTCTTTTTTCAAAATCTATGAATCTTTTACCTAAATTTTTACCACGAGAAACAATCTTGGGATCTGCTCCAACGGTTGCACCTGCTAAGAAAGGAGCATTTTCAAGTAAGAATGCAGTAGGATCTGTTTCTAACTGAGCAATTATTTCAGGGGTCTGCAATGCAGCTGCACCCAAGAATCCAGCACCTGCGGCCAATCTTACAGTTTCACTTTTAGCTATTGCTGGAGCAGCACCCTTAACTGCTAAGCCTGCTCCCCTTAATCCTGCTCCAAAAACATAACCCTCTGCAAATACTAAAGGGGCAAGGGTAACTGCCCTAACCTTTCTCTGCTTTTTTGCCACTGAATTTATGTAAGCTTCAACTTCTTTTTGGGCAACATCTATTTTAGGATCAACATTACTTAATAGATTATTCTTAAAACGAGTCTCTAGTTTTTTAAGTTCTTTTTCTGCCTGAGTTTTATTTAATTTACCTTCGTCAAATCTGCTAACTACTTCCTCTATATCCTTTTGAAATCCAGGTTCTAATTTTTTCTTTTCAGTATTGATTAAGTTCTTAGCCTTAACTTGCAACTGCTTCTCTTGTCTTTTAATTAAAGTATCAAGACCTCCAAAAGATAATTTTTCTAGTTCCTTATCTGTAAGGAATTCAGGAATAAATTGCAATGTTTCTTTTCTTACAGGTACTTCTCCAATAGGAATCTGTCTTCCTTGTTCAGCTACTTGTCTTTCAGCTTCTTCAAAAACTTGTGCAGCAGTAGAAGAAACTGCAGTAGGTAATGATCCTACTCTCTTGAAGGATTTAATGAATTTATTTTTTAGTCTTCTAACAGTATTTGGATCTTTTACATCCTCAAATTTAACTACATTTCCAGTGATGAAGCCAGAGGGAGTTCTGCCTTTTCCAGGTTTAGCCTTCACCTCAGGCCTTTTTGTTTGAGTCTGTATCTTTCCAGTTTCAACTCTTTTACCAGTAGATAATACTGCGGTACTTAGGGCTCCCCTTTGAATATTTTCAATTTTACCCTCATCTAGAATTCTATTTGTATCTTCAGATAATTTTTTTATTAAATCTAATCTTTGATTACGGTCTACT
>JABAOC010000866.1_pt1 | contig 19723 bp, 16 predicted proteins | sample 7062161 | NCBI WGS metagenome assembly JABAOC01 (sample SAMN14538625, study PRJNA623070) | marine sediment metagenome | biome: marine biome [ENVO:00000428]; feature: marine pelagic biome [ENVO:01000023]; material: deep marine sediment [ENVO:00002113] | place: India: Gulf of Khambhat ... | reverse complement strand
GAGGGCAGCGGCTTGGAGGAAGCCGAAAAGATTTCTAACAAGCGCTCGCTGGCATCTTTCGCCAGCACCCTCACCAGACCGATGGTAGTTCTATCATCGAAGAGCAGCATCAACAGAGCGTCCTCCCCCACCAGGTTGAGATGGACATGTTCTTTTTCCCCCTGATGGAAAAGGATGCTGAAGCCGGGTTCCCCTATCAGACGGGCGATCTCTTTGGTGGCGGCAAATCCTCCTGCGGCGAGGGCCGCCAGTGAAGTTGTATCTAGGGAGCCGGTTTCTCCGTGCTGCCAGATTAGTGAACCATCCTGATTGATAATAAGTGCGCACTTTATCTGACTTTCTATCACCAAGGCACGCAGCACCTCATCCGCCTGCTTCAGTTCTTCCTCATAGATGAGGAGAGTTTCATCGTTTGTCATCTTTCAAGTCTCCGGAAGCATTGCTCTGAGCCTCCTCTTGCTGTAAAGAGGAGATGAGCCCTGCACATATTTCATTGAGTTGTTCCGCGGCCGATCGCATCTCCAGCCTTGCCTCTCCCAGGGGACACTGCTTTTCCGCCACCGCCACCAGGAATCCCCAGGTGATGGCGGAGATGAAGAGCCTCGCTTCTTTCGTCTCCATCATTCCGAGGGCCATGTTGCTCATGTCCATTTCCCCTGCCCAATCGGCGATCATCTTGCCCATACAGGCTCCCAGGCCCGCAGCGGTCTCTGCATCCAGGCCGGGGGGCAAGTCTGAAGCGATCGGCAGCCCGTCAGGGGTTACCACGAGGGAACCCTTCATTCCATTTATGGAGTTTATGCGCTGTAGCACTTCACGCATGGTTTGCCTCCGCCGACAGGCTTGGTTGCTGAAGGTCCGCCGCTCTCACTTTGCGCCGGCGGTCAAGACCCTCTATCGCCTTGGAGATTTCTATTTCGGCGGCTCCCAGTTTCGCCTCCGGCTTCAGGGAGACGGCCATGACATAATCCTGATAGCGGAAAATGCGTATAGTGCGCGGCTCTTCTTCAATCAATCCACCTTCTAGATATCCCAAGCCCAGTTTGAGCAGATAGCGGTTGGCGGCCTCACACATACCGGCCAATCCGGCTGCAGCCTCGTCCCTCAATCCCTTAAGGTCAGATTCACTCGCCACCAAGAGGCCCTCTTCGTTAACCAGGCACACCCCGCTTATGCTTTCACACTCGGCGAGGAGTTTGGTGAGCTCCGCTTCTCGGCCCTTGACCAGCCCTGGAGGCGCGGGCAGGGCGTCTTCTTCTATCGGCGCGGGAGCCTCTTCCTCGGGGCCGATGAGTTCCTCGACTTGACCGGTGCTCAGAAGGGAGCGCGCCCGTCCGGCAAGCACTTGCGCCTCTTCATGTTGAGGCTGCCAGAAGAGGAGGTGTTCAAGGTGTTCCAGTGCCTGGCGGGCGTCTTTCTGTTCCAGCAGAAGCCGACTCAACCCGAGCCTTGCCCTGGCATTGTGAGGGTCCAGACTGATGCCGAGAAGGAACTCTTCCTTGGCTCTTGCCTTGAGGCCTACCTGATGGAGAATCTCACCTAAGATGGCACGACCCGTGGAGTAGTGCGGGTTGGCGGCCAAACCACGGGAACACACCCATGTGGCCTCATCCAGCCTGTCTTCTTCGCGCAAACGCTCGGCCAACCTGGCGAAGGCGGCCGAACCAGGATTGCGCCGGATCTCTCTTTGCCAGGCGCTAACTTCTCGGCTCATTAGACAGATCTGTCCAGGACAGCGGCATTCGGCCTCCCACCATAGGGAGGTCCTGCCGTCTAATATCTTCCATATACACACCCTGGGCTGAGACCTTATGCTGGAATAACCTTCCGCGCCTCTCAAAATATCTCCGGAAAATGGAATGAAGGAAGGACAGAGCGCTGCGAATGTTAAGAGTCAAAGCGATGGAGAGGAAAAGCGTGAGAAATCTTAGAGACATGCCTGTCTATCCTATGCGTACGGTGGTGAAACTTACTGGGGTCGGCCCCCATAAATTGCGCTTTTGGGAGAGCCGCTACAGGCTCATCTCCCCTTCCCGCACCCGAACCGGTCATCGTCTCTATTCCAAGCGTGATCTGGAGCAGATCAAGGCCATAGCAGAGTTAGTGGAGAAACAGGGTTTTTCNNCGCAACAATGGAAATGAACGAAAAGACAAGTAAGTGCAGTATAGTCAAACCAAGACACCGAGTTTCACCCGTAGATCCAATGGTCGGATAATAGAAGAAGATATATCTTATCAGCGCCCGCTGACTTGGTCTCACGGGCTTTTTCCATTATCCTAGGGTATAGTCGTACTTACGCAATGATAGAGGGACAGAGCATGATGTGGCTTGTCGCAGCCACAGGGCCGGCCAGGGCAACGACGACGGTTTTCGTCATTATCGCGCTGCTTGTCACAGGGCTTGCCGCGATCCTGCTGTTGAGGTTGTGGGCTTTAGTCCGACAGGAGCGCCGCCGCTGCCGGCAGGAGAGTCTGACCTCTCTGGCCGCGCTGTTGCGCGCGCCGGAGAAGAGCACGCGCCTACATGCCCTTACCCTGCTCGCCTCCTTCCCTCTAATGGAGTTGAGCGCGGTTGAGGGGCCTTTGTGGGATATGATGAAAGACCCTGAACCCGAAGTCCGCCAAGCGGCGAACCGCCTCATGCTCATGCTCCATCCCCCCGATCAGTTACTCCATCAGTTATCCGGGCGGCAGATGCCTGAGAAGTTGGGGGCGATAGAAGGATTGGCGGCAATAGGAGGGCAGAAGGCTCTTGCGGCACTGTTGGAGGCGGCCGCACGTGCGTCGGAAGAACCTATTCGACGCGCGGCGAAGGCGGCTCTTGCCCGCGGCGAAAGCCCGGGGGTATCTCCCTTCCTGATAACTGCTCTCGACAGCACGGACCCTATCCTCCGGGCAACCGCGAAGGATGTCTTTCGAGACTGCGGCCTGCGCGCCCTACCCCCTCTTCTTGCGACCCTGAGAGATCCCAGGAAACCGTTTCGCGCAACCGCCGCGGAACTGATTGGCGACCTTGGGCTCCAGGAGGGTGCGGAGGCACTTGTCTCTCTGCTCTCGGACCCTGTGGATGAGGTGCGCGCCCAGGCGGCACGGGCACTGGGAAACCTGGGTCAATCCGGGCCGGGCATCATGGCAGCCCTGGCAGAGGCGCTTTCCGATTCCTCTACACTTGTGCAGGAAGAAGCGGCCAATGCTCTTTCCTCCATCGACGATTCGAAAGCGCTGGTCCCACTCTTGGAGTTCCTTCGGCAGCGGGCTTCTCGCGCTGCTAATTGGCACACTCCGCCTGTGCTGCCCGCCCAGTTTATCAGCCGCCATTTGCCGGCCAATTCGGCCTCCCTTTCCGCTTGCAAGCACCTATTTGAATCAGCCGACGATGCCTTCCTTTCGACATTGGCGAGAATCATGGAAGAGTCGCCGGAGAACGTGAAGAAGGATTGGATCGAACGGCTGCCCTCACTGGCGGATGATATGCGAGAAACGCTTCACTCCCTGCTGGTAAGCCTGGGCAAGCACGGCTTGCGCGAGCCTTTCCGAAAACAGATTCATGACCACTCCCCCGCAAATGCAGCCGCGCGCGCAGCAGTGGCGCGGCTGCTGGGGGAGATTGAGGCGGACGATCTTGGAGAAGAGATATTCGCTCTTCTGTCTGACCCGGATTATGAGGTGCGGCGCGCGGCGGCTTGGGCGGGAGGCCGCATCCCTCATTTCGCCACGATTGATGGTCTCTGTCAGGCCCTGAGCGACCCTGACACGGAGGTGAGAACAGGAGCGGCTCGTTCCCTGACCCACCTGATCGAACAGGCTCGAATTCAAGAGGGGCTTCCCGAGGAGGTGGTGGGCCGGCTCGTGGATCAGGCGGGGGCCGGGCTGCTGCAAGCGATAAATGATCCGGTAAACGGAGTGAGACAAGAAGTTGCGAGAGCCCTCGGCTTTGCCCGAATAGCGGCGGCCGTTCCCTCCCTGGTGGCCTGGGCGCTGGGGGATGAGAACCCTGGAGTAAGGGAAGCCGCCGCCGAGGCACTGATTCATATGCCCCCCTCTGATGCAATATCCCTGCTGGCGGAGGCGCTTTCTTATGAGGACGAGAATGTGCGAGGGCGGGCGGCTGAGATACTCGGCGCCATCGGAGACCCCGTCGCGGTGTCTCATCTCATCCGCTCTCTGCAGGATGAATCTCCTCAAGTGAGAGAAGCCGCGGGTCGCTCATTGTGGGAGATCGGCTTCGCAGGACACGGCAATACTCTGGGGATACATCTGCAAAGCCCGGACCCGAAAATCCGCGCCAGTATCGCAGGCCTCCTGGGCAAGGTGCAGGCGCAAGATGCCCTCGACGGGCTTGTACATGTTTTACGCGATCCGAACGAATTCGTTCGTGCAGCCGTGGTGAATGCGTTCGCTAACCTGGGGCCGCTTGCTCGCCGTCATCTTTCCGCGCTGATAGAGAGACTGGAAGACCCAGACGCTTTTGTGCGCGCACGGACAGTGAGAGCCATCTTCGCCGTCGGGGAATCGGAGCCTCAGGTGACAGAGGCTTTGGCGCACGCGGTGGAAGATGAAGACCCGATGGTGGTTGCCGAAGCCCTTCAAGCTATGCTCGAACTCGCCGCACGAGGGGTGCTGGAGCCTCTCGCGGGAGTTGTCTCCGAACCAAACTTGCGCAAGACAGCATGTGATCTGCTTGCTAAGTCGGAGGCCTCCACTCTGCGACTTATCCTTACCGCAGCAAAAGAGACGAGCGGTGAAATACAGGTCAACCTCCTTGGCTTGCTCACAGAGACGATGAAGTCTTTTGGCAGTGTGGAGGAATACAAGAAGGATTTGGCTTCTGCCGAGGCGAGTGTGAGGCTCGCCGCCTTGGAGGCTCTTTCTCTATTCGGCATAGAAGAGGCAACAGAGGCTGTGATTGAGGTTTTGAAGAACGACCCGGTCGCACAAGTCCGCCAGCGTGCGGCGATGTTGCTTGGGCAATTGCCGAAGGAAAATGTACAACGCGTCTTGATCCACGCAGCAGAGCAAGATCTCGATCCCGATGTGCGGGAAACCGCGCGCTCTCAGATAAGGATTTCCTCCTGATTCTCTGATCTCGCAGGTCTTGCTGAAATAGCAACCACAAGTATCAATGGCAGCGTCAATTATCTTCCTCGCCTGATACGGTCTCCCATCTTCTAATCTACGCCGCTCTTCTCCACACACTGACCTAAAGGACGAAATTAGGTTTCAGGCTCCGCCCAAGTTCACGAGTTATCCGAAATTGCTGTTTGAAAATCTCCCTTGAAGCAAGCCCGCGCTGCAGGCTGGCTGTTCACCTTGACACCGGCAGGGAGGTGACTCTATGATGGTGGAAAAGAGACTCCCCGGGGAGCGAGGAAACAAGAGATGCCTAAGAGCAGCCCCCAAGAAGATAATGTAATCGGGCGGCATGTGCGGCGACAATTGAACCGCCGCTATGTGGACTGCAGCAAGGTCCAGGTTCGCGTCTCCTATGGGGTAGTCTATCTCACCGGAGAGATGCGAAAGCCGCGCGGCTTTCAAGGCACACTGAAGGATGAACTGGAGATAATCCGTAACATCTTGCTCCACATCCAGGGTATCAAGGAGATTGCAGACCACGACTTGCGGCTGGTGGAGTGAGTAGTGCCAGGAGAGGTGCTGCATAGATTACTGAGGGAGAGAGGGCTTTGCCTCTGAGCGGGAGCGCTGGCTCGCAAGGCATTCAGGGATCACTGATCGTCCTTTCCGGACCTTCGGGTGCAGGCAAGGGCTCTATTTTGAAGGGGGCGATGGAACGGCTCCCCAATCTGTGCTGTTCTGTCTCGGTGACCACTCGTCCTCCTCGTCCGGACGAAAGAGATGGGGAAGACTACTTCTTTCGTTCCCCAGCTCAGTTCGAGCAGATGAAAGAGAACGGAGAGTTCTTGGAATGCGCCCGCTATTTGGATTACTGGTATGGCACACTCACTTCCTGGGTACTGGAGAGACTGCAGCAGGGAAAGGATGTGGCTCTGGAGATTGATGTCCAGGGAGGCAGGCAGGTGCGCGCCCGGTTTCCGCGGGCCGTGCTCATTTTCGTGATGCCGCCCAGTGAACAAGCTCTGCGCGACCGGTTGATGGGCCGGAATACCGAGACCGAGGAATCGCTCGATAGACGGTTGAATGCTTATCGTGAGGAACGCAAGTATCTTAGCGAGTATGACCACACCATCGTCAATGATCGCTTGGAAGAGGCTGTGGAGGAGTTCTGTCGCATAGTGCGTGAGGAGAAGACGAAAGCCGCCCGGGGAGCTGCCCATGGGTAGTCCACTCGCCGACAAGAAGATAGTGCTGGGAGTAACGGGGAGCATTGCCGCTTACAAGGCTGCGGACTTGGTTCGCCGCCTCCAGGAGCGGGGCGCGGAAGTGCAAGTGGTGATGACAGAGGCCGCCAAGCAGTTCATCACCACAGATACACTTCGCACACTTTCCGGCATGCCCGTGGTGAGTGATATGTTCGCCGAACCGGCACAATGGCGGGTGGGACATGTTTCCCAGGCGAGTTGGGCGCAGTTGGTGCTCATTGCTCCCGCCACCGCGAATACGATGGCCAGCCTGGCGCACGGCCTGGCAAATGATGTGCTGTCATGCTTGGTGCTTTCCACCCGTGCGCCGGTCGCGATCGCCCCCGCCATGGATGAGGGCATGTGGTTCCATCCCGCCACTCAAGCCAACACCGCCCGCCTGGTGGAACTGGGCTACACCATAATCGAGCCGGAGAGCGGCCCTCTTGCTTCCGGCAAATCAGGCAAAGGCAGGCTCGCTTCAATCGAGAAGATAGTTGCGGAGGCGGAGCGCCTGGTTTCCCCGCAGGATCTGGCCGGTTTGCATGCGGTGGTGACGGCGGGCCCGACGCGGGAAATGATGGATGCGGTGCGCTTCATCTCCAACCGCTCCAGCGGCAAGATGGGGTTTTGTATTGCCGAGAGCGCGCGGCGAAGAGGCGCGCGGGTGACTCTCATCAGTGGTCCCACGGCCCTGTCTGCGCCACTGGGAATGGAAGTGCACAGAGCAGAATCTGCCGCTCAGATGTATAAGATTGTGATGGAGAAGGCAAAAGGCGCGGACCTCTTCATAGGCGCCGCCGCGGTGGGAGACCTTGCCCCTGAGAAAGCCTCCCCTGAGAAGATGAAGCGGAGCGGCCCGCATTCGCTCAGATTGGTCCCGACCCAGGATATAATCGCCAAGGTTGCGTCTTTGGGTAAAGGTCGTCCGAAGTTCGTAGTGGGGTTCGCCGCGGAGAGCGCGAATCTAATGAAAAATGCGCGGGAGAAACTCACTCGTAAGAGGCTGGACATGATAGTCGCGAACGATATTACTCAAGCGGAGGGAGGCTTTGGCTCAGACTTCAACCAGGCAAGTCTGATTCTCGCGGATGGAACTCAGCGCGCCTTGCCTCGGATGTCGAAGTTGGAATTAGCGGAAGAAATTCTCAATGAAGTTAAGGCACAACTAGTAAAGGCCTGAAGAAAGGAACAGAGATGCCTGCGGCTCGCTACTTGTTTACTTCTGAATCAGTTACTGAAGGACATCCGGATAAGATGGCCGACCAGATTTCGGATGGGATTTTGGATGCAATGCTGTCCGTGGATCCGCTCAGTCGGGTGGCGGTAGAGACTCTCGTAACCACGGGTTTGGTCATCGTGGCGGGAGAAGTGACCTGTGAAGGTTATGTGGAGATTCCCCAGGTGGCTAGGAGTATAATTGAAGGTATCGGCTATACGCGGGCGAAATACGGCTTCGATTTCGAGACCGCGGGGGTGCTCACGGCCATCCAGGAGCAGTCTCCCGATATCGCCCAGGGAGTGAAGGTCGGTGGCGCCGGCGACCAGGGCATGATGTTCGGATATGCCTGTGACGAGACTCCTGAACTGATGCCCATGCCCATTGTGCTGGCCCACAAACTCGCCCGGCAGTTGGCCGCCGTTCGCAAGAATGGTGAAATGCCATATCTCAATCCGGATGGCAAGAGCCAGGTCACCGTCGAGTATGCCAGCGAGCGGCCCGTGAGAGTGGATAAAGTGATCATAGCCGCTCATCACCGGCCGGATGTGGACATGGCAACTTTGTCGGAAGATGTGAAAGAGAAAGTTATCAAACCCATTCTGCCCGCGGAGATGTGGGATAAGAATACCCGGATCTTCATCAATCCCACCGGCAAGTTCGAGCGCGGCGGTCCCCAGGCCGACACCGGGCTGACGGGACGCAAGATCATTGTGGACACCTATGGCGGTATGGCGCGGCATGGTGGAGGCTGCTTCTCCGGCAAGGACGCCACCAAGGTGGACCGCTCCGCTTCCTACATGATGCGCTATGTGGCAAAAAACCTGGTGGCGGCGGGTCTGGCCAAGAAAGCGGAGGTAGCCATAGCCTATGCCATTGGTGAGGCGCATCCTCTCGCCCTGTCGGTGGATTCCTTCGGCACCGGCGCCATATCGGATGATGACCTGACCGAACTGGTGAAACGCCACTTCGAATTCACCCCGGCCGGAATCATAGAACATCTCGATCTGCGCCGTCCGCAGTATCTTCCGCTCGCCGCCTACGGCCACTTCGGCCGCACCGACCTGGATGTCGGCTGGGAGAAGACCGATCTCGCAGACGCGCTACGCGAGGATGCGGGAGTATAGAATCTCCGGCCGGTAGTCAGCGAGTTCTGTAATGGCAACATATGCTGATGTTCTGCCAGTAGTGGGGCGGTCTTTTCCACTTCTTCTCACCTACTCAATCCCCGATGGGATGGCGGACCGCCTGGAGACCGGCTCGCAGGTACTCATCTCTTTGAGCGGCCGCACGGCAGCCGGATATGTGGTTTCTCTCCACGACCGCCGCCCTGAATTCGAGAATATCCTCCCCGTCGAAGCCGTACTCGACGCCCCCCTCGTCTTCACACCGCGGGAACTGGAACTGGCGCGCTGGATGGCGGAGTACTACTGCTGTCCTCTCTCACAAGCCCTGCGACCCTTCCTCTCCGAAGTCGGCGCGGTACGAGTCCGCCGTCAACTGCGATTGACCGAGCACGGCCGCAAACAACTGGAGGCACCGGCTGACACCCTGAAAGAAGAGACTTTGCGAGCGCTGGAAATGCTTCGTGAGCGCAAGGGGAAGATCAGCCGGCGGGCGCTCGCCGCTGTTTCGGGTGCCCGGCGAGTTTCGGCCCTGTTGCGCGCCCTCAAGGAACAGGGTTTGGTGGAAGAGACAGCCTCTGTCGTTTCTCCCGGCGGAGAAAAACGCGACACCCTGGTATCACTCGCAGTGGGGGCAGAGCAGGCCCTGGAGACAGCCGAAAAAATCTCCCTGCGTGCTCCCAGACAGGCGGCCGTGTTAAGTTATCTGGCGCGGCTGAAGAGCGCTGGAAGGACTGCCGGAACCGGCTCCGCGGAGGTTCTTCTTTCTGAGGTAGTGAGAAAAACGGAAAGCCTGAGCGCGGTCCGTGCTCTGGAGCGCAAGGGCTTGGTGAAGACGCGTCATATTCCTCACTGGAGGACCCCCTGGCCTGACGCGCCCACTGATCACCCTTGTTCATTTGAACTCAATCCACAGCAAAAGGCGGCCCTGGATAAGATACTCAAGGCAATACAGAAAGGCGGATCGGAAGTCTTCCTCCTCTTCGGGGTTACCGGCTCGGGAAAAACGGAGATTTTCCTGCGCGCCATTGCAGAGGCGCTCTCCAAAGGGAAACAGGCTCTTCTCTTGGTGCCGGAAATATCTCTTACCGCGCAGGTGGTCGGGCTTCTGCGCGCTCGATTCGGAAACCAGGTGGCGGTGATCCACTCCGCCCTTTCCAGCGGAGAAAGAAGGGACGAAAAAGAGCGCGTCCGCCTGAGAGAGGCCCGCGTGGTGATGGGGCCGCGCTCCGCTCTTTTCTCACCTTTCGATGACCTGGGAGTTGTGGTGGTGGACGAAGAGCACGATAACTCCTACAAGCAGGAGCAGGAGCCTCGCTATCATGCGCGGGAGGTTGCCCGGAAATTGGCGGAGCAATCCGGCTGCCCCTGTGTGCTGGCCAGTGCCACACCTTCGTTGGAATCGTTCTACTTGGCTCAGAAAGGCGCATATAGACTCTTGCGCCTGGAGGAAAGGCCGGAGGGGCGTCCCTTGCCGGAGGTGCATCTATTGGATATGAAGGGCAAGAGCCGGCGTTCCAAGATTCTTCTGCCCGAACTGCGCCAGGCACTGACATCTTGTCTGGAAACTGACACCCAGGCCATTTTGTTCTTGAATCGCAGAGGCCACTCCACCTTTCTTTTCTGTCCGCTGTGCGGGCACGCTTTTCGCTGTCCTCACTGCCAGGTGGCCCTCATCTATCATGCCCAGGGGAAACTGCTGCGCTGTCACCATTGTGACCACACCATGGGCGCGCCGGAGACATGTCCGAACTGTATGGGCGCAACCCTGCGCTTTGCCGGTTTCGGCACTCAGAGGTTGGCGCGGGAACTGGAAGAACTCTTCCCCGCCGCCCGTGTGAGCCGCATGGACAGAGATACAACCTCACTGAAGGGCGCTCATCTTCGCATCATCAGCGATTTTCGCGCGGCCGCAACTGATCTCCTGGTAGGCACTCAGATGGTAAGCAAAGGTCTGCATTTCCCTGGGGTGACTGTGGTCGGGGTAGTGGCTGCGGATATGTCACTGAATACCCCTGATTTCCGCGCCGCGGAGCGGACCTTTCAACTGCTCACCCAGGTGGCCGGCAGAGCCGGGCGCGGTGAAGAATCCGGAGAGGTCTTCGTCCAGACTTATCATCCGGATCATTACGCCATTCAGGCGGCAAGCAGACATGATTATGAGGCCTTTTGTGAGGAGGAATTGAAGATGCGAGAAGAGGCGGGCTATCCGCCCTTCTCCTATCTTGCCAACATAATCGTCTCCGCCCCGGGGGCGGCACCCGCCAAGGAAGACTGCGAGCGGCTGGCACAGCGAATTCGCGAGAAGAAGGGCAAAGCCGACCTCGAAATCCTGGGTCCGGCTCCGGCTCCGCTTGCAAAACTGAAGGACCGCTATCGCTACCATATCCTGCTGCGGACAACCGAAGCAGGGCTCATCCAGCGCGTATTGAATGGGATGCAGGAAGATCTTGTTTCACATGGAAGAATTCATGTTGTTGTTGATGTGGATCCCGTTTCACTAATGTGAGACTATGAAAAAGGCAAAAGCGGGCGGACAACCGGGCGAGTTGCATATTCTTCATTATGGGGCAGAGGTTCTCCGCAAATCGGCCGCACGTATCAGTAAGGTAAGCGCCGCTCTCAAGGCTCTTGCCGCGGAAATGCACACCCTCATGCAGAGACATAACGGCATAGGCCTGGCCGCGCCCCAGGTGGGAGTGGGGAAACAACTCGCCGTGGTGAACATCGGGGAAGGCAGCACGGTATTGGTGAATCCACGCCTCCTCCACAAGGAGGGTGAAGAGGTGATGGTGGAGGGATGTCTCAGCCTGCCGGGTCTTTATGGAGAGGTGAAACGGGCGGCGAAAGTTACCGTGGCCGCCACCGATCTTTCAGGCAAGAAGATGAAGATAGAGGCCGAAGGCATGTTGGCGCGGGTGCTTCAACACGAGATAGATCATCTTCAGGGGCGGCTCTTCATTGACCGGGTGGATGAGTCAACCCTGCATTGGCTGCTGCGCCCGGCGGGTTCTAGCGAATCGGAAGAGGGTATGCCAACCGAACCTCTTACCGTGCCCACGACTTTGCAGGACGCCCTGCGCGTATTCACCTCCAAGCCCTGCTCCTGATTGTCGGCGGCTGGCTTTTCCCTTCTCGAATCGCTATAATTCTCAGCGTATCCTACCACTTGCCACAACGAATCCCTTACCAAGGACAGGATAGAGATGACCGAGAAACTTGTACGCCCTGCAATTACGCGGCTGAAACCTTACATTCCAGGCAAACCGATTGAAGAAGTGAAACGGGAATTGGGTCTGGATGATGTAATCAAACTCGCCTCCAATGAGAATCCCCTGGGGCCTTCGCCGCGAGCGGTGCAGGCGATGCGAAAATGTCTCAAAGATGTCCGGCTGTATCCGGACAATGAGTGCTATCACCTGAAACGCAAACTCGCCCAACGCCTCGGCTTCCCTCCCGAACAGGTGCTCGTGGGCCGGGGCTCGGACGAGATCATCCACATGATAGGCCTCGCCTTTCTGGAAAAGGGCGACGAGGTGCTCATCCCCAGCCATCCTTTTGTGTTGTATGAGTTCACCGGCACATTGATGGATGCTGAGTTGGTGCGGGTTCCGCTGCGTGAGTATCGCTATGACCTGGAGGCGATGGCGGAACGCATCGGCCCGCGAACGAAGTTGGCCTTCATCGGCAATCCCAATAATCCAACGGGAACTATTATCACACATGATGAACTGGTGAGATTCCTCGACCGCCTGGGAGATCAGGGGATCGTGGTGTTGGATGAGGCCTATTATGAGTATGCCGAGGACGCCGCCTATCCCCGCTCTCTGGAATTGGTGAAGGAAGGGCGTAATGTGATCGTGCTGCGCACTTTTTCCAAGATATACGCGCTGGCGGGACTGCGAATCGGTTATGGAGTGGCAAGACCGGAACTCGCCGCGGCCCTGGCGAAGGTGAGAGAGCCTTTCAATGTCTCCACTGTCGCGCAGGCCGCCGCGCTCGCCAGTCTGGAGGATGGTTTTCAAGTTGAGCGCAGCCTGAAGATCAACCGCAGGGGGAAGAAATATCTCTACCGCGAACTCAAGCGGTTGAAGTTGAAATATGTGCCGACAGAGGCGAACTTCATCTTCGTTGACTGCGGGCGGGATGCTCTGGAGGTGGCGAGGGAGTTATTGCGGCGAGGAGTCATCGTGCGCGCCGATCCCGCCTTCGGTTATCCAACCCATTTCCGCGTCACCGTCGGCAAACCCGCGCAGAACAGACGCTTCATCGCTGCACTGAAAGAGGTTCTGGCCTAAAGGAACTGCTAACTGCCTGGGGGCGGGTTAGCGATCCTCAGGGCACGGTATATGTCTCTTTCAGCAACTCATCAGTCACCTTTGTGCCGGAAGGCAGGGTGAGGGTCAGTTCGGCTTCGCTTACAGGAACATTTATCTGGAAATCGTCGGCAAAGGTCGTAACTTCGTCAATCGTCTTGTAATATTCTCCTGTTTCTTTATCCAGCTGGTACTGCTTGTAGGAAACTTTGGCCGGCCCCCACAAGTCAGCGCCATATTCTCGCACCTCGACATCTGACTCCCATGACAGTATCTTTTCGGTATGATCACCGCCCTGCACCCAACCTCTCGCACGGGGAATGGTGAATCCCTTCGTCGGATTCAACCAAAACCAAGTGGGGCGGGTGGAGTACTTGCTTGTTAATACAATCTCGACAATTATGCACTCATCACCATTCAGTGTCTCCCGGCCGACAATCCGCGGTGCGCTTCTGGTTATTGAAGACGGTAGTGTAGGGTGGGGCCATTTATCTGTTTCCATCAGACCATGGGCCGGCTTACTATGGCCTATATCTACCCCCACAACTGCAGCTTCCCTATAGTCTTGAAAGACGGATCGTCCAGAGTGCGACTTCATATCGTTTGGATCAGATATAGTAGCCTTATCCTCTTCTAATCTGACCGTTTTCTCGCCGTCATAGGATGATTCTCTCCTGAAGGTGTCTGGTTTCCATACTCGCGCTCCAGTATATTCTGGTGGAATGCCTGGAGTGTTCTGTAGATATTTCGTAACTGAAGACAATCTGAATTTGTCTCCTGAAAAGGCTATCTGGTGCTTGGTTTCTGTTTCCCTGACCCCGCCGTCATTCATCCTTGACCAAGAACGACGTGTGACTTGGCCTTTGCCGGACTGGATGGCGGCGACCGCATTTCGACTTCCCTCCACCACCACCGGCAACTGGGCCTGATCATCTGAAGCAGTGAAGGAATCCGAAGTCGATCTCGAATCGGTCGTCCATAAATAGGCGCCGACCGCAAGCAAGACAAGTAGCAGCAACAAGCCAAGGGCACTCTTCTTCATCGAAGCAGACCTCCTCATGTGTCTTGAGATGTAAAACACTTACGGCTCTATGAGATGATGCTGCTATAAGGGATCACGAGGATATTGGGAACCGGTGTACTCTTTGTGCGCTCACATAACAGTTACCCTATTGGAGCCTGGTATTATTCACCGGCGAGGAGATCTTTTAGTATCTTCCGGACGACTTGGGCGTCGGCGCGGCCGCGGGTCTGTTTCATCACCCGGCCGATGAGGGGGAGAGGACTTTTTCGTTGCCGGCGCGGTATAAGGCGTTGAAGGCGGTATTCGCTGAGCGGATTTCCAACATTTCTCACGGAATTGCGCTGAAGACGAGGAAGCAGCCCAGCGCGATGAAAAAGACGGCGGTACCCAACTTCACTGTTGCGATGTTTTCTTTTGAAATGCGGGCGAGCCTGTCGGAAGTCGTACCACCATAAGCCAATAGAAAGCTGGCCACCAGCGGCAATATGAACATGAGGTTGTAGAGGCCGAGGAAGAACAACCCGCGACTTCTCAATCCTTCCTGGCTGGTGACAAAGGTAATGGTGGGAAGATATACCTGACCTGTGCAAGCCAGTTCCAGTATGGAAACAATTAGCCCGGCAGCAAAGGCGGCCAACACTAACCTGGGCGCGGCCATGCTGGTGCGCAGAGTTTGGTGTTTCGAATATCGAAGTACTCGGCTTCGATCTTGCAGCCGATCTTGTCCTCCAGAAGGCTAAGGTTTTCCTGCTCCACAGGTTCGCAGTATCCACAATCTGGGGAGGCGAAGACGAAGATGCGGATGATAATCGTCTGTTGGGCATATACCGGGGCAAGTGAACACGCGAGCGCAATCAACAACAATGTGACGAGACATCCTCTGAGCGAAGGCACTTGGCGCGCCGTTTCTCTGCGCACTGTCCTATAGGTCCTCTACGAACCCACTCACAGGAACTCTGAGCAGAGGTTGGTCGGGGTCGCCGAGATGGATGACTATCTCACTTTTGATCCTGCCAGGAGGAGCAGTATCTTTGAGTGCGACAATGATGAGATACTCCTTGTCCCTGATCTGAGGGCTCGCTTCTATTGAGACATAATCAAGTGGGTTGTCTATCTTCTCTATCTTCAGTGGTCGGGCGTTGTCTGCGGATATTGTTACAGTCGCCTTCTTCTCCATTCCTTTGCCGACAAAGCCAAAAAAGATCGTCTTGGGAAAGCAGTCAATCGTACTCTTTATCCTGGCAGTAATGGGCACCTCAATCTGCGGCTGTTTGGGATGGTTTGTATGGAGCGTGATTGCGCTCGTGAATTCGCCTGCCGGGAGGTCGGGGTTCAAAGTCACGGTTACCAGATACCCGGTACGCTTCTCATCTTTGATTTGCGCATATGTCGCGGTTATGAACGGAGAATCGGGAAGAACTTCTTTCACCATAAGCGAACCGTCTCCGGGGTCTTTGACGTACATCTCCCGTTTGGCGCCCTCACGCAATTTGAGTTCTCCGAAATCGAGACGTCGTGGCGACAGGAGCACCTTGCTGGATTTAACGAAAACCCCGACCTCTATTTGCGCCAGTGGTGATATCGGGTCGTTTGAGTGAACATAAAGGACCTTCACTTGTTCGCTCTGGAGGTCAGTTGTATCGAATGATATCAATATCTCTCCTCTGCCGTCTGGCGGGATAGTCTTCTCTGATGTCTCGGCCTCCATGCAAGCGCACGATGAGCGCGCACCCGAAATGAGCAAGTCTTCTTCGCCGACGTTCCCAAACCCGAGGACATGCTCTATTATCTGTCCTTCGTCAGCTACACCGAGATCGCAATAATACTCATCGAACCTTACATCCGGCCCTTTGGCATCTATGCTGGGAAAAAGCCCGTCCTCCTGAGAAATCAACAGCGCAAAGCCTGAGAAAACCTCTCTGAAATCTTCTATGGATACGATCTCTGCTTCACCGGGCGGGTTCGTTATTCGGAGGCCGTCAACGCCTCCATTTTCAACCACAACGAAGTGATTACCCCAAAGATGAGCAACGGCCGGCACTTCGAGTTTCGCAAGATCCTCCACTCCTATTTTCATACCTACTGCCTTGAGCCCCTTTTCCTTGGCCGCATTGTACAGGCCGGCCAGAGAAGTGCCAGTCTCATCGGTACTGGAGAGACGAACGAGTTCGTCAAGGTCTGTCTCTATTCCGAGCTGTTGACAGATAACGAGCAGGCATTTGGGACCGCACAAGGCATCCGACTCCGCGCTGCAATCGAAGGCAGAATGCGCAGACGACACAACCAGACATGAAACAAGAGACACAAGTCCTATCAGGCAAACCCTGTTCAATAGACGGTTCATATTTCTGATCTCCCTCCTGATTTTCGGACACTTTCATAGATGCGAGTGCTGGGCATGGAGTGATTCAAACCCAGCGAGGATAACTTCGGAGGAAAGAATACGCTACGAGGTCTTACGGCACGGTATAAGTCTCTTCCAGCAACTCGTCAGTCACCTTTGTGCCGGAAGGCAGGGTGAGGGTCAGTTCCTCTTCGCTTATGGGAACATTTATCTGCAAATCGCTGGCATAGGTCGTGACGATTTCGTAGCGTTTGTAGTATTCGCCCGTCTCTCGACCCATTGCGTACCCAGACATGGTCACCTTGGCAGGCCCCCAGAGGCTATCTGTATACTGGCGCACATCCGCCTCTAAATCCACCAGCAAGGTCTTCTCTTGGTACGGCCCTCCTTGCGCCCAGACTTGAACCTGCGGCACTGTGAATCCTTTTTGAGGGTCAACCCAAAACCGGAACCAATTCTGGGAGGTTCCCCCGCTTTTGGTCGGCCCGTAATCTAAAACCTCGACAACGATGCACTCACTGCCGTTCAAGACCTCTCGCCCGACAATCCGTGGGGGCTCCCGGCTAACGCCCGGTCCGATATTGCCGAAGTTGCCTATGTCCATCAAGACATAGTTAACAACCTTCACATGCATGTAGTTGCTGAATGCGTGCCTACCGGCATTAGTGCTCTCATCGCCCCGGAATGCTTGATTCGTGTCGAGAAGGTACCATACTGCCTTCTCTCCATCGTAGGCAACCTTCTCGGTCCGAACAGTGCCGGGCGCCACCAACGCTGTACCAGTCGGCAGAGGTGTCCATCTAACGTTCTTCAAGAGCTTGCTGGTTGTTTCCGTCTTGAACTTATTGCCTGAGAAGGCTACTGTGTTAGTCGCATCTGACTCCGAAACGCTTCCGTCCTCCGAGAAGTTGCGGGAGTAAACAGTAACCTGTCCTTTCCCGCTTTGGACAGATTCAGCCGCGTTACGACACCCCTCCAGCACCACCGAAATCTCATCTTCCACCTCAAGAGTATCCACCGCGAACGAAGTCCTGTCCAGCGGCCAAAGAAGAACCGCGGCCACTGCAGTGACTGCCAGCGTCACCATCAAGCATGTTGTAATCTTCATGGAATCATTCTCCTTTCCCTCCCCCTTCTGTTTCCAGCCCGATTACTCGCACGGGCTGTGATACCAGATTGACAATACCGGGCCTGTGTTATGACAGAAGTTCAAAAGCTCGTTACAAACACACTCATACTGCCGAGCGCATTCCTCCGGATCACCTAATGAACACTGATTTCCTGAAGCGTGCAAGCCACAGTCTTCCACTACCGACTCAGTCTGGCTGAACTGCGGGCAGTAAACTTGGCTAGATGATCTGCAATACTGGTCGACACATTCCACTTTCTCTCCGCATCGCCAATACAGCCTGCATCTAATACAGCCACCTTCTACCTTTGCCATGTCATCTATCGTAAGCACGGATGCGGCTTGGGTGGTGATACTAAGAATACCCAACATCAACGCGGCCAAAAGAAACACTAGCAATGTCGCTCTCTTCATCTCCTTATCCTTTCACGAATATTATTCTTCATACGGGCCTCATAAAGAAACAAATCCGTAATCCGCCCCGCACAACTGACCGGCGCTCCCGCCTACCTTTGTGCAGATAGGATTTGACTATGGACTGCTGCTCGACCCGCTATTTGGCTATCCGGAGACAAGCGCTGTGCATCTTCGTAAAGCCTTAACGCCTTGTCGTATTGCCGAAAATGGAAGCCCAACACGTTACCGGCGCCCAGCGCCGCCTTGGCGCGCGTTTCCAGGGCGAATGCGGAAGATTCTGCTACGCTCGTATATCGCTTCAGCGCCGCGTCATACTTACCCTGCTCCACATACAGGTCTCCAAGCATAACGCCGGCATAGCCGGCCTCGTAGAGCGTGGGATGCCATTGAAGAACGCTTTTCAGCATTTGCTCCGCTTCTCTTGCATCACCTTCCTGTTGACTTTCTTGTGCCAGATGCATCCGCACCTCCGCAGTGCGGTGGTGGGCCGGAAACCTAGTAAGCATTTCGCGCATATACATCTTCGCCTGCGAGGGTTCTCCTCTGTCAAACCAGGCGGTGACCAGCAGGCTCAGATGATCTGCGGTAATGAAGTCTTGCAACTGTCCGCTCGAAGTAGACTCAGTCAATACCTCTACCACGAGGTCGGTTTCGCCGATTTCAAGAAGTTCGTTGCAGACCACATAGAGTTCGTCGGCGAGGAGGGAACCCACCGAGGAATTGCCGATTCCTGCAGACAAAGCGCGGCGCAATTCCTCTACCGCGGAATGCAGATCCGCCTCAGAGTGGTAGGAACTTGCTATTGCCAGCCGAAGCAGTCCTGCAGCGGAAGGGTCTTCGCATACAGCAACGACATCAGCCAGTCTTACACGTGCTGAGGCCGCTCCGAGCCTGCGTTTGAGCAATTCAGCCAACTGCAATGCCGCCGCATGTTTAGCGGAGATTTCCTCTACATCAGCATGGAGGAATGATTCGCATAATGAAATGGATTCCTCGAACCGGCCAACCTCATAGAACAACTGCGACAGTGCGAGAACTGCGGGTCCGGTGTTTGCATCAACCCGACCCTCAACGAAGGCTTTCTTGTAGGCCTGCTCAGCCTTCTCGTACTCTCCATACGCGACGTGTGTATGACCCGTCCAAAGCTGTGCATGAGTTACTTGTGCGGCGTCTTCCGAACCCGCAATCAGCGCTTCCAGTTGAGAGAGGCTTGCGGTGTAAGACTTCCGATCGGCCGCTGTGTCGTTCTCGGCGAACTTCACCGTCTGCTGTGCATCCAGCAGTTTTACGATTCCAAATGTGGCCGTATTCTTGGTCTCCGCCACCCCTATCTCCGCCATCCCCGGCGTCAGCTCAACCAAACCCTGATACTCGGTGATGTCACTGTCACTAATCCGATAAGAAAAACCCATCGCCAAATCCGCCCTGGGGGGCATTCCGATCTCAGCCCATGGAATAGCGGCTTCACAGACCCAGGCGCCGCCTCTCTTTTGCGCGGCCACAGCAGTTATGCTCGGCACTTCGCATGGAGCATTGGGGCCCTGCCAGCAATAGGTGATCGTCTTCCCGAGATACAGCGCCAAGCCGAATTCACGATCATCCTCAGCATATCCCCCTTCCTTCTTGTCCAGCTTGGGGTCGAGTGCAATCTGTATACTGTCATCAGACCAAATGTATGACGGGTCAAACTGATTCTGGGAAAACACGTCGTCTTCAATATCGGCCGCGAAGTAGAAGAACTCTTCATCCCAACCAAGCCAAAGTCTTCCCGAGCAATCCAGCGGTCCTGCCCAACGAGGGTACTGCTTCACATGCGCGGGATCGGTGCCCAGC
>JABAOC010000410.1_pt6 | contig 19723 bp, 24 predicted proteins | sample 7062161 | NCBI WGS metagenome assembly JABAOC01 (sample SAMN14538625, study PRJNA623070) | marine sediment metagenome | biome: marine biome [ENVO:00000428]; feature: marine pelagic biome [ENVO:01000023]; material: deep marine sediment [ENVO:00002113] | place: India: Gulf of Khambhat ... | reverse complement strand
AAGGCCACGAAGGCAGCGTTGAGGGTATAGACCTCTGCGATGACTGCCTGAGACCAAAACACGGGTGAGAGGGCGAAGCTTGCCGCGCCCAAGGCAGCGGGCACTCGGTATTTCACGATCAATCTCAAAGTAGCGTAGAGGAAGACCACAGTGAGGGCGGCGAAGAAGGCAGACATCAGATTGACGCGATAGGCGACGTCGCCTAAGGGCACGAAGGTGAAGAGCTTCCCCAGGAGGGTGTAGAGGGGATAGCCCGTGGGATGGGCGATGCCCGGCAGGTAGCACACCAGTTGGAACTCCAGACTGTCGTCGAAGATGGTGGCCACCGAGGGGGCCAGGGTGCCAAGATAGATGAGGAAAGAGCCGGCAAACAGCCCCGCACCGATCAGCGGGTCTATGAGCCTTTCGTCCTTCAGTGCCCGGTCCCACTCGCCCATCAATCCCTCTACGCGACGTCTCGATTATAGACTGGCGAGCGGCACAAGGCAATGCCGCGGACATCTCGCCGGCCCGTGATGTAATGGTTCTGTGCGGTCCGGGCGCGGCTCTCAGGCTGGGAGAGAGTGTCAAGCGGCATGGTGCACGATTGTTGGTTCTTGTGCGCATTGGCTTGCTGGCCTACAATCGGATGCTGGCGCATGGGTGTTTGGAGAGGGGATGTCATCATGGAGTCGGAAGGGTCGGGACGAGCAGAGGGGAGCAGCCGGAGCAGGCAGAGGATAAGTCGGGTTGGCCTGAGTTCGCTGGGCAAGTTCGGTTGTGTCCTGGGGGCGCCGGTTAGCTGGTTGCCCAGCTTGCTAACCGCCTTGTTTGGTCTGCTGCTGGTCCGCGGGCTGCGGCGACTGTTGGAAAGCTGGCAAGGGGCTGGTTTTCGTATCCTGGGGCAGGAGATTAGCATTGATGTCATCTCACTGCTGAACCTGTCACCTGTCCTGCACGCGGTTCAGCAGATGGATGATCTCTCCTGGACGCTAGTCGTACTGTTGGTTGTAGTAAACTCTCTGCTGGCCGGACTCATCTTTCTGTTGATGGCTTATGTGCTGGGGGGAGTCTACAATCTGATCGCGCGTCTTACCGGCGGCCTCGAAGTCGAACTGAGAGAGGTGGATGCTCAGCGCGACTCCAAGCGATAGGGGCTCAACGCGTGGATCCTTGCCAGGGGGCTAGATCAGCACCGAGCCATCCACGTCGTCCGGGATGGGGACATCCATGAGATGGAGGATAGTGGGCATCACATCCACGATGGCAGCTTCGCCCCTGCCTATCTCATGCCCCTGGATGTAGATCATGGCGTCATCGTAGGTGTGGGCCCCGTTGATAACGCCCTTGTCTGTGAGGATATCCTTCTTTATGGAGCCCTTCAGGTCGTATCCTCTTCGGGGCATGGCGACGAGATCGGGAGCTTGATCATAGCACTGGCCGCTGTAGATCTCCTCCCTCCTGTAAATGGCCTCTATCATCGGCTCACCGCTTTCGGGATCTTCCAATCTACCTAGGGCCTCCACGAGTTCGGTCCGCAGCGCTTCGTATTCCTGGCCAGGTTTCACTGTGCCCTGAGGCTCCCGTCCTCGAAGGTTGACGAATATCCGTCCGGGGTCCATACTGTACGCTTTGGAGTCGGGATGGATATCCTTGAGGGACCCCGGTGGATCCTTGGTGAAGCTGAGCCAACCGCGATCCTGAAGCCAGCGGTTGATGTACACCTCTTTCTTCATGGCGCAGAAGCCGTGGTCGGAAGTGACGATGAGGGTGGTATCGTGTGACAGCCGGTCATAGAGGCGTCCCAGCAGGGAATCGATCATGTGGTAGAGCTTCAGAAAGGCGGGAGCGTACTTCTCGTCGCCCTGTTCCATGGACTCCCACAAGAAGTGGTGCAGCCTGTCAGTCTCCATGATCTGCAGCATGAAGAAGTCCCAGTCCTCTGTCTCCATGAACAAAGACATCGCCTTCTCGCGCTGCTCGAGGGTGTAGTACAGATCCTCGAGGAACTTGTCTCTATCCTCCCTTGCTTGCCAGGGATCGACATCGAGCCGATATCCCATGTCCTTGAGTTGCTGCCCAACTTGCGCCGGGTAGGTGGCCTTCTCTAGCTTCGGCGAGAGGAAACCCGCCACGAGGATACCATTGATTTGACGTGGTGGGTAGGTGACAGGTACGTTCATCACCACCACCCGCTTGCCGTGCTTGCTGAGGATCTCCCACAGAGTCTCAGAGCGCATGGCCCTGGAATTGGGAATGTAGGTATCGTAGGAATTGGGGACCCGGTCCAGGAAGCCGTAGATGCCGTGCTTCCCAGGGTTCTTGCCTGTCATGAAGGACGACCAGGCCACAGACGAGACGGAGGGTATGGCCGAGGTCATCGGACGCACACTGCCGTCCTCGAAGATGCGGGCGAAGTTGGGCAGTTCTCCCTCGGCGATCAGACGTGAGATGAGGCTGAGAGGGGTGCCATCCGGTCCAATGACCACCACCTTCTTGCTCTTGCTCCTGCGCCTGTCGAATAGACCCAACTCTTGCCCCTATTCCGCGCGCTCGAAGAGATGCTTGTTGTTCACGACCCAGTGGAACAACCTCTCTATGCCTTCGGTGACAGACACATTGGGCTCCCAGCCCAGGTCTTGCCGGGCCTTGGCTGTGTCGCTGACGTATACGAGTTGGTCACCCGGCCGCCACTCGTCATGGCTAGCCTCGACGTCGTGTCCTAGGAGACGGCCAAGGTGCTCTCTGAACTCCGTCCACACAGAGATGGTGTTGTGGGGACCTCCCCCGATGTTGTAGACTTGGCCCGTGGTCACATCTATGCGCTCTACCGCCTTCTCGCAAGCCTCCAGCAGGTCATCCACGTACAGAATGTCTCTGACTTGTTTGCCATCGCCGTAGATGGTGATGGGACGGCCTAGCACGGAGGAGATGATGAAGTGGGCCACCCAGCCCTGATCCTCGATGCCAAACTGGCGCGGTCCATAGATGCAGGACATGCGCATGACGACGGTTCTGAGGCCGTAGATGCGGGCATAGTCCCTCACATACTGGTCTGCCGCCCCCTTTGAGCATCCGTAAGGTGAATGGAAATCGAGCGGTTGCGCCTCCGATACCCCTTGGGGCAGTGCCGCATACGAGTAGCGCGTCTGCTCCTCTACGATCTCCGCCTCTTCCATACCTCCATACACCTTGTTGGTCGAGGTAAAGAGGACGATGGGGGGCTCCTCGCATCTCCGCGCGGCCTCAAGGACGTTGAGGGTGCCCAGGGCGTTGATCTCGAAGTCCTCTCGCGGATCGGCGACGGACCAAGTTACGGCCACCTGCGCCGCCAGATGATAGACGACGGCGCAGTCCTGCATCGCCTCCACGAGGGCCGACTCGTCCCTCACGTCGTTCCGTCTGAGAGTGAAGCGGTCACCGTGGTTCTCGCGGAGCCAAGCGATGTTTTTCTCCGTTCCCCTTCGGCTGAGGTCGTCGTAGACCGTCACCTCATGCCCCTCGGAGAGCAGGCGGTCCGTCAAGTTGCTGCCGATGAAACCGCCCCCACCTGTTACCAGGATCCGCGTCATCTGTCTCCTCCAGCCGGCTGTCTTGCTGGGACTCGGGTTATCATATTCTAGCCAAAATGGGATGTCAAACATACTGGGGATGGAAGCTACCATGAGCAGCGATGGCGCACTGCGTCTGCACAGCGTGACAGGGGCGTTTGGCGGTGCTATAATACGGCCGTCTTCGCTTCAAGCTGTCGGGTAAACTCTACAGGTACCAGGGTCTCTGATGATCAACAGTGGGAGAGGAAGAGGAAGATGATAGTGCGCAACTATGAGCAGGTGTATGCCGAGAAGGCGGCCGAGGCGGAGGGTATAACCGTCCGCGTGGTCATAGGGAAGGAGCAGGGCGCGCCCAATTTTGTGATGCGTCTCTTCGACCTTGAACCAGGGGCCTCGACTCCGCTTCACACTCATGATTGGGAGCACGAAGTCTTCGTGCTCGCCGGCCAAGGACGAGTATACGGTGGTGGGGACGAAGAACCCCTGGGAGCCGGTGACACGGTGTTCATCCCTTCCATGGAGTTGCACCGGTTCGTCAACGAGGGCCACGATCCGCTACGCTTCATCTGCGTCATCCCCTTGCTTGAGGACGGCTGAGGGTAGTCGGCGGCGCTAGCATCCTCCATCAGCGGTCTGGACGCTCGATACACCTTGACAGTAGTCTGATTCCGGGTTAGAATATATTAGACTTCTCGAATATAACGATAAGGTGAAACAGTATGGAGGAAGAGGGATACAGACTTCAGGCGCGAGTGGTCAAGGCTTTGGCTCACCCCACTAGGCTACAAATGCTGGCGCTGCTCCGCGAGGGAGAACGCTGTGCGTGCGAGTTTGGGCCGCTGCTGGGGCTTGGGCAGGCCAACGTTTCCCAGCACCTTGCAGTCTTGCGCAGGGCGCATCTGGTAGACACCAGGCGGGACGGAGTGCGCGTGATGTACAGTCTCTCCGATGAGCGCACCAGCGAGGTGCTGGATACGGTGGCGCATATTGCACGCGATCAGTTTGCCGAGGCCGTGACCGCTTTGGAGGAGGTTGCGTAGAAAGTTGGGAGCTAGCGGCGGAGACGACGATCGTCTTGGCAAAGTCGGTGGGCCCTGCTCCTGCGTGGGGGATCCCTTCAGTGCCGTGCCCCCCGAGTTGAGGCATCGGCCGCAGAACAAGGGCTCACTGAGACACGTCGAGTGCCCATCCTGTGGCCAGGAGTACTGGACCAATAGGGAAACGGATCTGTGCATCAATTGTGAGAGGGTCTCAGCCCGCAGTCATCGACCGCAAGAGTGCAGGTGACGATGAGGCAAAGCATGGCACCCGATTCTCCAGTCTGAACGAAGAAGCTCTGGTTGTGAGTTTGACGGATTGAAGGTGGCGGTGACCGGATTACGTTATGATGCACAGTTGGGAGAACCGAAGAGGATGAAGACGGAAGAGTATCTAGAGGTGACCGTTGACAAGTTCGTGTTCGCGGTCAAGACCGGATATCTGTACGATGAGCAAGGTGTATGGGTGGCGATCAAGGATCGCTTGGGGCGAGTTGGAGTCACCGACTACCTCCAGCAGAGAAGCGGCGACGTGGCATTTGTGAATCTGCCCGAGCCTGAGACCAAGGTCAGCGAGGGGGAAGAGCTGGGAAGCATCGAGACCATCAAGGCTAATGTGGCTATCAATTCCCCCGTTTCGGGGATTATTCGGGAGAGGAACGAGGAGCTGGACGTGAAACCTGAGCTGGTCAACGAAGATCCCTACGGGGAAGGCTGGCTCGTTGTAGTAGAGATGACAGATGCCGAAAGGAATCGAGCGAAGCTCATGACGGCGGAACAGTATCTACCGGTCATGAAATCCCGAGCTGAAGAGGAAGCGAGGCGGCAATGAGCAGCAGCGATGACCACAAAGTGCTGATCATCCCTTGCAGCGGAATAGGAAAGGCCTTTGGCTCGGTGGGGCGGGAGGCCACATACCTAGTCACGGAGGAATTGCGGCCGGATGAGACAGAGACGCTGTGCCTCTCCTTGCTTACGTTGGGGGACGAGGAGGCAGGGTATCGGGTCCGCAAGCACCCGGTCATCACCATCGATGGTTGTCCCAAGGCTTGCGCGGAGGCGAACGTGAAGAGCGTCGGTGGCCGCAGCGTGGCCAACATAAAGGTAGTGGAGATTTACCGGGAACACCGCGACCTGAGAGTGGCCTCCGTGCTGGAGCTGGGAGAGCCAGGGCGCAAGTTGGCAGCAATCCTGGCGGAGAAGGTGGCGGTCGAAGTCGATGCCCTCAAGACAACGGAGGCCAGGTAGATGGTTGATTTGCCGCGGAGGAAGGTGGGCGTCATCGCTTGCTCTGGGGAGGATCTTCCGGAGGGGACCATCTCCCGCGTGGCGGCGCGCATGGTTCTGGATGATCTGCGACCTGGGGAGACCGTCACTTTGTGTCTTCCCCTCTTCTTGGCTGGGGATGAGAAGGAACGGGCCTTTGCCAGGTCCTATCCGACCATCGCCGTTGACGGCTGCGGCAAGCTTTGCGCCAAGAGGGCCACGGAGAAGTACAGCGGGAGGGTATCTGGCAGCATCGTAGTGGGCGGGTTGCTCCAGGCGCGAGGCCTATCGGCAGGCAATAGCCGGCGGGAGGAGCTAGATAGAGATGGGCGCCGAGCGGTGGCTGTCGTCGCCGCTGAGATCGCTCAGCAGGTAGGGCGTCTACTGAGGGGTGAGAGCGCCACGGAGCAGGTGCCAGCGTCAACGTCTGGCGGTGAGATGGCGGGGGCGACGTGCTGCGGGCCGAGCGTCCCCATAACCCAAGTCAACATCGAGGGAGTCCCTGTGGGTCTCGCGGCCCTGGAGCCCATCTTCGAGCAGTTGTATCAGCAGGGTCGTCGAGACGAGCCCGGGCTCGATGAGGAGATCCTGAAATCCGTCAAGATGTACAACTATGTCCCGCCTTCGGCAGAGCAGTTGTACCAGACAAGTCTCATGGAAGAGTATGAGAAGTTCTGCCGCAGGAAAGGGGGATAGATGCCCACTGATAGGTACGAGACTACAGTGACCTGGAAGGGGGAAAACCGGGGGCATCTACGATGCGGGAACGGGCCGGAGATGGAGTTCTCGGCTCCTCCTGAGTTGTACGGTCATGCGGGTGTCATGACCCCCGAGGATGCGTTTGTGGGAGCGGTCAACATGTGCGTGATGATGATGTTTCTGTGGGCGGCTCAAAGGTTCAAGTTGGACCTTGTCTCCTACGAATGCCATGCTGAGGGGCAAAAACGCATCGAGTTGGACCGTACAGAGATTTTCGCCAGGGTTATACTGTGGCCCAAGATAAAGGTCAGGAAGGCCGATGACGAGCGCGTGAGACGAGCGCTCGAGTCGGCGACCAAGTACAGTCTCGTCGCCAACTCCGTGAAAGGTGATCTGATAATAGAGCCGGAGATTACGATCGTCTGATCGTGGACCGTAGACGGGTGGGAAGATCAACTTAGGGAGGTGCAATGCTGAGTATCAAGATTCTAGGACCTGGCTGCGCGAATTGCCATCGCGTAGAGCAAATTGCGGTGGATGCGCTGGCGATGTTGGACGCAGAAGCGACCATCCAGCACGTCACTGACCACGATGAGATTGGCAAGTATTCAATCTTGTATACCCCGGGCCTGGTGATCAACGAGCAGGTGGTGTGCGCGGGGCGTATACCTTCGATAGATGAGGTCGCATCTTGGGCGGAGGAGGCTCTGGGCCAAGACCAGGAAGAAGAGAAGCCGAAATAGGACCAGGCTTCTCTCACCAGCATCAGTTGCACCGCTCGAGACACATATTGCAGCAAGGAGGTCAGTGTAAATGACGGAGGGAACAGCATCACACGGGGTGGCAGTAGGGGCCGGCGTTGTTGGGCGGCTGTCTGTCCTTGATCGCTTCCTCCCCGTTTGGATATTCCTGGCCATGGCTCTGGGGGTGCTGGCTGGCTATGTCTGGCCGGGCATTGCCGATGTCTCTGATGCGCTGCGCATCGACACGGTGTCTCTCCCCATTGCCATTGGCCTGCTGTGGATGATGTATCCGGTCCTGGCCAAGGTGAAGTACGAAGAACTAGGAAAAGTGGCTCAAGCGTGGGAGCAGTTTGGAGTGTCACTGACTCTGAACTGGGTGATAGGGCCAATGATCATGTTTATCCTGGCCTGGGTGCTGTTGCCTGACCTGCCTCAATACCGCACGGGGTTGATCATCGTCGGCCTGGCCCGCTGCATCGCCATGGTGCTCATCTGGAACATGCTGGCTGGAGGCGATAGCGAATACTGCGCCGTGCTGGTGGCGCTCAATAGCGTGTTTCAGATCGTGATGTACAGCCCTCTGGCCTACTTCTATCTGCGGGTGGTGCCGGGCTGGCTGGGGGCTGAGGGTACCGTAGTCGACATCAGCATGGGCGACATCGCGAAGAGTGTTCTCATCTTCCTGGGCATCCCTCTGGCGGCGGGGATCATCACCCGCTTTACTATGCTCCGACGCCGCGGCGAGGAGTGGTACGATAACGTGTTAATGCCGCGTCTGGGGCCAACAGCGCTGGTGGGGTTGCTGTTCACCATCGTGGTCATGTTCTCCATGCAAGGTGAGAAGATCCTCGCTGCGCCGCTGGATGTGCTGAGGGTGGCGATCCCGCTGGTGGTCTATTTCTCGCTGATGTTCGCCGTGTCCTTCTGGCTCTCGATCTGGCGCAAGTTCCCATATGAGCTGGCTGCTACCCAGTCCTTCACGGCGGCCAGCAACAACTTCGAATTGGCCATTGCCGTGGCTGTGGGGACTTTCGGCATCGCATCACAGGAGGCGTTGGCGACCGTTATCGGGCCTTTGATCGAGGTGCCGGTGCTCATCGGGCTGGTGTACGTCGCTCTCTGGATTCAGCGCGCCTTCTTCGCGAGGAAGCCGGTGCCAAGAGGAGCATAGGGACTCTACCCTCTTGATGCGGTGTAGGTTCACTGAGGGATAGTCGCGTCCGAGGCTGAATCCTCGCCAGGTTCTGGAAGGCCCGCATCGCGCCACTCCGTGGCTGACCTGGAGCCTCGCCGCGGGGTGCCTATGGCCTTGCGCGCAGTGGACACCGCTCACGCGAGGTCTTGTTCTTCAGAAGTTCCCGTAGAACGCTTGAGGACGCAGCTCTTTGAACTCCGCCGTCGCCACCAAGTGCCGTCGCACATCAACGCACAGGTGACACTTGCCCGCGTACCCTTCGGACAAGGGCTCATAGTCGTGCCGGTCCCGGGCAAGCTGCAAGAGTCCATACGGGCCTTCTTCGATGAGGACTTCGATCAAGGGCGGATAGCGTTTTGCCCGAAAGTCGGCTAGTAGCTTGCGCAAATCGTGCCAATCTCCCACCGTCAGCCCTCCGCAGAAGCCGGAGATGTAGTTGCCGTAGAGATCGAGATGGGAGTGGTGGGCGTAGAGGATATCGGCGGCGCAGTCTGCCTCGGCGAAGGTGGTTGCTGGGTAGCGAGACACGAGATGTCCAAGTTCGTAGCCTGACCGCCCGCCCGAGATGATGCCGTAGCCGTGCCACAGGATGCGGCGTGCTCCCTCGACTCCGAACGCTTCCACGTACTGACTGATAGGTGTGGGTTTCTCTACATCGAAGCGCTGAATGACTTGCAGGAACTCGGGCAGGTAGAGGATCACTCCGCTGGAGCCAAAGATCTGAAGTGCAGCACGGAACGCGCGCACGGTGCGGGCCGGTGGGATGCGCTCGGCGTGGAATGGCGAGCAACTGATGAGAACAGCTTGCAGCCCCGCGCGCTTCAGTTCGGCGAAGCGCTCGACTGTCTGTGTGTCGTCTACGCACCAACTGGCGCTGGTCTCAACGTAGCTGACAATTCCCAGCTCGTTTGCCAGATGCGCGCCTTTCAGCAGCAGCGGAAAGTACAGGAATGGTTCGCCTCCCGTGAAGTGGACCTGCGGGGGCTGCGGCCAGGCGGTCACCACCTCCAGAGCCTGTCTTAGCATCTCTGCCGACATGGGCTCCTTGTCCCAGCCCGGACCGCAGTTGTAGAGGCAGTGTCTGCAGCCGCTGTGACAGTGGTAGCTGAGAATGAGCCCTACGTCTCGGGGATGGAGCGCGTGCATAGGGAATGCCCTACTGAACAAAGGCTATTAACGAAAGCGGCTGCACTGGAGTCCCGCCCCGCGGTCTCTCAGTTCTGGTGAGCGGTTCTCATGGAGTTCCTGCAGCCACGCGATCTAGGAGACCTTGCCTGCGGAGAGCTCCTTTGCCACGTCTCCCATCTTGGCGAAGCGCACCGTGCCCTTTGAGCGGGCGTGTTGGATGAAGCGGTCCAGCAGCGCCATCCTGTGGCCGCGTCCGATGACCTGAGGATGCATGGTTAGCGTGAGGACGCCAGTCTCCTCGTGCGCGACCATGTAGTCGAACTCGGACGCCCAGATTTCGAAGACCTTGGATGGAGCAGACAAGCCTACTCGCAAAGGATCGAAGTTGAAGGTGAAGTGGGGCCAATCGTCCAGGCAGAAGTTGACCGGGAACTCCCAGAGGTCGACTTCCTTCCCCATCCGCAACGGATCGTCCACGGCGACCTGATCGCCCATGCGCGGCTGGTAGGGGTGGAAGTCATCGGCGAAGAGGCTGGAATCGTACAGGAAGCCGTGCTCCAGGAGGAGCGACAGGGTAGTGTCACTGTAGTCCCACGAGGGTGATCGATAGCCTAGAGGTGGCTGTCCTATGAAGCGCTCCAGAACCTCGAGCCCGCGCTCCATGCTCTTCCGCTCTTCGTCTGCACTCTGTGTGCTGGGATCCTCGTGGCCGTAGCCATGGTGCGCGAGTTCGTGATCTCTGGCCAGGATGAATTCGACGGTGCCGGGGAAGGACTCGGCGGTGTGCCCAGGGACGAAGAAGGTAGCGCCTATCTTGTACTCGTCCAGCAGATCCAGGATACGGGGCAGCGCCACCCGCGCTCCATACTCTCCTCGCGAGAGCATCGCTGGCGTCACGATAGGATACCCGCCAAGCCAGACACTCAGGGCGTCAAAGTCGAAGGTCAAGCAGACTGTATGAGGTTGATCTGTACTCAAAGCTACCCTCCATTTGCTCAGATCCGGGGTGGTAGAAGGGGCCAGTTTCCTTGGCTACCGACAGTCGGATTCACCCACCTGGTTCTCTCTCGAGGATCCCAGTCAGGCAGCCGATGCCACCAGCCGCCTTGGCGAGTTCGTCCACCTCAACGCGGTGACAGGCGATGCCGGCCTCTTCGTAGAAAGCCTGGGTGGCAGGATTGCCAGCCGCCATCAGTATTCGGCGCGGACCCAAGGTCACGAAGTTCAGTGCGAATCCTCTTACCGCTTCTTCCTCATCGGGCAAGAAGAGCACGCTGTATCCACGAGACCGCAGCGCCTCAACGGCCGCGAAGGGCACCCGTCCGGGCCACCCGATGGCCAAGTTGTGGTCGGCGAAACGTAGCTGCCCCATGAGATGCATAGCGCCATAGGGAAGACCCACCTGGATAACGTCCACTCCCATTTCATTGAGCAAGTTTGCCACCTGGGCTGCGCCCTCCGGATTGGTGCGCAGGCCCGTGGCCAGGAGCACGGTCAGTGGATCCAGCCAGGCCGCGTCCGCTCCCTCGAACGTCCCTGTGCCCCGCACACTGCGCAGGATGGGTATCCCCAGAGCTGCCAATCGCTGGGCCACCAATCGCTCTTCCCCTGCGCGCACACTGGAGGCAGGACGTGCGACGATCGCCCCTTCTGGTGTCATGAACATCAGATCGGCGACGAACATCTGGTTGGGGGTAGGTGTAGTGTCCGGTTCGACGTAGTGCACGGAGACGCCCGCATCCCCGTATGCCTGGGCAAGGGCATCATGTTGCTCCCGAGCCCGACGGGCGTCGACGAGGGCCAGCATCTGGGCTCGGTCCGGGTCCGAGATTGCCTCCACCTCCGCACCGGGCCGGTGGAGCAGAACTGCCTTGAGTGGCGACCACTCGGTAGCCACACCGCAAGACCCCCACACGTCTCCTAGCTCTTGACGCAATGGTGTGGTCCGTTGCGACCACCCCGCCCCACCGTAAGCCGCGGCTTTGACGGTCTCGGTAGCCTCTGTCTTACCAGCGTTCATACCGCACCAACTCAGACAACGACTTGCGCTTCTTCGGCCTGGGCTCATCGGCGGGATAGCCCAGGGGTGTGAAAGCGATGGGCACCACGCCATCCGGTAGATCCAGAACCTCCCGAGTGGCCTGTGGATCGAAGGCGCCTATCCAACATGTGCCCAACCCTAGGTCTGCAGCAGCCAAGATCAGATGGTCCGTGGCGATGGCCACATCTACATCATTGTAATTCTTGCCGTCTTTGCGCACCCAGTTCTCAGCTGGAATTCCACAGGCACAGATGACCAGTGGCGGTTGCACGAACCAGTCGGCCTTGTAGATACGTCCCAACTCTTCTTCCCGACCCTCTGTATGGACCACGATGAACTGGATGGCTTGTCTGTTCGCCGCGGTCGGAGCAAGTCGTGCGGCCTCGAGCACTTCTTGCAGTTTGTCATCTTCCACCGGGTCGCGCTTATAGGCCCGCACGCTATATCGCTCTTGGATCAACTCCGAAAAGTTCATATCTTCCCTCCTGTGACGCAGTATCTCATCTCATCGCTAGACTCTTGCGTAGTCCATGTTTGAAGGTGAGTTCCGCTGATGCGCAAGTGCTATTCGGAGACGGAACTCACGGTGACGATGATGTCAGATAAGTGCGGAGATTCCTGAAGGCGTGCAAACGCACGGGGCTGGCGGACTGTACACCTACTGATTCCTCTCCAGTGCGTGAGTCGAAATCAACTGCGGGTGGTCCAGTCCGTCTACTTCTGCTTCTCGAATCACCTCCTCATTGAGCAGTGCCCCGATCGTTCGCTGCACCTCGGTTGACGTCCACCTCATCACATGGAAGATCCGGTTGATCATCTCCCGGTCTGCGGCGATCACGTCGTCCAGGTAGCGGGAAACCAGCATCCGCCTTGCCTCGGATCGCTTGATTGCAGCGGCCTGCTTGGGCAGCTCGGGGATATGGCGCTGTAGGATCTCATACGTGAAGGCATACCTCCAGGCGCCAGTCCTGGCCACGCCAACGGGGATCACCTTGAGCCCTACTTGCAGCTCAACCAGTGCTCGGTCAAATCGAGACTTAGCGCTCGTGGCGCTCATCCCCGCTTCCCTGCGCAGCCGAATGGTGTCAAGCGGACCATGCTCAAGGAGAGCTTCGTATATCCACTTTGCCTCGGCTGTCATCATCCCGGCTCGGTACTCGTCCAAATAGTCTTCTAGGTCGCCAGTATTCTCGCTGCAGGCGTAGAAGACCGGAAGCAGCTCAAGGGAGACCAGCGTGGCGCGACGTCGGAGCAGTTTCCCGTAATACCACTGGCGCTTGTCCAGAGCGGCGTCTTTCCAACTCCAGCACCTGCTGATATCAGGATCGTCATGCCGCATCGGCACGGAACGGATGCGCCCCGCGATGGCCTGGAACAGGTTCGGGATTTCTGCGCCTTTGGTTGGCCAGAAGTGACAGAATCCCACCTCATCCACGAAAGCTAGAGCTCCTTCGGGGGTTTGAATGCGAAGATTGGGCGTGCGGCGATATGCGTAGTCCCTCTGTTCGGCAATCCACTCCCGAGTGACGGTCGCGACCATGCGCCCTCTACTCCACGACTAAGCTGATGTCTGTGACCATACTTTCATAGTCCCAACCTGAGGCATATACTAGGAGGGACTGGAGGCGCGCTGGTCGAGGATAGATGGTCTCCAGCAGATTGTCGCTCTCGTAGTCGTACCAGACGTTGCGGGGAATCCGCTCGCCGTACATAGTGGGGTTGTTATCTCTGTTCTGGTAGTAGAGCCCATGCGTCCAGTGGCTTGCACTGCCATAGACATCCTCGTACTCCAATCGAATCATGAGCGGGTACTCAGAACTCAAGTATCCGCCGCCCGACAAGCTCTGGTCCACCAATCTGACACGGAAATATAGCCTGACGGAGGTGGCGAGATCGGAGATTTCTTCGTTCAAGTCCTGCCTGATCACAGTTTCGCAATGGTTGCCTTCACTCCCGGTGCGGGAGAATCTGACCGCCTGGGAATCTATCTCAGGGAATTGCACGAGGGATATCTCGCCATCTACGTCGCCCCCGTCGCCCCCTTGCTCGTTGTACGCCTCCCAGCCAACTGATAAATCGTCTTCAAAACTCCCGTTAACCAGAAGGTTCTGAGCTGCTGCCAGCGGTTCTTCCGGTCGCTCTCCCGCCCTGACCGTCGTCCTCTCTTTTTGCTCCAGTGTCACTGTGCTTCCCTGGGCCGTGACCTCGGCTGTGCCGAGATGGACTATGGTGCGGCTGCTGTCCGGCGTGACCTTCAGCGAGTAGCTTCCTTCCGTCAGCGAGGCAGCCATGTGGGGAGATGTGGTCAGGAACTCCACAGGGCCATCCACTGGTAAAGCTACACCGATATTGACCTGCCCAGTGGCGATGTCCAAGAGCAGTGAATCCGGAGTGGGACTAAACCTGAACCGAGAGGAGTGCATGGCCGCTAGCCTGACCTCGGTGTCGAAGGAGAGGACTGCTGTGCTGTTGTCGAAGAACGTCAGGAATGCGCGCGACGAGGAATCGGTACGAATTGTGCTGCCCTCTGGAACGCTCAGCGTGCTGGTCACACCGATGGGAGTGTTGCCCTGGCGCCCGTATACGAGCACGGTGCCGGTGATTACCTCCAGCGTAGCCTCATTACTGACCGTGGCATTGATCAGATACCAGCGGACGGCCAACGGTATGCTTATCAGCAGTGTGCAGTTGATGACCAAAGCCACGAGCAGAACGATCCAGGCCATCCGCTGGGGGTCTCTGGTCATCTATAGCGCACCTCGAAGCGATCGAACTCGCCCGTGTGCTCGCTCCAACTGAAGTCCACCTCATCCACCCGGGCTCCTGAAGGCCCCATCCTCAATCGTTCCAGTAGTCCGTCCAGGACGTCCTGCGGCCCCTCGGCCACCGCCTCGACGGTGCCATCAGGCAGGTTGCGCACGAAGCCGGTGATCCCGAGTTCCCACGCCTGCCTGCGCGTGAAGTCGCGAAAAAACACCCCCTGGACTCGGCCGTGTACGATGGCTGACAGACGCATCGGCTTGGACATCTCCACAACCTACCGTAGGAGCCAGACTAGGCGAGGTCTTCTCTCGTCGAGGCGGGTCAGTCCGGCCTCTTGCGCTAGGCTCACCGCCCTCTCAAGTTCCTCCATCGTGGGTCGACGATCGATGTCCGGATATTCGTGGGCCTTGTACGTCGGCCGGTATTGGGACATGACATTGACGTAAGTCTCCGGAGAGATTTCCTCCGCGAGGAATCTCACGATCTCTGAAGTACCTGCCAAGCCGTTGGGCAAAACCAGATGCCGCACCAGAAGCCCCCGCTGGGCTATGCCTTGCTCGTCCGTCACCAGATCTCCCACTTGCCGGTGCATCTCCCTCACGGCAGCCTGGTTCACCTGGGGATAGTTCTTCACCTTGGAGTACTTGCGGCCCACCTTCTCCTCGGCGTATTTCATGTCTGGCATGTATATGTCCACTATGCCATCTAGGAGAGACAGTGCCTCCAGGCTGTCATACCCGCCTGTGTTATGAACCAGCGGCACCCGCAACCCTTTCTGTGCGGCGATGAGTAGCGCGGCCATGATCTGGGGAATCACGTGAGTGGGACTGACGAAGTTGATGTTGTGGCAGCCCCGGCCTTGCAGATGCAACATCATGCCCGCGATTTCTTCGGCGCTGACCTCCCTGCCTTCGCCCAGCTGGCTGATCTCGTAGTTCTGGCAGAACTGGCACTTCAAGTTGCAGTTGGTGAAGAATATCGTGCCCGAGCCGTGTTGGCCGACCAGGGGATCTTCCTCTCCGAAATGGGCGTTGAAGCTTGAGACCACAGCCTGCTCACCTGTACGGCAGACCGCTCCCTTTGTGCTCTCCAAGCGGTTGACGCGACACTCCCGCCCGCACAGACGACACTCCTCCAGCATGGCGTGTGCCTCTTCAACCCTGCTCTCTAACTCCCCGGTAGGGAGCAGTTCCAGGTACGCCGCTTCGAACTCGGACATCTTTGGTTACTCTTGAGACGTATTATACCAAACTCGACATGGCTTGGCGATTGGCGGTCACCACGCGAGCTAAACAACCGCCCTGGCGGAGCATAGCCCTGCAAATCCGATGCGCTTGGCGAAGGGTGATGTGCTAAGAGTGAGCTGCCGGACCTCTCTCAGCCAGGTTCCCGGTTCGTGGCGAATGACGGATGGAGTCCAGCTGAGGAGTCCACTGACCCTGTGCGCAAGCGACAAGTCCGGCAATATGAGATAGCCACCTTTCTTGAACCAAGGATCTTGGTCTTCGGTAGGCCCCTGCGGACTGAACACCGCATCTTGGCCGAACGACAGTACAAAGCCGTGGCCCTTGGGCCACAGTTCTGCAACACCCCTGTCGACATGCTCAATTGCCTGAAGGGAGTGCGCAAACAAATGACCTGAGTCGGTGAGTCCCGATCACGGGCCACCGGCCCATGGCAGATTCTTGGTTTGACGACCGGGACCAGCATTAGTGATCGGCGCCAGGCACGAACCAACATCATTTGGAGGGCACAATCTCGTGTCCTGAGCTGCTCGTGGGAAGGCTATTCAAGTCCAGTTGATGAAGATCTTCTGCAGCCGACCCCTGCGGTCCCAATAGAGCACATATCCGCGTTGGCGCCCATACTCATACAGGTCTCTCGTCAGCTCGACGTCTTTCCGGCAGTATTCAATCAGCTTGTCCATTTGGCCCTGGCGGAACCATCGCACTGCCTGGAGTCCATCCGCTGACTTCCTGGCACCCAGTGTGGCCTCAGCGATGGCGTCAAGAGGGAGACGGAAGCCCAACTCGAGATGTACATCTTGCAGAATGTCTGCAGTGGGTATGGAGTGGAGAGGATACTCAGTGTATGGTCTCAAGACCTCGTAGTCGAACTTCTTGACGTTGAACCCCACCACCAGGTCAGCCCCCACCAATTCGTCGACCAACTCATCGACTTCGTTCTCGGTATAGCTGCTGTACTCGCCAGTGGACGAATCGTAGGTTACCGCCACCGCCAGCCCAAGTCTGCCTAGGTTGTGCCGGCCCCCAACCTCATCGAAGGTCCGCTGGGTCTCCAGATCGAAGAAAACGATCTTCCTACCCTCCTTCATGGCGATCCCTCCCATCAAATAGCCAGTGTGAGCCTCACTGGCTTATCCAAGCCACCAGCAGCGTCATCGTCGCCATACTTGCCAGGGTGGAGGCGAAGATTACGCCGGTGACGAACTCGGGCTCCGTGCCGAACTCCAGAGCCAGGATGCTAGCCATCACCGCGGTTGGAGTGCTGTGTTCCACTACGCAGGCTTGCCTGGTTACACCGGTGAGTCCCATCAGGGCAGCCAGGGCGAGACCCACGACTGCTCCCCCGATGAGTCTTACCGCTACGGCAGCGCTTATGGGGCGAACCTTCTGATCTAGGGAAGTCCTTGCCAGTTGCACACCTAGCAGCAATAGCATCACGGGGATGGCGGCATTCCCAGCCATCTCCACTGGACGAAGGATGGTCTGGGGAAGAGTGATGTTGGCGGCCCCGACCCCGAACGCGGCCACAGAGGCGTAGATCATGGGTATCCTGAAGATGTTGAGTAACGCGGTCGTGGCTCGGGTCCTGCCCCTAGAAGCCACGAACACCCCCAGAGTGTTGGTTAGGAAGGCACCAGTCACAAAGTAGATCAGGGCACGCTCCAGCCCTGCCTGTCCGAAGGCAAAGAGAACCAGGGGCAATCCAAAGTTGCCGTGGTTGACGAACGAGCAACTGAGCACGAAAGCACTCTCCAGCGAGCGGTCCAGACGCATCAATCTGGCTACACCCCAGGAGAGAAGGACCAGACTCAGCGTGCCGACAACGGTGAAAGCGACGATCTGCGCAATGTCAGTTGCTCCGAGGCTCGTCTGCGACATCTTGGAGAAGGCGAGCGAGGGGGCGAGAACATAGAGAGAGAGGCGAGACAGGGTTTGAGCGTCCAAAGAGATCGCCCGGGCGAGGACGAATCCTGCGCCGATGATGATGAAGACGGGCAGGACAATGTTGATCAGTACGGCAAGAAGGATCACCGTGCCTGGCCGCTACTCTTCTTCGTAGACGGGGAATTCGAAGATGCCGCTGGTGAATTCTAGTTCGCCTAGGGCCTCATCCCCCGCGGTGGCAATGACTTCGTCGTCGCTTTCGCAGCACGCCTGCAACGCACGGCGCGCCTCTCGTCCGCCTATCTTGCCCAAGGCGGAGATGGCTGCCTGCTGCACCTCTCTATCAGGATCTAGGATCAGATCGATCAGGCCCGCTACCGCTTGTCTTAGTTCCAGCTCGCCGCAGGCCCTGGCCGCCTCGTACCGCATCTCAGGATTGGGACTGGTGAGTTCCCTGATGACAGTGGAACCCCAGCTAGGGTCTGCGCTGCGACCCATGGAGAAGATGGCACTGACACGCATCTTCTCCGACTGATGGCCATAGGCCTCCTCGATTATTCCACGCACCCGTTCCTCGCCAGAAAAGCTGAGGGCTTCCACGACTCGCCTTCGCACTCCCAGCGCTTCGCGGGGGTCTTCCAGTACTTCCCACAGCGCTCTCACGATCCTCTTGCCCAGTTCCTCGTCTAGTTCCTTGAGCTCTGACAACAGGACGAAGCGCCCCAGACTTGTGGCGGCCGCCGCGCGTACCGTGATCGAAGGATCTGAGGAGAGCATTCTCAGGAGGGAATCCACCAGCGCTGGGGTCTCATCCTCCCACAGCCCGTCTATGGAGTTCGTTCGCACCTCCGCGTCGTCGTCGTCAAGGCCGAGGCGAAAGATGCCACTGAAATCCACCGTGAAGTTGACCTCGGCAATCTCGACAAGTGCGGCCGTCACGTGGCGACGTCGCATCGCACTGATGGTTGCCCATCGACTGGCGAAAAGCTCCATCTCGTCCGGCCTGAGCTCCGAGAGCATGTACAGCCTGGAGTGGGACAACGGTGTGCGCTCGTCACAAATGTGGTCCAGCACTCGTTCTAAACTCATGTTCAATACCAGGAAGCGAAGGTATCACACTGGCAGTCGGTTGTAAGCTCATTATAGCCGTCCGTTCGTGCTAAGTCAAATGCGAACTGCGAGGCTCCGCACTGGTCAGCTCGCATCAAGTCTCGACCCCGGTATCCTGACTCTCTCCGCGGTGTGATTGAACTTGTCGAGCTGGGCCATGGCGTCTCCGTCCATTACGTATTCCCCGTTTCTCGCTATCCTGGATGTTTCAGGTCCATATAGTCCATATCGCTTGACAAGAGATTGAACTTGTGATAGTAATGGTCTACACGCTGGTCTTTCCCTGGCATTCCTTCGCGGTACTTCTTCGCTGACCTCGGCACGTGGGACCAGTGTGCCGGTTTGACGTGCTGGCGCGTCCCTCCTCTCGCATCTGCGGTGATGGTCCAGTCTGACTGCTATCGGTGCACTCACACGTTCAGGACTCGCACGACCGCCGGGCTGCGCACCAGTATGCGGTCCATCTGCGAGCATGAGTGATTCGTTTCCTGACCTTCAGCTTGAGGGGATACTCGCGGAGTTCTGACCTTTCTCGAACTGGCGTTGTTGTGCCAGGAACAGTCTCGTCCCTGAGACCATTCAGGAGACAGCGCCTTGGAATGCCCCCGCTGTGGTCATGAAGGCTTGACTGGCCGAGCACCCTGCCCAAACTGCGGTTTCGGCGGTGCCCCAGCTCTCTTGGAAGAGTTGGGTCACGTCAAGTACCTGCTGCGAGAATTGGCAGGGTGGCAGGGAATAGCGCCCGTCGTCAAGAAGCGCCTGCGCAGACAATACCGTCAGCGCGCTGAGGAACTGGAGATCGCCCTGCGGGTGAGGCCCTCTCTCAGCCCCGAAGAGGCACGCCAGGCCCGCTGGGAACTCATCTGCCAGCAGGCATTGGTCGAGAAGGCCACCCACTGGGTCGAGAGTGGCTGGGCCAAGCCGGAACCAACTCAGGAGTTCATCGACCAATCGCAACAGCGCGCGGGGGAACTGCACAGCTCTTTGGAGGCCTTTCCAGAGGTTGCTGCACCTGCCTTCGACCGCCCTGAGGACACGTTGAAGGCGCTGGATTCCGTCCTCGCCGTCCTGCAAGCC
>JABAOC010012640.1_pt4 | contig 19725 bp, 18 predicted proteins | sample 7062161 | NCBI WGS metagenome assembly JABAOC01 (sample SAMN14538625, study PRJNA623070) | marine sediment metagenome | biome: marine biome [ENVO:00000428]; feature: marine pelagic biome [ENVO:01000023]; material: deep marine sediment [ENVO:00002113] | place: India: Gulf of Khambhat ... | reverse complement strand
GGAGCACTTGACTATCAGTGCAAAGATCAGGGCTATGACCAAAGACTCCAGATATTCCCTTGCCACGGAAAAGGCTGATTTCTTGGCTTTCTTTTTCTTCTCTTTTTTCTTACCGAACATGACAGGTCCTCCGCTTTGCCTTGCTATGGGTTCATTGTTGTATACGAAGCCCCAGGTGACTTGTTTTGACAATCTCATCTGCCGGATCGCATCTGAGCAAGTGCTTGATCAAACGGACTTTTCGCTTGACAAAGGCCAGGGGTGATTTATTTTGCCTTGAGGCGTGAAATCATTCGGGATGGAGAGATGGCCGCGGTCAGAGCATCCGAAAAGGCAGAAACGGCCTTGGAGAGACATAGAAACCAGATCGTGGGATTGAACACGAAGGTGCCGCTTCCGGACGGGTCTATGAGGAGGTACGTGAGTCTGGACAACGCGGCCAGCAGGCCCTGCCTGAAGCCGGGGCTGGACAGGATCGATCGGTTTATGAACCGGTATTCCAGCTTCCACCGGGTCTCCAGGTTTAACTCGATGCTCCCCTTTACGGTACATGACCAGGCCCGCCAAGTCGCGACACATTTCGTCGGTGCTGATTCAAGGATGCGTACGGTCATCTTCACCAAGAGCGCCTCAGAAGCGCTCAACATGCTGGGCCAAGCGCTTCAGAAGATTGCCCGAGGAGAACAAAGAGGCAGCTTTTGACTCGATAGCAGGTCAGGCGAGTTTCCGCCGGAGGATTCTTCTTTCGACTACAAACGCGATTTACAGCTGTAACGGGGATTCGAAAGCACGGAGAAGATGAGTTGTTCCCCCCGAGGACTGTTCCAGTCGTAGCGGACCCCGGGGCATCGCACGAGAAATCCCCGAAGCTTGTGGTTCGAGTCGGGGTGACGGAAATCTCTTGCAGATCCCACGGGTCTTCCGTACTTGGTTTGGTGCGGACTAGTTGGAGGTAACTTCCGGAAGCCATCCGCATCCTTAAGGAGAGGCATATGTGGTCTACAGTATTGCTGATCTTGGTGGTCTTGATTTTCATCTTGAGCGTGATAAAGATCTCAATGGATTTGCGTCGCAAAAGACGCCGCGGCTTGGTGGTCAAGGAGTCGGTGATTCTACTGCTGATCATCGTGGTTCTGGTGGTGGTTGATACCCAGCTTGCCAGGAAGGCGGCGATCGAAGAGCCCGCCGGGGAAGCCCCGCCCGCGGCGCAGACCAGGGAAGCCCAACTGCTGTCCGAGCTTCAGGATTACACAGGAGTGCTGGCTGAGATAGATAAACCCCAGGTGCAGTTCTATCTTGAGCAGGGACAGACGCACAGAGCCAACCAGCAATACTCCGAAGCCTTGGGCGTCTTCGAACAGGCGTTGGATCTCGAGCTATCGGATGAAGAGAGGCTCCCCTTTTTCGTAGCCATGGGCAACTGCGAAGCACATCTGAAGGAGTACAATGCGGCGATCAACTACTATTACCAGGGAGAGAGAATGGGCAGGGAAGCAGAAAACGACACCGCTCTGATGGTGATCTATTCCAATCTGGCCCTGGCTCACAGGCTGGCCGACGAGCCAGAAGGTGCCCTGGAGTCGTATTTCGATTTGCTGAGGCTCTTCAGGCAGCTGGGCGATAAGCAGGGTGAGAAGAATACGCTGGCCAACATAGGGTTCATATATCAGACCCAGGGCAATGCGGACAGCGCATCATTTTATCATCAGAAGTCACTTGAGATTCCAACCACCGAAATGGGACTCTTGGCCGAGGCGGCTCAGATGAATAACCTGGCTCTGGCGTACAGATCCAGGGGCATGCTGGACAGCGCCCTGGCCTTGCATCAGCAAGCACTGCTGCTTTTCCAGAGGGCGGGCGACAAGAAGGACGAGGCCAGCGTCCTGGTGAATGTGGGCCTGATCTATCAGGAGAGAGAAGATTTGGATCGGGCCATGCAGCATTATCGGAGCGCATTCGAAATCGACAGCACCATGGGCAACGTCATGGGGCAGGCCAGCGATCTGACCAACATGGGCTCGGTGTTTGAGCAAGGCGGGAAGCTGGCCGAAGCCGAAGATTTCTACCAGCGCGCGCTTGTTCTGTTCGAGACGATGGAAGCCAAAAGGGAGGCGGAATTCGTCCGCCAAAACATTCAAAGAGTCCAGAAGAAGTTGAAGCAATAAGAGCGTATCATTCGGGTGGAAGGAATCTGGATGCCGGCACGGTCGATGAGTTGAGACTGACCGAACATAGGGCAGGGCCCCGGGCCCTGCCCGTCTGGTTTTTCCAGCGCCAGAAATGACGCAAAATTAAAGCTTTTTTGAGAACCAATCGCCGGGTATATTGCCAGTGTTCTGAACTGATAACACCGAAGAATCCACGGGACGGCTTGGGAGCAAGAAAAGAAAACTCGGCCGGTGCAGCGAAAACTGATCTGGTTTGGAGCCCACGTGATCGATAAACCCAGAATTCTGATAATCCAGCTTCGCAGAATCGGAGACGTGCTGATGTGTACGCCTGCGGTGCGCGCGCTCAGAAGGAGCTTCCCGGAAGGTTACATTGCCTTCCTGGTGGAGGGGGAGTGCTCTGATCTTCTCATGCACAATCCCCACCTGGACCAGGTGTTGGCCCTGGACAGACGCAAGTACAAGAATCCTCTCTACTGGCTGCAGACGATCCGGCGGATAAGGAGAGAGCGGTTCGATGTGGCGATCGATTTTTTGGGGAACCCACGGAGCACATACATCTGTTTTCTCTCCGGAGCGGGGCGCAGGGTAGGCTACGATATTCCGGGTCGGAGATGGTTCTACAGTATGATAGCGACAGATGACCCCACCGCCAGATATTCTGCGGCCCACAAACTGGGCGTTCTCAAGCTGCTGGGAGTGGACAGCTCGGACGTGCAGCTCGATTTTTTCATTTCGGCCGAAGCCCGGCTCTTCTCGGAGAGATTCTTCCGGGAAAACCGCATCGACTCAGACAGTCTGATCATCTGCATCTCGCCCACCAGCAGACGGCGCTTCCGCCGCTGGCCCCTGGATAGATTCGCCCGGCTGGCTGACTGGTTGACGTCTCAATTCGGGGCCAGGGTCATCCTGGTGTGGGGGCCGGGCGAAAAACACGTGGTGGAGAAGGTCAGTGACCACATGAAGCGAAAGCCGGTTGTATGCTGGGAGACGAAGAATCTGCTCGAATTGGGGGCCATTCTGGAGAAATGTGATCTTTACCTGGGGAATGATAACGGAACCAAGCACATCGCCGTGGCCATGGGAAAGCCCACGATAACCATATATGGCCCCGAAGATCCCAGAAGCTGGACTTATCCGGATAAGTCGCGACACAGGTTTCTGAAGGCCCAAGTGGAGTGCGCCGACTGTCGCCAGGTCAAGCATAAGTGCGTCGAGCTTGACTGCCTGCACCGCATAACCGTTGAGGATGTCCAGGGGGTTTTCCTTGAATTGATCAAGGATCTGAGGAGAGGTCAAGAGAAAGGACTCGCCCGGAAAGTTGAATATCTTGCAGCTGATTAACGTCAGGTGGTACAACGCCTGCGCCCACTACGCGGTCACCCTGTCTCATGCCTTGAGAGACAAAGGACACAAGGTTATAGTGGCGGGAGATCCCCAGAGTCCACCTCTCATTAAAGCCAAGCAAGCGGGACTGACCGTCCATGAAGACCTGTTTCTAAGCTACACCGCACCGTGGATGATGATCTACAACCTTGCCAGGATGGCAAGGCTGGTGAAAAAGGAGGGGATAGACATAATCAACGCCCACCGGGGAGAGAGCCACCTCTCGGCAGCCATGGCCAAACCCTTCTTCAAAGGAGAGGTTCCCGTGGTAAGGACCAGGGGCGACGTAAGAGCACCCAGGAGCGGTCGTCTTAACAGATTTCTCAATTACAGGCTCACCGACAAGATCATTACCACCTGCGATTCTCTCAGAACCAGTTACCTGAGGAGTCTGAACATGCCCAAAAGCTCGGTGGTTAACGTACCGGTCGGCATAGACCATGAGCATTTCTCACCCAGAGAAGGGAATGGGGAATGGAAAGAAAGACTCCGGCTGCCGGAGGGGAGTCCGGTGGTGGGAATTGTGGGAAGACTTTCGCCGGTCAAGGGACATAGATACTTTATCGAATCGGCTGCGGAGGTGATGAGGCAGGTTCCACAGGCCATATTCGTCATCTGCGGCCAGGACGCGCAGATCAGTGCCGGCGAGCTGGAGAATATGGTCAGAGAGATGTGTATGGAGGGATGCTTTCGTTTCGCGGGCAAGGTGAAGGACGTCAGAGAGATCATCTCCCTCTTCGACATAGGCGTGGTTGCCTCGGTGGGGTCGGAGACCATCTGCCGGGTGGCTCTGGAGTACATGTCCATGGGAAAGCCGGTGGTAGGCACCAGGATCAACGCAGTGCCGGAGGTGGTGGAGCATGGGGTCAACGGCCTGCTGGTGCAGTCGGGGAGAGCACTTGAGCTGGCGCGGGCGATAGTCGAGCTTCTGCAGGACGAGCCCAGGCGAAGAGCCTTCGGCCAGAGCAGCCGGCGTATGGTGGTGGAGAAGTTTACCCTGGATGCTTTTGCCCGCAGAACAGAAGAGGTCTATCTTAGCCTTTTAAATTAGTGTCTTTCATGAGCGCCGTGTCCAGAGAAGAGGGAAAGAAGATCGCCGAGGCATTGACCTGGTACGCACTCTGTGCCTTCGCCTTTTTCTCCCCCTGGTCCATCGCCGGGGCGCAGACTGCAGTGGCCTTTGGCCTTCTGGCCTGGCTGGCCCGCATGGCTTTGGCCGGGAAAATCAGCCTGGTTCGGACGCCCTTGAATTATGCGATTCTGGCCTACGTCGTAACTCAAGGGATTTCAGTGCTATTCTCCCCATTTAAGGTCGAAAGCCTTCTGGCCTTGAAGGAGGAATGGCTGTTTCTGATCTTCTTCTTGATCGTAAACAGCGTGAGGGAAGAGAAGAAGATGGCCCAGCTTTATGGCATTCTGATCTCGGTCTGTACTCTGGTTGGATTCTATGCGATCTGGCAGCACTACGCAGGGATCGACCTGTACAGAGGTGAAGCCCTGGAGACCAGGGGAGAGGTATTCGTCAGCCTGGGACTTTTCGATCATCATCTCACCTTCGGCGGGTACTACATGCTAACCTTCATCCTGGCAGCTGTTTTCTTGCTCGGTGCCAAAAGAGAAGGTGCACTCAGGCTTCTGGACTTTCTGGCTCCAGTCGCATTGGGTCTTGCCCTGGTTTTCAGCTATGCCCGCAGCGCGTGGCTGGGAGCAGTCGCGGGCATCCTGGCCTTCGGGATTCTGAAAGGCGGAAAGTCCATTCTGTTCTTGATAGCGGGCATCTTGGTCTTTTGCCTTCTGATCTACGTTATCGAGCCCACCAGCTGGGACAGGATCAAGGAGATCAGTCTATCCAAAGATAGGCCGGAGTCGACCAGGATAAGGCTGTGGCACACCTCGATGAACATGATCAAGGACAAGCCGGTCTGGGGTGTGGGCCTGGGCAACTTCAACCGGCTGTTTGACCGATACAAGGTTCAGGGTGTATATGATACCACCTGTCATCCCCATAATGATTTTTTAAACGTCGCGGTAAATTCCGGCATCCTCGGACTTTTGGCCTACCTTTCCATCTGGGTCATCTTCTTATACTCCACGATAAAGTCGGTACTGAAGGGACGAATGCAAGGTTACTCGCGTGCCCTGCAGATGGGAGGCGTGGCTGCCATCATCGGATTGCTCTTTGCCAGCCTGCTGCAGTGTTATTATACCGATGCCGAGGTCAACATGCTGGTTATGTTCATTCTGGGCTCAGCCACGGTCTTGAACCTGAAGAGTCAAGAAGGCAGACCATGAGCAAGATTTCCTGCATCGTCATAGCCCGTGACGAGGCCGCGAACATAGGAAGGTGTCTCGAGAGCGTGAGCTGGGCCGATGAGATCGTGCTTGTGGACGTGGGGAGCACCGACGATACGAAAACGATCGCGTCCCGATTCACCGGCAGGATCTTTGATCTGGAGTGGAGCGGATTCGGCCCGGCGAAGGAATTCGCCAGAAGTCAGGCCACAGGTGAATGGGTGTTTTCACTGGATGCGGACGAGGTGGTAACGGACAAACTGCGAGAGGAAATCCAGAGGATCGTCGAATCCGGAAATCCCGCCAGCGGCTATTTCATTCCCAGGAAGTCGAACTTCCTGGGCCGGTGGATCAGCCACGGCGGATGGTATCCGGACCTGGTGCTGCGCCTGTTCAGAAGGGATAAGGGACATTTTACCAATCGGCTGGTGCATGAGGAGGTGCAGGTGCAAGGAGGGACAGGACGCTTGACCAGTGATCTGTTGCACTATACTGATCCGGATTTTGATCACTATCTTGGCAAGGTCAATCAATACACGACCCTGGACGCACTTGAGTTTCACCGCTCTGGCAGGGGGGGCGGCCTGCTGGACGTTCTTTTCAGACCGCCGGCAACTTTCTTGAAGATGTATCTTTTCAGGGCAGGTTTTGCCGACGGCGCGCACGGATTGATCCTGGCCGCTGNNTACGTGAAGCTGTGGCACCTCAAAAGATCCGGGGATGAGATCGAGTCAAAGGACACCGGATGACTCCAAAACTGGCATGCTTGATCGTTCGTCCGCGCGTATATTCTAATGTAGTGAAAGGCAGACCTCCTGGCTCAAAAATGCGAAAGCTCCGAATCACAGGAAGAGAAAGATTCTTGGTGGTCAGAACCGATCGCGTGGGAGATGTGGTCTTGTCCACGCCCGTTCTGGAAGCTTTGAAATCGCACTTTCCGGAGTCAAGCCTGAGCATGATGGTATCGTCCTACGCCGCAGACGTGGTTAAAAGCAATCCCCATCTTGACGATGTGATAGTTGACAGGCCCGAGTCCGGTTTCGGAGGGTTTTTCATGCTGGTAAAAGAGCTGAGAAGGAAGAGGTTTGAGGTGGGAATCCTGCTCAGACCGACGTTCAGGCTGGCGTTCATGCTCTTTCTGGCCGGGGTGAAGTACAGGATAGGAACCGGGTACAGGCTCTATCAGCTTCTTTTCAACCGAAGGGTTTACGAACACCGGAAGGTCAATTTACGTCACGAGGCGGAATACAACCTGAGCCTGCTCCGTCCGCTGGGCATAGCCACTCGCGGGATTGCCCCCCGAATATATCTCTCTCCGGAAGAGGAACAGTTCGCGCAGCGGATTTTTGACGAGTTCGGGATCGTTGCGCGGGACACGGTGATTGCCATGCATGCGGGCAGCGGAGATTCCTCTTTGAACCTGCCACCCAAGAGGTTCGCTGAAGCCGGGGATCAGCTGGTGGAGAAGCTGGCCGCCAAGCTGATTCTGACCGGGACGGAGGAGGAGAGGGGCTTGGTCGAACTGGTGAAGAGGAAGATGGTCCGCCCTAGTTTTGATCTGGTTGGAGGGACGAGTTTGAGGCAACTGGCAGCGGTTCTGAAAAGGTGCGACGCCATGGTTTCCAACAGCACCGGACCGATGCACCTGGCAAGTGCGGTGGGCACCCCCACCGTGGCCATCTTCTGCCCCACATATTTACCGCGGGTCCCATCAGGTGGGGACCTTACGGGGATGGGCACGAGGTGATCCTTCCGCCGGTCCCGGTTTGCTTTAAGTGCCGGCCCAACAGCTGTCCGCACTACGATTGTATGGAAAAGATCAAAGCGGAGCAGATAGTCTCCAGAGTGGGCACCGTATTGAAAAGAAGAGAGTCTTCGGAAAAGGTAGAGACGTCCGAATAGACAGATGCCGGAGCATTGGATGCAATGCCGAGGATAGCCTGATTGTGGCAGCCAAACCAGAGGTGATATAGGTGAATCTAGCCGAATTCATCATAGGGGTGGAATCGTTCAACGCCAACATAGACATTCCTCTTGTCAGAAGGGCGTATGAGTTCTCAGCCGAAGCCCATAGTGGTCAGTACCGACAGTCGAGAAAACCCTACCTGGAGCACTGCCTGGAGGTGGCCTTCATTCTGGCAGAACAGCACCTGGATTCCGCCGCCATCGCGGCCGGACTGCTGCACGACGTGGTGGAGGATACCGACGTCACCATTGACAGGGTCAGAGACGTTTTCGGAGACGAGATAGCTGAGCTGGTGGACGGGGTGACCAAGATCGGAGAGCTGAGATTCAAAAGCCTGGAAGAGGAACAGGTGGAGTACTTCCGCAAGATGCTGCTTTCCATGGCCAGGGATATCCGGGTGATCATCATCAAACTGGCCGACCGGCTGCACAACATGAGGACTCTGGATTCCCTGGATAGGGAGAAGCAGCTGAGGATAGCCCTGGAAACGCGCGAAGTTTATGCCCCCCTGGCTCACCGCTTCGGGATGGCAAGGATCAAGTGGGAGCTGGAGGATCTGTCACTTAAGTACCTTGATCAGGACGCCTACGACGAGCTGGTGCGGAAGATCAGCGCCAGAAGGGAAGACCGGGAAGCGTACATCCGCGAGATCACCGAGCCGCTAAGAAGAGAGCTGGAGAAGGCGGAGATAAAGGCCGAGATAGCCGGCAGGGCGAAGCACTTCGACTCCATATACCGTAAGATGAAGAAAAGGGACAAGCCCTTCGAGGAGATCTATGATCTTTTTGCCATCCGCATAATAGTGGACTCGGAAGGCGAATGTTATCATACCTTGGGCATCGTTCACACCCTGTGGATGCCGGTGGCCGATCGGTTCCGGGATTATATCGCCCTGCCCAAATCCAACATGTATCAGTCCCTCCACACCACGGTGATCGGTCCCCGGGGCAAGATGGTGGAGATACAGATAAGAACTCAGGATATGCACAGAACCGCCGAGTACGGAATAGCGGCTCACTGGCTGTACAAGGAGGGGAGGCTGCGGGCAGACGAGTCGGACAAACACATGACCTGGCTGAGGGAGGTTCTGGAGTGGCAGAAGGATCTGACCAACCCGTCTGAGTTCTTGGAGTATTTGAAGATCGACCTCTTCCGGGACGATATCTTCGTATTCACGCCGAAGGGCGAGCTCAAGCAGCTCCCTAAGGGGGCTACCCCCCTGGATTTCGCCTACGCCGTTCACAGCGAGGTTGGCCATCGCTGTGTCGGTGCCAGGGTGGACGGAAAGATGGTGCCCCTGACCACCGTGCTTTCCAGCGNNCCTCTCCTCATCAGTCACCCTCGCAGGACTGGCTGAAGACCGTGAAAAGCTCCAGGGCGCGAAGCAAGATAAGGCACTGGCTGAAGCAAAAGAGATTCGAGGAGAGCGTAAGTCTGGGAGTAGCCATCCTTGACAGGGAGCTGAAAAAACGACACCTGAAACAGCCATCGGAGCAGGAGCTTTCCGATCTGGCCATGGGGCTGAATTTCCCAGGCTCCGAAGCCATGTTGTCCGCGCTGGGAGACGGAAATGTCTCCATCAACCACATACTTGCCAAATTCGCCCCGGAAAAAAAGGAAAAAGAGCTGAAGCCATCGCTGATCGGCAAGTTCGTGGATAAAGCCAGAGGAAGCGCCAGAGGTATAAGGGTCGGCGGAATGGGAAACATGATGTTTCGCTTCGCGGGCTGCTGCCAGCCGGTGCCCGGAGAGGAAATCGTGGGGTTCGTCACCCGAGGACGCGGCGTTTCCGTACACCGGTCCGACTGCCCCAACGCGCTGCAAATTATGGTTGAGGACGGAAGAAGGGTGGACGTAAAGTGGGATGNNCATTCATGGTCAAACTTGAGGTGCTGGTGGAGGATCGAAAAAACGTGCTCAGGGACATCACCCAGGCCATCTCTGACGCCGATACCAACGTACGGGGTGCAGAGATAAAAGGCGGCGAGACCACCTCCTCTGGCAGCTTCATCGTCGAGGTGAAAAACATTGCCCATCTTAACAAGACCGTGAAAAAGATAAAAAAGGTCAAAGGCGTGGTCCAGGTCGAAAGATCCAGAGGTCTGGACATGACGGAGGAAGAACCAGAGCATGAGGTCGACTGATTCGGTGATCCACGACACCGGCGGGGTCAGGTGGCTGTCCTTCCCTCCTCTGGACGCTTTTCCCTTTTTTCTCCACGGTTTCCTCATCAAAAATCAAGCTGGCTCGCCCGCCTCCGAAGGCAGCAAGATAGAAAGAGTTCTCAGCCACATGGCCTCCGACAAAAAGACTTTGGTTTCCCTAGCCCAGACCCATCAGAGCGACTGCGTTGTCTTAACCTCGAGAGATGAACCGAAGAAGAATTATCGTGGGGATGCCATCCTGACCGACAGGAACGACGTTTTCCTCTCGGTTAGGGTGGCCGACTGCCTCCCCATCTTTCTGGTGGAAGAGAGAAGGAAGGTGATCGGCCTGATGCACGCTGGCTGGAGAGGCACCCTTCTGGGAATTACCCGGAAAGCCTTGGGAGCGGCCAGGGATGAGCTTGCCTGCAGCATGTCGGAATTGACAGTGGTGTTCGGTCCCTGCATCCAGGGCTGCTGTTATGATGTCTCGGATGGCGTTGCGATCCTGTTCGACCGGGACTGCGTGCGACGTGCCCCTGACGGAAAAGCCAGACTCGACCTGATCGCCGCCAATTTGAAACAATTGGTCGCTTGCGGAGTAGAAGAGGATAGCATATTCGTTGCCGACAGGTGTACTTTCTGTGATGCTGAGTGGTTTTTCTCACACAGGCGCGAAGGCGAAAGCACCGGGCGCATGCTGGCTTTCATGGGATTGAAATGAATTCAACGGGTTCTCAGGATTCTTTAACCTTAATGGTGAGGGGAGACCAATGAGAAAAGCTGCAATCCTTGCCGGATGCCTTTTGGTGGCGTTGTCTGGCTGTCAGGCTTGGGCCATAACCGGCCTGGGAATAGGCGTGAGAGGAGGCATGATTCAGGGCTACCGGAACGACAACCTTGATGAGATTCCCACCCTAGACAAGGACTGGCTCAAGGAGATGCCCATGGTGGGGGTGCATCTCAAGATCGGGACCTTGCGAATAGTCCACCTCGAGGCATCCCTTGAATATGCCTGGAAAGATAAGGACATTGTGCTGGAGCAGGCCGGGAAAGCGGAGTTCTCCATAAGCGACCTGTCGCTCAACGGCACGGCCAAGTACATGTTCTCCATCCCGGGAATCAAGCCCTATGCCGGGGCCGGCCTGGGGATCCACAGGCTGGTCTACGGGATCTCCAATGAGGCTTACTCAATATACATACCGGACGATGAAAACAAATTGGGATTTCATCTGGCTGGCGGATTACTTCTGTCTCCGGCTGCCTTTCCTCTGGAGATCATGGTCGAGGCCAGGTACACGTCGGTCCGGACCGCAGGCAAGTCCAGCCGCTATGCCACCCTTTTGGCAGGACTTACCTATAAACTTCCATGAAGCCTTCAAGCGGAAGCAGGGAACCGGGAGCGAGCCGCTTATGATGCATTGCCGCTCCAGTTACGGCAATAAACAGAAGCCAGCGGGGATGCGGGTTGATTCCGCATGCGACAGGTCGTTGATCAAAGCAATAAACGAGAAGTTGACAAACAGACCAGGTTGTATTATAATTGCAGTCCACTGAGAATCCGGCAGGAGGATGGTCATGAGGAACATACTCTTACTGATGGCGGCTATACTGGTATTCTCGGCCTCTTCTACGTGCGCCCAGTTTCTGGGGCAGCTCAGTCCTGCCCCAACGGTGAACCAAGGAGAGGCACTGCTGGGGGCGTACCTTGGGGTGTACGAGGATGCTTTCTCCCTGTTCGGCCAGGTTCGCTATGGGGTGGGCAGGTACTTCGATGCGGGGCTAAAAATGGGAATGATCGATCTGGATCCGGGCGACGGGGAAAGCGACGCAGGTCTCACCGTGGGAGGCGATGCCAAATACTGGTTCATGGAACAGCAGGCGGGAGATGCACTGGATGTCTCGGTTGGGCTCAGCACCGAGCATCTGAAGATTCCGGATCACAGTCTTTTCTCATTGGGAGGTAACATCATCGCATCCTACCGGATTCAATATACCGAGGAAAACAACGTCACGCCTTATGGTCGGCTGAACATAAGATGGGAGAAGGAGAGTTCCGAAAGATCGACAGCCCGACGGGACGATGAGAAGGACAAAAACCGAAGCGACATGCGCGTGGCCTTGTCCCTGGGAGCAGAGCTTAAGCTTTACTCAAACATCTTCCTAGTGGGTGAACTGCAGATTGATAACAATGTGGGGTTCATCGGTGGCGTAAACTACAGTGTGTTCTAAAGATCTGCAGTAGGAAACAATCATACTAGCTCTGGGCAGCCAGAGCTTTTTTTTCAAAAAGAGAGAAGCCTTGAGCCTGCTCGAAGCGGTGGTTTTGGGAATAGTTCAGGGTCTAACCGAGTTTCTCCCCATCTCCAGTTCCGGACATCTGGTTCTGGGCGAGTTTCTGCTGAGGGCTGAATTCAATGACCTGAGCTTCGNNGCTTCGAAGTATTTCTTCACTTCGGTACACTGCTCTCGGTGGTCATCGTTTTCAGACGTGCCCTTTGGTCTATCCTCGGTGCCGTGTGGCTCAAGATCAAATCGGCTCTGGGCCTGGGTTCGTCACCAGCCGACAGCGAGAATTGGCGCCTGCTGTGGTTGATAGTAGTGGGGTCCCTTCCCGCAGGAATGGCTGGTGTACTGTTCAGGAATCTGATCGAGAGGAGTTTCTCGTCGGCCTCGTTTGCAGCGGGGATGCTGCTATTTACCGGCGCGGTACTGCTACTTACCGCCTTCTTCGCTCCAGGGCGAGGCAGACTAAGCTTCCTCGACGCGACGATGGTGGGGCTAGGACAGACTTTGGCCATGCTCCCCGGCATCTCCCGTTCCACCGGTGTGACAATCAGCGCCGGCATCTTCCGGGGAGTGGAACGGTCAATTGCGGCGGAGTTTTCCTTTCTGCTTTCCGTGCCGGCCATACTGGGAGCCAGTCTGGTTGAGCTAAGGGAAGTTGCGTCCAGTCCACACCTGGGAGAAGGAGTGGCTGTTTATCTGACCGGCGCAGCGACGGCCTTCGCAGTGGGATACGCGGCCATAAGGTTCCTTTTGAAAGTGATATAACGAAAGGGAAGTTCCATTACTTCGCCTACTATTGCCTTGCGGTGGGCCTTTTCTTCCTTATATTCTCAAGATAAGAGCCTCGGCGCAGAGTGCCTGTGCTGCGAAATCTCGGATCATGGGCGTGATGCAAAAAGAGATGGGCAAGATCCTGGTCGTCCGATTCAGCTCCCTGGGAGACATCGTCCTCACCACACCGGTGATCGAAGCACTGAAGGCGAAATTCCCCCAGTCCAGAGTATTCTTTTTGACCAAATCCGAATACCGCGATCTGCTGCGAGCCGATCCGCGGCTTTCTTCTTTGGTAGAGTTGGATACTCTCGGAAGGCACAAAGGGGCATCTGGCCTCTGGGGCCTGATGTCCGAGCTTCGATCCCAGGATTTTGATCTTCTGCTTGACCTTCACGCCAATTTGCGCAGCTTCCTTGTCCGGCGTCTGGTCAGATCGAGAAAAAAACTCAGATACCGCAAGAGATGGTTCACCCGATTTCTCATGGTTCACTGCAAGTTTGTAAAAAGCGAACCGATTAGCACGGTCGACTCGTACCTGGAAATCCTGAAGACGCTGGATATAGCAATGTCCGACAAGACTCCCCTGATTTTCACGCATGCAGATGATCTGCGATTTGCAGACGATTTTCTGCTTGAAAGGAAAATCAGAAAAGATGATATTGTGATTGGAGTGCATCCCGGGGCGAGATGGGATACCAAGAGGTGGGATGAGGAGAGATTCGTCAGGGTCTGTCGGATCCTGCTCGACACGACGGGCTGCAAGATCGTACTCTTCGGCGAGGCCCGAGAGCGGGATCTGGTTCAAAGAATAGAGCAAACTCTGTCCGACCAGAGGGTTGTCGAAGCTGCGGGGCTGCCGTTGGGAAAGCTGGCTGGCCTGATCGGGCGCTGCGACTGTCTTATTACCAATGATACGGGTCCCATGCACATGGCCACCGCCCTGCGCGTGCCGGTGGTGGCGATATTCGGCCCCACGCATCCCAAACTAGGTTTCGCGCCCGTCGGCTCCAAAAACGTGATACTCTGCGCCGATGCCGAATGCAGTCCCTGCAGTTTGCACGGCGAGAAAAGGTGCAGCAAACAGTCCAGAATCTGTATGGAACAGATCAAGCCCGAGATGGTAGTCGATGCGGTGCTGGGTTTGCTCAAGCAGAATAAGTTCACTACGAAGGGAGCCTGATTGGAAAAAGCAGTCGCGTTCGTTTTCATGGTTTTTTTCCCTGTGTTCAGTGCCTTTCCTCAGTTTGCTGGTCCGCCTGATACCGCCAGTTCCGACTCCGCGCATTCACAGACGGAGGGTGAGTCGTCGGACACGCTCCAGAAGGAATCTCCCGGAATGCTTCTTCAGGGCGATCCGTTCCGCGACGAGGTTTTCGCACGCTTCTCTCCGGCAGAGGAAATATCGCTTCAGGAGATTGGCCACTCAGTGAAAGAAACCGTGGGGGATATTCTGTGCATGTGGCGTTTGGCGGATCTGATCAAGGTGGGGTCGATGGGTCAGCCGGAGATAGCCAGCGTAGGCGGATACGCAAGAGGCCTTGACCTGTTCGTAGACGGGCTCACCTTCGGAACGCCGGACCTGTATCTCCCCCAGCGAGGATATCTTGACTTAAACACGGTTCAGTTGTCCAATATCCGCAGTGTGAGATTTCTACCCGGCGGTCTATCTGCCATGTGGGGAAGCGGCCTGGGGATTGTGGGGGCGGACGTGGTCACGAAGGATTTTGAACGAGAGAAGCCGTACTCCAGGGCCACGGCAACCAGAGGCCCTTACGGATCCCACAGGAGCCGGGCGGAGCTGGGAAGAGGTGTCACCTCGCGGGGAAGGTTTTACCTCACCGCCGAGTTCAGAGAATCGGACGGCTATCAAACCAACTCCGACTACGACGGCATCTCCCTTTCCTGTAAATCGAGCTTCGACTTGGCCCCGCACGTGGATCTGAGCCTTTCCGCATACCAGTACAGGACCAAGATGGGGATTCCGCCTTTTTCAGAGGCGAGCTTCTCGGATATGCGAAAGGCGGTCAACAACTGGGGAATTCGAGGAACTGTGGTTCTCGCGCACGGTCGTAGCGCAGTCTCCAAACTGCGTCTTTATCTTGACGAGGGCGACCAGGAAATCAAGAGCCAATCGTACGCGTCTGAAGTCAAGAAGATTGAGAACAGATTCGGCTTAACCGCAACTCATACTCTGAGACTGAAGGAAAGACATCACATCCGGATCGAAGGCTGTGGCCAGACACGGAAACTTGAGATGCTGGCAGGAAGGCAAACCGCGCTGGCCGCTTATGTTTCCGTCGCGGATATGATTAGCGCCGCTCCCCGGCTGAGCCTGCTTCTCTTCGCCAGGTTGGGAAAGGAGGAGAGGCTGGAAACCGGTTTTTCAACCTCGGCGGGCATATCCTACCAGGCTGCCGAAGACGTGAATCTGTTCTGGACTGTGGGAAGAGTTGTCGGATATCCTACCCTTATGGATCGGTACTGGCAGCCTTTGTTCTTAAGCGTCGACGACACCTTGACCGAATACGCCGAGGCGGGTAATCCGAATCTGAAATCGCAGAAATCTCTGCTCACAGATTTTGGCGTGCATGTGAAGAGGAACCGCTACAGCATCAGTGGCTATATTTTTAACTCGAACATAGACGATCTCGTATCCTGGCCGAACGTCGACACTACTCTTCAATACGGTTACTTCAGCCCGTCAAACACCACCGCACATATCTGGGGAGGCAACCTCAATCTGAGATTTAGGATTATCGATCAGGCGGTCTCGTATCTATCATACAGCTACAAGCGTGGCAAAAATTCGAAGAAGGATACTCAACTGCCTAACTCTCCAGAGCACTCTCTTTTTGCCTACGTTCAGTGGGAGGAGGAGTTGCTCAAGAAGGAGATCGGTTTGAAACTGAGATTGGAAACCAGCGTCCTCTCCGGTCGGTTCATGGATGAGCACGAACAGGATAGGGAGCCGGCCGTGGCCACCTTGAACGCCAAGTTGACGATTCGCTTCTTGGATTTTCATTTCCACTACCTAGTTCGCAACATCACAGATCAGGAGTATCGATTGATCGACAATTACCAGATGCCGGGCAGAACATTTTGGTGGGGATTTTATTGGGAGTTCTTTGATTGACGCGGGAGTTTAATTCTGGACGACTGCTGGACAGGCGATCGGATTCTGTGGATGCAGGGCGCGTAGTTGGCCCATTCCCGGGCGGGACGGCAGACGCCCCCGTCTGGGCGTCTGGTCATTGGGCATTTGTAAACAACCGCGGGCATAAGCAAAGAACAGCTGCAACCCATGGTGCTGAAGAGGAAAAGAGGTGAAAGATGAACAGAGAAGAGGCGCTGAACTTAGTGGAATCCAAAGTTAAGACCAAGAATCTGGTCAAGCACATGCTGGCCGTGGAGGCGATAATGAAGAGGGTAGCCGATCACTTCAACGAGGACGCGGGCACGTGGGCGTTGACCGGTCTTCTGCACGATCTGGATTATGACCAGACGGCAAAGGATTTCGATCGTCATTCCATCCTTACCTGCCAGTGGCTGCAGGAGTATGGTCTGGATGAAAGGGTATTGTATGCCATAAAAGCACATCCGGGGAAGGTGGAGCCCAAGTCCAGGATGGACTGGACCCTCTTCGCGGCAGATCCTTTGAGCGGGTTGATAGTAGCTGCAGCGCTGATGCACCCCAGCAAGAAGTTGAAGAACGTCACGGTCGAATTTGTGCTGAACAGATTCAAGGAAAAGAGGTTTGCAGCCGGAGCCAGCAGAGAGGATATCAGAGCCTGCGAGAAAATCGGGCTTTCGCTGGAGGATTTCGTAAGACTGGCCCTGGAGGGGATGCAGAGCGTCGAGAAGGAGCTGGGACTGTAAGCTGAAAGTGTCGGGGTCCATCAGCCCGGGATTCCCGTTCAAGCCTCCGCTGTGCACCCTCAGTGGGCGCTTGCTGCATCCGGACGCAAGGTGGAAGGAAGATCGGATCATGACGAGAAGGAACCGAGCCATACATGGGACCATCCTGACCATTGTCCTGCTGGCAATCTTCAGTCAGGCTTCCTGGGCCGAGTCCACCTATGTCGCGGCCTGGTCCGGGGGCGCAGGACAAGCGGACACGCTGAGGGCGCCTGATACATGGTTCGCGCACGACAAGCTGGAGCATCTGATTGTGAGCGCCTTCCTGTCCGGGACGTGCTGCAGTATCCTTCGCGACTTTTACAATAACAGCCAGGAATCGTCAGTCTATTTTTCCGCTTCTTTCACCCTCGGCGTCGGATTGGGAAAGGAATTGCACGATCTTCATGCTCCAACAGGGAGATTTAGCTATAAGGATTTGATTGCGGACATCGTGGGCATCGGTCTGGGCTTGTTTGTTGCTACCAGGTGAAGAACTGAGGCCCAAGTTTTCGTCAAACCGCGGCGACTAAGCATTCCCCTGATTGGCTGGTGGAGATACGAGGCGATCTTAAGGCGAATGGGGCGAACGAACAAGGTGCCGTGTCATATCGGACAAGCGTTACCATGAAAGACTCACCTGGGCATAAGAGAAAAGCCACTGCTGGCTGGGCAATATACGATTTTGCCAACACCATTTTTTCCATGAACATAGTCACCATGTATTTCGCTCAGTGGGTGGTGGTCGACAACCAAATGGAGGACGTTTACTACAGCATAAGCTACTCGGCGTCCATGCTCTTGGTGGCCGCAACCATGCCGGCTTTGGGCGCCATCTCAGATGCCAGAGGGAGAAGACTTTCCTTCTTGCTGACGCTGACTCTGGGATGCGTGGCCGCGACCTTTCTTTTGGGCATAACGGGCAGCCTGATGTCTGATTTTGCGGCCAGGATGCTGCTGGCGCTGATTCTGTTTGCCTTTGCCAACTACTGTTTTGAAGGCGGCCTGGTCTTTTACAACGCACTTCTTCCCCAGGTGAGCTCNNGCTCACCGGCGAATATCGGCAAGATCTCCGGCTGGGGAGTGGGTTTGGGATATGTGGGCGCCATTGCCGGCCTGCTTTTGGTCAAGCCCTTTGTGGACGGTCACCTTTTCGGTAAGCAACTCCCCTTTTCGCAGGGGGGAAGGGGGAGTGCGTTCATCCCCACTGCAATATTCTTCCTTCTGTTCAGCCTACCGACATTTCTCTGGGTTAAGGAAAGGGCGCCACGGGTCTTCGAAAAGATCAGGATGGGTGAAGCGTTCAGGCGAGTCTGGAAAGGGATATCCGACAGCAGGAGATTCCCCGGTGTGCTGAGATTTCTTTTGGCTTACTACTTCTTCTCGGACGCCATCGCCACCGTGATTATCTTTATGGCGGTATATGCTCAGGTGGTTATGGGATTCCCGGATTCGATAAAGATATGGTTTTTCATCGTCGCCACGACCTTTGCCGTTATCGGCTCCTGCCTGAGCGGATACGCTGCCGACGTGATCGGACCCAAGAGGACTTTGCTTTTGGCGGTCTCCGGCTGGATATTGTCGCTGCTGGCGGTGGTCTCGACGAACGATCAGACCGTTTTCTGGTTTCTAGGTCCGCTGATCGGTATATGTCTGGGTTCCACCTGGACGGCTTCGCGTCCTCTTCTGACCGGACTGGTGCCCCGGCAGAATCTGGGCCAGTTCTTTGGGCTGTATGCTCTGTCCGGGAAGGTGGCAGCGATTGCCGGACCGCTTCTGTGGGGGGCAGCAGTTCTCTACTTCAAGGCCGATAACCCGATAGTTGAGAAAATGATCTCAATTCTGGATGGTTTCGGATGCACGCTGTCGCAGCGTTCCATTTCCACCGTTCAGTATCGCTTTGCGGTGAGCGTCCTGGTCCTCATGATGATCATAGGCCTGGTCATACTGCTGAAGGTCCCGGATCGATTTGAGAGAAGAGCTCCGCGGCCACGCGACCAAATCGGTTCAGAAACTTAAGAAGGAATCTTCGACTCGAATGAAGAATTCTGCAGATTGGCACGAGTACGTGGGAGTAGCCCACATCCATTCGCTAGACTCGGACGGCAGCAAATCGGTCCCGGAGATAATCAAGATAGGACAGAAGTTGGGGCTGGATTTTTTGTTGTTCGCCGATCACATGACTCTCAATTCGCTCTACCTGGGAAGAGAGGGATGGCACGGAAAGACGTTCGTTCTCATTGGATACGAAATACATGACCAGAACAACCAGAACCACTTTCTGGCCTTCGACGTGAACGAGGTGCTGCCGGCTGAGCTGACGGCGGGGGAGTACGTGAAGACGGTGAACCAGATGGGCGGACTGGGCATAATAGCTCATCCCGACGAAACCAGGGAGCTGCCTCAATATCCCCCGTATCCCTGGACGGCATGGGATGCGGAAGGTTTCCATGGAATCGAAATCTGGAATCAGATGTCGGAGTGGATGGAGGGAATAAACCGGTTCAATCAGTTAAAGATGTTCGTGTCACCGCGCAGAATCCTGACCAGTCCCACCCCCAAGACCCTGAGAATATGGGACCAGCTCAACAAAGACAGGAAAGTATGCGGCGTAAGCGGCGTGGACGTGCACGCCTATCCCTACAGGTTGGGTCCGTTTACCTTCATAATCTTCTCGTATGAGGTCCAGTTCCAGTCTCTTAGAATGCACGTGGTTTTGAAGGAACCGCTCTCCTCCGATGATAGGACCGCCAAAAGACAGATGATCGATGCGATAAGAGAGTGTCAGGTCTTCATCTCCAACTACCGCCGG
>JABAOC010000183.1_pt6 | contig 19726 bp, 22 predicted proteins | sample 7062161 | NCBI WGS metagenome assembly JABAOC01 (sample SAMN14538625, study PRJNA623070) | marine sediment metagenome | biome: marine biome [ENVO:00000428]; feature: marine pelagic biome [ENVO:01000023]; material: deep marine sediment [ENVO:00002113] | place: India: Gulf of Khambhat ... | reverse complement strand
GTAGTTGCTTCCTGCCACATGAGCCCTAGCCGGATATCCCAGACGCCGGATGAATCGGGCCGCTATGATGGAGACCTTTGCCGCCTCGACGTATTTCTTTCCGGTCTCAACAACCACAGGAGCTCCCGGAGCCGAAGCGACCATTCCCAAATCCATCTCCACAGCAAAGGCCACAGCATATTTGTGCTTCAAAACGATTTTCTGACCGTATGGGTCAGGTCCCCGTCCCACGTGAGAGTAGACATAAGCCTGGTCAAGCAGAGACACCCCGCAGAGATCTGCCCCTAAGTACGTCACAATGTTCTTGACCATGCGCGTGTTCTCCGAAGGGGACGATCGAACTGACTCCGGAAACACATCGCCCTGCACCTGCGTCAACTGATGCTCGAGAAAATCGAACTCCGCAGTCGCCAAAGAAAAAAGTTCTGGACTCTTTTCAAAATGGGAGTTTGCGAGGATATCCGGTATTTTCCTGATATCATCATCTCTATTCTTTTTATCAGGTTTCCGCCTGTAGTAATCCTTATAATTTTGAGTCCCTTCCACGAGGTCAAATCGAGCGAAAATCACGTCTCTCTCGTCGACTTTTTTCTGCTTTCCCACTATTTCGACAGGCCTCTTCTTTAGAGGAGGGACAAACAAAAAGATGAGAAAAATGAGAAAAAAACCAAACACTGCACCGAACAGCCAGTCTCTCAGCGGAGAGGCGACTAGACGAAAGACGAAATTAACAACGCCCAAAAAGAAAAGAAACAGTATGCTTCGCCAGAAAGCTCTCTTTTCCTTTTCGATCAGGCTGTAGAGAGAAAATACCAGAAAAAAGCAGATCAGGAGGAGAAAAGTGAACTCTCCGAGCACGATCAAGATTTCCATCAGATTCAAAACACAGTCAGATTATTAAACTCCTTCTGACTTGTCAATCCACACGCCCCATGTTCTCGCCTTTAATCCCTTTCTTGCATATAATAGAGCACATGAAAAAGGCCAAGGTTTCGATCGTGAAGTGCACGGATTACAACAGCGAGAACATTCATAAAGCATTAGTGGAAAGCCTGTCCCACCTCGGCGCGTTGGAAGACCTCATCCCGCCCCGGAGTCGAGTGTTCGTCAAAATCAACCACCTCTCTCCTCCCTCAACTCCAGATAAAGCGATCATCACTCATCCGGCGTTCACCGGAGAAATCTTGCGCCTGCTGAAACAACTGGATGTCGACATCACTGTCGGTGACGACATCTACTCAAAGGAAGAAGATGGATTCCTGATCTCTGGCTACCGCCAAACCTGTGAAGAATTAGGAGTCCGCCTTGTCAACCTGAAGGAAGCGGGATTTCGTGAAGTCCCCTGCAAAGGAGAAATCTTGAGAAAGGTTTTTATTTCCCCCCTGGTACTCGAGGCAGATTTCATCTTGAACCTTCCCAAGCTGAAGACTCATTCTTTTACGGCCTTCACAGGTGCGGTGAAGAACATGTTCGGGATAATTCCTCTTGGATTCCGTCACAGGTATCACAGAGATTTTATCAGGAATGATGTTTTCAGCCGCATGCTGGTCGATATCTTTTCCTGCGCACCCCCTCATTTGACCATAATGGACGGTATTGTGGCCATGGAAGGAGAAGGACCTTCAGCAGGAACCGCCAAAAACGTAGGGGTCATCCTGTCTTCAAAAGACGCCGTGGCCGTAGATGCCGTTGCCCTTAAAATAACAGCGTCGAATCCGATGAATATCTACACCACACAGAACGTACACGAAAGGCGCCTCGGAATCGGCAGGATCGAAGAAATCGAAATCGCTGGAGAGGACATCCATGATGTTGAAACAAAAGACTTCAAGCACTCTGTTATAGCCATAGGTCTCTTCAAGAAAAAAATCCCCTCGTTCCTGTATGCCTCTATTCAAAACCAGCTCACACTCATTCCTGAAGTCTACACAAAAAATTGCACGGTTTGCCTGGAGTGTGTCAACATCTGTCCCGTAGGAGCGGCAAAATCCGAGGAGAGTCTCGTCAGGATTGACAAAAGTCAATGCATCCACTGCATGTGCTGCCATGAAGTCTGTCGTTTTGCGGCTATAAAGCTCAATCAAAGGCCTGTGGGAAAAGTGATCCGGGGATTGTCCTTCCTGCATAAGAAAATCGCGTCTCTTTTTTCCTGAGGAAAGCGGGCTTTTACTTTTTTGGCTGGGAAAAGAGGTTCAAGAATGCGACAAAAAGGGCTGAGCCGATGACTGCCCAAATAATCGGGAACGGGTGGGAGCCAAATTTCAGGGAGATGAAAAACGGGAGATCTAATGTCTGAGCGATAAGTGTCCCGATCAAAGCCCCTATGAACCCCAAAACGATCGAAGTGACACAGCCCAGCTGCCTTCTTCCGGCAAGATTTGCCCCGATGGCTCCCGTGATTGAAGCGATCAGCAGCATAAAAAGAATCGATAACAGACTCATTTTTAAACTCAATTCAATCATCCACGAATTGATCTTTCATGTCAAATTTAAAAATACACAAGAAAAAAGGTGAATTTCACAGGAAGTTGTGTTACATTTACTCCCTTCAACTGGAGGGAGAAGGATGAACTTTTATCATTACTACAAGTCTCGCAAAGGGGAAATGCTCAACCTCTTGAAAGAAATCGTCCACCTGGAATCCCCTTCTTCAGATAAAAAAGCGGTGAATGCCTGCTCGGCTTTTGTGATCGAAGAATTCAAGAAAGCAGGCGCCCGCATAAGCCGGTTTCCTCAGAAAAAGACCGGAACTCTGTATGTCGCCGAATACCCTTCTCCTGTCCCCAAATCCGTTTCTGAACAGATCTTGCTCCTCCTGCACGTCGATACGGTCTGGCCTGTCGGAAAAATTCACAAAATGCCGTTTTATGTCTCCGAGGATAAAGTGTTCGGCCCCGGCGTCCTGGACATGAAAGCCAGCATCGTCATGACTCTCTCTTCCTTGAAAGCCCTGCAAGACTTGAACACTCTGCCGAAAAAGAAAATCGTTGTCTTCCTCAACTCTGCTGAAGAGATCGGGAGTGAAGCATCTTATGAAGTCATAAAAAGTCTGTGTAAAAAATCAGATTACGTTCTCTGTTTGGAGCCTTCTCTTCCTGGGGGTGGATTGAAATTGCAGAGAAAAGGACGGTTAGTGATTCGTCTGGAAGCCAAGGGCAAAGCCGCCCATGCCGGAACTCCGGAAAAGGGAGTCAATGCGATCGAAGAGCTGATGCACCAGCTCAGCCGAGTGAAAGAACTTGAAAAAAAGGAGACAACCGTCAACATCGGACTGATCGAGGGTGGGGAAAAGCCGAACATTGTCGCAAAGGAGGCCCATGCAGTCCTGGATGTCAGATTCTGGAAAAACGAAAACAAGGAAAATTTTATCCATTCTCTTAAAAGATTGAAGCCCAAGCTCAAGGGGAGCCAGGTGAGGTTCACTACAGAAAGCCTGACCCCTCCGATGGAAAAATCCGAAGCCTCCTCTGAACTTTTCTCGAGAGTGAAAAAAATCGCATCATCCTTGAACTTGAATTTGACCGCAGGAAAGACAGGCGGAGGCTCTGATGCCTCAGTCGCCTCGAGCATGGGAATCCCGACTTTAGACGGTTTGGGACCTGATGGAAAAGGAATCCATGCGGAAAACGAGCATCTTCTTCTTCCCTCCTTGATTGAAAGGACGGCTTTACTCACAGAAATATTGATCCAGCTCTGATTGACTGATTTCCCAAATTCTGATAATTTAAATTGTTGACTTCTTCCTGAATCGTTAAGAACATAGTGCAGTCGTACATCCTATTTGATACCACATTATAAGGAAGACTCATCCTTCTTAAAAAAGGAATTCTTTTGAGAGGGAAAGTCCCGTTATTTTAATCATTAAGGAGGACTCATATGATAAAAAAATATTACCTTCTTTCTCCCGGGCCAACGCCAGTTCCGGAAAACGTACTCGCTGCAGCCGCAGAGCCCATTATTCATCACCGGACTTCTGAGTTTTCAGGAATCTTTATGGAAGTCTCGGAAGGTTTGAAGTACGTATTCGGAACCAAAGAGGATGTTTTCGTACTGACATCATCCGGTTCCGGAGCCATGGAAACCGCTGTCATTAACACCCTGAATCCCGGAGACAAAGTGATCACGATCAGCGGAGGAAAATTCGGCGAACGATGGGGAAAAATCTGTCGGGCTTACGGTGTCGAGGTCAAGGAGATCGAGCTCGAATGGGGAGATTTGTTCACCAAAGAACAGCTTGCAGACGAACTCAAGACTAATCCCGAGACAAAAGCCGTCTTTGCCACTCTTTCTGAGACCTCTTCCGGAACTGTGTATGATATTCAGGGCTACGGAGAGGTTGTGGACAAGACCGATGCGATACTTGTTATAGACGGGATATCCGGCCTCGGGGCCACTCCCTGCCCGATGGATGAATGGAAAGTGGACATCATGGTCGCCGGTTCTCAAAAATCATTCATGATCCCTCCAGGCTTGGCCTATCTCGCTTTCAGCGCAAAAGCCTGGAAGCTTGTGGAACAATCCACTCTGCCCAAATTCTACTTTGATGCAAAAGCTTACAAGAAATCACTGTCCAAAAAGACCACTCCATGGACGCCCGCAGTCACTCTTGTCATCCAGCAGAAAAAAGCCCTGGACCTCATCAAATCCGTTGGTCTGGAGAAACTCTTCGAGCATCACCGCATTCTTGGCGATGCGACTCGAGCCGGAGTCAAGGCTATCGGACTTGAGCTTCTTTCCAAAAATCCTGGAAACATCCTGACCGCTGTCAAAGTCCCGGAAGGAATCGACGGAGTCCAGCTTGTGAAAACCATGCAGGGCAAGTACATGGCCTATATCGCCGGAGGCCAGGATCCTTACAAGGGAAAGATATTCAGGATTGCGCACCTGGGCTATATGGGTGGATTCGATATCATCACCGCCCTTTCGGCTATGGAGATGACGCTCTCCGAGCTGGGTTATGATTTTGAGAGCGGGAAATCCTTAAAAGCCGCCGAAGATATTCTAAAGGAGAATTGGGAATGAAAAAAATACTCGTCGCCGACGCTTTGAACGAGGAAGCCTTCGAGGAACTCAAGTCCATTCCGGAGTTTGATGTCACTTTAAAAACAGGAATGGACGAGGACGAGCTGGTCAAATCGATCCCTGACTTCCATGCGGCTGTGGTCCGCAGCGCCACCAAAGTGACACGCAAAGCTATTGACGCCGCCTCTAATTTAGAACTCATCGTCAGAGCCGGAATTGGGCTGGATAATATCGACCTGGAAGCTGCTCAAGCTAAAGGGGTCCAGGTGGCCAACACTCCTGCGGCCACATCGATTTCTGTGGCAGAGCATACGTTCGGGCTGATGCTTGCGGTTGTCCGAAACCACGGAAAAGCGAACCTCTCGATGAAGGAACACAAATGGGAGAAAAAACTGTTCTCCGGAACAGAGCTTTACGGCAAAACGCTTGGAATTATAGGAATCGGAAGAATCGGGCAGGAAGTCGCCAAAAGAGCCCTCGCATTTGGGATGAAAGTCATTGCATTTGATATCATCGAGATCCACTGTGATATCGACGTAAAACAAGTCTCCTGGGAAGAGCTTCTTTCCCAGGCAGATATCATCAGCCTTCACCTTCCTCTCACCGATAAAACCAAACATATGATCAGCGATAAGGAATTCGGAATGATGAAAGATGGGATCATCCTCGTCAATGCCTCCCGGGGAGGAACCGTGGATGAAAAAGCCCTTCTCAAAGCCCTTGAGTCCGGAAAAGTTAGAGCCGCGGCTTTGGATGTGTTCGAAAAAGAGCCGCCAGATGAGTTCACTCTCGTCGACCATCCCAACGTGATCGCGACGCCCCATATCGGCGCAGCCGCGAAAGAAGGCCAAAAAAGAGCGGGCATGGAAGTTGTCTCGATCCTGAAAGAGAGATTGGTTTAAGCATCTGTTCGAGTTCAGAATATCATCGGAGGAGAAATGGCAGACATACAACCTTTTAAAGGACTAAGGTACAACACAGAGAAGGTCAAGCTGGAAGAGGTCATCACAGAACCTTATGACCGCATCCCACCTCCCTTGCAGGAAGAATACTACAAGAGAAATCCTCACAATGTGGTGAGGATCATCCTGGGAAAAGACGACGACCCGGAACATCCGGAAAAGGATAAATACAAAAGAGCCAATGTCTACCTGGAGCAGTGGGAAAAGGAAGGTATTCTCATCCGGGAAGACCAGGAAGCGCTCTATCTGTATGAGCAGGAATACGAGGTGCGGAACGAACAGAAGAAAAGGATCGGACTCATCGCCAGAGTCAGGCTCGAAGAGTTTTCATCGAGAAAAGTTCTTCCACACGAAAAAACTTTCCCGAAACACAAGGTGGACAGGCTGAATCTTTTAAAAGCGACAAACACGAACACCGGTCAAATTTTCCTCCTGTACAATGACGACGACGATAGAGTTTCTCAGGCTATACAGGGAGCGCTGGCCAATGCGGAGAAGGGAGCCGATGTCAGGGACGAAGACAATTTCCATCACGTCCTGTGGATCATCACAGACAAGGATGATATCCGGAAAATCCAGGAGGCCATGGCGGAGAAAGTCCTGATCATCGCGGACGGCCATCACAGATACGAGACATCCCTCAACTTTCAGAAAATGAAAACCGAAGAGTTGGGAGATATCAAGGGGAATGAATCCTTCAACTCCATCATGATGACTCTCTTCAGGCTCGATGATCCAGGTTTGGTCATCCTTCCCACGTACAGACTAGTCAAAGGCCTTGACAAGCTGTCGGCTCAGAGTCTCAACAACCTTCTCTCTCCTCAATTCGAAATTTCTGATATTGAATGGTCAGACACTTCAGCCCCAGCGGTGCTCGAAAAAGTCCAGGAAAAAATCCTCAGTGGAATCCATACTTTTGGAGCGCTTATCCCTCAGCTCCATAAGGCATTGGTTCTCCGACTTAAATCTGATGATATCCTGGATACAGAGATATCCGACGACAAATCCAAAGAATGGAAACGCCTGGATGTGGCAATCCTCCATTCGCTGATAATCGACAAGCTCGAAGCCCTCTCTTCGGAACCTTTCTCTCTGGAAAACAACGTGAGCTACATAAGGAGCCTGGAACAGGGAATTGAAAAAGTCATCGAGGGAGAGTTTCAAATGATATTCCTCTTGAAACCTGTTTCCCTGCTCCAGATCAGAGAAGTGGTCGAGAACGGAGAACTCATGCCCCAGAAATCCACTGATTTCTTCCCCAAGCTCAAGTCTGGTTTGGTCATGAATCCTTTGGATGAATAAATTGATAGAGAGATTTGTGAATGGTTTATCTGGATAACAACGCGACGACCCCGATCGATCCCGCAGCCGCAGAAAAAATGTCCGATTTCATCAAAGAGCATTTTGGGAATCCGTCCTCTCTCTATCCCATTGGCCGGCAGGTCAAGGAGATGGTCACCGAAGCCCGGGAAATCGTGGCCAAGGCCTTAGGAGCTGGACGGACAGAGATCATATTCACCGGGTCTGGAACTGAAGCAGATAATTTCGCCATCCGAGGAGTTCTGGATGCTCATCCTGAAAAGAACGAATTCATCACGTCTGTTATCGAACATCCGGCAGTGATGGAAACCGCCCATTACCTGGAAAAAAAGGGAGTCAAAGTCACCTATGTTCCGGTAGATAAATACGGGACTGTTGACCTCCAGTTTTTAAAGGAGGCGATCACCCCTCAAACCGCACTCATCTCCATCATGCATGCCAACAATGAGATCGGCACCATCCAGCCCATTGAGGAAATCACTCGAATCGCCAAGGAGAAAGATGTTTTAGTCCATACAGATGCGGTCCAGTCTTTCGGAAAAATCGATGTGAATGTCGATAAGCTGGAGTTAGATCTCCTCTCAATCTCTGGACATAAGATCTATGGACCTAAGGGAGTGGGTGCACTGTACATCCGGAAAGGTACCCACATCTGGCCGTTGATATACGGAGGGCATCAGGAAAGGGAAATGCGAGCCGGAACAGAGAATACGGCCGGTATCATCGGACTCGGAGAGGCTGTACGAGCCATAAGAGAGAGAGGCGACAAGGATAAAAAACGAATTGAAAAGCTGGCCGAGAAGCTGAAAAAAGGCATCGAGGACAAGATTCCTAAAGTGAAATTCAACGGCCACGAAAGAAATAGAATAAAGGGAACCCTGAATTTTGCGTTCTTTGGACTCGAAGCAGAAGCCATCCTCCTCGCCCTGGCCACCAAAGGGATCTATGTTTCGACAGGCTCAGCTTGTAGCGAAGGCGCTGAGGAGGCCTCTCATGTTCTTGCCGCTATCGGACTCAAACCCGAGGTTGCTCGCTCCTGCATCAGATTCTCATTAGGACGGTTCAACTCCGAAGAAGATGTTGAGCTCGTTTTAAAGGAACTGCCGGATATCGTCGCAAAGTTCAGGGAGATATCCGCGCTTGACATCGAGGAAGAGGATTAAAGAGCTCTGGGATTGATCCGCCATTCAATCTGATATTTTCTCCTGCACTCCCCTACTCTAATCAACAGAAATCACTGATCTTTATGGGATATTTATTTCTGCAGTTGGGAGAGGTAGATTCGTCTGACTTCCAAAAAAAATTTCTGGTAGGCTTCTGTTTTAAAATCCGGGTAAGTCCAGCTCAGCGCTCTCACATCATTTTTACCGAATAAAAATTCCAAATGCGCATAAATCCCGTTCTGGAGGGGAATCCGATGCGCAAAATCCTTAGCCGTAGCCATGATCAAAGCTGAAGCAGTCATGTAGCCAGGATCCAGATTGACAATTCTCTTGCGGGCCTTAAATTCCTCCTTGATCTCCTCTTCGAGCGCATTGGTCCGGATCTTGATCTCGCTCAGTGCTTCCGGAGACATAAGATCGCAGAAGCTCAAAAACTTTCTTTTGAGATTCTTGCCCATCTGCTTTTCATAATAATCCGTGAAAACGAACTCGAACAAGGAACTCGATAAATCCAGCGTCCCGTAGATCTCGACAAGGCGTTCTTCTGCCTTCTTGAAAACGGCCTCCTGCGAAGCGATGATCCCACAGATGAGCTTGACTGCAGAAAAAGGCGATGCTTCGGACATAATCCCCTTTATGCGGCTTAGTCTTGATACTTGAAGGAAACCTTTACTTTTGTACGGAAGGCCGTGACCTTTCCATCTTCCACTCTCATATCGAACTCCACTGCCTCTGCAATCCTCAAATCCTTCAGAGTTTTTCTGGCTGTATCGACAGCGTTTTTCGCCGCTTCTTCCCATGATTTGGGGCTGGTTCCTATAAGCTCTATGACTTTGTAGGTGCTTTCCATGAAATCCCTCCTTTAAAAATATTTTAGGTGTGACAGGCGAAAAAAACTGTAAAACGTTCTACTCTGTTTGTCAATCCAAATACTGCAATTTCTTCACTCTCGTCTTCTCATCTCCCAAAGCAGAAGTTGATGACAAAAGCCGTGGAACTGCCTGTAAAAAAAGATTTAACATATAAGGTCGTGCGGAGTTTAAAAATTGACAGAGAAATTCAACGGATACATTTGAGGATCTCATCGATATTCTCGCGAGCAGCCTTTTCTCCGGCATCAATCAGTTCTGAAGGATTTGAAAAGTTAAAAGTATCCACATCAACATCAACGCGGATAACACAATCCGCCCGTTTAATTTTCTCAACAGTTGTATTGGCGGCCATGGTCTCCACCATCCTCTGGATGAGCTGGAAGGTGCTTTTGATCTCTTGCGAAGCGATTTCTTTTAAAGGCCTATGAATATCCACGAGCACTGTTTTATCAGCTCCTAATTTCTGGGCCATCTCCACCGGAACATTGTTCAAAACTCCTCCGTCCACCAAAAGCATATCGTTCATCCGAACGGGTTCAAACACGACTGGAAGAGACATCGTGGCCCTGAGGGCTTTATAAAGTTTACCTTCCTCGAAGACGATCTCTTTCCCGGATATCAAATCAGCCGCGTTGCACGCAAATTGTACCGGTAAGTCTTCTATCCGGACTTCACCTACAATTTCTCTGAAATGTCCTTCAATCTTGTCTTCTTTATCCTGCTTTATTTTCTTTTGAAGCCTAATCCTGTAGGCATCCAACAGAAAAAAATCAATGAGGCTGTGAGGTTTCTTGGGAAGAAAGGGGAGGTTCGGCCTCTCGACCCATCTGTCCAGGCTCAAATCTTTTGTCATTTCTTTCAGCTTCACAGGTGAGAATCCGGCAGCAAAAAGCCCTCCGATAATAGCTCCCATCGATGTGCCCACGATCACATCCGGCGATAATCCTTCTTTCAGGAGGACATCCAGAACTCCAATATGGGCCAATCCTCTTGCACCACCCCCCATCAAAACGAGTCCCCATCGGGGTTTTCTTTTCTGGAAAATTCCGAGTAATCTTTTCATCAAATGACCTCAGATTATCACAATCCTCTATGACAAATCAGAGGACCGGCACCCACTCCTCTGCTGTCTTCTCTCTCTCCACGGTAATCCGTGAAGACGACAAAATCCTTAAACGCTTTTTCCTCTTGGAAAGTCTGGGCCTCTGTTCCCAGAATAAATCCTTCCTCTTTCCAGGAGACGATCTCTTCAATCCGCGGCTGAAATAATGCAAAGAATCCACGCAAATAGTGCTTCGAGAAGAGCAGCCCGTTAAATCCCTTTCTTTTGGCTTTCTGCATATGTCTCTTGAGAGAAATGAACATTTGAAAGATTGTCTTATGATTATAGTAAGGAATGAAATTATCCGACGGCGAGAAAATGTAGGGAACGATGAGGCATTTCTGAATTCCTTTCACATGGGTTAAAATTTCGGCACAAAAGGATATGATTCGGATGTTATCCTGATTCAATGGAGATTCAGATAGTTTCGCGGTGAGTCTTTGCGCCATGTCTTTGCGCAGCGACGGGACTTTTTTGAATCGAGAGAGAGAGTCCTCCTTTGCTTCAATCCAGAGGGTTTTTCCTCCTTCGTTGACGAGTTCGATCACCCGGTCGTTTTGAATCAGTTCATCCAGCGCAGGTATTCCGTTTAAATTCTTGAAATCTGTTTCGATCAACCTCCGGCCCTGATTCCCTGCATCGTGGTGGATGACCAGAATCCGGTCTTTGGTCATCCTGACGTCGACCTCGCAACCGTCAAAGACTTCGAGAGCACCCAGGATAGAAGAAATCGTCGTGCGTTCAGATTTTTCTGCGTGCATTTTGACCGGCTAATAATCAGGAATAACAGAAAAGATATATGAACAGGCTTAGACTGGATTTACCTGTCTCATCCGAACCAGAATTTTAATGCCTGCTTAACCGCCAGGTAGAGAGGACGATCCAGAAAAATGAACCAGAACCAGAGGATAAAGATCGATACTAGCCACCACATGGCCTTGAGTTTGTCGAATTCTAGTTTTGACCTGACTTTCATGCGCACGACTTCGACTCTTTGGTTCTCAGGGATGGGATTCATATCTTCCTTATCGAAACTCGATATGATTCTTCGAAGCTGGCCGGCTACAGCATTATCGATCTTCCGTTTGATTTTAATCATTCATGTGCTCTTGTTCAATGCTATAGCACAGGCAATATTCGATGTCAAAGTGAGACAGCTTTGACACGCCCATTTGACATCCGGTCCTCCATGTTTTATAAAATCCAGGAATTCAGAATTTCATTCACATGAACGCACCTCTATTCATTATCCGCATAAGAAAAATACACTGCACAAGGTGCTTTCCATGAGCTTAGGCATTCTTGCTCTTCTCGCTCTTCTTCCGATAATCACCGTGTTCGGGCTCATCGTTCTTTTCAGGTGGCCCGCCACCAAAGCCATGCCTGTGGCCTATGTCATCACCTGCTTTCTGGCTTTTGTCGTCTGGAAAGCCCCGTTTATTCAAATCGCCGCGGCTTCTCTGGATGGCCTCCTGACAGCCGCATCGATCCTGTACATTGTTCTGGGGGCCATATTGCTTTTGAACCTGCAGGAAGAGAGCGGAGCGAATTTAGCCATCAAGGGAAGCATGTTCCTCATCTCGCCTGACCGCCGCGTGCAGGCCATCATCATTGCTTTTCTCTTCGGTTCCTTTATCGAGGCATCCGCCGGTTTTGGAACTCCTGCGGCCGTGGCGGCTCCGCTTCTCGTGGCGGTCGGTTTTCCGGCCATGGCGGCAGTGATGGTCACTTTGATTATCCAGAGCACATGTGTCTCGTTTGGAGCGATCGGCACTCCTATCCTGATAGGTGTCAATTCAGGATTGAGCGGACAGACAGAAGTTATGAATTATCTCCATGGAGTGGATGTGGAGTTTATTCCTTACCTGAAAGCTGTCGGAGCTAAGGTCGCGATCATCCATGGAATCACAGGGACTTTGATTCCCTTGATACTTGTCCTAATGATGACGCGGTTTTTCGGACGAAAGAAAAGCTGGACTGAAGGGCTTTCCATCTTTCCTTTTGCACTGTTCGCCGGCCTCTGCTTCACTGTCCCCTACATGTTGACCGGGATATTTCTGGGCCCGGAATTTCCTTCGCTGTTTGGATCGCTTCTGGGCCTGATGATTGTCATCCCGCTTGCAAAAAAAGGATTTCTCATCCCGAAAAATACCTGGGATTTCCCGCCGAAAGAAACATGGCCTTCCGAATGGATCGGCCAAAAAATTGAAAAAAGGGAAACTGCAGAAGTAAAAATGGGCATATTGAAAGCATGGTTTCCGTATATCCTGGTGGCGCTCCTTCTCCTTCTCAGCCGGCTGCTCAATCCTCTCAAGGAACTTCTGGCTTCTGTCTCGCTGGAGTGGACCCAGATCTTTCAAACCTCGATAAGCACAAGTTTCCCGTTCCTTTACCTGCCGGGCTTTCTATTCTTCGTGGCTGGACTGGCCACCATCATCATCCAGAAAATCTCATTCAAACAGACTTCGAAGGTCGTCCAGAGATCTTTGAAAACCATCCTCGGGCCGGCGATCGCTCTCGGGTTCGCAGTCCCGATGGTCAAAGTTTTCATCAACAGCGGAGTCACCGGTGGATTGGATAAAATGCCGGTTATCCTGGCCAGTGCGGCGGCTTCACTGGTGGGAGAGGGGTGGACAGCATTTGCCGCGGTGATCGGAGCCATGGGGGCGTTCATCGCTGGGAGCAATACCTTCAGCAATATGATGTTTTCCCTCTTCCAGTTCACTACAGCGCTGAAAATCGGAGCCGTTCCCGGTGTGATCGTGGCGCTTCAGGCCGTGGGGGGCGCGGCCGGGAACATGATCTGTGTCCATAACGTCGTTGCCGCTTCGGCTGTCGTGGGGCTTCTGGGAAAGGAGGGATTGCTCATTCGCAAAACGCTCATCCCGATGACCTATTACTTGATAATGGCAGCTGTCATCGGAATAATCCTTCTCCAGGTGTTCAGAGTCTGATATTCGTTTTTTAAGTATTTGAGATGCGGTATCCCGGAATGCCGACCTGTATGACTCACACTTCTAAAGGTCTCGCGACCGTTATCCCTGTATGGGTTTCGACGGATTGTATATATCTATAAATCTCTGAATCCAAAAGCACTTTTTTCTCTACTGACGAAGCGTGCAATAACCGAATTCTCCGGTTCTCATCCCGAAAAGCAAGCCCTGTATGTGAGTAATCCAGCCCCTTTTTTTCCGTGGCCACAGCGATGATATCTCCAGTCCTGAGATGGTTTTGTACACTCTTGACTTTTTCTCTGGGAATGACCCAGTGTTTCCTTTTGTTGATTTCCTTTTCGATCCCGGCAATTTTCTCGATAAACTCTGGAAATTCTCTGAGTGCCGGGTAATAACCGGGATTTTCAGACATGAACGACACCCGGACTGGAATTTCTTCACCGCCGAGGTCTCTGGTTATGTTCTTCACAACCTTTTTTCTCTCGTTGTCATAGATCCAGTCTGAGGTGTAATGGAGACGCGACGTGTAATCTGTCAGGATTCCTCTCCTGTAGCGAGTGTACGTGAGTTCGGCGATGAAATCATCGTACGCGGTCCTCCCCTTTTTCAGGATTCTTGCCAGACACAGCGCGTTTTCATACAGAGTCACGCAGTCCAATCCTTTCAAATCCACCCGGCAGATCTCCGGACCTTTGCCCTCCAGAGTCCCTCCCGCGTACTCCGTCCCTATGAAAAACTCAGCGATCTTCCCGATGCATTCGCCTACAGGATGGGAGGCCCAGCTATCCAGGAGAGCGTGGTGCATGATCCGGATGAAGACATCGCGCGTTTTTTCTTCCTCATCAGGGTCCATCAGCCAGTTTGTTTCCATTTTTTTGGGAGAAAATATTGCGGGTTTCATCCTCAGAAGAAACGGAGTCCCGAATACAAGAGCAGCATAAAAAAAATCACGGCGATTCATTTGACTTTAAGTTTTGAGTCGCGTTCTATCCTTACTCCTTATCCAATTTGTGCGCGGCATTCTTTATGATCTCAAAAGCCTCTTCCACTTCGGCCCTATGGGTTCTAAAGCTGAGTATGCAGACCCGTATAACAAACTCTCCATGCAGGAGCGTGCTGGAAAGAAAGAGCTTTTTGCTCTTGACGATAGAAGCCAGTAATTTCCGGTTGAATTCTTCCACATCCCCTTTTTTCGGACGATACCGGAAGGTAATAACGCTCAGTTCAGGAACAGTCATGCATTCAAATCCCGGCTCTTCCAAAAAGCGTTTGTACATCCACTGGGTCAGCTCTAATTTTTCAGCCAGATTTTCCCTGAAGGCCTTCACTCCGAATAATTTTATCGGGAGCCAAACTCTTAAACCGCGGTAAGGGCGGGACAATTCCGGAGAGAAGTCTGCAGCACTCTCTTCCCCTTCGGGTGTCAGATGATCCATGAGATACTCAGCTGTCAGCATGTGGGCGGACCTGAGAAGCTCGCCGTCTTTCACCAGCAAACTTCCCGAGCCGTAAGGGACAAAAAGCCCTTTATGCGGATCGAGCACGAGAGAATCAGACTGCTCAAGCCCTCGAAGAACCTTTTTTCCCTGCTTGCACAGGTTAAAGAATCCACCGTAAGCGGCATCGATGTGGTACCAGAGTCCGGATTTCTTTGCCACCTCGGCCAGGTCAGACAGTGGATCCACTGCCCCGGAATTCGTCGTACCTGCATTCCCGACCAGGAAAAAAGGCTTTTTCCCTTTCTTCAAATCCGTTTTTATGGCCCTCTCAAACCGGTCCGGAAGAGCCCTGAAATTCTTATCCACAGACAGCAATCGGATGTTCTGTTCGGGAATTCCCGCCAGAAGAGCCACCTTCATCACGCAGTGATGGGCTTGGTCTGAGGCATAAACCACACCACGGGATATATCTTCATTCAAGAGATGTTTTCTGGCCGCCACGAGTGCGCTGAAGGTGGCCAAAGAGCCACCGCTGGTCAGTATGCCGCGGGTGGACCTGGGATAGCCCATCCACTTCGTAAACCACTCCAGGACATTCGTTTCCAGCCGTGCGGCGGCCGGAGCCGCGAACCACACTCCGACGAAACGATTCGTGGCTGCTGCTAAAAAATCTGCTACCGCCGAAGGGTACAGACCACCCCCAGGAATATAGCCCAAGTAGGCCGGATGCGGAGTGTTGATCGAGACCGGAATCACTTTATTCATGAATAAATCCAGAATGGATTCGAAATCCCTGCCATTTTCAGGAGGCGGCTCCCTCAACGATTGAGCCACTTTAAGACTGTCGTCCAGGTTGGAGCGAGGAGCATGAGGCAGGTTGAGGATATGGTTGACTGCGGCTTCGACAGCAGACTTCCCCATACGCAACATGGCTTCGGGAGAGAGTTCAAGGTCCGTGACATTTTTCATACGAAACCTCCACAAGACTAAGAATACATTTGCGATTCTATTCCTGCTGTATTGATCCGCAGCAACACCCTCTCTCAGTCTCTACCAGAGGGACGAAGCCGTTGAATCTGCTGAACGGTCATTCAGAGAAATCGCTTCTGCTGAGCACACCGAACGGCAGATGCCGCAGCCATAACACCGTCTGGGATCGATCCAACTCTTATCCAGGGACACACTGTATCCAATGGCTCCGAACTGGCAAACGCGCATGCACTCTCGACAGCCCGTGCACAACCCAGGATCCACTCCGGCCACGTATTCGGCCCGGAACATGACCGGCAGCCCATGAGTCACAGTCGTCTTCATGGCGAGGCAATCCGTCCTGTCACAGCTGCAGAAACCTGCGATGAATGGGGCCACAAACGTCCAGACGGTATGGCAGAGACCTTCCCTTTCGTGTTCCCGCATGAAAGACAGCGCCTCTTCTTTACTCATCTGTTCGATTCCAGCCGTCTGAGGACCGGTCATATAGGCCACATCGATCTCGCGGATAATCCGTGCCAATTCTCCACCTTTGGGAGCCATGCTGACTCCGAAACAGTATCTCTGTTCCGAACCCAGTGTCATATGACGGCAGAAACAGGAATAACGAGCCACGGATGTCACAAATCCGAAGATACGTTCAACTTCTTCGATCGGGACCACCTGACCGAAATGCACTTTTTTCATCCTGTTCGAGACATAACGAATTATCGCCCGCCTGACAAAACCTGGCGCCCTGTCAAGGTCATTCAGTCTTTGAATATCTCTGCGAGTGGATTCCGGCCTTTTGAAAAAATCCATGATGTATTTTCGCCGCCGGAGGTCACTCAGCAAGTCTTCTGAATAGTTACTCGCTTCCAAATACCACTTTCGCCCTTCTCCATGTTTGTGGCAAAACTCACACACTCTTGTCTTTTCCTCTACGGAGCCTGGCTATTTATCCTCCGGCTCCAGGTATATTTTCGCGTCCGGGATGATCTCTCTTATCTTTTTCTCGATCCTGTTGTTTATCTCTTCAAGTTCATCAGTGACCAAGTCGTCCTTGTAGTTAATTTCGAGCGTGACGAGAACCTCATCCGGGCTGAAATGCATGGTTTTCAAACTGACGATCTTTTCCACTTGACTGAAAGAATTGACGGCCCCGAGGATCCTTTTTCTTTTGAGCGGCGTTACAGCCTCTCCCACTATAAGCTTTTTTGTTTCGAATGCCAGGAATGCCGCAAAGACCATCAGAAGAACTCCGATGATCATCGAAGCGACCGCATCAATAACCAGGATTCCTGTCAAATGTGTCAGAGTGATGGCCACGGCAGCGATCAAAAGACCTGCAAGCGCAAGAGCATCCTCGAACAGGACTGTAAGAGTCACAGGGTCCTTCGAATGCCTTATGGCTTCGATAATGCCTGTGTGCTCTTCTGCCTTTATCTCCCTCCGTATGCTCTTCACGGCAATTCTGAAGGCAAAACTTTCGAATACGATGGCCACGCCTATAGCCAGATAGGTCAATCCGATATGATGAATGGGCTCCGGGTTTAAAAATTTATGGTATCCCTCCCTTATGGACAATGTCCCCGCGATACCGAATAAAACAATAGCGACCATGAAAGACCAGAAAAACTGTTCCTTCCCGTGTCCGAACCGATGCTGCTTATCCGGCGCTCTCCGGCTCTTTTTCAAGCCTATAAGAAGGAGAACCTGGTTAAATGTATCGGATACAGAATGATAACCCTCTGCAAGCATAGAAGAGGAGCCGCTCATCAAAGCGGCCACCAGTTTAAAGATGGCTATCCCGAGGTTCCCGAATAAAGCCGCGAGTACAGCTTTCTTGGTTTCTTGACGCATGTATGAAATTCCTACCCGAAATCATTCATTCCGATATGCGGCATTCGGCTGAAATTTCAAAAACAGCTATTCAGAATTTTAAAAATCCGCCGGATAATTTCTGCCCGGTAAAACTTTCCAAGATCGAACCGAAAAAATCTTGTGGTTCGGACGGATATGAAGATATTTCCCGTTGAATAAGACTCTGGAATCCCATGAGAGATCCCATTCATACGATTAGAGTATTTCCACAACCTCTATATCGAACACAAGTGTTTTCCCTGCGAGAGGATGATTCGCATCTAACTTGAGCGAATCATCAAGCACTTCAGCCACGACAACCGGAACAGCCTGTCCTTGTTGATTGACAAGCTGAAACCTCATCCCAACTTCAGGAGTCACGTTCTCGGGGACACTTTTTTTGGGCATTTCAATCAGGAGATTGTCATCGCGTTCGCCGTATGCGTCATCAGGAGAAATCGTCACTGTCTTTTTATCTCCCTTCTTCAAATCCACCACGGCATCCTCGAATCCCTTGATCACTCTCCCCGCTCCCACTTCGAACTGGAGTGGATCTCTCTTCAAAGAAGAATCGAACTCCTGACCATCCTCTAATTTACCCGTGTAATGAACCCTGATTGTATCTCCCTTTTTTACTTTATCTGCCACGAACTCTACTCCCTTCTCGGCCTGGCAAAATTCACTCGAATATTTCTGCCTTCCACTTCGGAATCATTGAGCCCCTGGATCGCTTTTTCACCCTCATCCTTATCAGACATTTCCACAAATCCAAATCCTTTAGACCTGCCGGAATACCGATCCTGAACGATCTTCACAGACACGACTTCCCCATACTTGGCGAACAATTCTCGAAGAGAATCCTCCGTCATCCTGTAATTCAAGTTTCCCACATAAATCTGAACTGTCATTTTACACCTCAAAAAACATTGGACTACTCCTTAAACGAAACACCGCTTTTAGTCGTGGATTAAAAGAAGCGAACGTCAAGGAGAGTTCATTATCTGATATTCTACAGAAATAGGCAAGAATTCTTTTCGATAAGATTGAGAAGTCGGAAATCAGGAAACCAGCTGCCCGTCGATCCCGACGACAACCTTCTTGATGTTGATATTTGTCCCGGATAGCTCGACAGCCTTCTGCACGATATGGTACAAGCCTGAGCAGCACGGCACGGTCATGATCGCGACTGTTAGAGAATATATAGTGTTATTTTTAAGAATCTCTGCGATTTTCTCAACGTATGGAGTCGTATCATCCAGCTTGGGGCAGGCAATGACCAGCTTCTTCCCCTTGAGCAAATCCTGGTGGAAGCTTCCCAGGGCAAACGCTGTGCAATCTGCTGCGATCAGAAGGTCTGTCTCGTTGAAATAGGGAGCATACGGGGATACGAGGTGAAGCTGTATAGGCCACTGCGACAGTTCCGAAGCGCCCGAGATTGACCGTTCCTCACTGGCCGCAGAATTTCTGTCTATTTCACGCGCCACGCTTCCTGGACATCCCATGGGAGTCCCGCAGGCTTCAGGTTGATTTCGCTCGTCTTTGTTTTTTTCATTTATATCAATCCCGTGGACGTGCTCTGCCGCCTCTTCCCCTCGAGTTTTCAGGACATGCTGAAACGTCGCTTTCGGGTCGTATTCTTGGCTCTCCCTTTCCACGATCTTCAGTGCATCAGTCGGACAGACATCCAGGCAGGCACCCATTCCGTCACAGTAAATCTCCTTTGCCAGGACAGCCTTGTTTTCCTCATCAAGAACCAGGGCGCCTTCCGCACAGGCATCCGTGCACAATCCGCATCCATCGCACTTGTCTCTATCGATCTCAATAATCTTTCTCTTTGCCATATTCATCTCTCCTTAGGTTTGATTATTCTATCTTCATAATAAGTGTATCATGCGGAGATTTCCTTGACTTAAGTCAAGAGGTCAAGAAAAAGGGAGACAGTCCCTTTCAGTTTTTTTTGAGAAGAGAGGGGCTGATCCCCTTTTAAAACGATAGAATAAGGTGTCGGCAGGTTTTATGAATAATTCAGGGGACCTGAGTTATTCACGAGTCGAGGTTGC
>JABAOC010022528.1_pt1 | contig 19748 bp, 16 predicted proteins | sample 7062161 | NCBI WGS metagenome assembly JABAOC01 (sample SAMN14538625, study PRJNA623070) | marine sediment metagenome | biome: marine biome [ENVO:00000428]; feature: marine pelagic biome [ENVO:01000023]; material: deep marine sediment [ENVO:00002113] | place: India: Gulf of Khambhat ... | reverse complement strand
TGTTTGGTATCCATTCTCTCTTCCTCACTGCTCTTTTCCCAGAGCCCGGTTCATCTTTCCTGCTAGGTAGCCCTCCAGATCAAGGGCAACATGTTCAAAGCCGATCTTCCGGAACTCGTCAACAGTTGCCTGCCTCAGCCCATTGGCCATAATTCTTTCCCGCTCCGCGCTCCCCACCTCGATCCTGGCCACAGCTCCATGGTGCCTGACCCTGACCTCCCGGAATCCCTGATCCAAAAGGAATCTTTCCGCTTCTTCAATCATCTTCAATTTCCCTTCTGTGATGAGGCTTCCGTAGGGGATCCGGCTGGCAAGGCAGGGGATAGGTGGTTTATCCCAGGTTTGAAGGCCCATCTCTTTGGATAGGAAACGAATCTCTTCTTTACTCAGTTCTGCATCAATTAAAGAGGCCAGCACTCCTGCCTCATCCGCGGCCCGGAATCCCGGACGGTAATCCTTCAGGTCATCCACATTGGCCCCATGGGCCACGTACTTGATGCCATGTTCCCGTGCAATTTTAGAAAAAGCTTGAACCAGGTGTCTCTTGCAGTGGTAACAACGATCGGGTCCATTAGATACAAACTCCGGGAGGCTCATCTCCTCTGAGCTGATGGTCACGTGGCGGATGCCTCTTTGCCGGGCAAACTCCCTGGCATGTTCCGCTTCCCGCTTCGGGTGGATGACGGAGCGTGCCGTGACCGCCAGTACCTTTTCACCCAGGGTTTCATGGGCCAGGGCCAAAAGAAAAGCACTGTCCACACCTCCTGAAAATGCCACCAGCAGGGAATCCAGCTTCTTGAGGTGAGAAACCAGGTTCTGCTTTTTTGATCGTGCGACTTCCTCATTCATCTTGTTGGGCTTCCTTTCAACTAGTGTGAACCTGTCGAATCTGGCGATGTCCAACACATAGTACTGGCACCACTACTTACTCCCACCCTTTCCTTGAAAAAAAGAGGCCCTCACGGGCCCTTGAAACTCTATGGCCGCGTACTGGTCAGGGATATGGCACAAGGGAAGGCAACAGAGGAGAGAAGCCAGCTGTTGCAGTAGAGGTAGTTTTGCCCGCTATGTCGTCGGAATAGGCGTCAGCTTTAATATAACCTCCGCTGGCTCGGCTGATGAGACCTCCACCTCAACCTTCGCAGCAATGAAGGCACGTTTCTTGATTTTCAGGCGCCTCTTTCCATTGGGAACCTCCAGGGTGCAAGGTGTAATCCCTTCCTCTCCAGTATCAACGGTGACCTTTGCCCCCGCAGGATCGGTCATCACCTTGAGGACGCCCTTGTCTGTCCCACAGATCCCGGTCCCCCATCCGATGACCACCAAGGACAGCAGAAATATCCAACAGAAGAGCGTTATCTCCTTGGATGGTCTAATGACCGTCATTTGATCCTCCCTTCTTTATGAAAGGCCTTTGTCTTTTTGCATCCTGTGGATCTTCACGACTGCGCCATGAAAAAGAAAACCACCAGAAAAAAGGAGGGGGAACAGATACTGTCCCCCTCCATTGCAGTTACAGGTTTACCTGCTTACCACCGCGGATAGTTCGGCACCCCGTACAGCTCATGTCGATAGAACTGATCCCAGTTGCTGACCTTGCCATACATAGTTGGGGTCCATGGCCACCTACGCGCCTTGTAGGGATGGCGCGGGAAGTCCTGGATGATCGCTTCCTCGAGAGGAACGCCCACGACTTTAATCTCGTCGTATTCCATCTTCCCCAGCCCATGCTTGGCACTCAATCGGGTAGTGCCGATATTTCTGGGATTGTGGTTCATGACCGCAGTTCCAATGGCATCAAGCGCCACGGGATCTTTGCTGGCCATGATCATGCCTGATGGGAAGTAAGGCGCAACGGGCACCCAGGTTCCGGCGTACACACCGTCAATGATGTGCATCTGATTCGGACACAGCTTCTGGGTGATGTAATTCACATCGGTCATCACCTCGGCAACATGTTGGTGGGGCAACCCGAACTTGCACATGCCGATCACCCTGGCAGAGGGAACGCCAATGCCGATGTTCTTGAGGGCCAGGGTCACACCCGCATACTCATGGGTCTTGAAGGCACAGATAGGCACAAATAGATCGGCTTCCTTCAGGATTTTGGGGATGGGATACTCCTTTGAGCCCAGTCCCAAACCTGGCATCATCTCCCAATTATCGCACAGATCCATGAGCTCGTACTTGATTCCATTATCGTGATATCTCTTCTGTACCCACTCCAGGCCGTAATTTCGATAGGTTGCCCAGGCATCACCCAAAGCCGGGCATTCCGCGATAATGATCCTGCCTGCGCCCTTTTCAGCGGCCATCTGGGCGACTGCTAATGCGGCACGAGGATCTGCAAAGGCGCCCTGCAAGCTGTTGTCATCCCCGAACCCCATCCATATCATCGGATATGCGCTCAGAACGAAGTTGGGCTTAATCAGAACCGTGTCGCCGCGGCTCACGTTCAGGCCGCCAGCCTTTTCGACTGCGTCCTTCACGTACTTGTACCATATGCGCTCGCTCGCCTCAGACCAGACGAGGCGCGGATAATCCCCGGTCGCTTCGTGGTACTCTTTGGTCTGCTCGTGAGAGACATCATCGTTGAAGTGGAAGTCCTCGGCTAGCAGCTTCAGGTCCGCCTTATTTGTACACTGCACGATGGAGACCACGCTCTTTTCCGCCGTCGCTACTGAAGCGAAAGCGACCACAACCGCTACAGCCATCAATGCCATTAGAAGTTTTTTCATTGATCTTACCTCCTTTCTAAAGTTCCTCCTTTATGAGACCTTCAGGCCTCCGCTTCGAAAAGGACTCTAAGAGTTGACCCTCATCACCACCTCCTTTCTTTCTAAACTCCCAAATATATAAATTCTCTTTCCTTGTCAAGACTTTTTTCCGGGCCCCAATATAGTTTCTGTCCCATTGCTATGCCGCTTTCACCTTATAGGCTAATGCATCCAATATCATCTCCAAATCCCCACGCGGAATCCCTCCGCTAGCCAGCACCACTACATTCTTCATCCTCTTATAGCCAGCCCAGAAGGTCCCATCGGTATACAGCCCAGAGTTAACGTCCCGGGAACCCTCAACGTCAAACGACACCAGATTCAAGGCCTCTATCGCCTCTTCTTCGGACCTGAAGATCAATTTGAAGATCGGTACGCGCACCTGGTCCTTAAAGAGCGCTCCCGTGAAACAGGACTTGAGCCCATATTCATCGATCATCGTAAAATCCTTAAGGAATGGGGGTCGTCCAAAGCCGAAATGCAAGACCATCCACATGGTTATCCCCGGCTGCGTCTCATAGATGTTGCCCCGGTATCCCCCAATGCTGACCAACCTAGCAGGGATCTCAAACCGGAGCGGCCTGACCAATTGATTACGCTTCCAGGCCCTGGTCTTTCCGCCTCGAAATTCGGTCATATGGATGAACTTCACGCCGTCTCTACTCTCATCGCTGAAGTTGATAAGGGACTCCAGAAGGGTCTTGAAAGACTTGGTCTTCTCAAGCCCCTCTGCCAATCGCATACTTCGATAGTCCATCCTTTCCCACGCCTCCGCCATGCACATCATATTCGAGTAGGAAAGGGCAGCCATGACATCAGGTTTGCGTTGAAAACCCTTTTGAAAATCCCCAGCGAACTGCGCCCAAGAAGGACCGAAAACCTCCTCCCGGCCTTCCCGCGCGAACGCCAGATAACCGCCCACGATCACCCCATCAGTCAGCCTGGGAGACAAATCCGAAACTTTGCGTGTATCCCAACCGGAGGACGCCATTATCTTTACATCCCCCCCGAGCTCCCGAACCCCCTCTAGTATGGGTACCGCATCGGAAGCTACCCCATAGATCAATATACCCTTTGCACTGGAAGCTTTGATCTTCTCCAGGGCCGATGAAAAATCCCTCTCACCTCGAGCATAAGAGACCTCGACAACCGGGTTCGCGTTGTACTGTTGAATCCTCTTCGCTTGAGCACCTGCACCCGATCGTCCGTAAGCACTATCCTCATAGAGCAGGGCCATCTTCCTTTCCCCCAATCCGTCCCACAAAAGGTCCACGAGGATCTTGGCCTGATCATCGTCTGAGATGTTGCCCCTGAAGATCCATTTATTCGGAGGCTTTGTTAAATCGGCATGGGTGGCCATGGTCAACATTGGGATCCCGGCCTGGTTTATGATAGGTACGACCGCGAGAGCACAATCGCTGTCAGCGAGGCCAAACAGGAGATCTACCCGTTCCTCTCCAATCAGTTGAGAGGCGACATCTTTAGCCTGATTAGGTCCTGCGCCATCATCCACCACGGTCACCTCTATTCTCGCCCCCTTATCCTTCCATCCATCGTTGATATGCTGGATCGCCAGGAGGGCTCCGTCACGCAGATCCTGACCGATGTGAGCCTGAGAACCACTCAGGGAAGTAATAATGCCCACTCGAAGCACCCCGCTTTCAGCTCGTAGTCCACAGGCCATCTGCACCAAAAAAACTGGCGTGATCAGACAGAAAGAGATCACTTTGATCTTCGTCTTCACAGCGTTCTCTCCATCGAACTCTCTAGTTCCCTCTTGGCTCTGCCATCGCTCAGGTTTGTTTTCGAGTTTCTAAGGCAGCATCCATGACCGTCTTCAAATCCTCTAGGGACACCTCCCCTTTAGCGAACACAATGGTTGCCCCTCTACGCTTATAGGCCGACCATAGTCCCTCAGCATAGGATATCCCGGCCTCCGTATTCCTCATCTCCTCTGGTCTCTTCTTGATCTTGGTCTTATCGCCTAACGCCTCCTTGCTAGCCTCCAGATCCAGGATAGCTATGGCCCGCTCAGGTGACCTGAAGGCCATCTTCACCACCACAATCTTGTCTTTCCCCCTATAAACAGTGCCTGAATAAGTATACTTCATCCCATAGAACTCATAGTCGGATCTGAATCCACCGTACAGACCCATCTCCCTTGTCTCCTTCATAAAGCGCGGATATCCGAAGCCCATGTGGATGACAAAGAAGGCAGCCGTATTCGGGGGCATGGGCGAAAGCTCACCTCGGTACCCTGCCACCTCCAGGGAAAGCCCCTTTTCTCGCATCTTAGTCGCATCCAGGGACTTATCCTTCGTGGCCAGCTCAACCCGGCCGTTTCGGTAGGTAGAGAAGTTGATATATCTCATCCCGTCATGATTTTCGTCATGGTAGTTAATGAAATGGTTGAAAACGGTCTCGAAGTTCTCAGTTGCCTCCAACCCTTCCACGATCCTCGTGGTGTCGAATTGAACCCTTTTCGTCGCCTCTAGGAGGCAGAGTATGTTGGAATAGGCATAGCCACCAATCAAGTCCGGTTTGCGCCCATACTTCTCCTTGAAGGACTTATAGAAGGGCGTCCATACCGGGAACATGTCCGTATCCAGATTTCCCGTCACCACCTGATAGTGACCAGCCGCGATGGGACTCAAGACAATCCTGGCTGGCCCCAAATAGACTATTGAATCAGGTACTACGTGAGTATAGCCAGCAACGACCACACCATCTAGTCCCCTTGGAACCGTCGGCAAGAGATGAGTCGATGCCCAACCGCACGAGGCAACGACCCGCGCCTCAAGGCCGGAGGTCCTGATCCACTGCATGAGGGTCTGCGCATCCGCCATCGTTCCATACACAATAATGACCTCTGCCCTTGCCTCCTTAAATTTCGCCATCTGAGCGCTGAAATCAATGTCTCCTGAGACATAGCCCTCCGTTGCGACAGGCTCCACACCAACCCTCCTGAGCCTCTGTCTCACCACCTCCATGCCGGCCTTCCCGTAAGGCGTGTCTTCATAGAGGAGCGCAATCCTCCCGCCCCCGAGAATTATCTTGGTATAGTCGGCAATGAGCTTGCCTAGGGCATCATCAGAGATAGTTCCCCTGAAAACATACCTGTGTAGGGGTTGAGTTAACTCTGGCAGAGTGGATAGAGTGATCATTGGAACCTTGGCCTCTGAGACCACTGGAACCAAGGCCAATGCACAGGTACTGTTGACAGGGCCCAATATCGCGGAGACCTTGTCCTTTTCGATCAATCTCTTAGCCTGCTTTATAGCTTCATCAGCGTCCCCCCTGTCATCGGCCACTATCAGCTCAAATGACTGGCCTCTCATCTCTTCTATCTGGCGAGCCTCATCCAAGGCAAGCAGGGCGCCGTCTCTCATATCGATTCCCTGCATCTGCAGGGGGCCACTAAAGGTCCCCATCAGGCCAATTTTGATTGAATTAGGTGAGTCTGCAGCGCTCACATTCCCAACGGGGATCACCCTCTCCATGATCCGGAAGAAATCCTCCTGGGACACGGCACCCTTCATCAGAGCGAGGACGCCGTTATTCCTCCTGAAACCCGACCAATAGGTCCCATCGAAGAAGAGCCCGAAGTCACAATTCCTCAAGTTTGACGCATCTTCGATCGTGAGGGGTCCACGAGTCCTACGCGGACCTTCCCCTGTTTTCAGATTGATGCTAGAGATTGCCTGATCCTCCGAGTCAAACTTGAGCTTGAATACCCAAACCTTATCCTTCCCCCTTTTCAAAATCCCACCTGAGCAGGAATTGATCCCGTAGTCTTCAACCGCGCCCAATTCCTTCAAGAACAGCGGTTCGCCTATCTTGAGCTTCTTGATCTTGGAGATACCACTAGGGACCTCCATTTGCTTAAGCATCCCTTGAAAACCGAAGATGCTCAGTTTTTCACCTTGCTCCCCTTCTGCGATTGTCAAGGACCCAAGGGACAAGAAAGAATAGAAACAAAGAGTAATAACCAAAAAAATGAATCGTTTTGTAGACATGGTAAACTTAAAACCTCCTTCTTTTTTGATTTCTCAGGGCTTATGCGAAAAATACGCTCTAGCGCGTTAAGGTTAACAGTAATGATTACTGATTAAATTATTCCATAGGAGACTTGTCAACTATTTTTTCGTCTTTTCGTACAAAAGACCTAAAGAGCTTTCTACCATACAGCATTTACCCATGTACCCCGTCACAATCATAAAATATCTCTTCTCTGTTAATAAACCTAAATTTTGACTCTGCTTTTCTCTTTCGCATCCCCACCAACTTCTATAGCATGCCATACAGAAAGCCAAGGCCCATTCCCCCCAAGAGCACAACAAGGAAATAGATGACAAATGTTTTCTTGCGAACCAAGGAGAAGACCGTCACCATGGGCGCTATCCGGGTAGCCGGACCCACAATCAGGAATGCCAATGCAGCCCCTTTATACATTCCCATATGGAGGAACTGTGCAACAAGGGGAATTGCGCCACCTCCACACATATATAAAGGTATGCCCATGGCTGCCGCAATAAATATGGAGGTATGCTCAGCTCCCATATAACGGATAAAGGCGTCCCTTGGAACATAGGTCGCCGCGAATGCTGCCAGAACGATGGCGATCAGGAAATAGCGGCCGGGATACATTGTAGCCTTCCACATTAACCTAACCGCTTCGCTTAGCTTGCTTTCGGGCCGTGCGTCTTCTTCTGGGAAGGTTGAGAGATCAAAACTCCCTTTTAAGTTGGGATTCGCAGGGGAGGCCTGCAACGATTCTTCTAGAATAAAACCTCTATTTGTCAAATGTTCGACCGTCACACCGCATAAGATGCCGAGTATGATTGCCGATGCGAGCCTGGCAAATGCCATCGCGGGGTTTATGACTGTCCATGTGAGAATGAATATGACGGGGTCTATGAGCGGGGATGAGACGAGGAAGGTCATCATAGGGGCTCTGGGGAAGCCGGCGCCAAGCATAGCAGTGAAAATCGGAATTACAGCGTAGGAGCCAAGCGGCGATAACACCCCAAGCGCCGACGCAATCAGTATAGCCTTAAAACCGGATTTTCGGGCGAGGGAAGAGAGCTTCCTCCGTGGCATGTAGACTGATATGAGCGACCCTAAAACAATTCCTAAGGCAAGGAGATACCAGAGTCGCAGGAACATATTCACGGATAAGGAAAGCACCGTGTAAATGGAGGAATCCCCGAAACTCTCAAAAAAGGAGATCAGCATCGTTGTCAAAACTCTCCATTTAGCTTAGAATTCTGAACTTTACCTCGAAGGCCAGTATTCTATATCCTCGACTGAAAAAAGGTTCAAGAAAAATCTTGGGCATAGCTAATTCCATATGTGGCCCCATTCTTCCGATCATGGCCCATTGAGGTCAGCGGGAAATGCAGGTCGTCAGGCACAGTTTTGTGGAAGCCTTGGCGGTTAAATTAAATACATAACCATCTACTGGGTTTGGCCTTGACAAGCAGCCAGCGTTTTATATATTGCTCCTCTAGATGTCCTTTGTTACGAGGTTCACTAGTATCACATCTTAAGGAGGTCATCATGAAAAGCCAACGCCTTATTGCCTTGACTATCCTCATCACTTATTCACTCGCTTTCAGCGATCTGGCATTAGCCGCCTATCAGAGGCGTGAAGAGGCACCAAAAGTGGAAAAGGAAAAGGAGGAGCCATTGGCCGAAACCCTCCTCGAGGTGGGCGCAATTCCCGCTCCAGCTCCGTCTCGCAGGCAGATTATCGATGCCGATAAGGGTGCTGTGTGCCTCCAATGCCATCGCATGCCATACCCCACCGCCCCTAAGCAAGCAGAAAAACTTGGGCAAATGGCCCTTTCCTCGATTCCAACAACACACCCTGGCGGCTGGCGTTTGCTGACCTCTCTTCCACATCCATTTAACAAGACTGCCGCTGCATGGAGTCCAGATGGGAAGCGTATTGCCTATTCAATCAATCTTTTTCGGGAAGATTGGGACATTTGGGTAATGGATGCCGATGGCAAGAATCGGCGCCCCTTGATCACCGGCTCCACCGTTGATATGGCGCCGGACTGGAGCCCGGATGGAAGGGCCATTTTGTTTCAGTCTAATCGCTCGGGAAACAACGACATCTGGATGGTGGATATCGGCTCTAAGGAGCTAACCCGGTTCACAACCCACCCTGCGGAAGACACCATGCCTAAATGGTCACCTGATGGAAAGAAAATCGTTTTTCAGTCGAATCGGAGTGGCAATGAAGAGATCTGGATGATGGGTATCACAACAGGCGGACTGTCCCAGTTGACCCATAACATAGCGACGGATGAAAACCCTGTCTTTGGCCACAATGGGGACAAGATCGCCTTTATGTCCGATCGCAATGGAAACAAGGATATCTTTGTCATGGATACTGATGGCTCTGGCCAGAAGGCGCTGACCAGAGATGCTGCAGACGATTTGGATCCTAACTTTAGCCCGGACGGGAAGAGGATCATCTTCTCCCGCAAAAGTTCCGACAAATGGGATTTGTGGGTGATGAATAGCGATGGAGGCAATCCCATTCGCTTAACTACTCATCCGGCAGCCGAGACTTGTCCTCACTGGAGCCCGGATGGAAAGTGGATCATCTTCTCCTCAACGATCAGAGGCCACTGGGATGTGCTCCTGATGCAGGTGGATGCCTCCATGGTGGATCCTGCTTCTAGCCCACTCAAGCGCCTCACCGACAGCGCGGCGCGGGAGGTGGGGGCAGCCTGGAGCCCGGATGGAAGGAGGATTGCCTACAACTCCGATGCGGATGGGCATTGGAGCATCTGGGTGATGGATGCAGATGGAGGTAACAAGAGGCGCCTCACCGGGAATGATGAGGAGGCGGGCTGGCCAGCCTGGAGCCCGGATGGCAGCAAGATCCTCTATTGGGCCTTCAAGGAAGGAAACCAGGATGTGTGGGCAATGGATGCTCATGGGAATAACAAGCGGAGGCTCACCGATCATCCGGCCCTGGATGGGGATGCTCAGTGGAGCCCGGATGGAAGGAGGATTGTATTTGTCTCCGAGCGCACCGGCAACGGCGACATTTACATGATGGATGCCGATGGGTCTAATGTCAAGCGCCTGAGCATCGCGCGTGCCTGGGATTGGACTCCTCAGTGGGGCCCCGATGGAAATAACGTTGCCTGGATATCCAAGGAAACCGGAAAATTCGAGATCTGGACGGTGGACGTGCAGACCCTGGAGAGGAGACACCTCTCCCCTGAGACCTGTGCCAATGTGGTACCGCAGTGGAAACCAGATGGCACCAAGATCCTCTGGGGGAGGTGGCTGGGAGGTAAATACCCCATCCAAGGAAGCTATGACCTGGCGCACATGAACCCGGATGGCAGCGGGAAGAAAGACCTGGCCCCCTCGCCGGAGAATGAGATGTCCTGCCGCTGGAGCCCGGAAGGAAGACGCATCCTCTTCTGGTCCTGGAGGACTGGGAATCCCGAGGTCTTCATCATGAATGCTGATGGAGGTGGCCTGACCCAATTAACCAACAACCTGGCCTGGGATATGTTCCCTGCCTGGAGCCCGGATGGGAAGAAGATCGCCTTTGACTCCGACCGCATGGGCAACTTCGATATTTGGGTTATGGATCTGGCTCAGTGATCAGCATCACTTAAGAGAGCGACTTTATGGAAGGAATTGCCAAGGTGAAGATAAATGAGTCTATTGGTCCTGGAATTAATGGGGTAAGTATTGAGAGGTTGGACTTAAAAGAACTATTTCTTACGGCCCATCCAGATGCAAGTGAAGGGTTACCGCCTTTAATCAATCGAGTAGCACGCAACGTTGGGGAGCAGGATGCCAAAGTTGTCAAAATGGACATCTTCGGCACAAATGATGCGTTCATTGAATGTAAGAACTCCATAGAAAAAGCATTCGGTCAAATAAATTGGCCTATTACTTATATTGAAGGTGATACCTCTTCAGCCCAAGAAATTGCGGGAATGCAGATCCATGCTCTTTCCGGAGTGCCAGTTGAAACGATATACTATAACGATTCTCCCCTCGGCCGTGTGTTTGAAGATCAATTTGCCAAGTATTGCATATTAGGAAACGTACATCCTGATAATCTCTCTTCATCTCGAGAAGACCAGGCACGGCAAACCTTTGAGAATATGGAAAGGGGACTCAAACTCGCCGGAATGGGGATGGAACATATAGTGAGAACGTGGTTCTTTAATAAAGACATCCTTGATTGGTACAAAGAATTCAATTCCGTAAGGACCGCGTTTTACAAAGAAAAGGGCATCTTCGATGGATTACTGCCTGCCAGTACGGGCGTTGGGGGGAACAATCCTGCTCATGCTGCGCTTATAGCTGGCGCAATAGCTATGCAGGCAAAGGAAGATAATCTTAAAGTGGAAGAAGTGCCATCATCCTTACAGTGCCCTGCTTATGATTATGGCAGCTCCTTCAGCAGAGCCATCAGAGTTTTTATGCCTGATTATTGTCGTGTTTTTATCTCAGGTACAGCAAGTATTGGCCTTGACGGTAAAACCGTTCATGCCGACAACTTAGATGCTCAGATTGTACTTACTTTAGAAGTAGTTGAAGGAATTCTTAAATCCCTTGGAATGAGTTATTCAGATGTCACCCGGGCTAATGCTTATTTCAAGCATACAAGAGATGTCCCTGCTCTCAAAAGGTATTGCGAAAGATATGGGCTGCCTGCTGCTCGGGTCGTTGCCGCACACGGCGATATCTGCCGCGATGAACTTCTGTTTGAGATTGAAGCTGATGCGATTTCTCTAACCCAACAAAGGCGCTGGCCTACAGCCTTTTAGTCACGAAAATACCCATAGATTAGATTTGTAGGCGCAAGAACTGACCCCACCTTGAACGCTATTGGCTTAATAAATACGCCTATAACCTCACCACGCTCATTGAATGCGGGTCCTCCACTCATGCCGGGCGCACTATCGGCATCACATTCAATATGCCTTGCGCCTGCCGCACGACGATTGTTGTGAACAGGCCTTTGGAAGACCTCCCCAATCGTGACGGAGAGACCATATCTTCTCAATGGGCACGCATAATAGTCTTCTCTATTGGTCTCATCCCGTTGAACCACGGGAAATCCCATCAGGTAAATGTCTTCCAAACTCTTTCCAGCTCCCCCTTCGTGCTCACCAAATAGAAGGGGCTTACCGATCGCTTCACTGAGCTCGATTCGCACTACGCCGATCTCACGAGAGTAACCGACTATTTTCGCAGATTGCCCCTGAATACGGGTGTCAAAAACAACTTTCTTGTCTTTCTTAACCAACACGATGTTGAGGGGAATTCCCGTTTCTTCAATCATTTTCTCTTTATCCGAATCACTCAAGCCCTCCTTTTCCAGGTGATTCTTTATCACCTCTTTCACGTTTCCATAGGATGTCCACAGACTGCTCGCATCTGGATAGAGATCGGCCTCAAAGGCAGTCCCCACAGCTATCGTTTTATATATGTCGCAGTATTGCCTGCCAGATCTAAGACAGGATTCAATTTGATAATAGCTGCCCAGGTCCACAGTGGGGGTTTCAGTTGGCGGTCTTTTCACATCTGCTACCAAACGTTCCCTTTCTTTAGATAGTGAACCTTCATATCCGACTTTTTTTAAGGTCTCATGAGGACTCGATGCAAGCACGATCATCTGATAAACAGATTCACTCTTTTCTTTAATGACTCCAGGGATATCAATACTATCGACTGCCCAAAACCCTGGCTCAGCTAAAACAATGGGGCGGGTATGGAGCAACAATGCACCCAAAAAACTCAGGCTTAACATTACGCTATATACTTTATGTTCAGCTTTGAAATTCCTCATCTAGAGACTCCTCCAAAATCACCTCGACTTCTTTTCTCTGCTTCATGAAATCCCTCGCACCCTCCTCCGTTACCTTTGTCCCTATCGCCACTATCCTTTTCAAATTGGGTCCGCCGAGGAGATGAGTAAGGCCGGAATCAGTAACTCTGTTTCCCGACATATCAACCTCCTCTAATCCTTTTAACTTGGCTATATGGGCCAACCCCGCATCGTTCAGCTGGCAGTCTTTCAGGCCTAAATATCTTAAATCTTTGAGTTCACTTAAATAGGAGAACCCTTTGCCCGTGAGGTTTGTACCACTCAATCTCAAGGTCTGAAGGTTCTTCATTTGAGACAAGTGGCTCAGACCTTCATCCGTTATCTGCTCACTACCCTCCCCCCAATCAGTTTGGGCAGGATCTTCATAGGCATCCTGATCAGTCATCCATATTTCGCCCGCGGATAGCTCTTCCAAATTCGTCAGCTTTGCAAGGTATGCCAGGCCACTATCGCCGACTCCAGTTCCTCTTAAATCGAGGCCCTTGAGGTTCTTTAGATGAGACAGATGCTCTAGTGCTGCACCGGTTATTGGAGTGTCCGCCAGACACAAGCGTTCCAAATTTCCAAGGTTAGAGAGATAGACAAGCTCTAAATTCTTCACAGAAGTGTTGGAAAGGTCCAGTTCCCTGAGTTCTTTGAGATCGGAGATAGGCTTGAGATAACCATGGTCGTCACCGCCAACTTTGGTATTATCGAGTTTTAGAACTTGCAGATGCTTGAACTTGGCCAGGTACCGCATGCCCTCATTATCTAGCTTTGTACCACTGAGCCCAAGGTAACGGAGTCGATCACATTGTCTCAGATAATCGAGGCCAGGACCCCGAACCTTTGCCCCTCCCAGCTCGACCTTTTCCAAATATGCTAATCCGGAAAGATACTTAAGCCCACTGTCTCTCACTCTACGGCTGTTAACCTGCACTTCCTTCAATCCCGTCAGGTTTTGAATGTGCTTTAATGCCGCACTCCCGATTTTCCCCTCACTCACCTCTATCGCCTGCAAATCATCCGGTTTCAAAGATTCGAGAGGGGCTAGATCCGCATCGGATTTAATGTTCACTTGCGGTACATGAAGCTTGACTTCCACTCCTTCAGGCACCTCGAGCTTACCAGTAGCCCTGACAGGGAGATCAACCCATGTCACCTCTTCTCCTTGAATTCTGGCCTTGGGGAAGCCCAGGCTTCGTCTATCCGGAAAATGGATTACATTGGAGATCTTCGCAGAACTGAGCTGTTTGTGAGAGATCCTGCTGGTATCTCCCTTTCTTATCAAGCTCCAATCTCTATTGGCACCAGTGAGGCAATATACTATTGCTGTATATTCGCGGCGTAAGACAATCCTGAATCCTATATCACAGTATGAGTCCATAGCAGGAACTGCCAGCCGCGCAGCAGAACGTGTATCTTTGGGCGGCGAAGGCCACCCACCTCCCCGGACCAGATAGCTATCCATTCCGACACCAGCCGGCCCCAATGGGTCGATAACCTGCTCATCCTGGTATTCCTTCCAATACGTATCAGCGACTAGCTCGGATACATTACCATGCATATCGTAAAGACCCCACCTGTTAGGCCTAAAACTGCCGACCGGCGATGTATATCTGTACCCATCATCATGGGTTTCATCTCGATCTTTTATTCTCGTGTTGCGATCCGCATAATTCGCATAGCGGTGCAAACCATCATAACTATCACCAAAAGTAAATCGGGTTGAACTTCCGGCCCGACAGGCGTATTCCCACTGCGCCTCTGTGGGCAGTGTAAACAAATAGTCCTCCGGCAGGCGACCAGCTTTACGTTCACGGTGTGTCAACCATCTACAGAAAGCATACGCGTCTTGTTTGCCCACCCCTACAACGGGTTTTTTCAAATCATTATCAAAAATGGTGCTCCAGTTCTTGCCCCCAATCCTCTCATTGGTTACCGAGTTATAGAGCGCATTGGCCATCTCCGAGTGGGCACGGTGCCCTGTTGCCTCGACGAATTTCTTAAAATCACCTACCGTAACCTCATACTTGCCTAACCAGAATCCCTTCGTCAATGTTACGTCGTGGGGACGCTCGTTGTCGGAACTATCTTCATCCGTTTCTGGACTGCCCATCGTAAATTTCCCCCGCTTTACCCAAACCATCTCCATTCCAAGGCCCTGGATGGTGAAATTCTCCCTTCTAATTTCCCGAGGCACAGCCGAATCTTTCTCGTAAACAGCACTCATATAAGAATGGGGAGCATCAAGTGCAGTCCCGAGGCCCATGAGGAGCAGAATTGTTAAGCTAACCAATGATAGGATATTTTTCTTAATGACTTTATTCATAGCCTATCCTCTCTTTCTCACCATAACCTCAAACGGGGGCCCCAGAGGGATCAGTGGCCAAAGTATTTCCGAGCCCTGTCTTGAAATGTATTCTACGGAGCACTTCATGTGACAGGGCTAGTGCTATGGCTGCCGCAGAAAAGAGTAGATCATATGCACAAAAAGTCCCTGGGACGACATTGAGGAGCTGCCCTATTTCAAAGCCGAATGACAACGTAATTGCGACGCTTAGCCAGAACCCCTTGAAAAACAAGGCACCTTCTCTCCAATAGATGAGAATCAAAGACACACAGGCATAGCACCATAAGGCATCAGGCAAAGAATATAGAAACCAGCGAGGGAAAAGCTCGCTAACTGGCATGGATATTTGTTGCAAGGAAAGCATAAAGCCGGAGACTGTGCTACTTTTGATCAGTTTGAATATGATGAGACTGGAGTCTCGAAGAAGACAGTAGATCACTGCCCCTAAGAAAACCGGCAGCAGAACACGGGTTGTATATGCCTTAGTAATGCTAAACATTTTCCAATTTAGGGGATTCGGACGCCCATCTCATAATCTCAACTGCCATGAGGCATTCCAGCCCGAAAGCAAGATAACCAGTGTAGCCGGCGATCGGCATCTCGAATAGCTTATATACGTGCAGATAAGGAATCTGATATGTCCACTTAGACAAGCTGTAGTAATTCCACATCTCCCAAAAAAAGCCACAGATCAACGCTGCAAAGCCCCAACCTAAAACGTAGCGCCAATTGCCCTTTGAGATACCACCTAAGTTAGAAGGTATACCGATCACACGATTAAGGGTTATCCATCCCAAAAAAGGGCCGATCCACAAAACTGGATAGAGGACCTTTGGATAGCAGCCGACTAAGAGAAAAGAAACCGATACCGCAAAAAGTGCGCCTATATAGAAGACTCTTGCTTTTGGAAAATGGACGACTGGTCCCCTCGCCAAGAAGCGCTGCAAACCCGAGAACGTATCCAAAAACCTCTTAGTACTATAAACTCCGGGGATTACAGTAGAAAAGGAAATCGTTGCAAAAAGGATGTATTCTACAGGATTTGTGGCGTAACTCGCATCCTCATAAATCCAATTGTTCACGAACCTGTTGAGATATTCAAAAACCCACCATAGCATTGCACTCGCTATAAAAAGCTTCAGGAAAAAGGGGGGATTGCTAAGCATTGGGCAGCTACCACTTCTCATCTGCGTAAAGGCATTCATAACGACAATAAAGGAAAGCCATTGGGGAATAAAGGTATACGGTTGAACCGGCGAGAACCATGTGAATCGCGTCCAAGCAAATGTCCAAGATAAGATACCAAGCCCAAGACCAATCCACCCCCACCAGGGAAAAGTATATTGTCCTCGAAGTGAGCACTCTTCCCCAACCTGCCTTTCCCGCTGAAAACCCACCAACCAGAAAAGGCACATAAAAAGGGTAAGTGCTATGATTCCGATAAGGGCGCCCATGTGGACAGGACAATAATTCATTCGGTATGAAACGGGCGGAAAGCGAAGATATCCATTAAGCGCGTGGCCTGCTATCTTCACCCCCACCAAAGGTAGAATCAAACAAATAAAGGCGAGCACCGAGACACCAAGAAAAGGTCGGCTCGTTTTATTGAGGGAATTGGATAAACCGCTAGCAGCACTGAACCTACCAGGGTAATTGAATAAATCTAATTCACCTTCCATCATAGTCATGGAACGATAACTCTCGATATCAGGGTCCAAGGACCGGACCGTGCAGGAACAAAAGGCATTTAACACTAGAAATTTAATTTCACGGATTTCATGCTGTCAACTCTTTTGTGTAAGCTCTTTTTTCACCGATAGGCTGACTAATCACACATTCTTATGCATATACACTAAGGCACCATGATGGAAAAATACCGTTGACTTACTCCAGGCGTCTGCTTATGTTTCAAGCGAGAATAACATCATAGAAGGGAGGATTCCTTAATGAAAAGTAAGATCTTTTTGATGACGTTGTTGGTTATATTGACGGTTGCCTTTTCACTGGTCATGACCAGCAAGCAAGCGCTAAGATCTGATGAAGCGCATGCCCAAGCCAAGATGAAAATAGCCGTACTGGATAAGATAGCCAAGGCTCAATCTGCCCGCCGGTTCAACTATCTTTATCCGAAGCTCACCCGCTATTTACGGGACGCCTTCTCGAAGGATGGGCGATTTGACCTGATATCGCCTGAAGAGGTAGACCAGGCCATTAGGGGTGCCGGGATTGAAAAGGAGACGATGGACCCCGATAATGCTGATCGACTCAGGGAGATCGGAAGACGTGCAGGGGCAGACGTGGTCTTCATCAGTTACTACTATGAGATGGGAGGCCACGCCATGCCCATGCACTCCAATAATGTCCTGATTCTCGTCTGGGTAGGCAGGGATGATACGGTCAAGCTGGACAAAGCCTACAGCCGAGTTCTGTCCGAAGCTGGCCTTGTCTCAAGCGACATCCAGGGGTTCAAGGAGTTGTTGAGTAAGGCAACGCCCCTACTTACGGGACGCTGAATACTGGGAGCATTTCCTATTTGACATGCAAACCTCTCTCCCACTATACTCGCCCTCATCAAAAGCTGGGTGTCGACTCACTATTACCAAATTACCAACAGTTAAGGAGAGTATTGAAATGGGGAAAAGAATCTGTGTTTGGTTTGTTGGGGGATTTCTAATCTTTTGCATGCTGAGTGGTTTTTTTGGGACACAAGGATCACTAGCTCAGCAAGACAACAAAGCAGTGGCAGTGGTGGATCAGTTCCTGCAGGCCGTTGTCCAGAGAGATTCACCAAGTGCCTTTAAACTCTGCACTTCTGGGGTACGACGGGGAAAGACTCCCGAAGGCTTTCTGGAGTCACCCGATATCGCAACCATCTTCTCCGGGACCACGTCCTGGGAGATCATCCGGGTTCTGGGAGAAGGGAGTATTCGGACCGTTCTCCTGAAACTAATGAATACGGAAGGAGAAGAGGAGAAATTCAGGAACCTTGGGATTGCCTCCCTTAAGATGCGCGGAAGCTTTCGAGTCCGAGATTTTGCGGTCACGCCCTGGGTTAGTTCCGAGGCTCGATCCCTCAGGTACCTGAGCGACCTTTACACACGCCTGGATCATATTGATTCCGCCGAACAAGCGATCAGAAAGGCCTATAGTCTTGATCCCGACGATCCCAAGGTGTCAGCCTTCCTTGGCTACATTTACCTTGAAAAGGGAGTCGAGCTCGAGGAGGCCAAAAGGCTCATCGAGTCCGCCCACATACGGAATCCCAACGACCCAGAATTCATGGACTTCTTAGGATGGACTTACCACAAGGCCAATCAACGTCAGCAGTCAGTTCAGTGGTTCGATAAGGCCAGGGAGGCCTTCCAGAAGATTGAGGGTTACCGATCGAGCCCTGAGTATATTCGGTTCACGACCCACGTTGATAAGGCAAAGGCCAGCGGATGGCGACCCACTCAAACCTGAGAACTTTTCAGATCAGCTCACCGTAATTCTTGGTAAGAAGGAGGTAATAATAGATGAAAAGCGCGCTATTTCGGGGGATGATTATCTTCCTTTTATTCTTCTTAGAAGCAGGAGCCCTGGATGCCACAGCGGATGAAAAGCCGGTGGTAGTTATCTTGAAAGCCCCAAAACATGAACTGGTCGCAGAAACCTTCAGAATGAATTGGGACCGCANNCCGCACGTTCTCTCAAGGGGTCAACAAGACTCGAAACATCGATTATTTTCGAGCTGAGTGGTCAAAGGAGAGCGAACGGGAAATCGAGGCCTTGGTTCGGGACGCCGTGGAGATTGCGGGCGGATGGCCGGTAAGACCAGGTGATGTGGTCTTGATCAAGCCCAATCTGGTGGCATCCGTATTCTTCCTCATTTATCATGGAAAGACCACCGAGGATGACTTTCAAGCTTGTCAGACCGATCCCCGCATCGTCAGGGCCTTAGTCCTCATGGCCAAGGAATCCGGGGCCAAGAGGATCATCATCGGTGAGGGGCCGGCGGCGGGCGATGGCTGGGCAGGGTATATGCAGAGCGGCTACCTTGCCATGGTGAAAGACTTGGCAAAGGAGGGGGTCAAGGTGGAGTTGATAGATTTCACCCACGAGCCATATACCTGGGTTAAGTCCAAGGGCTTGGCCAACCCCGAATATGCAGTGCCCAAGGTAGTGACGGAGGCGACCTGTATTATCAGTGTCCCGGCCCTGAAGACCCATTCCATGACCGGTACGACTGTCAGCCTTAAGAACGTGGCGGTGGGGTTAATGTCGGGCCGCGTGTATGGATTTTTCAAATATGGATGCCCCCACCAGAAGATCCCCGCATGGATTACCGATATTGCCTCGATGTTCAAGATAGACTACACAATCGTAGATGGGATATGGGGCATGGAAGGCAATGGTCCATTGAGCGGAGATCCAATTCAGATGGATTTGATTATTGCAGGGGCTGACCCGGTGGCGGTCGATGCGGTCTGCACCGCTATCATGGGCTTCAATCCCAACAATATCGGCCACATTACTATGGCAGCCACGCATGGTCTGGGTGTTGCTGATTTAGATGGCATTGTAGTTGAAGGTGAGAGTATTGCGAGTGTGGCAAGGGAATTCAAAGTGGTACCGGAGGAGAGCCGCTGGCCATCCGAGCATGGCGGAGTGAAGAACTGGGAGGAGAGGTACAAGGCTTCTGGCAAATGATTAGTGATACTGGAGTTTCCGCAGTTTCATAGGGTGTATTTCCATAACCTGTTCATTATATGGCAAA
>JABAOC010003630.1_pt2 | contig 19771 bp, 13 predicted proteins | sample 7062161 | NCBI WGS metagenome assembly JABAOC01 (sample SAMN14538625, study PRJNA623070) | marine sediment metagenome | biome: marine biome [ENVO:00000428]; feature: marine pelagic biome [ENVO:01000023]; material: deep marine sediment [ENVO:00002113] | place: India: Gulf of Khambhat ... | reverse complement strand
AGGCAGCCCCCGTCGGTCTCGCTGCCGGGCTGCCACAAGAATGGTCGTGCCGATCAAGAGAAGCAATGCCCCGCCTGACGTCACATTGGCCAGAGTCCTCACAGATGTGTCGCCAAAGCGCAAGGCAACTTCGTGCGTGCCTGCCGGCACTTGAAGGGTGATGAGACCTTGGGGATAGGAAGGAGTCACCGGCACGGGCCTGCCATCGACAAAGGCTCGCCAGCCGGGGAAGTATATTGTATTGAACTGCACCGTCAGGGGTGTCGAGAATTCCACGCGATACTCGTCAGACACCACCGTGTGGCCAAGCAACACGGCTCGCGCGGATTCAGGGAGACTCCCCTCATCCAACTTCGAGATTGGGCCGGAAGAAAGATACTGGCCGACGAGAGGAGAGTCAGTGGGTTCCTCCACGACCCAAGTGGGAAGACACTCACTGGCACTCGTGGTACCCACAATCCCGGTCCTCAACTCGTGCTGCACGACGTCCTTGGGCGACAGNNCCCCACGGCGAAGATCACGGACAAAGCCAAGAGGACGGTCCTGTAGCGCCGCCATCGCAGTTTCCACCACAGATGCACGCTGTTTCCTGCGAGAAAGGAACTGGCGAGCACGGCAAGGCCCAGAAACCGCCAAGGGAACTCTGTGAAAGATACGAGCGGAGCGTGTTGCCACACTGGGGTTGAAACGGGCAGCATCATCGCGACCGAGATGACGAGTACCAGCACGAAGAAAAGTCCCTGCATCCTCTGCCACCGGGCAAGGGAGCCCACCACCAGAGCCAGGACCCCAAGGGTTGCCAGAAACACCTGAGCAGTCCCGAGGTTCAGCAGCCAAACAGGATTGAACGATCGACCGTCGGGCACGACGGAGGGAGACAAGATCTCGGCAAGGCTGAGGAAGTGCTGGCGAAAGTCGAAGTAGTCCTCCGTCAGTCTGTCGAGATTGACCATCGGCTTCTCGACCAGTGCTGGAAGCAAGAAGAGCGCAACTAGGGCCAATGACAAGATGAGGGCCAGCACGGTGCGAGGAATGGCGCTACGCCTGCGTTGTGACCAAATGGTCCACAAGGCGAAGGAAACCAACAGAGGAAAAAAGAGCATGCCAGAAATATTGTGGCTGATCACCACTGCGCCGCACAGCAAAGAACTGGTAAGCAGATACAAAGGGTTCGCTCTGGTGATGAGCCGATAGACCGACCAGAGAGCAAGTGGCATCAAGGAGAGGGCCAGGAACTCAGCGTACACGCCTGAGACGAAGACGCCCCTGAGCATGTAGGGAGCATAGATGTATGTCGCACCGGCCAAGACGCCCGCTTGGGCTCCCAGGTGATCCCTGACCAAGGCATACATGCCCCCGGCGCCGCACAACAGGCAGCCAATCAACACCAACTTCAGCGACGACTCAAAACCTGGTCCTAGCAGGTGTACTGCCTCGGTTATGAGATACAGAAGTGGTGCGAAGTAGTTGAAGATGGGGTAACCGTAGCCAAAGGCCATGTCGGGTGCCCAGCGCGGATAGAAGATTCCGTCTCGCCAACTCTGGTCCACTTCCACAGTTCGCAGTAGATGCAAATGGCCGTCTGCCGTCCTCGGTAGGCCCGGCTGGGCAAGCAAGAGGACGATGAACACTGGCAACGACACCACGACCAGCAGGCCGAAGTCTAGCCGTGCCGATGGACCGCGCGCCTGCTCGCGTGCATATTGCCCCATGCGCTCAACAACGGAGATCACAACTTCACCCTGAAGGCTCCACCGCGTCCGGCGCCACGTGTCGCCGCCTATCTGGTCCCTCGACGCAAACCCAGCCAGGACAAGACATAGGCGAAAGCGGCGATGGGATAGAGAGCTCTTATGCCATAGATCAACGAGGCGTACTCGACCATACCACCCACCACCGATCCAAGTAGGTTGGAGCCAAAAGCTACTTCGACGGTACGCATCTTCCTCAGCGAGATGGCAAAGATGATCCCTGCGAAGAACAGGGGAAGCGACATCGCGAAGCCGGATATGAGGCCTCTGAGCAGAAAGTGCTGTCCAAGAACGGTGCTCAGCGGCACCGTGTAGTTTAGCAAGAGGGAGCACAGCAACAGCACGTAGAAAGGCCTCACATCAGACGGTTTGAACCTGCTGACAAAGAGATTGGCGCCCAGGATCATCAATAGAATCGCTGAGATCACGACCGAGTTGACGATCCACGTGGAGCCAAACAGCAAGGCCGCCTCCGTGATGCTCTTCGTCTCAAGGAGGAAGAACGCGCAGCCAAGGAAGAAGAAGTGAAGATGGACGTTGGTGGACTCCGGGAAGACCATCAGAATCACGATCACTGATAGGATCAGCAAGAGCAGCAGAACCTGCCAGTAGACGTCGGGCACCGTGTGCTCCCTCAAGTACAGGTAGGGCCAGTCATCGGTCGCTGGAGGCGCCACCCCCTTGAAGTCCAAACGCTTTTCCGCTGCCAGTACTTGCAGGCGGTGCTCTTCCGTAAGCTCTGTGGTGTCCATGCCCGGCCCGACGATGAAGGTCACACCCCCGTCATATCCGACCTCGAAAGCCACAGGATTGCTGTCAAAGACGGTGGCCAACATGTCTCTGAGCCGAGCACCGATCCACTTCTTGGCCACGGAGAAAGTCAATGCTACCACACCTTCGTCCTTGAGATGGCTCTTCGCTTCCTCGAAGCACTCCATGGTGTACACGAAGTTGTCCAAACGAACACTGGACATGCTCGACAGAAGCGTGTGAGAATCCAGAAATCCAAAGACGATCAAATCGTACTTGCGATCGTTTTTCTCAAAGAAGGACCGTGCGTCATCAACTATCAGATTGGTTCTCGAGGATTGATACGGCATCTCAGGGTGGAGCCTCTCTCCCAGGTCTGCGATCAATGGGTCTATCTCCACGGCATCCACGCGCAACGCTCCGTATCTCAGAGCGCTTGCCACATCGTTTCCCGCCCCTGCACCGACGATGAGCACATCAGTAGGCTCGATGAAATCGTAGGGCAGATCGTAGGCTCGTTGGGCCGTCTCAACGTCGAAGGATAGACTACCATACCTGTCCACAAACTCGGGCGAGAGATCGAGAGCCTTCTGGTGGTAGTCGTGATTGACGACAATTCTGTGTCCCCAGATCACATCTCCCTGGTCAGCGCTCGCACCCTCCAGCATAAGCTGGTCGATGTCTATCTTGTAGTATGGAGACCAGAGCGAGTCTCCACGGTAGAGGAATAGCAGGGTCAGGCAGACCCCAGCCACCGCCACATTGCCCCACAGCACATACCGTCGGCCTCGCAGAAACCACAGACAGAGCAACAGGGCAACGAGAAACCAGGTCAAAGGGGGCAGACTCAGAAACGCCATGGCCGAGAAGGCCCAGATTCCAAACAGACTTCCCAAGATGTTTATGGTGTACCCAGTCAGAGGGGCGAACTTGTTCATCAACCGCCCTGTCAGCTGACCGAAGGGTACGAAAATCAGCACGGTCAGGAAGAAGAAGTAGATGACGGCGCCGAAGAAAATGATTGTGCCAACCAAAGATGCGCGAATGCTCAGGTCCCAGATGAACTCTTCCTCTGCCGGGTAGCGTATGAGATCGAATATCAATGTCCTCGTCCCAAAGGTCACCAGGCCGCACAGAAGCGCAACGAGAGGGAGGGTGGCCGGGAATAGATTTTCCCTTCTGCGCACTAGCCCAAAGCCGATACCCAAGCCCATGAACGCAGCCAATAGAGGCAAGTTCTTGAGGTATGCGAAAAGCCGGAATTCCGCTGACAGCCATCTGATGACCAGCATCTCGAGAAAGAGCCCCAGAAAGCTGATCAAGAAGAGGTCGATAGCTCTCCGCCTGGGGCTTTTGTCCGCATAGAAATCATCAGCCGGGTACAAGAATCGGCCGAGGATGTCGGACAGACGATCGTGGAGTCGATATGTGACAAGGCTGGCTAGCACCAGCAGGAACCCCAAAGCTATGATCACGCTCTCGAGGCGCGCCATGGGTTCCTTGACAGATTCGTCGGGCAGCCCCCGTATCCTATACTGGTCGACAGCGATGGAGTGCCGGGTTGCCACTCCAAGCAGTATCAGAAGGATGCCTGCCAGGAGCACAGCTAGGCATGGCCAGTTGTCTTTGACTGCTCTTGCAAGGGCTCTCATTTCGATCTATCTCGTCAGCCTCGCAAGCCCTCAGCGCCCTCCACCCATCACGCGTGCATACCTCGTCACGCCCGCGCATCCCCAGGCATGATCTTCGATGTCCACACGCTCCAGTGACCGACCTCTAACCCTCACTCTCAGACAGGACCCATACCTTGCCCACCCGGACTCTATCATCCTCCGACTCCGCGAGAGTGAGATAGGCCTGGGCCCCGGGATCGTACAGACGTGCCCATAGGCGATGCCGGCCGACGGGGATGGAGGGATCTATGACTAGATCGAAGCGATCCCTCACAACCTGGCCCTCCGACCAGAGCGACGTGGGATACTCACCATCAACGGGGGTTCGTAAGACCTCATGCAACTCATTTCCCGCTTGGTCAGTCACCAGCACCGAGACCAGGTAGTCCTCTCTCGGCTCGGCCAACGCCTGCCAGTAGAGGCTGATATGCACGGCATCGCCAGCACTCGCGTGTACCGGCTCCAGGTCGCAGCCCAGCAGCATCACCCTGTCGTCGAAATTGGCGTACCTCTCCCGAGGAACCTCCAACTCCTCGATGCTGGGCACAAGGGCGGCCTTCATCACAGAGAAAGGCTTGGACGTGACTGCCCTCTCAGGCAGAGGAACGTCGCCAGCCGAGGGCTCCAGACGCACTCCCGTCACCAGATCGTACATACCCATTTTTACCTCATATTCCAGCGGTGGCGCGTCTGGCGGAATGCTCAGACCAAAGGCCTGGACCACAACGTCACCTTGTATCCAGCTGGATACGGGGTACCCCAAGGTGTCGGACTGCGCCCAGACGTATTGGCGCGTGTCCACTACATGGGCGAAGAAAGCGTACAGCAAGTCTGGCCTGATGGGTTGAGATACACGCCAGTATAGGAGCAATGGCACCTCACTCCCTGCTTCGAGCGTGCTGGGCAGGTCGTAGCCCAGCAGTTCCGCTCGGTCTTCCAGATGTACGGCAAGGGGATGCTCGGGTTGCACTTCGCGGAGCCTATGCACCTCACCTCGGGAGAGCCGATAGGCGACGAAAACCCGTTCGCCACGGGGATCTAGATACGCATCCTCTATCTGCGGATCGGCAAAGAAGCGAGCGGCCAAATCCTCGCGCAGTGGACCGGTCGCGGGAAAGATATACAGCACTCCCGAAGAGGATTTCGGAAAGACCAGCGCCTGCTGTCCATCGAACCACCTGATAGCGCGCTGCTCTCCCAGCATGAAATTCAATACCTGCTGGTCGAGATCGGCAGCAAACGACGCAGATATACAAATCTCCTCGTCACCCGCTGATTGCCCCAGGTACCTTGCGACGGCGCTCAGATCGGCCCTGTAGATGGCGCTGACCTCACTGTTCTCCGCCCACACGGTGAAGTAGTCCCGATAGGTGAATGCAGCAGTTGAAAGGAATAGCAGCACCACGGCCGCGAGGAGAGCCCTTCTCCCGAGTGAGCCAAGACGGCGAGCCACCCAATCCCAGGCAAGATCGATGGTCAGCGCTGGTAGAATGTAGATCGCTGTCAGGGAGCCGATAGCCCTGAGGGTGGATGGGCTGTTTCGCGTGACCGCACTCGGCATGATGTTGACACCAAGCCAGACAAGCAGAAACGCGTATTCAGGCTTCCCGATGCGGATCAAGCAGATGAGCAGACCTCCGCAGAAGAGCAGAAAGGTGATGGGATCGAAAACAGGCCTGCCGGCCAAGTTGTACCGCCACTCTGGGTCCCCTCGCAGGCCGAACATACCCAGCACGCTCAGCGCATCTCTCAAGATGGGACGAGGATCGCCAGCCAACAGGAGATTGATGTGATCGCCCAGATCGCGTGCTCGCGCTGTGGAGGTTGCGGGGTGAGTGTAGAGATGATACCCCATGGGCAGAAGGATGATGAGGCTGATAACAAGAGCAAGGAGGATACCCCGCCAGCGCTGGGCAAACAGGGTTCTGCGAAAGGGCAGAAGATACAGCAAGGTGAAGAGCACGATGGTCACCGGCACCAGGAAACCGGACGTATACGTGTAGAAGCTTGCTCCCAGAGAGACCCCAGCCAGGGCAAACCAAACTATCTTGCCCCGCTTCAGGCCCAGCCAGAAGAGATAGAAGCTAGCCAAGGCCGTCAATAGAAGTGTGATCGGCCGCAGCGCTACGCGGCTGTCGAAGATGTGCCAGAAGGAGATTGCCAGCCCTGCTGTGGTCAGCAGTGCCACCCGACGCCCGAAGAGCTCCTTGGTCAGCACATAGCTGAGCACAACGCTGAGGATGCCACTCACCAGGGAGACGAAGCGTAGCGCGAAGAAGTTGTGCCCGAACAGGGAGATGGACAGGGCAGCGAGGTAGGGGAAGAGAGCCTCCTCACCACCATTGGGGTCAAAGAAGACAGGCCACCCGCCATCGAGGACGTCCACGGCGAAATTGGCCTTGAAAATCTCGTCGTGCTGCAAGCCTGGCGGGGCAGCCTCGAAGAGAAGAGTCCTGAAGAAGGTGGCTGCCAGCACAATGACGACTACGATTGCCATTTCCCAGATGGGGGGGGATCCAGGGGCTGCCGCGAGACCCCTGATTCGCTTCAAGATGTTTCCTCCTCGATGCCCGTCAGCCACATAGACTCATTATAGCCGTCCGCCAAGTGTGGTGCAATGCAACACGAGCACTGGCTCAATGGCTGCGTACCAGGGACCACGAAGGTTGGGCGATCAGTCTCGCGTGGGACGACTCGAGGCCGTTGTAGGCCCAGCACATGCCAAGAGCTGGACTGCGATGGTGACCACGCATCACGGGCCAACGAGGAGAGGGGAGGCCCTCAGGAGAATCCTGTCCCCCGTCTCCCTGCCCTCAGCATCGAAGACGGTCAGGCGTGTCATCGTCGCTAGGTCGTACATGCCAGTTTCGATGAGGTATTCGCCAGGAGGGGTGTCCTCCAGCACCGGAATCTCATATTCGTCGATCACGTACTCGCCGGCGATCCAGCTGCTGGTTGGTAGAGACCCATTGCCGGGGATGCCATCCTTCTGACCCCAGATCTGATCCTCATCGTCGATGAGATGGTTGAAGACCGTATAGGATGTGTCCATCTCTGATAGTGCTTGCCAGTAGAGGGTGAGCCGCAGAGTCCCCCCGCCACTGACCGCCGATGGATCGAGATCGTAGCCCAGGAACTGTACAGCATCGCCCACCTGGAGAGACATGGGGTGTCTAACGGCAGCCGGTGGCTCCACCCGATGAGATCTGCTGTGCACCTGTATCGTGCCCAGCGCGTAGGCGTCTCCCCAGTTCACACCCCACCTGCGAAGAGGAAGAGGCTGCCCGTCAGCGAGGTGCCACAGGCTCAAGAACAGGTGGTATTCGCCGTCAGTCAGATTGGCGGGGAGCAGCAAGCTCTGGAAACCGCGAACCAGTTGCCCTTCTCCCCAGGCGCTGGTGGGGTAGTCAGACCTCGACAGCGGCCCATCCAGGGCAGCCCGCTCTCGCCCTCCGCTATCCCTAAGCTGGAGTGAGACGTGGTAATCCTCGTTCAGTTCCGCCAGCGCCTGCCAGAAGAGGGCTGTTTGCAGGGTATCGCCAGGCCGGAAGCTCTCACCCGCAACGGAGTACCCCAGCAGACGGATGAGAGATCCAAACTCGGCCCGCCGGCCGTGCTCAACGAACAGGCCTTCCACAGGAGGTGGCATGCTTGGAGCGCGGACATCTATCGTTCCCAAGTTCGCCTGCACCCCTTGGGGCCTCCCATTCTGGTCCAGCACGTTCAACCATTGGCCATCCCCTAAGCGGTACACTCCTAACCGAAGCTGGTATGGACCCGGAGGAGTGCCAGCGGGTACCAGCAGCCCGTGCTGGTCAAGAATCTCGCTGCCTACCGGCTCGGCGTGAAAGGGGCGTAGCCCGCCGACCGGCTCCCGGTCCTCGCTAGCCCACACCTGGCCCTCGTCATCAACTAGGCGCAACGAAATCTGATGCCTTCCGGTCAGCTCCCCGTCCATCCTCCACCTCAAGTCTAGGAGCACAGTGCCCCACGCAGCTTCGACGGGACCGGAGGTCATGCGCTGCCCGAGAAGAGAGATTTCGTCGCCGAACTTCATGCCCTGCCCACTCACGTCCAGCTGTTGCGCACCGGTGTAGCAGCTCAACCTCGTGCTTGCGGTGAACCACTGGCTCAGGACGGGATAGTGCTTCTGGGAAAGATAGCCCTCCACATCGCTCTCCAGAATCCTACCGAGGGCCTGGTGGGCGGGAAGCCACAAGAAACGATGTCCGTCTAGAAGACCGTCCAGGTCTCCAGCCATGACCGCAGGATCCGCAGCCCACTGTTCGCGCGTCACGTCGATGGCCTCTTTGGGAGTGAGGTAGAGGTGGGGAAGCTGCCCATCATAGTAAGCGTGGAAGTAGCCAATCTGCCAGGGATGAATGGCCACCACCACGTCATCAGGCATGGCATGAGCCTGCACTGTCTCTATGAGGGGGCGGTAGTCCTCTCCAACGTAACGTTCGTAAGTGTAGAAATCAGCGAGCAGTGGCGTGCTGGCCACGACCAGCAGCAGACAGACCGGCCACACCACGTGAACGCGGTGCCACATCCAGGTCAAGCCCAGAGCCACCAGAAGGTGGAAGGCCGGAGCTGAGAACAGGAACAATCGCTGGATGCCAGGCGAGGTGAAGGGATAGCGCAGATTCACCAGATAGCCCAGGGAGAGGGGAATCAGCAGATACATGAGGCCGAAGGTGATGCCTTGCCTGACGGTGAAGTCGGTCTGAGGCCGGTTTCTGAGGTAGCCGACTGCACCCAGCACGATCACCGCAACGAAGACCACGGCGATCCACGACAGAAAGGCCCTATCCTGACTCAGATGGCCCACCGAGAAGGCCAGCAGATGTTGCTGGAAATACGTGAAGAAACCGACCGGGACGTCACCTTCCTTGACCAGTTTAGTACTCACGTACGCTACCAGCTTGCTTCCGGCGTACACTAGCCAGGGGAGATAGACCAGCAGGAGCACAGCCTGCACCCCCAGCCATTTGACCAGAAACGCTCTGTGGCGCCAGTGCCACACCAGGAGGAAGATGGTCTGAGCAGCTGGTATGAAGGCCGCGTAGTACTGAGTGTACATTGCCAAGGCCGTCACCAGTAGGTAGAGTACCCAATGAATCCAAGAAGCGCCGCCCTTCTCCTCCCTCTGGAGCAGGGTTAGACAGAGGTACACTGACGCGAGCACAAGAAGGGTAGCGAGGGCGTACATGCGGGCTTCTTGAGAGTAGTAGATTTGAAGGGGTGCCAGCGCCATCGCCAGTGCGGCCATGATGCCCACGCGTACGCCGAAGAGACGCCGACCGACCACAAAGATCAAAGGGACGGACACGATGCCAACGAGGGCGGAGAATAGGCGAACCGAGATGGCACTACTCCCAGCGACGAGGGTCCACAAGTGCAGTATCAAATAGTAGAAGGGCGGGTGGATGTCGATAGCCGTGCGAGCGATCATAGTGGGAACGTCGGCGGTCGCGAAATAGAGGGTCCACCCCTCGTCCCACCACAGGGGCTGGAAGTCGAGCCTGATGACACGAAGCATGAAGGCAACATAGATGATCACCAGAAGCCCGACGTTGGTTCTGGTCTTCCACAGCCCGTCGGCTGGAGACTCGGCGGTGCCAAACGATTTCTCCACTGACATCCTCATGTCGCCGCGAATTATATCATATGCGTTGGGCAAAACACACAGTCCACCCACTTGAGCCGTACTCATCGTCGTCCCTGCAACTTGAGCTTTTCGCCCTCTTGGGTTAGAATTGTACAGGACTACGACGCCCGAGGTAGCGCACATGCAGGTGATCTTGCTCAAGGACGTAGAGAGGCTGGGACAGGCTGGAGAACTTTGTGACGTTGCGCCAGGTTATGCCCGCAACTACCTCATCCCACAAGGGCTGGCGACGGCGGCAAGCGAGGGCGCGCTGAAGCAGCTCGAGCTACAGCGCCAGGCGGAAGCAAGACGCCAGGAGCAGCTGGCGGCCGAGGCCCAGAAGTTCGCCACGAAACTGGAGGGACTTACCCTGACCCTGGCGGCCAAGAGCGGTGAGAAGGAGCGCCTGTACGGCTCCATCACCAGCGGGGACATTGCAGAGGCCATGGAGCAAGAGATCGGCACGAGCGTGGACCGACGCAAGCTCGAGCTGGAGGAGCCCATTAGAGAACTGGGCACCTATTCAGTGCCCTACAAACTGCTGCCCGATGTGACAGCCAACATAGAAGTTGTCGTCGTGAGGGAAGAAGAGCTTGGCGGTGACGAGGAGGGCGAGTACGAGTGAGAAGGATTGACAAGGACTCACCCGAATACGATTTTGTGAGACAACTCCTAGAGAACGTGAAATGCGTCGTCTGCTCTAGCGAGTATGACGAAGCAGACGTTGCTATCATGGGACAGCAGGACGACGTATGGATGCTGATGGTCTCCTGCCGTCGGTGTGCCACTCAGGGGATTATCTTGGCCATGGTGAAGGAAGAGCAACGGGTGGAGGTGCTCACGGATTTGACGCCGGAGGAATGGGAGCGCCTGAAGGAGCTACCGCCCATTAGCACAGACGATGTGTTGGACGTGCATCGCTTCTTGCGCGATTTCGACGGTGATTTCGGGCAGTTGTTCAAAGAGGACTTGAACGAGAACTGAACTCGTGGGGCACGTGGACCTCACTACCAGCTGAGCAGTAGTAGCCGCTGACTTCGTGTCAGCGGCTCTTTTCGTCGGCACACGTGGGACTGCACCCCGCCCTAGTAGTCCCTCGAAAGCAAGTGGCGGTTGCCAATGCGGACGTTGACCAGGCCCGCTTCCTTGGCAGCCAACTCACACTCCTCCGCGTGCCGTACCGAAGTCCGCGGCAGGTCAGGCATGAAGAAGTGGGGATGGAACCCCAGCAGTGAGTAGGGAATGTTCGGATCCAGAGAGACGATGAACTTGGCTAGTTGCGCCACCTCTCGAGCGTCCACGTACCCAGGCACCAGCAGGGTACTGGCCACGAGCAGTGGTGGTTCCTGCCGCGCGGGTACATATTCACCTGCGCGGGCGAAGTTCTCCAGAGTGCGCCGGTTGGTCGCGCCGGTTAGTACCCTGTGGAGGTGCTCGTCATAGGCCTTGAGGTCGAACTTGACGCAGCCACCTGTTTCCAGCGCCAACTCCACCGCCCTCCTAAGTAGCCTGGGATGCACGGAGCCATTGGTTTCCCAGCACACTCTCACCCCTTGCTCGGCCAGGATCTCGGACGTCGCAAGAGCGTGCAGCATCTGCGCGGACGGGTCACCCCCGAAGTAACAGACGCAGAAGGTCCGTCGGTCGGCCTTGTCGGCCAACTCCCGCGCCGTCATGCCTCGCTTGTTGGGCGACATCTCCCTATAATGCCAGTTCTGACAGAAGAGACAGTTGAACGTACAAGCTCCGTAGAACACTGCCAGATTGTTGTACCCATACTTCTTGCTGCCCTCGCACACCCAGGCCGCCACACAGTTGGTGGGCAGAGGGTCATGATACCAGCGCAGGATGCCCTTGGCGGCAGTTCCCGCCAGATGCACCAGTTTGCCATTGCGGTTCGTGCGGAGCCCGCAGAACCCGCGACGCCCTTCGCCGATTCGGCACTCGTTGACGCACAGGCGACAGGCGACGCCCTCTGGATCGCGCGGCGGTTCCTCCGGCAACCCGAACTCCCGGCGTGACACCGCCTGAACCTGTCGTATATGGGGCATCAACTCTTCAGGCTGATCGCGGATGCAATCTACGCAACTGGCGAGGTTGTGGGACACGAGGAACGACCCCCCACACAACTGGCACTCACCTCTTGTCATCTCCGTCACGCTATACTCCATCGGGCTGTCTCACACGGATTGTAGCACCCTGACTTGCGTCTAGGCAATCAAAGGCGCCGGAAGTAGCGAAGGAAGACATAGAAAAAGAGCCGCCTGTGAACAAAGCGGCTCCAGCACAGACCATCACGACGTGCAAATCCCTAGGGATATACGCCCTCCTCCTCTTCCACTTCACCAGTCTCGAGGTATCTAAGCAGATCTTCCCTCGCCTTGTGGAAGTGACCGATCAGAGCATCATCCGTCTCTTTGTTCATACCGATAATGCGCCTCCCACAAGCCGAGCAGCCAAGCGACGCTTTGTAGCTCCCAGGATTGCACCGCAGGCATCCGCACAGCCTGATCATCATCAGGGAGAAAGCCAGGGCGTCTTCGTCGGTGTCCGGCAAATCGGAGATCCGCTTGACCAGACTCTGCCACTGCCCATCTCCCACCTCCATGAGGGCGGGAACGCTATCGTGAGGAAACAACAACTCAGCTCTAAAATAGACGGTCTTCATTTCGAGTCCTCACCTCTCAGTTACCCGATACGGAGAAAGCACATACGATTGCATGTAGTCAATTGAATAGACCAGAGATTCGACTAGCCTCCTCCAGTCGAGAGATGAGCAACGCAACATGCAGAAGGCACGTACCGTCGTTCCGACCTCACCGTCCCCCTATAGAAAAGTGGTGTGAGAAGAAAGTCCTCACACCCACGGGAGACTCCACTACTATTTTACCAGATTTTCGTCAACTTGTCAAGGATTTGTCAATACAAACTGATTAAGAAATGTACGCTATTCTACATCTAGTGCTCCGATAGTCCGCATACCACGATATCTAGTAGCATCAGCGAGCCTCGTTTATCTGTCGCACCCTACACATCAGGTCAATAGTCGCCACTACGCCTGGCGCGTCAGTCCGGCAGCTCGAGGCAGAAGACCTGAGCGAAACAGTGCTGCACGCAGCCTGGCCACATCTCTTGTTCCATCCTCTCCACGCACAGATCGCACTTCAGAGCCACGCCATCCCCCTCATCGAAGAAAATCGCCCCATAGGGGCAGGCCTCTATGCAGAGCCCACAACCAGTGCAACTGCTGGAGTCCAGCACGACTATGCCGTCCTGCCGCTGCGCAATCGCTTCTTCAGGGCAGGCTTCGACACACGGTGGCATGGTGCAGTGCACGCATACCAAGGGCAGGTAGTGGCCCTCCTGTTCCGCTTGCTGCCTCGAGGCATCGTTCCGTTTGACCTGGATCCAGCTAGACTTCCCTGCAGGGATACCATGTACTTCCTTGCAGGCTATCTCGCAGGCGTAGCAACCCATACACTTCTTGGCGTCAATCGTGAGCATCCCATTCATAGTTCTTCACTCCGTGGTCACTTTTCAGCAGGATAGACTTTGCACACGATGCCCCGCGTCTGGATGGCCCCCACGAAGGGATCGTAGGGGGGATCGTTGCCGATCAAGACATTGATGTTGGATCGACGGAAGCCGTGCAGCGTCTCTATCCCTTCCTCAGGGTACCACCAGGCATGAGTGACCATCACCACCCGGGGATCGATATTCTCCGTCAGGTGCGCCCTCTGCGTGATCCGGCCTCTCTTGGTCTCGATGTAGACCCAATCGCCGTCGGCAACGCCCAGGTCTTTGCCAGTCTCTGGATGTATTTCCATCACCGGTTCGGACACCACCTCTCGGAGGATAGGTATCTCCCGGTTCTCCGAATGAAAGAAGACCGGGATGCGGGCGGTGGTCATGATCAGAGGATACTCTTCAGCCAACTCTGGGTCACTATGTGGGGTCCCGGGCGGTTCCACATACGAAGGCAACGGATCGTATCCCCAGTCGGCGAAGCGCTGCGAGTAGAGTTCCACCTTGCCGGACGGCGTCTTGAACCCCTTCTTCCTGTACTTGCGGTATTCCTGGGGTCCTTCCAGATAGCCCAACTGTTTGAACTCTTCGAAGGTTATCCCTGCCGGTTCGAGGATGTAGTCCAAGCACTCTTCCACATCATCCCAGAAGTACTCTTCATGGCCCAGCCGCTTGCCCAATTCGTTCATCACCTTCTGGTCGGACCAGGCCTCTCCCACCTGGGCCACCTTCTGGCGTGGCCACAGGAGACCGCACCGCTGCCAGTAGTTGCCAATGTCGTTCAATTCCAGGTAGCTGGCAGCGGGAAGCACGACATCCGCTAACTCCGCTGAGGGGGTCATGAACAGATCGACCAGCACTGTGAAGTCCACCTTCATCAGTGCCCGGTACACCTCCTCCACGTTGGGCAGGGTCAGCAAGGGATTTGTCCCGTGAAGATAGAGCATCCTGATGGGGTAGGGTTTCTCCTCAAGGATGGCTTTGATGACCAATTGCGGCGCCAGGGTCTGTCCCAATACCGCCAGCTTGAATTCGTCGGCACCGAGCATCTTGGCCTGCTGTTCCGGCGTCAGCACGCCGCCAAGCATGAACGCAGTGGACTTTACGACGGGGGGCGGCGTCCAATTGCGGTCTCCGCCTGGCACATCCAGATTGCCGGTGATGGCCCTCAGAATGGACATGGCCCGGGCAGTCTGCACCGCATTGATGTTTTGCTCCCAGGCCACTCCCCACTGGATGGAAGCGGGTTTCGATGTGGCATACAGCCGAGCGGCATCCCTCAAGACCTCAGGTGGCACCCACGTGATGCGTTCCACTTCTTGCGGCGGATACTCCCTGGCGCGCTCGGCCAGCTCGTCGAACCCCACCGTCCACTCCCTCACGAACTCCTCATCGTACAGACCCTCCTCGATGATGACGTTGATCATGCCCATCGCCAAGGCCAGATCTGAGCCGGGCCTGAGCTGAACCCACACGTCAGCCCTGGCAGCCATGGGCGTGTACCTCGGATCGATGACTATGAATCTCGAACCACGATCCAAGGCCCGCAACAGCTGCGCGCCGCAAACGCCGTCCGCACTCGTGGTCACCACGTTGTTGCCCCACATCATGACGCAACTCGGCGGGTAGTCATAGTCGGGGATGGGATAGAAGCCATGGGTCAGGTGAGAGGCGATGATCCGCGGATAGTAGCAGAGGTAGCCCGCGGCCATGACGTTGGGGGTGCCAAAGGCGTTGGCCAGCCGCCAGAGGAAATACTCGTAGTGGCGGTGAGTCCCCTGGCCAAACACTACCGATTCCGCACCGTACTCCTCCTTGGCCTCCGTCATCCTGCTGGCAACGAGATCCAACGCTTCGTCCCAGGAGACCCTCTTCCATTTGCCCTCTCCACGCTCCCCGTCCCTCAGCATAGGGTACTTCAGGCGATGAGGGCTGTTGAGCTTGTGGAGGCCCGCCAAACCCTTGGAACACAAAGTACCGCGATTGATGCGGCACTCTGGGTCGCCCTCTATTCTCACGGGCTCCCCGTCCCTGATGTGGATCAGTATCCCACATCCTCCATGATCCATGCGGCAACAGCTTCTGACGATTGCCTCCGCCGCCAACGCTTCACCCACCATACGTCCTCCTTCTTGCGTAGATCGCGTCGATTTTACTGCAAGCCATCCCCTTCAGCAAGTCGGCCCATTGACTTCGGCCACCAACTCATGTATGCTGTCTGCGCGACTGAGGCCTGAGTTCGTTCCGAGGCTAGTTTGCACCCTGAACGCCGCTCTTGCCAGAAACAAACCAAAGCGGCGATGGGCCAACCCAGTCATTGTTTCCCGCCGCTTGCTCGTGCTGACACGCATGCTTCACAATAGACCGAGAATGGACAGCAGAATTCAAAATGACACGCAGATCGGTAGACCTCGGCGGCTCTGATTGGCACTTCGCATGTGTGCCCTCAAAGCCTCTCCACTCCCAGGTGGATGACCGAGCTGAGGTGGACGAGTGGCTCCCAGCCACAGTACCTGGTAACGTGCGAAGCGATCTCCTGGCCTTGGGCAGGATCGAAGATCCTTTCTACGCCACCAGCAACGAAGACAGCCAATGGGTGGATGCCTGGGATTGGTGGTACGCCCGCCCCCTTAGCGTAGACCTGGAGGAGGGAGAGCGAGCCTTCCTGTGCTTCGAAGGCATAGACTACATCTCCGCTGTGTACCTTGATCAGATCATGCTAGGCCAACATGAGGGCATGTTCTCCCAGCAGATCTACGAGATCACCGATTTCAAGAAAGCTGGTGGTTCCCACGTGGCGGTCCGCATCTGGGGCTCCAAAGCCCTGCCCCGTAGACAATTGTCCTGGCGGGAGAAGCTCTGGTCACGCGTTGCGGTGGCACTACCGCGGGGTGAGGAACCCTTCCCCGACCGGACGGCCACGCTGAAATGCCAGATGAGCTTCGGCTGGGATTTCGCACCGCGGATCAGAACCATGGGCATCTGGGACGAGGTATCGCTCATCGTCACTGGCCCAGTTTTCATCAAGGACGTCTTCGTCACAGCCAGCCTTGAGGGAGATCGGGCGCACGTCAGGGCGCAGGCTACGTTGGACTCGGACAGACCCCAAGACATCGTGGCAGAAGTGGAATGGAGGCACCGAGGGGAGGAGCCCATTGCCGCCGCGCGGAGATTCCAACTGACGCTAGATAAAGGCCAACAGACCACAGAGCTGGAATTCGAAATGGAGAGCGCGCGCCTTTGGCAACCCTGGGATCGAGGCGAGCCCCACATGTACGAACTGGAGATACGCATCATACGTCAGGGGCAGGTCCTGGACTCCTTGAGGCGGGGCTTCGGGCTGCGCACCGTGGAGATGGCGCCCAATCCAGATACGCCCCCTGGCAGCGAGAACTGGACGTTTGTGGTGAACGGTCGACGGGAGTTCATCCGTGGCGCAAACTGGGTGCCGGCGGACGCTCTACCGGGACGCCTGAGGAGCCGTGATTACGAGACCCTGATTGGTATGGTCAGAGAGGCAGGGATCAACCTCTTGCGGGTCTGGGGAGGCGGCCTGCGCGAGAAGAGAGCTTTCTACGATACTTGCGACAGCGAAGGGATCATGATCTGGCAAGAGTTCCCGCTATCCTGCGTCCTGCTAGGTCACCTCCCCCGTGAAGAGCGATTCCGGAGTCTGGCGGCTCGGGAGGCAAGCAGTATTGTTCGCCAACTGCGCAACCATCCTTCCTTGGTCATGTGGTGTGGCGGTAACGAATACAGCTATCGACGCAATCGGCAGCTCGTGGACACGCTGGAAGCCGTTGTAGACGGAGAAGATGGCACTCGCCCCTTTCGCAAGACCTCTCCCGGGCGGGGTGACAGCCACGACTGGCTGATATGGCATGGCAAGGCCCCCATTGGCGATTACCGTCAGAACCATTCGCCTTTTGTCAGTGAACTCGGTTTGCAGTCGGTTCCCCATTTGGATTCTCTATCTCGCTTTCTGCCTGAGGAGGATCTCTTCCCTCCCGGGGAAGGTTGGCGGTATCACTGCGGGCAACTTGAGAAAGTGGAGCGATACGCGGGCGCCTTCTCCCCGGAGAGCTTGCACCAGTGGGTGCAAGCCTCGCAGAAGGCCCAGGCTCTTGGGCTGCAGGTGGCCATCGAGCACTTCCGGCGGCGCAAATATCGCACTAGCGGCGTCGTGGTCTGGCAGTTCAACGATGCCTGGCCAGCAATCTCCTGGAGTGTTGTCGACTACTACCGTACGCCGAAGCTCGCGTATCTGAAGTTGAAAGCGGTCTTCAGTCCCATCCTCGTCAGCCTCGAGTATCCTCTACGCGCATACCGTCCTGGGGACCTCTTTGGGGCGCGCGTGTGGGCGATCAACGATTTGCCCGTTCCTTGGGATGACTGTCACCTGGAGATAAGCCTTGATGGGGAGAGCCTGTTCTCGCGCACCATGTCGCTGTCACCTGATTCCTGTCAGATGGTGGGGCGGGTAGAACACCGGATCGGTGACCAGAACGGGCACCTTGTGGCCGCCCTAACCCAGAACGGGCAGATGGTCTCCAGGACCGAATATGACCTACGCTACCATGACCCACAGCGCGTCGGACTGCTAGAAGTCCTGTACTCCAAGCTCGCTCAATGGCTGATGAAGTAGCACTCCGTTGCGCAGCGTCCAGGCATGTGCTTGAGGAATGTCCCAGTAGACGCTATAATAGCCCCGGAGCCACATGATGACCATACTAGTCACAGGCGGGGCTGGCTACATCGGCAGCGTGACGACAGACGAGCTGATCAAAGCCGGCTACGAAGTAGTCGTATATGACAATCTGACACAAGGACACCGACGAGCAGTTCATCCCGACGCGGTCTTCGTGGAGGCAGACCTGGGAGATCAGGAGAGCCTGGATGCCGTCTTCGATACTCACGACATCGACGCGGTGATGCATTTCGCCGCTCATAGCGTGGTCCCGATTTCCGTGGATGAGCCAATACCCTTTGTGCGGGACAACATAAACAACGGCATGAACCTGCTGGAGACGATGGTGGCCCACGAGGTAGAGCGCTTCATCCTCTCCTCCACAGCCGCCGTCTATGGCGAACCCGAGCAGATCCCCATTCGCGAGGACGATCGCCTGGCTCCCAGCAGCCCCTACGGCGAGTCGAAGCTGATGATCGAGAGAATGCTCCATTGGTGCGAGGTGAGGTACGGGCTGCGCTACGCCAGTCTGCGGTACTTCAACGCCGCGGGGGCGTCCGAGGCCTGGGGCGAAGACCACACCCCGGAGACCCATTTGATTCCCCTCGTCCTCAAGGTCGCTCTGGGACAGAAAGACCATCTGGACATCTACGGTGATGACTACGCGACAAGGGACGGAACGTGCGTGCGCGACTACATACACGTGGTAGATCTCGCTCTAGCTCACATCTTGGCTCTTGAAGCACTGGATGGCGGCAGCCGCATATACAACCTGGGCAATGGGCAGGGCTTCACCGTGCAGGAGGTGGTGGCCCAGGCACGAGAGGTGACTGGACGTGATATCCCGGCAAGGATTGCCCCCCGTCGTCCTGGCGATCCAGCATCACTGGTAGCGAGTTCGGAGAAGATACAGCGTGAGTTGGGATGGGAGGCGCGTTTCCCCGACCTGGCAGGCATCATCGAGAGCGCTTGGCGCTGGCACGGTGCCCACCCCGACGGATACGCTAGCTGATCCGCGAACTGCTCGACTGCTGCCCCAATAGTCTGCGTCTGAGGTCTTCGACCTCAGAGGAGGAACGATGGCCGAGGTCATCAATTACCCGCTATTCGCTTTGGTGGGCCAAGAAGAGATGAAGACGGCGCTCGTCCTGGCCGCCATCAACCCGCGTGTCAGAGGTGTGCTCCTCCTCGGGCCCCGAGGCACTGGAAAGACGACGGCGGCTCGAGGACTGGTCGACGTCCTCCCGCCAGCACCTCGCAGCCTGTGTCCCCACGGCTGCGAACCCCGGCTGGCGGCCATCTCCATGGAGTATGTGTGCCCCGATTGTGCAGCCAGGTTGGAGGCCGGCGAGGACATCACCTACCTGGCCCCCATGCAGCTGGTGGAGCTTCCTCTGAACGCTACCATGGATGACGTGATCGGCGGGCCCAATCCGAGGATCGCCCTCGAGCAAAGCCGATATCAGCTGCAGCAAGGGATACTCTACTACGCCCACGGAAACGTCCTCTATGTGGATGAGGTGAACCTCTTGGATGAGGAGATTGTGAACTGTATCCTGGACGCGTCATCCAGAGGCTACTACGTGGTACGGCGAGGACGCCTGATAGGCACCTTCCCCTCGGAGTTCCTCCTCATCGGCTCCATGAACCCCGAAGAGGGCCCCCTGCGTCCCCAACTCATGGATCGTCTGGGACTGCGCGTTGTGGTGCCTCCTCTCCAAGACCCTGACCAACG
>JABAOC010000012.1_pt1 | contig 19793 bp, 13 predicted proteins | sample 7062161 | NCBI WGS metagenome assembly JABAOC01 (sample SAMN14538625, study PRJNA623070) | marine sediment metagenome | biome: marine biome [ENVO:00000428]; feature: marine pelagic biome [ENVO:01000023]; material: deep marine sediment [ENVO:00002113] | place: India: Gulf of Khambhat ... | reverse complement strand
CCGTTGAAGTATATGCCCGGCCAGTGGCAGACGAGTATTGCCGGCTCGCCTTTATCGATGACCTCCGGCAGCCGGCCGCCTTTGAGGTCTTCGGTGATGAACCTATCGACCGAGCCTGGGACCAGGCCGTCCCAGCCGCCGAACCAGTCGCCCGTACAGCCGATGATGGACACAACGCATTTCGGATTATCGCCATCGAGGCCGGATGCGTACTGGACAAGCGGGGCAACACTGCGGTCATCGGTGAAGAGGTCGCGGAAGTAATGTGGAATCTCGGCACCGAATACATCGCGGCACGACTGCAGCGTGGCCTTGGCCAGGTTGTCGCGGTTCCGGCTGCCGAAGCCGCCGGGCGTCGTGATGCCTTCGCACGGCAGGCCGACGTTCTTGAGGATTCGCAGGGCGTAGGCCATGTAGTCGGTGAGTTCATCGGCGGATTTGTCCTGGCTCCAGCCGGCGTTCTCGATGTAGTAGCCGGTCCGCTCCGGATAGGGCCGGCCGGTCTTGAGGTTGATGACCCAGGTGTGGCTTATCATCTCCGGATGTATGTCCCAGTCCGGCAGCATGAGTTCGCGGACGAGCTTAAGGCTGTCGTCCAGCTCCTTTTGCGACCAGCCGGGAAGGCAGCGGTCCAGCCAGCCGACGCAGGCCGGGTACGGGACGATGGTGTACTTGCCCTTTACACCGTGCTCATGGCACCACTGGCCGAACTTGCGCACGAACGAATCGGGTATTTCGCGCGGCAGTTTTTTCCAATTCTGCTTGTACCTGTCCGGCCAGGCCGTGGCGAAGTGCGGGATGCCGAAGTGGGCCATATTCACAAGGCAGGTCGAATCATCGATAATAAAACTGACCGGCACCCGGTTCTGTGGATTGAGCACAGTAACATCGGCAGCCTGAGTCGGCCGTTCGCCCTTGTCCTGAGCCATCAAAGGTCTGCTGCGGATAACAGAAGCGGCGCCGGCGGCTGCCATCGCTGTTATCTTTACAAAATCGCGTCGACTTATTTGTTTTTGCTTATACATATCATATCCTCCTATAGACTTAAAAACTAAAGTTATGCAAATTTTCCCTTTTCAAAGTATGCTTGACTTCAATTTTTCAGAAGACCATTAAAAACGATACACTATTTTGAANNTACAGGTCGGTATTATCCTTCATCGGCCAGGAAAAGAGCATAGTCAGATTATGACGGTCCTCTGAAGTTTGCTCGGCGGTGAACTTGATTCTTGCGTTCCATAGGAAATGATATTCTGTAACCCAGCGCCACAGCCAGATATCCTCATTACCGTTTTCTTCTTGTACACGGTAGTTACCGTTGAAGGTTGTAACCAGGCGTTCGGTAATTTTCATAGGTTTTTCCAGGGAATATTCTTTGTAGGGGTCTTCTTCATAAACACCTTTTGCAAAGCCGACGGTGACCGAATCCCAAACATCCACCTCCTCATTATATTCGATTCTGATACGGTCGTACCAGTTCTGATAAGGGGCATGAAAACTATCACTGCGTATGTACCAGAGCTCGATTTCATTTCGAAAACCTACGCCTGCTCCTTCTACAAAATCACGCAGCGTGGTATCATGGTCGTTGTTTTCATAGAAGTCAATTTCTGAAATTGCACCAATTGATTTTAAGATGCCTTGATCAAAATACTCTCTATACCTCATATAAGAACTGGGGCCGCGGATATCCCGCCTTGGTATGTAGCCCAAATCAGGCAGGAAACCACGTGAAATGTCACGATATATCCCCTGCCACCAGAGAGGCCTGCCGTCTCCTAAACTGAATGCTGTATACAGGCCGTATCCATCATGGTCATAAATACCATCTGTTTCGATGCCCTTCGAATCTCTTAATCCCAAAAACTGGGCGGTCAACGAAGTGGTACTGTCAAAAAACAAACGTGCATCTAATCCGCCGGTTATGTTCGTACCGTCCGAGCGGGCAGAGTTGGCCCAGATGCCGCCGATGTGGGAGCTTTCTCCTATGTTATAAATGAACCTGCCAACATGGTAATTTCCAGTGAGTTCTTTGTCCTCCCGCTCAATTTCGCCCTGAACATCCAACAGCCCGAGTGCCCAATTCCCTCCCTGGCCGGTAATTTTTGCTCCAGCATCAATATCCATGAAACGTCGGCTGTAGTAGATATTCAGCGGCGAGCCGAACAGTTCGTTGCCCTCACGGAAAAAAGGACGTCGCTCCCTGAGAAATCGCTCAGTGTCTCTGAGTTCAATAGTGTCAGGGTCTGCTTCGACCTGGCCGAAGTCGGGGAAGATTGTAAATGCGCTGGTTAACTCTGAATTTAACCGCATAGATATATCCAGGCCTGTGGAAAGTTTGTTAATGTTGTTTTCGAAATCTGAAGTGGCGCTTAGATAGGTTTCGTAAGCAGGTTTGCGATTGACTTTAACTTTCGCAAGGTCCAGATTTGTCAGATGGCCGAATTCACGTGGATAGCGGGCCCGGCTATTGCGATAGCACCAATAACTCCTTTCCGACCTGCTTTTTTCGCTGCGGTAGAAATTGACACCCCAGGTAACTGCGTCTTTTCGGTCAAAGAGCATATTGCCAATCGGTATAGCCATTTCTGCAAACCATCGGTCTTTCTCAACCGTGCAGGCAGCCGACCAGTCGCAGCCCCAGGTATCATCATCAAAATAATCGAAAAGACCCATTCGTGCGTCATAGCGGGTCCCTAAAGTATTCACGCCGAAGGTATATGCGCAGCGATGGTCGTGAAAGGTGTCAAATCGAGCAGTGACATAGTCTTCCTCTCGAAGTGACTGGTCATATTTTCGTTCGACGGCCACGATGCTATTGGGGTCCGGTTCAATACACTCAAAGGCGATGTATATATTCTCCTCGTCATAGAGCACCCGAACAAATGTCTGTTCTTTGGCCGACTGTTCAATTCTATAGTCTGTGAAATCCGTGGTCACATTTGCCCGCGACCAGCAGTCCTCATCGAGTTTTCCATCAATTACCGGGGGAGTGTCTGTGCGTACCGCTGCTAAAGAACGTGCCGGTCCTCTTTCCTTCGCTGTGCCCGTATTTGTCAGTAGTATAAGCGCCGGCAGGGCTGTAAGCAGTACTGTAGCGTATTTCATAACGTTGTCTTTATTTCTTCAGCCCCACCGAATTATGAATAGGGATTTTCCATATTAACTTTCAGTTGCATAATAAAGAGTAAGAACACGAATTTTACTCGATTTACATTTGTTATACAACCTTTAGGGACAGGATTTCCGTTTTATCCGCCGAGGATTCCATCCGGGCTGCACAAATAACAAAAAAAGTTGTTATTCGCTGATGCAGTAGAGATTCCGGGCTGTACGGATGAACAGGCGGCCATCAGCGACGGCAATTGAAGACTGGATTGGGCTCTCATCTATTTTTGTGTGGAAGATAATCTTGAACTCATTGCCGCCGGCGGCGAGGACCACGATTTCGCCGGTTTCGTTGATACAGTAGAGTTTGTCATCTGCGCCGGTCAGTGAGGCCCGCCAGGGTCCTCGTCCCCCGATTTTGCCCTGCCAAATTTGCCGGCCGGTTTTCGGCTCAAGGCAGGTTACCACTTTTCCGTACTTAATGCCGTTCAGCACATACAGGCGCTTCTGATAATAAAGAGGTGTGCCGGCATCGGGAGAAGGGCCGTCAAATTCCCAGACGATTCGGCCCTGAGATTTATTATCAGGATTGGGTGGCTGAAGAGCAAAGACACCGCCGTGTTTATGCCGGGTGCCGAAAATCAGACCCTCTCCGGTGACAAGAGAAGGGATGATGCGAGAATCTCTGACTTTGTGTGTGTGGTATTCGAAACGCCACAATTCTTTACCCGAATCCGGGTCGTGCGCGGTGATGAAATCGGCACCTGTATTGAGGATTTCAGCGCGTCCGTCACGAACAAAGGGAATGGACGTACTATAGGTTTCCATGCCCTCGTCGAATGCGTTGGTTTGTCGCCGTTGTTTCCAGATAGTATTTCCGGTTCGCGGTTCGAGCGCCATCAAATATGAATCGAGAGGCGCATCAGCGTGCGGCCAGCGATAAGGTTTGTTGCGGCGAACCGCGAGGATGAAGAGTTTGTTTTGGTAAAGCAAAGGACTGGAACTATATCCGAACTTTAGGGCCAGATTACCATATTCGGCTTCAATGTTCCGCGACCATAATTTATTCCCTTTATAGTCGAGGCCGACAAGGTCACCGCTGCCGTACAGGAAAAATACGTATTTTCCGTCGGTAACCGCAGAAGGCGAGGCCATATTATTGCGCGTAAATCTGCGGGTATCCGACCCGATATGTTTTTCCCATAACTTTTTTCCATCCCGGGCGTCGAAGCACAGTGCGACAAAATCGGGACTCGACTTGACCATTGAACTGACGAACACATGGTCGTTACAAATAACAGGAGTAGCGCCGCTGGGACCGGGAAGCGGACTGACCCAGGCGATGCCTTCGGTTTGACTGAAGGAACCGGGGAGGTTTTTTTCGTTGGTGGAGCCGTTAAAAAACGGTCCGCGCCACTGTGGCCAGTCAGTGGCCGATGCAGGAAAGGACGTTACAGATATTGTAATAATAGCGCAAAATAGAATTGTCTTTTTTGTCATTTGTTATTTCTCTATAGAGTATCTCTAATATTTATAATCGAGTTTAGTCGCAGGAAGCTTACAGCGTTTTTTACGTTACCGGCCCGTATCGCGGTCCAAGGCTCGGCGCCAGCTTTTTTCCGTATTCCAACAATGAGGTGCGCTGCTCATCTGAGAGCGGCTTGTATTTCCGGGCGAACTCAACGTTCTGTATGGCCTGCTCGACTGTATAGGGGCCGACCACAGCCACGCTTACGCCTTCGAGATCGAGTGCATAGGCCATTGCATTCGGCAGATAAGCAGGCTCGGTGACACAGCCGATATAGCCACTCCTGTGATTGCGGAAGCCTCCTTTGATTCCGGCATAGACCTTCATAGCCACACAGCCGATGTTGCGTTTTCTTGCCTCGGGCAAAACCTTGCTCTCGAAATCATAGATGTTCCTGTCGGCGTAATTCATCACGCACATAATCACATCAATCTGGTCGGTCTTGAGCATACGGACGAAGTTGGGCGGTCCGTTATGGCCTGATATTCCAATGAAACGTATCTTGCCGGCTTCCTTCTGCTTCAAAAGGTATTCGAGAACTCCATCTTTGGCCAGGACACGGTCAAGTTTTTTGCTGCCGATGCTGTGGATATGGACGAGGTCGAGGTGGTCGATTTTAAGCCGGCGCAGTGATTCGCTCAGGGAACGCTCTGCTCTGTCTGCATTGTCGGTCGAAACCTTTGTGACGACAAACAATTTGTCACGCTGTTTCGGGATTAGGTGCCCGAGAATTTCTTCGGCGTTGCCGTATATGCTTGCGGTATCGATATAGTTCACACCGCGGTCTATGGCCTGGCCAAAGATTTTAATGCCCTGCTGGACATCAACGGGACCTTCTCCGACCGGGGCGGTACCCAGGCCGAGGACGGTGACCTTCTGGTTTGTTCGCCCAAGAACTCGTTTCTGTAATTCGTCGATTGGCTGAGCGGACGCCTGCCGGTTAATAGCGGCAAGAGCCAATCCGGCTCCGGCACAGCTGGCCCTTTTCAGGAATTCGCGCCTGCCCATTGTCTCGCCCTGCCGTGATAAGTCGCTTGTGCTCAAAGGAACATATTTTTTGCGAGTAATATCGTTTTTCATAATAGTTCCTCCATCTCGATATGCTTTCTTTCACAGCAAAATGCGTTTCTTACTTCTCCACGACAGCTCTTTTCTGAGCATCATTTTTCAAAACAAATGAATTTTTTGCATCGGAAAGATGGTTTCCAATCAGGAGAATGCCTTTTGTGATTTTTCCCTTAAGCTCCAGAAAGCTCTCTGTTCCGGGAAACGCCCTGCATCCGTGGATAAAGGCATCCTGTACGTTTTCCATTCGTACGACCGGCTCATCCGCGAGCGGTTTTGTGGTTTTGATTCCATTGAGCTCGATATTTTTACAGTTCCTGATATCGAAAGCAGGTCCTTTGTTCGTGTTGACCTGCACGTTGTGCAGCTCAAGGCCCACAGTGCTGTCACAAAGTAATCCTACCTCGGTAGAGGCCACCACGTCGCTTATACGCAGTCCCTGTATCGGCATTTCGGGCAGGCCGAGGATTTTCGCCATACAGGGTGACTTCTTGATAGTGAAATGGCTTATGGCAATGTCACGGAAGATTGGTGTCCGCTGAGAAACAGGCTCCGGGTCGGTCTTCGTGTAAAAAGTCGTGATGTAGATTGGCTCTCTGACGTTTTCGACTACAAAGTTGGAGAAACGAATATTTTCCACGACGCCGCCGCGGCCCCGTGTGCTCTTGATACGAACAGCCCGGTCGGTTCCCACACATACGATGTTGTTAGCAGTAACGTTGCGGACACCTCCTGACATTTCGCTGCCGATGACTATGGCACCGTGGCCTTTGTACATTACGCAATTGGTAATAGTGACATTCTCCGTAGGTTTGCCTTTCTGCCTGCCCTCTTCGTCGCGTCCGGACTTCAACGTGATGCAGTCGTCGCCCGTGTCGATAAAGCAGTTCGAGATTCGCACATTGCGGCAGGATTCGGGGTTCACGCCATCGGTGTTTGGGCCGGATTCGGGATTGATAATCGAAATACCGTCAACCACGAGGTTTTCACAACCAACCGGATGGATCGTCCACGAAGGAGAGTCGACAATAGTAACTCCATCAATCAGTACGTTATGGCAGCGGTAGAGGTTGATAACTCTCGGCCGGCCATAGGTAAGAATCTTTTGTTGACCTTGCTTCCTGTTGTTATCACTACGCAAGGCATCCCACCACGGCTTGCCCTGGCCGTTCAGTGTGCCCCTGCCGGTAATGGCGATATTTTCAAGGTCGATGCCGGTAATCAGGCTCGAACGTTTGGTGTCATCTGATTGTATCCGCCAGCGTGGTGTAAACGGCGGAAAATCCTCAAAGTTAGTGCTCGCCAATAGCGTTGCCCCTTCACCGATGTGCAATGTCACGTTACTCTTGAGAAAGATTGCGCCTGAGAGATATTTTCCTGCCGGAAAATGCACCGTACCCCCTCTCGCAGCGGCGCACGCGTCCACGGCCTTCTGAATGGCCTTGGTGCAAAGCGTTTTCCCATTCCCCACTGCTCCATAATCGGTTATGTTAAAAAAAGGTGAAGTCTTGGCTGCCTGGGAAATAGATGCATCTGAAAAAAGAATAAATCCAGCAAGAAGAGCTGATAAGATTGAGGTAAAGGATTTTCTCATGGCTGCTCTTTCCTTATAATGTCCATCGCTTACTTTGCTTCAATCAGCAACACCCAGTCATTACGGTCAACAGTCTTAAAAGTCTGCGGGGATTTTTCGAGCTTACCGGCGTCGAGCCAGCCGCCGGTGCGGGGGTGATACCAGCGAGCGGTTGCGTTTTGTTTGAGTGAATCGGTCTTTAGAGTGACGGAGCCGCCTTCAGGAAGATAAACTACCAGCAGGTCACCTTCTTTTGATTTTGCGGCTGCTATGAATTTCGAGGCATCTTCTTTGCCTGGCTGTTCGGTTAGGATTTCCGGTGCAGGGACCAGCCGCCACCATTCGATTGACTTGAAGAACTGGTGCAGGTACTTCATGCTCAACGCGCCGGGAAGGTCCTTTGCGATGTGCCAGGGTGAGCCAAGACCGGTGCTGATGTGGTCGGCGGGGGCTTGTACCTTCGTATGCCAGCCCCAGATTCCCTGACCGCCGTAGGTTACTCCCGCCGTGGGAGAAACCAGCAGGCTCCAATAAGCAGCACGACGGACCGAATGGTCGTTATGGACTTTCCGATAGGTGTAGCCGTTGTGCGCTTCGTAGTTGGGCTCGATATTGATAACGGGCAGGTTGGGTTTGTTGTTCCATTCGGTGCTGGGTGGTCCCTGGTTTAGCCAGCGGAAGGTTTTTTCGTCGTCACCGTGTCCGCTCTGGTAACCGATGAAACTGAACCACGGCTCATTGCGGAATTCCTTGCCGACCCAGCTTCTTCCCCTGACGTGCATTGTCGCGAGGCGATGCTGGTCTTTGTTAAATACTGCGCGACCGACTTTCTTCCAGGTTTCAGCGTTTTCTCCACTGTAATTCCCGTCACCACCGAGGAACCAGATTACCTGATGGGCACCGTATCTGGCTATCATGTATTCGGCCAACACGATTTTCTGGTCTTCGGGCAAATAATAACCCGGATTGTCATCGCCGCGGATGGCCCAGAGCAGGACAGGTACGGCAAGAAGTCCTGCGTCGTTAATCGCATCCATGTATTTGTCCAATCGCTGAAAATATGGAGGATTGACGGCGATTTTTTCTACGCCCAAAAAAGTGGGATTTCCCTCCGCGTCTGTTTTGGTCATACGCCACTGGGTCATTACAAACTGGATGGCAGTAAACTCTTTCCAGACGCGGTCTTTGAGGAAAATGTTCCAATCATTCAGGTCCGAAAGTGCCGGCCCGCACCAGACGGTATCGGCCAGCCAGAAAAAAGGAGTGCCATCAGTGTGCTCGAAGTATCGCCGATTCTCAGAAAGACGCAATTCTCCATATCTGTAAAGCGGAAGAACACCACGATATTTTTCACATTGAAACGAGCCGGTTTGGTCGTGAAGTCCGTTATTATTTGTGTCCGAGCATATTGTTTTATATGACCACTGGCCCGTTTCATCCGGCGAAAAGCGAACGTGCCATACCCGGTTTCCGTCCCAGAAGGCAAGGAACATTCTTTTGTTCCCGCTCGGCGAAGTAAATTCTACCGTTACCTTAACGCCCTGGGCCGGATTATTATAATCCTTTGAACTTTGAAACGTGTCCTCGAAACGGGTCCATTGTTCAACGACATAGTTTGCGGCCAATACCAAGGTATCACAATAGAGTGTCAGAATAAGTCCGACAACGAGAATGAATGGGAAAGAATTGATGCGTTTCATNNTCCGGATTATTTTACTGCATAAAGCTTCTTCATTGTGGCAATGTATAGTACGCCGTTGGCGGCGACAGGTGAGCCGTGCATGGGGCTGTCTAACTTAATCGAGCTGATAATCTTCTTGTTCCTTTCGGCGGCGAACACCCAGAAATTACCACGCCGGGTGCCGATATAGACTTTTCCATCGGCCACAAGCGTTGAGGCCCAAATTTCGTCCCCGGTATCATGGGTCCAGTAAGATTTTCCGGTCTTGGCATCAACACAGTGTATATGTCCCTCACAGTCGGCTACAAAAACCAGTCCATCCTGGACAGACGGCGTCGAACAGCAATGTCCGTTGAGCTCGTATGACCAAAGCTCATCAGAGTTTGTTAGGTCGGCTGTATTGGTCGCATCAATGCACTTTAGCCATGACTGGTTCTTGCCCCACCAGATGTCACCTCCATACGTTATATACACCCGGCCATTATGGAACACAGGCATACTCTTAATATTACTTGGACTTTGGCGGCGATTTCTAAGGTATTTGTGTATGTTTTCTTTCGGAGCGGCAGGGTCACAATCGAACCGCCAGACGCTTTTTAGATTCTGTACTACCGGCGTCTCTGAAGTAGACGGCAAGGCCTCGAAGGCATAGCAGACGCCATCGCCGCCGCCAAAGAATACCAGTGGCCGACCGTTTACCCGCCCCATAGCGGGTGATGACCAGGTGCAATGAAAAATCCGGGTACTAATCTTCTCATTTTCCTGAGCTACCAGCCGCCCTGTCACTTTGTCGAGCACAATCAGACTCGGGGCATTAGGTGCGGGAATACCTTCGTGTTTGCTGTTAAGACCATTGCTCGTGTTAATGTACAAGTACCGGCCGTGCAGGAGAATCGAGCTGTTTGCCGCATCGTGCTGGTGAATCCCTACCTCTGTATGCATGTCGTAAATCCAGATGATGTCGGCGTCCGTTTCTGTTACCGCCAGAGGCTCGGCATTCTGCGGTGTCATGTGCCGACCTTCGTCCTTATATGGCCCATCGTTGCCGTTGGCTTGGCCGTTTAGGTCGAGACACATTACCTCGCCGCGATTGCTTACGATATAAACTCTGTCACCTTCGACAGTAGCCGGCGAGCAGATACCTGAGCGTGGCCAGTCCCGATATAAGGCAGGTATTAGTTTGGGAACGACAAGCTGCCAGCAAAGGCTCCCGTCTTTTTCGTCTAAGCACAAGAACACGCCGCGGTCTCCCTTGTGACGAGGGTCTCGCGGCCTGTCATTGTTCGTGCCAATCAGTATCCTGCCGCCGGCCACCACAGGGGTTGAGTAGGTTTCTGTACCAAGGTCGGCCACCCATTTTATGTTTTCACCGGTGGCCGGGCCGAAGCATTCAGGCAGACCAGTCTCATCCGAGACCATGTTGCGGGAATACCTCTGGCCCCACTGCGGCCGGTCTTCCGCACAGACAATGGATATGGCGGCCAGACCGAAGAATAAGGCGGTGATTAACAATTGTCCGGGTAGTATTTTCCTTTTCAGCATTGCCTATTACCATCATATTGACATTGTAAAATATGGGCAGGAGATACGAAATCACCGACCGAAATAATCATAACTTAAGCGAGGTTATAATGGAAGCATAAAATAATAATGACCATTAGGGATTTGCTCAGGCTTTTTCGCAATCGGTGTCTAACCTTTCTTATTGAATCTTTTAGTAATATTGTCTCGCTCCAGACCATCTGTGGTCATTTTGTCTTGAACCGGCAAAGTGTTTCCGGCAGGCGCATCAAAAAGAATGTCGTTGGCAGTTACATAGTCAAATACGTCTATGATGGCGACCACGTCATCGCTGAATACGATGACAGCGGCCTCTTACGCAAATACATCTACGGTGCCCGCGTTGATGAGCCGGTCTGTATGATAGACGTGGCCGACAATAACAAGGCCTACTACTATCACTTCGATGGCCTGGGTTCCGTGGTGGCCTTGAGTAATTCTAACGGCGATAGCTGCCAGAGCTACGAGTACAGCGTCTATGGCCAGGTGGCGGCCTCAGACCCCAACCATCCCAATCCCTACATGTTCACCGGCCGCAGATTCGATATCGAAACAGGTCTTTACTATTACCGCGCCAGATATTATAATCCACACATCGGCCGATTTATGCAGACCGACCCGGTCGGCTATAGTGCGGGCATGAACTTATATATGTACTGTAAGAACAGCCCGCTGGCTTTTGTCGACCCCTTTGGGCTTCTTGATACTTCCTTTGCTATCCCGGCCTATATTATAACTGGCAGCCCTAGTGATAATGAAGAGACTGCCTTAAAACAAACTAAGGCTTTTTTTGATTTCTTTGCTGCATTCTGCCCAGACGGAAAATTATACTCAGAGTGGGTAGTGAATTCTGTCGAAATATGCGATGATAATTACCTTGTTTGGTTCTTCACTCCAGACTCGTGTGATGTCGATATACCTTCTTTTGACCTTCTTGATGTGGAAGTACTTAAGGATACGACCTACTACGACCGTACAGTTGTTGATACGCTTCAGCTTCTCCAGATTGATGATCAAACGTTGGTTAACGACAGGTTAATGCTCAGGATAATGGAACCAGCAATCGAGGAAGTCCATGGGTGGTCACTAGAAGTTTCCGGTAAGGAGAGACGACATAATTTGAGAGTAGAGTGGGATTCATGGTTTTGGAATAGGAGTGAGTCATTCAGGTATGGCACACGCACGTACAGTGGAGCACAAATCAACTACAGAGTTGGCGGACATGCGTTCAAACACTATGGGTATACGTGGGAGGCGGCTAAGCGTCGTGTCTTTTGGTGGAAGAGATTTAGATACTGGCGCAAACCAAGTGATCCTGGTATGTCGGAAACCTTATATTGGTTCAATAGAGGTTACTTCGAATGCCCAGGCTCACCATAATAATAGTTGACATGGAGTCCCATCATTTATAATCTACGATGGAAGTACTCTACGTTTGGAGAGTGCATGTTTGCATTGTGAGGTATAACTTATAATGAAAGCACGCAAGAAAATGATTGTTGGAATTATTGCTCTGGTGGTCGTTACCTTGATTGCCACCTTCGTTTGCACATTCAGATTTCTTAGACCATGGTATCGGGAGCTTACAGATATCATTCCTTGGTACTACGAAACGTACCAGTCACAACAGCGGCGGGTACTACTGTTATGCAAGACGGATCATCAGGCCTTGTTGAAGGCTGGCAGAGAAATCCTTATTCTTGAACCTGTAAAGAAAAGATTGCGCGAAGGACAAGGAATTGCAGGCTCCTTCCATATTCCGAGGGGAGTGCAAATCCCCCAAGCCATCGTGGATCTCCGGCCACAGACCATCCTAATAGACTATTCCGGCTACCTGCTAATAGAAATGCACGGAGGTATGGACCATTTTGGGGTTCGCATTTACCCTGAGGGTGTTAACGAGCCGCATCCCTTGTTTCACGGCGGACGTACACTTCTTGAAGGACTTGTGTATTATGATGAAGGTTACAGTTTAAATCCGGAGTATGACAAGGTCATAGATGAACTGATAGAAAAACATAAGGGAAAGTGAGGGAACAAAGGACAGTCCCGAATGGCGGTTGCTTATAAAAAAAAGAAATAGGTTCGAACATCTGAAACCGGTGGATGTTGTTTTCTTTAACTCCAGTCCTGACAATTAATGCCCAGCCGGTAGAGAACAGAAGACAGAAATCAGCTCGTCGGGGCGATCGTTGGGGCGCTCGTCTTGGCGGAGCCCGCCGCAGCACGGAAGCCAGAAAACAGAAACCAGAATACAGTACAGTAGTCACGAGCACTATATGTCATTCGCAGAGACATCAATCAAGATGCAATTGAGCATCCACATTCTGCTGCAAAATCATAAATACTCAAAGAGTTACTTGATGTTCTCAAAAAATGCTATCAGCTCCTTTTTAAGCGCCAGATATTCCTTCTGATTCTTTTCTCCGAGGTTATGAGATTCGCTGATGTCCTCATCGAGATTATATAGTTCAAGGTCGGCATCCTTCAGTTCGGCTATAGTTCGGTTCCATTGAGCCCTTGTGTTTTCGATTTGGCCGACGAGCTTCCAATTGCTTTTACGGGCGGCCACCTTGCCGGTAAGCTCCCAGAAGACCGTGCGTTCGGGTATAGGCTCTTTACCATTGGAAAGGATGTGTCGCATCAGACTTATGCCGTGTACAGGATTTTTACCGTTCATTTTGGGAACGGCCAGGCCGGCGGCATCCATAACAGTGGAGAAAATGTCAAAGTGCATTACGATATCGTCACAGACAAGGCCTTCGGGGAATTTATTCTTCCATCGCATCACACAAGGGACCCTGACGCCGCCTTCGTAGGTCCCGCCTTTGCCTCCGCGGAAAGGCCCGTTGTTGCCCGGGTAGTTGGCCTTGGTCTCGGGGGTCATCAGGCAAGCCCCGTTATCACTGAAAAAAATCACTAATGTATTTTCTTCCAGCTTCAGGGTTTTTAGAAGATTAAGCAATCGGCCGACACTGTTGTCCATGTGTTCGAGGATTGCATTGTAGTCCCGCCGCGGGAAATCGACGCCTTTTTCAGCGTACCTTTGAAGCCATTCTTTTCTACCGGAAGGTTTCGGACGCTCGGCCCGCCAGAGAGGACCGTGTACGGCGTTGTAAGGGACGTAGCAAAAGAACGGACTTTTATCTTCGGCGCAATCTTTAATGAAGGACAATGCCTTTTCTGTGAAGTAATCCGTTAAATGAAGGTCTTCATGGTAAGGCTGGCGGTTATGCATCAACGTTTGTGCGGCAGTGGGCGTATAGGGATGTGCGCCGCCGAGAAAGCCGTAAAATTCATCGAAGCCGCGGTCGTTCGGTGTGTTAGGCGGCTGATAACCCAAATGCCATTTGCCGAAGATGCCTGTTCTGTAGCCGGCCTTTTTAAGAAACTGAGGGAGCATCGTGACATCGCTCCTTACGACTCTATCGTTATCCTTTGCTCTCGAAGGGCCTCTCCACATGCCGTTCTCCATAGAATACTGTCCGGTGAAAAATGAAGACCTGGTCGGGGCACAAAGAGGATTTACGTAGAATTGGCTGAACCTGACACCTGTTTTCGCAATTTCATCCATCACGGGAGTTTCAATATCCGTTTTTTTCCAATTGCAGGTTGCGTCCCCCCATCCCTGGTCATCCGATACTATTAAAAGGATATTGGGTTTCTCGCTTGTGATCTCTGAATCAAAATGCTTAACGGTATTAGCGCAGCCGGTCGTAATCAAAGTCGCAGCGCCTACACCAATGCCTCTTAGAAAATCACGTCGGCTGAAAATTGTTTCCATTCTGTCAGTTCCTTTTTTATCGCGATTGTGATTCTTTCCAGTGTCGGTCAGACGGTGACTACCACCTGACAGGCAACCAGACAGCCATCTTCGGCTCCCGGCGATTGTTCCATGCGTAGTATGGAATCATCCTGATGTCTATGCGACGCGGCTTAATATTGCTTATCTCCTGGTAACCGCCGATATCTTGTGCAGTGGTTTTATCAATGACCATAGCTTTTGTTTTTAATATAGTCACTCCACCGAGCAGCTCGGACTCATGTTGAACCTTCCATTTCGCATTTGCGGAAAGACAAATATCTTCAAACCGAATCCCTTGCGGCACGTCAACGGACTCAAGGCAATAAACGACCGGACCGCGCATAATCGCTACCTGGTTGCGGGTCTGCTCCACTCGCGGGTCGGCTATAATCATTCTGACCGGCATAGGCAGGTTCAGCTCGATGACGTCACCGGCAGCCCACTTTCGTTCAATGGCCGTGTATGATGCCGGCTTGTACTTAACCTTCGCCGTCCTGCGGTTAACGGTCAACTTAGCGTTCTCTGCCCAGCCGGGAATCCTCAGTAGAATGGAAAATGGGTCACCGGACTCAACGGCATCCACAGTAATATGCACCTTGCCGTCCCAGGGGTAGTCTGTTTTCTGTGTTAATTTCAGTTTTCGTCCATCGGCCAGCTTGCCATCGAAAACGTTTCCACCATAATGATGAATCCACAGTCCTTTGTCATTGGTGCTGTAAAGGTAATTTTGCCAGGAGGCAACAGTTCGCATCAGGTTCGTAGGACAACAGATCATTCTTGTTCCAGGGTCTAAACGTTTGTGCGTATCGTTGCTGCGCAGTACGTGCTCAGGGCCATTCCAGCGAAGCGGATTGGTATATGACCAATTCTCACCGTCAACCTCGACGCCGGAGAGAATCGAGTTGAACAGAGTTCGTTCCATTATGTCGGCAAAGCGAGCTTCGCCGGTGATAGAAAGCATCCGCCAGTTCCACATCAGGTTGCCAATTTGGCCGCAGGTCTCGTTGTAAGCAGTATCATTAGGCAGCTCATAAGGGCCGCCGACACCTTCGTGAATGGAATCACCAACAATAGCAGAAAGACGGCCCGGCTGAAAACTCCGGACAGGATGCGCTTTATGTATCGGGCTTACACCGCCGGTGATATACATCTTTTTGTCCACGAGGTCCAACCACAACCTCTCAAGCGCATCAAGAAGCGTTGTGTCACCGGACTCCATATAGGCATCGGCCGCACCGGCAAAGAGATAGGTAAAGAAAACGGCGTGTCCTACCACTTCGGTCTCTTTGCGGAGTGGACGCCAGTTCTGGTTGAGGTCGCTGCCGCCTGTTAAAGTACCCCACTCATTACGGCGCCCTTTTCCATAGCGGCTGCCGCGCCAGTCGATAAAGAAGTTCGCCATATTTAGGTACTTCTTCTCGCCCGTTGTACGATACAGTTCAACCGCCGCCATTATAATCGACGGATTACGTGGAAAATCCGCCAGCTTCGGGTCGCGTCCCTTGAACGTCTCGTAAATATAATCCGCTGCTTTGCGGGCAACGTTGAGCAGTGTCGTCTTGCCGGTAATCCGGTGATGAATGCAGGCAGCGGTGATAAGGTGACCCATCGTGTACAGCTCATGATNNGAACCTTGGCCAGTCGCGGGCAATCGTCTGGGAGGCGATATAACCATCCGGCCTCTGTGCCATAGCAATCACGTCGATAATTTCATCCATCTGTTCATCGAGTTTCCTCTCATCGGTAACAGCGTAGATGTAACTGGCGCTCTCAAGCCACTTGTAAATCCAGGCATCCTGCCAATGGGTCCCCTTGAATTGACCTTTCTCGATGCCGGCGGCAATTCTCAGGTTTTGTATAGCGTGTCCCTTCTCCGGGTCCGATGCCAGCTCCCACAACCGGGGGAGCGTAACATCGCATGTCTGGGCAAACCGCTCCGCCCAGAAACCCTCGGTCCAGCGAACAGCTCTCAAGTCAACGCTCCTTAGTTTGGCATGCGGGCTGTCCTGGTTCTTGATGACGCCGTAGTCGTGCTTAACCGTCTCGGCGTTTAACAGTGTAACGCTCAAAAAAACAATTGAAACAATCTTGAATGTTATTGATAACCTTCGCATTTTTCGGGCTCCATTACCACTTCCAAATGTTTTGTATTTTGGCCTCAAGCGCTCTGCGAACCTTTCTGAAATCTGGTTTGTCGGCGAGGTTTTCTTTTTCAGTCCAGCCGTCCGCCATTTTGTATAATTCCGGCGGTCGTGACTCATTTAATATCAGCTTCCACTGGCTCGTGCGAGCCATAGCCGTTCTGTTCTCAGCTTTCCAGGTATGGTTTTGCACGCGGGTATGGAATGGGACATCACTATCAGGGTCGTAAGCTGGTTCGGGGTTATCAAAGTAATTCGGCGGTAAATCGCTATAGGCGGCAGATGCAAAGACAGTAAAATCCCTTTCTTTTCTCGATTCACCCTGCAAAAAGGATTTTAATGACCTTCCGGGAAGTGCGCCGTCAACTTTACCGCCGGTCAAATCCGCCAACGTGGGAAATAAGTCAACGCCCTGTGCCATATTTTTAATCCGAACGCCTCGGCTAATCAGGCCGGGAGCATACCATATCATCGGAACGTGCAGCAACGCATCATAGAGAAACATGCCTTTTCGAACCATACGATACTCGCCCATAAAATCACCATGGTCCGAAGTAAAGACGACGATTGTATTTTCAATGAGTCCTTTGTTTCTTAAAGCTTCTAAAATCCTGCCCAACTGATAATCCACACCCCATTCTATCGCAGCATAGTAATATCTCATTGTCTCGGTCAGGTCCGTATCCTTTATGCGGTCGTAATGGAGGGCTCGATATTGTTCATCCAGCCTGGCGCTTAATTTTTTGGGGTGCACAAACAGTGGAAGAACCATATCTTTGCTGGAGTATTTGCTTGTATATTCCGAAGGCGCCATATAAGGCGGATGCGGGTCAAAATAGCTGATATGAAGAAAAAACGGCTCGTTCTTTTTTGTGCTGTTTATGAACCTTATAGCATCATCGGTGTTCATTCGCGGATGGCACTTTTCTTCGGGCCATAAGGTGTCACTATGCCAATATGGCGGAACAAATTTACTATAAGCCCTGAAAGGCTCCCGGGCCCGAATCACACACAAATCTAAACTCTTAAGAACTTTTTTTGAATATGTGTGATTTTTGCCGACCCAACCGACGCGGTAACCACGCCGGCGAAAATGGCCGAGCATAGAGCCGGAAAGCGATTCTATAAATTTTCCACTTTGATTCGTAAGTTTGCCGTGCTGATGTGGATATAGTCCATTAAATAAAGTTACCCTTGACGGAGCGCAAACGGAATTATTAACAAAATAGTTTTCGCATAATGCTCCTGCCGCCGCCATCTTATCCAAATTAGGGGTGCGAGCATTTGGATGTCCAAGGCAGCTCAGGGCATCGCCGCGCATCTGGTCACAAATGATAAAGACGACGTTGGGTGGTGGGTCGGAGCTTCTTCCCTTCAGGATTGACGGAGCGGTGAACGCCGCGAGAGCGGCCGCCGATATTTTTGCCGTCTTCTTAAGGAAATCGCGTCGATCGAGACTATTGCCCATACTTAATCTCCTCATTGAGTTCAAGTCTTTACCAGTGCTATTCGAGCATTATATATTCCTGCATTTGTTTTTTCACCCCTTGAATTTTCTGGTTCGTTATTATTTTCTATATGGTCGGTTTTAGATTTCTCAAGCTGTTTTTCGAAAAGTACTTTGGCACAGCTTGCCGGTTAAAAAAACGAACGGGGCCTGTACCATATCAATTGGTACAGACCCCGAATTGACATAATTCTGTGATATCAAGCACGCAGTCGCAATTGTCAGCTAAATCACACTGCTTATGGTGCCGGCTCCGGCGGTGGAGGATACAAACGAATATCATCGAAGTACATCATACCTGAACCGCCNNACCAAGACCAAGGGAAATCGTATCGACATCAGTCAGGTTCACACCCAAGTCCGCAAAGGACTGCAGGTCGATAGTCCATTCTGTCCAGCTATCCGCCTGTGCTGCATTAGGATTATCATTCGTGACAATCGCATTACCGTTGAGAGCAACATACAACGTCTCAGCAGCATTAGCTGAATCACCTATGAACCAAATTGTCAGTGTGGTGACACCTTTCTCGGTCCAGTCACGCGGATAAGTCAAGGTCAAAGTCGCCTCAGAGTAGCCAACACTGTTGTCGTAGGAAAACGGCATCGACTGCCTGCCGCCGTGGACGATAGTTTGCTCGGCAAAAGGAGGATTTTCATAACCAACGACAGAGCCGTTTGTCGGGACGCCATATCCGTCCAACCATGCGTTAAATATCCTGTTGCTCTCGGGGTCAGCGGGGTCAAGGTCATTGTAGCTCTCAAAATCATCCACGACAAGGAAGTTAGCTGTGGTAAAGCTCCAGAGGTTGCCCACCCACGGGCTGTCGGGATTAACATTATTAAATTCATCAACACGCCAGTAGTAAGTAGTATCCCATTCAAGTTTTCCGGGGTCATAACTCTCGGCGCCGAGGTCTCTGGTGCCTATGTATTCAGGTGAGCCTGTATCGGCATTTTTCACGGCCTCCTCATCAGTGCCGAAGTATAGCTCATGCGAAGCGGCATAGACTCCCGGCGACCAGCTAAGAATCGCTGTTTGCTTTACATTCGAGTCACCATCAGCAGGGGATGGAGCAAAGGCTTTCTCCGCCAGATATGGCGTCGCACCGACGTACTCGGCACTAATCACCTTCATGGCCCCGATGCCGGGACCACTCCACGAGACCATTATACTGTCGCCGATCGTATTTTCCTTCATCAAAGCCTCGATGTAATATCTCTCGCCGGCCACAAGGCTCTGCGGCTGCGACTCCGCCTCGCCTGCGGTGCTGGCGATCATGACCGCATTCGCCGGGTCCTCATCGGGGCTCAAGCGTATCTCGCCTTCATCCTCGGCTTCAATTAAGAACGTATAGTTGCCCGTGTCCGGGGCGAACAGCCAGCCTCGAAGCCGGCTGCCATATTGCTCGGCCCAGTCCTCAGGGCCTTGGAAGTACGTCACAAACTCCGACCCGTCAGGACTATCGGGATAGCGTTCATTACCCGTCAAGTTGGACACATTTGAACCACTAATGTCGAACCACCACTCACGGATGATCTTACCCGGGCCGGCTGCTACTGTCTTGAAGCTCCAGACGCCGCCTTCTCGTTCTGTCCCGTCCATCTCGACCTCGTTGACCCGGAAGTAGTAGCTGGTCTGGGCCTCAAGCAGACCCGGATCATACGTCGCCTCTTCCTGGATACCTTTATCGGTGTCGCCGGTACCGTCGGTCACCGCAGCCTTATCGTTGCCGAAGAACACATGGTGTTTTAGCGGCATTATAGAATGCCCTGCGCCCCAGCTTAGCTGGGCATCTATCATCACATCGCCGGCGCCGTCAGCCGG
>JABAOC010000857.1_pt4 | contig 19800 bp, 18 predicted proteins | sample 7062161 | NCBI WGS metagenome assembly JABAOC01 (sample SAMN14538625, study PRJNA623070) | marine sediment metagenome | biome: marine biome [ENVO:00000428]; feature: marine pelagic biome [ENVO:01000023]; material: deep marine sediment [ENVO:00002113] | place: India: Gulf of Khambhat ... | reverse complement strand
GATAAAATGAAAATGTTTGTTCATGGTGGCGATTCCAGGGGTACTAATTTTTCAAAAGACAAAACCAGCATTGAATTATTTCTTCGTTTTGGCTCTGATGATAACAACTTCTATGAATTTCGGGAACCGGTCTTCGAAGGCTGGGAAGGGAATGAAATAGATATCGATTTGAACCAACTCGCCATGTTGAAACTGCAACCCTCTGATTCGCTCACTGGTTTTCGTGCGGATACTCTTGAAAATGGTAAACAATATCGTGTAAAGGGCGAGCCTTCTTTAACAAATATCCGACAATTGGTATTGGGTGTCAAAAATATTTCTACGAGTGATTCAAAATCTGAATATAGTACGAAGAACAATTTACCGTTTTTAGGTGAAATATGGATCAATGAACTCCGACTTTCTGGAGTAAAAAAAGATAAAGGAATCGCTGTCCGTGCACGCGCAGATTTACAGTTAGCAGATGTATTTTCGATCAATGGTGAAATTAATAAAAAAGACGCCGACTTTCACAATGTAAATACTCGTTTTGGTACCGGGAACAATGAGTGGGGTGGTAACTTTTCCGGGAATTTATCACTTCATAAATTTCTACCAAAATCATGGGGATTTTCGATTCCAGTTAATTTTAATTATTCACGCAGTGAGAAGACACCGAAATATTTACCGGGCAGCGATATTATGGTTACTTCAGATTTACCGCCTGAAAAAATGGAAGAAATTCGAACTTTTAACGAAAGTAAGGGATTTGGGATTTCGTTCAAAAAAAATACCCGTTCCAATAACTTTTTTATCAAAAATACGATTGATCAGATTTCTGTGAGTTACAATACCGCCAGGTCACATGGTACCAGTTCCACTCACGAGTATTCAGATCGTGAAACACATGCTGCTAATGTAAGTTATAGTATTCCATTTCCAAGAGATAAATATATCCGTCCCTTTAAATGGTTAGGAAACTCCCCAATTATTAAAAAAATCGCTGATATTCAGCTCTATTATTGGCCCAGTAGCTTCAGTGTTAGAGCCTCAGGTAATCGTTCAATATCACAATCAAAAACGCGATCTGGCGTGATTACTGATAATAAACAATTCATTACTTCTCGAAGTCTTCAGACGGGAATTCAACCTTTTAAAAGCTTAGGTTTTGATTTTTCCCGTTCCTATAAAAATGATCTCAGAAATTCGTGGGAACCTTTGAAAGATATTTCTAACTTTAAATTTGGTGAATTAACTGATATGGATCAATCATTCAGTACGAAGTATAATCCTCAATTTTTTAGCTGGTTAAAAACAAACTTTAATTATTCTACAAATTTCAAATTTACCAATAACATTCAGTTAAAAGATAGAGGGCGTAGCGCTTCAAATAATACTTCTTTTTCATCATCTTTTACATTTGATCCGGATCGCTTAGTTAAATCGATATTTAAACCAACACCCTCAACCCGCACTCGGCGATCTCAGAAGAGACCACCGGCAAAAAAAACACCAACCGAAAAGAAGGAAGATCAACAAAAAAAGGAAAAAGAGGAGAAAAAACCAGGGATTAATCCTTTCAAGGTTGTGCTAGGTGGCGTTCAATTTTTTACGAACCGGATCCAACCGATTAATTTAACGATAACGAATCGTAACAATGTAAGTAATTATGGACTTGATCCAACAGGAGGAATGCCCTCATTAGCCTATATGTTTGGCCAGACGAACGATCCGGGAATGGAAAGCGTGGAAAGTGTTGGAACCAATACGGGATCTTTGAGATTTTCAAACAGTATTTCTTTGAGCAGCGGACTCAAAATTATAAAACAACTGGATATATCCTTAAAATATAATTTTGATCAAAATAAGAGTGAAACAACCACTAAAACTGGTGATTGCTCCGAATCATGGTTTTACACTGAAAAGAATGGGGGCTTTCCTTTACCAGAATGGTCAATAAGATGGTCCGGTCTCGAGCGGATAAAATTACGTTCAAAGAGTAAGTTTTGATCACAACTTCTCGGGAAGAAAGCAGGAATCATGGCAAAATAACTCAACAGAGATTACTAGAGAAAATTATACAAAGGCATTTCGTCCTTTAGCTGGAATTAACCTAACCTTAAAAAAGAATATTAATGTAAATATTCGCTATAATTGGTCAGAAGATATTAATGAAACTAAATCTGGTGGATCCGGCGGACAAAAGAATATATCATCAGATTTATCTATGACCGCCTCTTATTCGCATAGTGGTGGTCTTCGTTTACCATTTCCATTTTTAAAGAATAAGGAATTAAAAAATAATATCGATCTTCAGGTTACATTTAGCTGGAATAGAAATACTGGGTACCAGAATTTGAGAAGTCAAGCTTGGACTGAAACGAAAGATACAGAGTCCTGGAATTTCGAACCGAGGTTGACATACTCATTTAGTCGAAATGTTCGTGGTGGTATGAATTTCAAAATCGGTAAAAATAAAAACAAGCGTATCGGCGATACTTCAATCAAGGAGTTTGGGATAAATGTTAGTATTACCATTAGTGGAAGGTAATTCATATTTAAAAGATATACTTATTACGGGTAAGAATTTCATAGGATGCTGTCATTGCGAGCGAAGCAATCTCGTAACTATCAGGAAATTATGAGATTGCTTCGTCACTTCGTTCCTCGCAATGACAGATGACATACTGAAAAATTAACCCATAACGAGTATAACTCCAATTGTCTGAATAAATAATCTATTTAAAATCTAAAGGCTGGAATCATGAGAATACACTTAAAGTTAATATTCTCATTTTTTTTATTTTCATATATGCTTTCATCCTGTCAGAGCCAGGTCATTCCTGATTTTAATGAACAGAATGCTTTTCAACATCTAGAAAAACAATGCGAATTTGGTCCTCGAGTGCCGGGAACTGAAGCCCATATAAAATGTCGCGATTATTTACTCGAAACACTCCAAAAATTTGCCGATCATGTCCAGAAGCAGCCATTCCAGGAAACCATTGAGCCAGGCAAAAATCGGGTGACTTGTTATAATATCATCGCCAATTTCCATTCTGATAAAAAGCGTCGGATTTTACTGTGCGCTCATTGGGATACACGCCCCTGGGCTGATCGAGACCCCGATCCAGCAAATCATAAAAAGCCCGTGCCTGGAGCAAGCGATGGCGCTTCTGGAGTGGCAGTATTACTGGAAATCGCACGAATTATTGATATTACACCACCTAACTATGGAGTTGATATCGTATTGTTCGATGCTGAGGACTTCGGTACCTATGGTCAAAATGAGACCTGGGCTCTGGGATCAAGACAATTTGCTCAGAATAAGGTAAGTTCATATCATCCAGAATTTGCTATTTTACTTGATCTTATCGGAGATGCTGATCAACAGTTATATATTGAACAGAATTCTTATAAATATGCCCGCGCCATTGTCGATCATGTCTGGAAAATGGCGGAACAGATGGGAATTGCCGAGTTTATCCCAGAGGTCAGATTTGATGTTTATGATGATCATTTGAATCTGCTGGAAATCGGTATTCCCAGTATTGATATTATTGATTTTGATTATAAGTACTGGCACACTGTTGAAGATACGCCAGATAAATGCAGCCCGCGAAGCCTCGGTAATGTAGGGAGAGTGCTTTTAGGAGTGCTTTATCAATGATGCTAAGCGTTTATTATTGTAGGAAATATCAAGAGAAAAGTTGTATGGAATAAGGCATTATTATTAAAAGAATCACTAAAACCGATGCTCTGAGGAGGAAAAATGAATTTACTTCAGATTATTTCTAAAGGCGGCGTACTAATCATCCCTATTTTATTATGCTCACTGATTGCTGTTGCCGTTGTCATTGAACGCTGGCTCTTTCTGAGAAAAGTGAAAATTAATGCTCGTAGTTTTATTCTTCAAGTAAAATCTTTAATTCTAAAGAATAGAATATCTGAGGCGGTTATTTTATGCAAAAAAACTACTGCGCCTATCGCGAAAATTACCAAAGCGGCGGTGGAACGGTATAATCGCCCTCGTGAAGAGATCAGAGAAGCCATTGAGAGTGCCGGTAAGATAGAAATTTATCATCTGGAAAAGAATCTTGGCGTTTTGGGAACAATTGCAGCTATTGCGCCACTTTTAGGATTTTTGGGAACAGTGACTGGAATGATTCGGGCCTTTATTCAGGTGCAAGACCTCGGCGGTAATGTCGATGCCAGTGTATTGGCTGGTGGCATCTGGGAAGCATTGGTTACAACTGCTGCGGGTCTCGTCGTCGGAATCCCTGCTTTAATTTTTTATAACTGGCTGCAAAGCCTGGTCGAGTACTTTGTATTTGAAATGGAAGATAATTCCACGGCTTTATTAGACATGCTCATCCAGAAAGGGGAAATACAAGATGAACTTTCAAATGAATCGAACTAAAATCATCGCCTTTTCAACAATTTCTTTAACAGATATCGTGCTGTTACTATTAATATTTTTCCTGCTATCCTCATCATTTTTCGTCCAGCCAGGGATAAAGGTCAATTTACCAAAATCGATTACAGGTCAAATAGAATCTAAGGATCGTATCTATTTAACAATTACCAAAAAAGAGGTGATTTACTTGAATAATCAACGTGTTTTGAAAAGTGAACTGGGCGGAAAATTAAAAGATCTTTTAAAGAATCAACCCGAAAAATTAGTCGTTATTCAAGCAGATAAAGAGTTAACATTAGAAACAACAGTAGAAATTATAGATATTGCAAAATTGGCTGGAGCAGAGAAATTTATGATCGCAACCCAACCGGGGAGCAGCTTATAATGATGGTACTAAAAGAAAAAAATACTCGTATCGCTGTATTCGTCTCGATTTTAACTCATATTATTTTGTTATCGATTTTTGCTTTGATAAAATTGACCTTGAGACTTGACATTCCTGAATTCACAGAAATTACTTTTGTGAGTGGTAGAAATGAAATCCCGGCCGCTCTGACAGCAAAGGAATCAGCACAAAGCTCCGAGTCACTTACAGAAGAACAAAAGGAAGCTTCGGAAGTCGTTAAACTTCCCATCCGTAAAATGCTGGACCAGGAAGAACCATTACTAAAAGTCACTGATCTAACAAAACAAATTCCAAAGGATGTTCAAACATTACCCGGTTTGAACGCTTCAGATAATAAAAAAGAACGGAGTGAAGCACTTTTAACAGGACCTTTGATTAATGAAAAAGAAACTGCCCTGCCTGCTGAAAGGATTTCACCTGACCAAAAGCTTCTACCAATCACATCAACTGCGATGGATAATACCGGCCAAACTCCATACCAGATTGAAGGGCAGGCTGCCAGGAGAATTGTTACATACAAGGTGATTCCGAAATATCCTGAAAACTTACAGAAACAAGCATTGATTAAAATAAGTTTTACTGTCTTACCAAATGGTTATGTTGGCGAAATGATTCCTGTGATTAAATCCGATGCGCAGTTAGAAAAAATAACACTGGAGGCGCTGCGTCAGTGGCGATTCAATCCCCTTCCCGCAGATTCACCTCAACGAGCGGAAAGAGGAATCATTACATTTCGATATTTACTGAAATAGAGGAGGTTGGTAAGTTGTAAATGGGGAATGGTGAGTGTTAATGTAATTCCTTTTCGAATTTTTCCATAAACATCTGCGGTATGGCTGGAAAATCCATGCCTTCTGTAAAAATCCCGACTATTTATTTTCATCCCCTAAAATGAACCATTGCTTTATTCTGCCCAGGCGGGAGTGCCGCTATTTTGTCTCACAGTCGAGATAAAAGTGATAGATTTCTTTAAGAGCCTGGCAAAGTGTATGTTTGAAGCCACCCCGGCGGAGATCATTGAGGATACCTCTTCCAATTTTAGGGCTGGCCTTTGAAGATTTTTTATGATTCGAACAGGTATTAGCCATTGGAAGGTAGTCCTCGTCCTTGTGAAGAAATTAGTACTTCTTGTGCTTTTGAATAATTAACCACTCACTTCAAAATTTTAATCTCCCCCATCCGATCAATCGGCAGGTTCACCTGTCCCAACAACGGCAGTGACGTGTTCAAATCCAGATCACCTTTGAGTTGATAATTTAACTTCTGATCTCCTGAGATCATTTTATAGATGGTTCTGCCCATCTCCATGAAGTTTAACGAGATGGGAATGGAGATGGTGCTTTCCCCTTTTTCTTGAACCCGAATTTGACTCTGGGTCAATCCTTTTGCCCAGGTTTGCCCATTAATGATGAAATCATAATTTAAATTATTGACCAGGAAATTGAAAGTATTGGGATTATTGACGTTGATTTTTAATTCGAGATCAGCGCTAGAGAAGGTTATTTTATTCAATTTCAATGAACCGATTTTGACTTCAGGTAATTTTAACATGGGAAGGTTACCTGATTTGCTGACCGGAATGCGGGTTGGACCCAAAACAGGCAAATCAAATGATAATCCGCATATAATCTTATAGGCAGAGCTATCCAGATTTTTCAATGATTGAAAAGTATTGTACAACTCTTTGAAATTGAGCGAAAGCGGAATTTCAATGGTGCTCTCTCCCATTGCTTCGATACTTAATTGGGAATTTTGTTGCCCTTTGAGAAAAGATGCGTCATCGATCAGAAAGTCATAGTCAAAGCCTGCCAGTTTGGCACCGATTGGATTGGGATTTTGAATTTTTAAGTCGACTGCCAGATCAATGGCATCGAAACTCATGCCGGTAAATCGAACGTTCTGTACGTCGACCTGTGGCTCTTGAATCCTGGCAATTTGCTGTAATGCAGCACAGCCAAACAATTGAAATAAAGCAAAAACAATCAAAATGGTAAATAAAGATAATAAATTGTGATAATTTGCCTTCATGGTTATTTCCCTTTCAATTATAATTGTTAACTTGTTGAATCGATGTACCTACTCGACCATAATGCGATTAATTTCCCAACGTATTTTCCATCTCGTTCTGCTGATAAAAGATGATCGGCTTTGTCCAATGTGATTAAGCTTTTTGGTCCATTTGCCAGTGAAAAAATTTGATAAGCATTTTCGATGGTGACCGTTGTATCCACCAATGAGTGAAAAATCAGAAGCGGTTTATTTAAATTAGCGATCGCCTGGTTCATGTTATTCTGTTCAAGGTCGTCCAGAAACTGTTTTTTGATCCTGAATTGACGACCAGAAATCATAAAAATAGCTTCGCCACTTTTTTCCAATTCGTCTTTTTTACTTAACAGCAGATGATGGATAGCGTTTAAATTTGACGGCGCTGCAATCGTAACAACAGCCTTACATGATTGAATTCGTAATGCTGCATGAATGACCGCTACCCCGCCAAAGGAATGCCCGATGAGTAATTTGGGTGCTTCGTAATTCAAATCTAAAAATTCCGCTCCAGCAATGATATCACCGATGTTGGAAGAAAAGCTCGTATCGCCAAAACTCCCCTGACTGGCACCGAGTCCTGTAAAATCGAATCTTAGCACAGCGATTTGATTGTCGGTTAATACCTGATTGACGTTGTTTAAAATTTTATAATTTTTATTACAGGTAAAGCAATGGGCGAATATCGCATAAGCCAGGGGTTCTTCTTTTTCGGGCAGATCAAATAATGCACTGAGTTTATAACTCAAACTTCCTGTGAATTCGAGTCGTTTGGATTTCATAAAAATTATGGAGTTAGTCCAAATTTAGGTTGTTCAATGTATTATGTCTCATACTTGTGAAATTGATTCTGGCAAAATGATTACTAGTAAAGTAATTATTTTTGCTAAAATTAATTGATATAATTTTCCCCACTGATTGAAGAATCCCACGGATTTTTTAAGTAATTTTATCAGTGTGTTGCTTCAATCAGTATTGCCGAACTTAATACTTCACCCTATATATCACTCCCCCAATTACCAATTACTCATTTACCTAATAAACTAAATCCACAGCTGCCTCGGCCATCGCTTTCACATTTTCAGGTGGAACATTGGGCTAAAGCGCCTCATGGCTGGGACTCACCACAAGACAGGGACCCAGCAATTTCTTTACCCGTCGCACTTCCTGTTTCACTTCGTCGGGTGTAGCATGAACCAATACCTGTTGGGTATAAAGTCCGCCAATAAAAGTAATCTTCCCCTTAAATCCTCGAGCCAGAATTTCAACATTCATATTGCTTGCTTTTGCCTGAAACGGATGGAGTGCATCCACACCCATTTCGATCTATTGAGGAATGACCTTATAAATTGAACCCAGGAATGGAGAATAACTTAATATCCGTAATCATGGCCCTGCTCGGTTAATTCTTTGAAATAAGGGAAAACAAACCCTTCGAAAAGTCCTGGACTGATTATCAGATCGAGCGGTATCCTAAAATCATTGCCAAAAAAGAATGCATCGATCAGATCGCCTGTTTGTTTAAAAAATCTTCTGTTTACTTATAAATAAAAATCAATCATGTGATGAGTAACGGCATGAACGACTTCTGGATGAGTATACATTTTGATAAAATAGTTCTCCATATCGAAAAAGTCTGCCAGTTCATGGAAGAACGGGCACTAGAAGCCACTGGTACGATACACATCTCCTGCGTTTTGAAGTATTTCCAGAGTTTCAGAAAAATCCAGGTAGTCAGGATTGGGCCAGTAAAAGGTTTCCACTTCCTGAACCTCCTCGCAGTCGGCAAAGACGCCTTCAGCGCTGAGTTCTTTTCCTTTACGTTGCATATCCCAGATGGGTTTTCCTTCAGGATGTTTGTATGATATCCATGGCGGGCAAAACCAGCAGAAATCATCACGAAGGAGATGACGGACGCCTTCCATATCCTTTTGTTCAAAAGCTTTCAAATAGATCGGTTCCGTATCCACATGGGATTTTCCAAGCCAGAATCCAACTCGGTCTGCGGCTTAACCAGCAATAATCGTTCAAATCTATTGGCGACTGTTCATATTATTGAAAACTCGTTAGCCAAAATTTACATCCAACAGCTCCATGACTCTTTTTATAGGTGAATGAACGGTAACCTCATCAGAGCCAGCAAATAGCAGTCCTACCGCTTTATTGGTTTCGGCTTCCAATAACAGGGATCCGGAATCCCCTGGTTGCGACATGTCAGTGGTAATAATCTGGTTTTCAAACAAAGCAGTCTTTCCGTTGCCGTATCCGACCTGAACCATGGCATTCAAGGTGGTTATTTTACCTTCAGTTACGGCAGTGGTACGTCCACTTTTCTTCACCGGCATGTCCAATTCCGGATCAGAGACGCCTGCGACCATGCCAATGTCTAAAATTTCATCTTTAATGCTGTCCTTCCAGGGAATAGCTACGGCTGCGTCGACCTCATTGAATGTCGGTTCCATTCGGAAGGTGTTCAATCGAGATTTTGAGCCCAGAATCTTGGCAATAAAATTAGCGATGCCAGCAACACCATTGGCAATGGAGCAGATATTGTCATCACTTTTCTCAAAAATGATAGAGACATATCGTTCCAGGTTAGCGATCCGGTCCTGTGGCGACTTACCACCATCAGAAGGACCGGGTTGTAAGATATTATCCCCATTTTGAGCTTTATTACTATTTGCCAATACATGATTGTTAGACAGAATAAGTCTTTTATTGGTGGCGTTATCCCGCACCACCGTGCCAAAAGTTCCAGCCGTAATGTACAGGTGACCAAGACTGACACCTGGCGGAGCAGGGCGCCATCGGTCCGTTCGGGGTTTATGAATAACAATTTCGCCCACTTCTTTCACATCCGTCTTAATGCCCTGGATTTCTGCTGGAATGATATCCTTGCTCGCTAACTGGGAAAGCTCCATCTTTTTCTTTACCATCACTACTAAACTTAGTTCCTCCGTTGCCTTCCCTTTAGTTTCCTTGAAACCAATACCCACCCCGGTGACATTCATCTTCTTCATGAGCCCTGCTTGAACTTTAATTTTTACTTGTAAAATTTGTTCTATCGTTTTCATTTCTTACACCTCCAGGATATGAATATTCAACTGATAAAAAAACTAAGTGATTGTAAAAAAAATTCCCCAATCAGTTGGATTCTTTAATCTGTTGGACAAATTAAAGGACTTACCAAATTAAATCCTTTGGCTTTTACTGGTTAATCTATTTGCATTAAACGGAAAATGTTTCTTATTTTATTCGCCCTTACCCAAAAACACGACATGAAAAAATAACTGGAAAATGCCTCCAACCAAAGCCGCACAAAGAGCAACCTGATATCCTGTTGTCACAAAAAACATAGCAACGAGTAATGCTGAATAAGAAAGTGTATCTCCGAAATGCCAGCCATCCCAAAGGAACCAGATAAGGTGATTGGGTCTCTTACCCGTAGATTGGAACCAACGAAGTAATCTATCGTTCTTTATTTTATTAAAAACAGATTTGTTCCAATTAAAGGAAATAGTGTCCCGCATTGCCTTGCCTATACCTGCTAATATTCCTAAAACTATAATTCCTAACCAACTATAAAACATGTTAGCATCTCCTTCATTAATGTTATTTTTAATTAATCCTGAAGGTATAGTTATGGAAGTATTGAATTGTTAAAGGCAATTCGCCAGGCTATTTAAGATTAGGCTATTGTTGAACTACAAAAACCAGTCAAGTATAAAATTTTGGAACCACAAGAGCATGTTTCAAATATTTTTCTTTATCAATTCTCTTTCAGACGGATAGTCAAGGATAATCAGAGCCTGCTCTGCTTTCAGCCATAGGATTTGATCCACCTCTTTTGTAGTTTGAAAACGACACTCCCCAATCAAATTCATATTCCAGTAAAGAACGACCTTGGGTATATCCATAGGGGTATAGCAAATACAGCCAGCAAAATCTTCTATCTCAGCCTGACATCCTGTTTCTTCGTGAACTTCCCTTATCGCTGCCTCCTTCCAGCTTTCTCCAGGCGCAAGCTTCCCTTTGGGGAGTGTCCAATCGTCGTGTTTGGGGCGATGAATGATTGCCAGTTCCTTACCTTTAGAAGTGTTTCGCCAGATTAAACCGCCAGCCGCTTGAATGACGTCAATATTAGTGTTTTTGCTTTTCATTTTTTAAGCAGAAATTTTTACCAGAAGTTTTTTAATCATATTCTGAGCCAATGGAACTTTATAGGCATTATTCTCAAGAGGTTCTGCTTCGTTTAGAGCCTTTTTGGATAATTGTTCAATATTTTCAGCGTTGATGTTTAGACCCGCTAATTGTTCGCTGACTTCTATTTCAAACCAGGGAATCGGAGCAACGCCGCCAAGGGTAATGCTTCCCAATTTGAAAGAAGAACCATTTTTCTGAACCACTGCTGCCACACTAACGACGGCAAAATCCCATGCGCCACGCTCTTTGAATTTCCAATAACCACTTCTGGTGTCCGGTAGGAATTCAGGGATTTGAATTTCTGTTATGATCTCGCCAGGCAGCAAAACATTCTCTCGGAGGACGTTCTTTTCCGGTAGCATAAAGAAATCTCTAATCGGAACCGAGCGAGACTTCTTACCAGAAAATATCACTACTTTTGCATCCAATGCAGCTAGTGCCACCGCAATATCTGAAGGATGAACAATGAAACATGGTCCACCGCCAATGATGCAATGAAACTTATTTTTGCCATCAACGGCATAGCAGAGGTCGCCTCCCTTGCGAAGACAGTGGAATTCACCTCGGAAATACCAGCATCTGGGTCGCTGGCAGATATTGCCGCCGATCGTGCTGACATTTCTCAATTGCGGTGAAGCAACTTCTTTAGCTGCTTGCGCCAGCACTGGATAGTTTTCATATATGAAAGGATGTTCAGCAATCTCTGTGATCGTTGCCAGAGCCCCAATGGTCAAACCTTTTCCCGGGGTCTTGACAATTTTATCCAATTCTGGAAGGGATTTCAAATTAATCAGTTTTTGGGGTGACACTATCCCATCCTTCATCATACTTAAAACATCTGTCCCTCCTGCAAATGGGAGCGCTGTCTGCCAGTTTTTTCCCATTGATTGACTGGCTTCTTTTAAGGTCTTGGGTTGAATGTATTCGAAATTTAGCATTTTTAACTCCATTTTTTATTTAAAGCTAGATAAATAACCCTGTTAATTTAGTGCCATTAATACTTTATCGGGCGTAATCGGCAGACTCTTGATCCGCACGCCGATAGCATTGTAAACTGCATTGGCGATAGCACCTGCTGTTGGTATGATCGGCGGCTCACCGACCCCCTTGACGCCAGTGTTGCTGACTAATGGATCAGCGTCACTCACAATGATCACCTCAATATATGGAACGTCCAGGATTGTTGGCAGCTTATAATCGTGCATATTAGTCGTGAGTACTTTGCCCGTGTATTCGTCGATGACGCGTTCTTCCATAAGTGCAAAACTCAATCCTTGTATGACTCCACCATGAATTTGATTCTCCAGCGATTTCCGATTTAAAACACGACCAATATCGTGCGCCGCCACAACTTTTAGTACCTTTACTTTCCCTGTATCAGTATCTACTTCCACTTCAGCAAATTGAGCTCCAAAGGAATTGGTAGTGTATCCTTGTGGATTCGCTTCTCTCGCTCCCGTAGTGACTAATACTCGTTCTCTCATTCTCCGCACGATGTCTGAAATCGGCATGCTTTTCTTTTCATCAAGTGTGGAAGTGATAACACCTTTTGAATAAACCAGTTGATCCTCAGAGGTATCTAATGCTGCTGCAGCTCCAGAAATCAATTTTGCTTTCATCTGTTCAGCCGCATCCCGAACAGCCGGTGAAACCGATGAAGCGGTGGTACTTCCGCCACTTGAGCCACAATACGGACAAGCACCTGTATCACCCAATATGACTTGAATGTTATCAATGGGTATTTCTAAAACTTCTGAGGCAACTTGTGCTATGAAAGTATAGGTACCTGTTCCCAGATCCTGACTACCGACTAAAACTCTCGCGCTCCCATCTCGGTTAAGTTTTAGCGTTGCATAAGCAGGTGGTCCGCCACCTCCCCACCAGATTTGGGTCGCCATGCCAATCCCTGTTTTAATTGGACCCGGATCAGAGCCTGGTACTTTTTTGCGACGTTGCCAGCCAATAGTTTTAGCACCTTTCTCATAAGCTTCTCTGAGCCGTTTACTTGTGTAGGGTGCATTAAAAACTTGATCCACTTCAGTATAATTTTTCAAGCGAAATTCTAATGGATCCATCCCGATTTTTTCAGCGATCTCATCGATAATGGAATCCATGGCAAAGGTTCCCTGAACATTACCTGGCGCGCGCATGGGACGTCCTGGTCCAGCGTTGATAAATATGGTGTATTCTTCAGTACGGACATTGGGGCATTTATAAACTGTTCTGAAAGGCCAACTGCAGCCAGCGCCGCTGGGATAGGCACCTGCGGCACCATAAGAATAATGGGTCATGGCTGTCAACGTACCATCCATTTTCGCAGCGACTTTCAGCTTTTGAACCGAATCTGGACGATTGCCGACAGCTAAATTCTGCTCCTTTCGATCCAAGGCAATTTTCACCGGTCGACCAATTTCTCGTGCTAAAAGCGCTGCCATCACGGTATATTTACCTGTTGCCAATTTACTCCCAAATCCACCGCCCATATAGTTTTTTATCACTCGTACATGACTGGCAGGTATTTTCAAACTACTTGCAACCGTATCCCGCACCGAAAATATACCCTGGGTCGAATCCCACACCGTCAGTCGATCACCATCCCAATTTACGACGCTGCAGTGAACTTCGGTAGGATTGTGAACGGTAACTTGTGTAGTGAATGTATCCTCAACGATGGTATCAGCTTCAGCAAAGCCTGTTTCTACATCACCACGTTCATAAACAGATGGTTTTCCGCCAACTATATTGCCTTCATCATAAAGTTTTGTAGCATCAGGTTGCATGGCTTTTCCAGCATCAACGACAAAAGGTAATTCTTCATATTCAACATCGATTAGTTTCAGGGCTTCTTCTGCAATCTTTTCTGATTCTGCTGCTACACATGCCACTTCATCGCCTTGAAAACGGAGATGAGGATCAAAAAGATAACTGACTCGATACCACGGAATTTTTGGGCTGCTTTCATGAGTCAGAACTGCCAACACACCTGGCAGTTTCTTGGCTTTGCTGACATCGATGTTTTTGATATTCGCATGAGGAAGAGGACATCGAAGAGTTTTGGCAAAAGCCATATTAGGAAGTGTCACATCAAATGTATATCGAGCAGTACCACTAACTTTGTCGTATCCATCCAAACGGGAGATTGATTTCCCCACAACTTTGAGTTCTGCATCTGGTCCCCAGCGATTCACTTCTTCAGTCGAGACCTCAGCCAGAGACTCGACGAACTCTTCTTCAAAAAAATGCTTTGATTTTATAATTTTAGACGTTGGCATAATTTCCTCCTAAAATAAGGATTAAGGATAATAAGGATTAGCAGCAAAGTATGTATTTTAGACAATAAGGATTTGATATAAGCACAATATCACCAATGAATCCCTGCTGTCCTTAATCCATGCCTTTCTCTGCTGCGGCTAAAACCGAATCAATGATTTTCGGATAGGCAGAACACCGGCAAAGGTTTCCTGCCATCCCCTCTATAACTTGATCTGGTGTCGGTTTTGGATTTTTCATAAGGAGTGCCTGGGCAGCCATAATTTGTCCTGGCGTACAGAAACCACATTGATATCCGTCATGTTCGATAAATGCTTCCTGAATCGGATGAAGTTTTTCGCCTTCTAAAAATCCCTCGATGGTGATCACTTCTTTACCTGCTGCGTCAAGTGCCAGAATGTGGCAGGAATAAACCGCTTTTCCATTTAGCAAAACAGTACAACCACCACATTCACCTTGATTACAGATAATTTTGGTACCAGTTAAATGCAGTTGATCCCTTAATACTTCTGCAAGGGTAGTCCTCGGCTCCACAAGCAGTTTCACTTGTTTTCCATTAACTTTCAAAGCAAGATGTACTTTCCCTTCATGGAGTGGCTCTTGTTCTGTCTTTTTGTCTTTGGAAAGTGCTGGTAATGAATGTACCAGAACTGAACCGCCGACAACACCACGACCAAAACCTTTGATAAATTTCCGTCTGGAAATTCCTTCGGATTTGGATTTTTTGCTCATAAGATATCTCCTTAGTTTTAAAGATAGTGATTATCATACATCAAATTTAAGTAGTAATTTTAGTGAGGAAATCAGATTGCTCATAGAAGTCTTATTTTGTCAGTCACGTTTTATAATAAACAAATATTATTAAAAAGTCAAGTAAATTTAATAAAGCGTTTTCCTTAAAATAAGATTTTTGCAATTATCAAAATAACAATTTTCCGAAAATTATACTTGCAATTTTGAATCATTATTTTTATTTTTAACAACAATTTCTTAGCTAACGAAATTATTAGAATAAGAGAGGATTATTAATGAGTGATCTATTAGCAATTACAGGAAGCAATTTCGAAGATGAAGTGATCAAATCTGACGTTCCGGTATTAATTGATTTTTGGGCAGTTTGGTGTGTTCCTTGTAAAATGGTTGCCCCAATTGTTGAAGAATTAGCAAAAGATTATGAAGGTAAATTAAAAGTGGCAAAGTGTGATGTGGATTCCAATCAGAACATCGCAATTAAATATGGAATTCGGAGCATTCCAACACTTCTTATTATTAAAGACGGTGAAGTTGTAGAACAAATTGTAGGAGCAGTTCCGAAACAACATATCCAGGAAAAGATTGATAAAATAATGGCTAAAAAATAACTATTTTGCCGAATTGGGTAATTTCATTCCATAAGAAATAAAAATTAATAGATAACTTATTTAATATCAATTAAATATTGGATCGAACTTTGATTTATAATATAAGTATCTAATTTTACTAAAATAAAACAACTTTAATTTTTTATTTGGAACTATATTACCCAACTAGTCTATTTTGTTACATTTATTAAATAAAAATCCAAAAATAACTCTTGACTTTAACTGAAAAAATTAATATAATTTTAAAACGTATATAGAGGAGCGTAGCTCAATTGGTTAGAGCATCGGCCTCCAAAACCGAGGGTTGCGGGTTCGATCCCTGTCGCCCCTACTAGGATTCTTTAAATTTTTATTAATTTTTGTTTAAAAAATAATATGAAATTCTGGTTAAAGATTAAGTTCGGATAAATCATTTAATTTCCACGATAAAAATATAGGGGCGTAGCTCAATTGGCTAGAGCATCGGTCTCCAAAACCGAGGGCTGCGGGTTCGATTCCTGTCGCCCCTACTTTACCCCCCTTATATTTCTTTCACTGAATAGAAAGTAAACGACCATCCGAAAAGCGGGCGGCTTTAATTCTCTGCCCCTAAAAGGGTCAGTCCCGACTCCTAACAGATTCGGGTTTAGAGTTGGTGCGGTATTAATCCACCGCCTAAGGCGGCGGTTTTAAAAACATAATAAAAAATGAAAATATCAGTACAAATTGAAATATATAATGTAGATACTTCTCAACCAATATCCAATTTATCTTTGTATAAAATTTTTGGGAATTTGTTTTATCATTATTGTATTGTCGGGCATTCAATTTACATTACTATAATTTATATGCTAATATCTAGAGCAATAGCAAATAATTTTAATGTTTAAAAAAAGGAAACCTCCGTTCTGAGATTAAGTTAAGCAATTTTACTGATAAGGAGATAGGTTATGAATAAAAAGAGAGTTACAAGCGGTATGAGACCGACAGGTAGTCTGCATTTGGGCAATCTGTTGGGTGCCTTAAATAATTGGATTAAATTACAAAATGATTATGATTGCTTTTATTTCATTGTAGATTGGCATGCACTTACAACACCAGGTGGAGGTAACGCTGTAGGATATGAAAATGTAGTGGCACTTCCAGAAAACATCCAACAAATGGCAATAGATTGGGTGAGTGCTGGACTTGATCCTGAAAAATGTTCAATATTTGTCCAATCCCATGTTCCTGAAGTCGCTGAACTGTATTTACTTTTTTCTATGGTAACACCGTTGGGATGGTTAGAGAGAAATCCCACATATAAAGAGATGGTAACAAGCTACAAAATAGAATTTCCAAGTTATGGACTTCTAGGATATCCAACCCTACAGGCTGCTGACATTCTTGCCTACAAAGGTGATTTTGTTCCAGTTGGAAGAGACCAGGAATCGCATGTCAATTTAACTAGAGATATAGCCGCTCGTTTTAATAATTTGTTTGGGAGGGAAGTTTTTCCCATAACCCAGATACTTTTAACCGAGGTTCCCAAAGTTCCTGGAACTGATGGTGTGGACAGGAAGATGAGTAAAAGTTCGGGGAATTATATTGCCATTATTCATGGTGAGGAAGAAACTGTGGAAAAAATTAAGAGCATGTTCACTGATCCTCAAAAAATCCGAAAGAATGATAAAGGACATCCTGACGGCTGCGTTGTTTACGCTTTTCACGGAATTTATAACAGTGAAGTCGTAAATGTTGTCCGAAATGAGTGCGAGCATGGATTGCGAGGTTGCGTCGATTGCAAGATGGAATTAGCAAAAAAAATGAATGATGCACTAAAAGATGTCCGCGAAAAAAGAAAAGAGTTAGAAGACAAACCTAATCTCATTAAAGATATACTGCATGATGGTGCAACAAAAGCGAGAAAAGTTGCTCAAGAAACAATAGCCGAGACAAGAGATGCTATGAACCTAAAAATATAGGGAGCATTTTTAATGCCAGACATAAGTGATTTTTTTATTTCAAAGTTTCGAAACCTTTCTATGAATATTCCAGCGCCTTCGAGTTATTATCAACCAAGACCGTATAGAAATGCAGCCGTGCGATTAAGGAATTGTTCACTGCTGGATTTTGAAGAAAGAAAAGAAATACTTAAACAAGCAGGCTTGAATGTATTTATGTTCCCAGCTCACAAGATTCCTGGCTGCGATCTGCTTTCGGATTCTGGAACTACAACTATGACCATGGAGCAGTGGGCACAAATGCTCTTGGGGGATGAGGCCTATGGCTCAAATGAAGGATATTTCGAATTAAAAGATCAAATTAAAGATACATTTGGTGAGAATTGGATAAGCAATGATGAAAATATCCAAAACTGGTTTATTTTTCATCAAGGGCGGGCATGTGAATACGCGCTTTTTACAGTGCTTTCTAGAATCCTTAAGATGCAGTTTGAAACCAAAAAGATTTCATTTGAACCTATAACTGATAATTTGTTGACGAATCTTTCCGTTAAATTGAAACAAAGGATTTCTAAAAACATCGAAAAAATTCTTGATACACTTGAAATATCCAAAAAAAATGGCCCTGCGTTTGTTATTCCGTGCAATACATATTTTGATACAACTGGGGCAAACGTAGAACATAGAAATATTATACCTTTAAATATACCATGCAAAGAACATGAGGATGATGATGTGAGCTATAATTTTAGAGGCAATATAAACTTAGAAGACCTGAAAATTTTATTGGAGTGGGGAAAAGAGCGAATTCCTCTGATTTATCTGACAATCACAAATAATGCGGGCGGCGGTCAACCGGTTTCAATGAAAAACATTAAAGAGACAAGCAAGATAGCGAAAACCTATAAGATTCCTTTATTTTTTGATGCCTGTAGGTTTGCCGAGAATGCCTGGTTTATTAAGCAGTATGAAAATGGATACGAATCTAAAAAAATTGAGGACATAGTTCATGAAATGTTTGAAAATGTTGACGGTTTTCATATAAGTTTCAAAAAAGATGGACTTGTCAATATAGGGGGAGCTATCTTAATAAAAGATGAAAGCATTTTTATGGAAAAATATCCAAAATTTCTTGAAAAGTTAACTGACCATCAAATTCTTACTGAAGGACACCCAACCTATGGCGGACTGGCAGGGAGAGATTTGAAAGGTTTAATTCAGGGATTAAAAATTGTCATAAGGCAAGAATATCTCGATCACAGAATAAACCAGACAAAGAGATTTGGTTGGAAATTGATAGAGCTACTCAAAGGAAAAAAAAATGAAGCCCCGGTTTTACAACCTATAGGAGGTCATGCGATATACCTTAAAATGGATGATTTTTTCATCGGAACTGATACAAAAGATACAGATTTTAAAAGCATAGCTTTAACCGCATTATTATTAATTGGGGGACACAGACTTGTAGAACTGGGGTTATATTCATTCGGTAAATTAAAAAACGGAAAGGAGATTCCTCCAGACCCCCGCGTAAACTATGTTAGGGCTGCCATACCCCGATTAGCTTATGAAGACCAAGACCTGTTTTCTGTTGCGGAAGCAATAAAAGTGTTATACGACAATAGAGAAAAAATACCTGCAATAAAAGTAACTTATGGGCAGGACTTGATGTTGAGACATTTCAAGAGTCGATTTGAATTTAAGTCTTGAGATTATAGTCGTTTTTTTGCAAGATAATTGTTTTATTAACAGAATATAAGCTATAACGTGTATAAAATGATATTCGATTATTAAAAGTTATAAAATTTATGTTTTAGGAAAACTGCGTTCCTTATTAGCTATTAAAAGATTTAAAAACCTCGCCTACTAATACTCCTTACCCAACCCAACCAACTGAAATATTTTTCTATGTGATAAAGAAATGAACATTGAATGACATAGATATAAAACATAGTAAGCAAGGAAGTGATTCTCTGCCCGGCAAATCCTTTTCGTAGAATACATTACGGAGCGTATTAATCAGGCTACACCGCGAATTGATATTGTCAGCACTTCTACCTATGGTAAATCAGCGATTTTGACGTATTAGTTGTTGCCATTTTTTTCAGCTTCATATTACTCATTTAAATTGGTGCTTTAGTATATAGTTGTTAAGCCACGAGACTCTTGGATCAATACCTTTGTCTTCAAGCTTTGAAC
>JABAOC010002268.1_pt3 | contig 19817 bp, 27 predicted proteins | sample 7062161 | NCBI WGS metagenome assembly JABAOC01 (sample SAMN14538625, study PRJNA623070) | marine sediment metagenome | biome: marine biome [ENVO:00000428]; feature: marine pelagic biome [ENVO:01000023]; material: deep marine sediment [ENVO:00002113] | place: India: Gulf of Khambhat ... | reverse complement strand
GGCGACGTGATTCCCTGCCAGAGCTACTACTCGAGTCTGGGGAATATGCTCCGCGAAGATTGGCAGTCTATCTGGAATCATCCGACGGCGGAGGCCATCAGGAACCGAGATTGGGTGATGGAGAAATGCCAGACGTGCGATGACCTGCCTCTGTGTGGAGGCGGCTGTCCTCTGTATCTGGAGAACGAGGGTACCCTTTGCATTGAGAGCACCTCCACCGCAGTCTAGGATACCTCAAGGATGGAGTACCGCCACACTGGTGTCCGCAGCGGCCCCACGGAGCATCACTGGTGAGCCTCTCAGTAGAGGAATGGCATTCGCAATTCCTGCGCCAGGCGCGCTGGACGTGGGGCCTCCGGACCCGCCTCTACCGTCAGGCAGGGTTGAGAAGCGCCGAAGCGATTCTCGACGTGGGGTGCGGCACAGGAGCCATCACCGAGGAGTTGGCGAGGAATACCCGGGGCCGGGTGACAGGCCTGGACTTGGACCCGGCAATGATCGAGTTCGCGTCGGACGTAGACGAGGATGTGCAGTGGTTGGTGGGAGACGCCCACTATCTGCCATTCCTGGAGGGCACCTTCGATCTGGTGCTCTGCAATTTCGTCCTGATGTGGACAGAGAGCCCGGCCCTCGCTGTTGAGGAGATGGCACGGGTGGCAAAGGAAGATGGAGTGGTCCTGGCTACCACAGAGCCCGACTACGGCGGACGTTTGGACTATCCCGAAGACGTCGCGCTCCAGCCATTGATGGAGGAGTCCCTCCGCCTGGAAGGCGCGCATCCCCGCATAGGACGGCGCCTGAAGGCTCTGTTCTCAGCAGCAGGCCTGGATGCGCAGACGGGGGTGATTCCCTCGATTTGGGATGACCGGCAGCTGTTGGAGGAATTCACAGCGGAGTGGGATTTCATCTTCAGGACGCTCGGAGACGTGGCCAGCGAATCGCAGCTTGAGGAGTATCGGGAGAAGGCGTGGAGAGCCTTGCAGGCCGGAGAGCGCCTCGTCTTCATGCCCAACTTCTGGGCGCTGGGGAGGAAGGCGAGGCCGCAGACGGCCTAGCGGACTGAACCTCTCGGAGAAGGAACGATGGCCATGACCATGCTGAAAGACGGGGATAGGGAAGAAGTTCGCAAGCAACTCGAAGGACTCGCAACCTCGGTGCGGTTGGTGATGTTCACCCAGACAATCGAGTGCGAGTTCTGCGAGGAGACACGCGAGTTGGTGGAGGAGGTAGCTTCTCTCTCCGACAAGGTGGATGCCGTGATCTACAACTTCATCACCGACGGGGACAAGGCCGAAGAGTATGGCGTAGACAAGATACCGGCCATCGCTGTCGTCGGTGAGAAGGACCACGGCGTTCGCCTTTATGGAATCCCTGCCGGATACGAGTTCGCCGCGTTGATAGAGGCCATCAAGACCGTGTCCTCGGGGCAATCTGGCCTGTCTGACGCCACCAAAGAGGCATTGGCCGGAATAGACGAGCCCGTGCATTTCCAGGTATTCGTCACTCCCACTTGACCATACTGTCCCGGCACGGTCGTGCTAACACACAAGATGGCGGTGGAGAACGAGCACATCAAGGCTGACATGGTCGAGGCCACGGAGTTTCCTCAGCTAGCCATCAACTATCAGGTGCGAGGAGTGCCTCGCACAGTTATCAACGGAACACAGTTCGTGGACGGAATGGTGCCTGAGCCAGTCATGCTCCAGATGCTGCTGATGGCGCTGGGAAGACTGGAAGCCGAGGAGGAATCTGCCAGCCACTGATGCTCGATCTCTCTATCATCATCGTCAACTGGAATACGAGGGATCTGTTGCGCGACTGCCTCCGCTCAGTCTATGAAAGTGAGGGTGACCTCGCCTTCGAGGTCATCGTCGTGGACAACTGCTCCAACGATGGAAGTGCTGAGATGGTCCGTATGGAGTTCCCGCAGGTTCACCTAATTGAGAGCGACACGAACGCGGGTTACGCGTGTGCGAATAATCTGGGGCTCCAGCGCCTTGAGGCTCGCCACTATCTTCTCCTCAACCCCGACACCGTTCTACCGTCTCATGCCCTGGAGGAGATGGTCGCTTTCATGGATGCTCACCCGGAGGTTGGGATGGCAGGCCCCAAGCTGGTCATGGCCGATGGTAGCCTAGACCTGGCGTGCCGCCGTGCCTTTCCTACGATTGAGAATTCGTTCTACAAGCTCTTTGGCTTGAGCCGCCTCTTTCCAAATAGCAGGCGCTTCGGCCAATATAACCTGACCTACCTGGACCCTGATGAGATGGCTGAGGTGGACTCGGTAGTCGGGGCCTTCCTGATGGTCAGAAGAGAGGTCGTCGAGCAGGTCGGAGGGCTCGATGAGCAGTACTTCATGTACGCTGAGGATCTCGATTGGGCATTGAGGGCCAAGAAAGCGGGTTGGAAAGTCTACTACTACCCTGAGGTCACGGTGCTTCACTATAAGAGGCAGGCGAGTGAGCAGAATCGGCGGCGGGCCCAGTTCGAGTTCTGGCGCGCGATGTACATCTTCTACAATAAGCACTACGCTGATGACACACGTTCTTGGCTACACTATCTTGTTCTAGCAGGCCTGGCGCTGCTGGGCGGCAGGGAGATGGTGGGAGAGATCGTTCGCTCCGAAAGGGAGCAGGCGGCTTAGGGAGGCTGAACGGTGAAGGGCAAGAGCCGGGTTCTCTTCGCAGGCTTTCTGGTGGCGATAGACATACTGATGGTTTCCGTTGCTTTCGTCTTCTCCTATTCCCTTCGCCTGTGGACCGAACACCTATCTCCGGCCGATGTGGGGCCTCTTTCGGACTACGCGGGTATCCTACTCATCCAGATATTGACCTTGATCACCATTTTCTTCTTTTCCAAGCTCTACCATCGGCAAAGAGCACAGTCCCATATTGACGAGTTCTACACCATCTTTGTCGCTGTGTCCGTGGGCACCATCATGTCAGTGGCCTTCAACTCCTTCATACTGAGGAACGGACCGGAGTACTCCCGCCGTTTGATCGTTTTCAACTGGGCACTGACTATCGTGTTGGTGACTCTCGGACGACTGCTCTACGCGAGGTTGATGTGGGTCTTACAAAGCCGGGGCGTGGGTCAGGCCCGGGTGCTCATCGTGGGCACGGGAGAGACGGGCCGCACGATTCTGCATGCCATTCAGCGTTCCCCCGGTCTGGGGTACGAGGTGGCAGGTATGGTGAGCCAGGATTCTCAGCGTCAGGATCTGGGAGTTCCCGTGCTGGGAAACACTGATGAGCTCCCCTCCGTTATCAGAGCACACAACATAGATGAGGTGATCATCGCACTCCCAGAGGCTCCCAGCGACGTAATACTTCCCATCATCTCCGATTGCCATCGGGCGAAGGTTGCTACCAAGGTCTATCCGAGTGTCTTCCAACTCATCACTTCCGATCTCAGTATCGGGCACCTGGGCGGATTGCCGCTGCTTACGGTGCGTGACACCGTGCTCCGGGGCTGGAGACTGACACTGAAACGTACGATGGATGTCGTGGTGACCGGCGTCGGGCTGATCTTTCTCGCTCCCTTCATGCTCCTCTTGGCTGTTGTCATCAAGTTGGATTCCCCAGGCAGGGCTTTCTATACTCAGGAACGCATGGGCCTTGATGAGAAGCCTTTCCAGATGATCAAGTTCAGGTCCATGAGAGAGGGGGCTGAAGACGAGACGGGGCCGGTTTGGGCTATCAAGGAAGATCCGCGGCGCACCCGATTAGGGGCGCTCATACGCCGCTATTCTTTGGACGAACTCCCCCAATTGATAAATGTCTTCATAGGTGAGATGAGCTTGGTTGGACCCAGGCCGGAGCGACCGGTCTTCGTGGAGCAGTTCAAGCAGATCGTCCCCCGCTACGTGGAGAGGCATCAAGAGAAGGCAGGTATGACGGGTTGGGCTCAAGTGAACGGCCTGCGGGGCGACACCTCCATCGTCGAGAGGACCAAGTACGATCTGTACTACATAGAGAACTGGTCCATCCTCTTCGACATAAAGATCCTCATCAAGACGCTCTTCACCTTCTTCAGAGACAAGGCTGCCGCGTGAGGGCTCTGCGGGGAGGGATCTCCAGACGGTGGCCCTGAGGAGGCCATGCGCCAGCCCCGAGGCGAGGTGCTTGGGTGTTGACGCGTCAGATCCACGGCCACCAGGGGCCGGCCACCAGCGTCCTGCAGGAGACGATCAGGGAGGACGAGCGGTGTGCACGGCGGTGTTGAGTGGTAGCGACGTCCAGGTTTGTCACGGTCCAGAGTTCGCGTCGCACTTGACAGAGGTCGCGCTTGTACTAGGATAAGTCAACATGATATCTCGGGTCTGAACAGGCACGCTGTCACGGTTGTGAGGCCGGGCAGTGTGCCTTTTTCTTGCCTTGCACTGTTCAAACGGCTTGACGAGAACTGGGATGTTCGAGGTTGGGAACCTAACCAAGCACTATGGCACCCTGGTAGCGATCGAAGACGTCGACTTCACGGTGGAGGAGGACGAGATTCTTGGCTTCCTGGAACCCAACGCCGCCGGCAAGACCGCCACCATGCGCATTCTCACCGCTCTCGCACGCAGCCGTGGCGTCTCCGGCGCAAGCCTAGCGCCGTGGCTTAAGGGAGGGATTATATCATCAATGTCAGGGGCAGGGGGTACAGACTACTGAGCCGCTAGCAGCCGTAGCACCTGCTCGAGTGATCGGAGGGCGCTTGACGGTCTTAATGCCGTCAAGCGCCCCTTTTCCTATTTCTGGCTCGCCCCGGGATGGCTCAGAAAACTGGAGCAGTCTTGTGAGGATTCTGGCAGAATTCGAGACGATGCTCTCTGGTATAGCAGACAAAGCAGCGCAGCTCGGCCCTGGGTTTCTCGATCAAGATAGCTTCAACCCACCATACCTGCAGCTGGCGGGTGGTACCAATTGCCTATTGACTGATTGGGCGACCGGACGGTATAGTACCAGATAGAGCACAATAGAACAGAAGTCAGCGGACGGCTGCGGAAGAGTAAACAGCTAGTGCAGAAGTCTCGCAAAGCGTAGATTGTGCAGTTGCAGCATCTTTGGTGTCTATGTGCGTGCTTCGATTCCTCAGCCACAAGAGCCGAGCCGAGAGGGCTTGAGCCTTGTCGGTTCGGCTCCGGTATTTGGCGTTCACTTGAGCAACCGCCAGATGTACGTAGGGATATAGCGAGGGAGGGTGGGTCAAAGGTCAGGACGGTACGACGAGTGACCAGCGGGGGGAAGGCGATGGGCAGTCGGTCGACCCTGAGAACTGCTGCTCGACGCGGAGAGCCGCGGATTGCAGGGAGGCAGCAGCATAGGTGGAAGAGAAGGGTCGGAATCCCACCGCTTGCTGGGGTTGGGCCGATGTTGAGTGCAGCGGACATTGCCTATGCCGACTTGAAGGCGATGCACTTGGGGGTGAGTGGGACGAACGCTCCAATCGGGAGCAGTACGCACACAGCCTGAATGACTTCACTTGTGACTACCCCTGATATTGAGTTGTGCTGGCGATCATCATTTGCCTGTGACAGCGCAGCCGTGCACGAGAAATCTCCGTCGAAGTTCAAGGCTCACTACTGCATCACCGAGGTCAAGGAGTCAATGGCCTTGCGTCGCTGGTGCTATTTCCGGTTTGGGTGTCGCTGTTCAGCTACCCATGACAGACACGGGAGTTGTGACGGCGATTGTACGAGGAGTCCAGCCTGGCTACCCGAAGGGTCGGAGGCAATGGATGACTGATAGGCGCATACTCGTCGTTGATGACGAAGAGAGCGTTGTCTTGACATGCGTTGATGAGTTGGTAGAGGAAGGATTCAGGGTACAGGCTGTCACTGACGGTGCCAAGGCGATTGAACTATACAAGAGGGAGCACTTTGACTTGGTGCTCGCCGATCTGAAGGTGGCTGGGGTGGATGGGATGGGGGTGCTGCGAGCCATCATGGAGTACGACCCTGAAGCCCGGGTGGTGATAATGACTGCCTACGGAACGGTGGACATCGCCGTAGAAGCCTTAAGGACTGGCGCCCGTGAGTTCATCAGCAAGCCCTTTGACATGGATGCCTTGGTGGGCAAGCTCCGCAGCGTCTTGGAACAGCAGACCGATGAGGCTGTGCGTGGCAATCTACGCGACCTGGGGCTGGCCAGCATCATCTCGGTTAATTGTAACGAAATGAACCAAGCAAAGCTGGTAGTACGGCGCAAGGGTCGGGTGGGTACGATCCATTTTGACGGAGGGACCATTGTCCACGCGACACTTGATGATGAGGAAGGGGACAGAGTCATCTATGAGTTGTTGTCTTGGGAGGACGGGAGGTTCTCACTGGAGCAGGGCGTTCCACCGCCCAAGCGCACCATAGAGGCGGACTGGACGGGCTTGGTGCTGGAGGCCATGCGCCGCATCGATGAAGGTGCGGGGGAATGGGACCTGGGATGGGATGAGGATGAAGTCAAGCAAGAAGAGAACATGGATAGGATCGCCAAGGCCCTGGAGGCGCTGGAGGGTATCGACGGCGTGGTCATCTGTTCAAAAGGCGGCGAGGTGCTGGGGCGGGCGACAGAGGGCGATGCGATCAGGAGGGCGATGTTGACTGCGTTCATTGGGCGCCGTGCCGAGACGCTGGGTGCTCTTGTGCATGGGGACGAACTGAGGCAAGTCGCTCTGGCGTCAGACGGGCGGAGCACGATCATCGTTCCGTATGGACAGAACTACGCTGGCCTGTCTCTTGTTGAGCGAACATCCGCTGAATCCGTGACTGAAGGCATCCAGACGGTTTTGCGCAGATACCGGCAGGGGTAGGGAGGACGAGAATGATCTTTCCCAAAGGGCAAACGCTGTATGAGAATCTCAACACCTCATTNNNTCAGTTTCTGGGAGTACGAGGGCATCTTGTTGTTAGACAGCGGGAACATCGTCAACGCCATTGAGGAGAGTGGACGGGGGAGAACCACAGGGCAAGAGGCTGTGGATGGCATCACTGGCAAGATCAACGAAAAGGGCGGCACGATCAGCGTCTATGGTCTCTCGCCGCACGTGGTGACCATGCTGGCCAGCGTAGTGAGAAGCGAAGTAGTTCATAGGGATCTAACCACAGAGTTCACGAGCCTGGACCAGTTGATCGCCAAGCTGCAGAGTGAAGGACATACCGGCTATGTCGAGGTGGCGATGAGAGACGAGAAGGGAGCTGGGATTATCTTCCTCCAAGACGGAGTGGCCATCGAGAGCATCCTCTCCACCAACGGCAATGCTGTCTCTGGCGCCCAGGTCCTGCCGCGGATAATCGAGACAGCTTCCTCGCTGGGCGCTGCCTTCAACGTCTACCGAGCCTCTGTGGCGGAGGCTTTTGACGAGAGCGCAGCGGTGATGGTTGGTCTCGAGTTGCCTCAGTTGCTGGAGGTGTGGCAGGAGATCATTGCCTCCGTCGAGAAGACGATCGATGGGCGCTCAGCCAAAGGGCACTTCTTAAACACTTTCAAGGACATCCTCATCGAGAGAGCCGATGATTATCCCTTCCTGGACCCGTTCGCGCTGGAGTTTCAGTACAAGGATGGTCAGATCTCGTTTCATGGCTCATCGGTGAAGAACTTCAGCCAGGCCCTGGGCGAATGCCTGACTGTGGCGATCAGCAGGCTGGCGGCAGAGGCCGAAACCGCCGGAGTGGACCTGACAGCCACGATAAGGAGCGAGCTGGCGGAGGTGAAGGAGCAGCACGCCGAGGCTGTCGACAAGTTCGCTCTGGCGACGACCATGCCTGACCTCCTGGCGTAGAGGGGACGGTAGATGGAAGGGGTCTTGGCTGAGATCAATGGCGTGCCGGGGATACGCGGCTCGTTCGTCTGCGACAGTCGTGGTGAAATGATCGTCAATGCTGTCGCGACCGGCCTTGATGCCGCACTCGACGGCGTCAGTCGCGAGGTGACTCAGACTATGGCGGCCCTGGAGATGATCGGAGAGGCGAAAAGCGAGTTGGATTTCGCGTACTCCAGGATGCGAGTGGTAGTCCACGATCTGGAGAAGGCGGTCCTCATTGTGCTCTGCGAGCCCATGGTCGACATTTCCCTACTTAGGCTGACTGTGAACGTGGTTACAGCGAGCCTGAAGGGGCATAGCGACATACAGGCCGAGCTTGACGCCGGGCACGTTGAGAAGGAAGTGCTACGAGATGACATCGATGACATATCCTGGCATCTGCTGGAAGCACTGGGCGAAAGGAGGTGAGCAATGCCAGAAGTGTTGAGTGGTAATCTGGCCTACCTGCCGTTGCTGGAAATCCTGAAGCTGCTGAGTTCTGAGGGACAGACAGGACGTCTGTCCCTGTCCAATGGCGCCAGTAAGGGCGAGATTTTCCTGCGGGAGGGCAGTGTGGTGCACGCGGCGAGCGGCGAGCACATATCAGAAGAGGCCGTATACAGCCTGATGGGCTGGCTGCAGGGGGATTTTCGCTTCACTCCCGATGTGGCTGCCCCCGAGGAATCGTTGACGACGCCGATGGAGCGGGTGCTACTGGAGGGGGCAAAGCGGGTGCTGGAGTGGGGAGAGATCAAGGAAGTCATCTCTTCCACCGATGTTGTTTTAAAGCTGTCTCCCGCCGGCGCATCCGGCGCGGTGAATCTCGAGGCCGATGAGTGGCAGATTCTGGCCCGCGTGAACGCGGTGCGGACTGTGGCCCAAATAGCGCAGGACTTAGGTAAAGACGAATTCAGGGTGGCAAAGGTGCTCTATCGTCTCGTATCGGCGGGTCTCCTGGAGGTGGGGGAGGAGGCGGAAGCACCGCTCAGGCCTGGCGTCAACGGTGGTTTCTTCCGTCGACTAGACGGCGAGCTCACCGAAGTAATCGGGCCATTGGGCCCCGTCATTATCGACGACGAGATTGCCTCACTGGGCGAGACGCGGGAATCCTTTCCCCGTGACAAGGTGGCTCAGCTGGTCGAGCGTGTCAGCGCTGAGATACAGGACGCGGAGAAGAGATCTCGGTTCCAAGGGATCATGCTGGAGGCAATTAGAAATCTCTGAAGCCTGGCGGCCAGGGATTGTAGTGTCCGCCCGAGTGAGCGTCACGCTACGAAACATACCAGAGGGGAGAGGAGAGTAAGATGAGACTCACAATCGCGAGAAAACTGTCTATAGCTTTCGGTGTAGTCTTGGCGCTCATGGTCGCCGTCGCCCTACTGGGCGTAGTAAGCCTGGATAGGGCAAGCGCCGCTGCCGAGGAGATAACTGAATCGCAGGTTGTTATGCAGGGCCTCGATCGCTCCTTGGAGTACTTGCTGTGGGAAAGGGTGGAACTTGGGCGTGTTTGGAGCAGGGGAGAGACAGAGCACATAGCTCGTGCTGACGAAATCCGCGCAGAGTTCGACGCCGCTTGGCAGGTGGTACAGACTCACCGCGGGGAGGAATATGCCAGCATGTTGGACGCTATCGAGCGTGAGCACGAGCTCTACGGGGAACTGTTGAAGGAGGCTGCCGCAATCTTCGAGGCGAATCCCAACGACCTTGCGGCCGTCTTGACCAAGGTTGGGGAGGCCGACGACTTCTTCTACAGGACCCTGGAACCCGCGACTGAGTTGCTGCGCCAAGAGGAACAGGCCAGGGTGGAACAGACCCAGGCGTCTTTGCGCGCCTCTGTCGATAGGATGGTCGCCGTGGCGACTGCAGCCGGTGTGATTGCCGTGATCGCGGGTGCGGCGGCTGCCTACGCCATCAGCCGCGGTATCTCCAGGGCAGCCAGCCAGCTCAGCTTGGCGGCCGACAGCATTAGCCGAGGCGATCTGGACATATCGATCGAGCTCAAGACTGGCGACGAGATGGAGACTCTGGCCGAATCGATCGAGCGGATGAGGATCAGCCTCAAGGCGGCCATCGAGCGCATGCGGAGGCGCCAGGCCGTCACGTAAATGGCTCCGCTAGTGACATCACAGGGCGGGGCACGGAGAAGGGTCGTAGCCCTGCCCCGCCACAGCAGACAGTGCGAGATCATGGGAAAGGGGCCCTGACCATGGCAGTGAGCACGGGGATGAGCAGTCGCTCCGAACCACTCGCCAGGGTGATTGACCAGATCGAGTATATCCTGTGCCACCTGTTGCAGAAATCGAAGGCAACGTCCGTTCTATTGGCCGACATCAGCGGTCAGTTGATCGGTTCCGCAGGAGAGATATCTCAGCTCGATCCTGGCGCGGTGTCGGCTTTGTCAGCCAGCGACATCTCCGCCACGGCCGAGCTGGCTAGGCAGCTAGGTGAATCCAAGCCCTTCCACATTCTCTTTCACGAAGGGGAACGTCATCACCTGTATCTATCCGTTGTGGGGAGCAGTCTCATTCTTATCGTTGTCTTCGCTGTTACTGTGCCCATCGGACTGGTCCGTCTCTTCACCGAACGCGCGGTCAAGGAGTTGCTGCAACTCACCAGCGAGTTTGAGGCCGCTTTGGAGCAAGCGGGGGGAGCGTTCAGCGAGTCCTTTGAAGAATCGCTAGCGGACGAACTAGAGGATGCGTTCGGCCAGCTGCGCTGATCTGAGGGGTCTCGATGTTCATCAACCCGAAACGACGAGAGGTCAACGTCAAGATCGTATACTATGGGCCGCCCTTGAGTGGTAAGACGACGAATCTGATCTACGTCCATTCGAAGACCAATCCGGAGATACGGGGGGACCTGATCTCGCTGAAGACACGGGAGGACCGCACGATCTACTTCGATTTCCTACAGCTGGAACTGGGGGAGATCGAGGGGCTGAAGCCGCGCTTCAACCTGTACACCGTGCCCGGACAAGTCCGGTATCTGGCCAGCCGCAAGTTGGTACTGCGGGGCGCTGACGGGGTGGTCTTTGTTGCGGATTCCCAGGCGAAGATGCGCCGGAGTAACATCGCTGCCATGCGCAACCTGGAGCAGAATCTGCGAGAGTTCGGTGTCGACCCCTCCCGCTTGCCACTGGTTCTTCAGTTGAACAAACGGGATCTGCCCGACGTGGTCCCCGAGGCCCTGCTACAGGCCGACCTAGGTCACAGCGGAGCGGTCTGCTTCTCATCGGTTGCCACAGAAGGCGTCGGTGTCTTGGATACGTTGAAGGCCATCATCAAACTCGTTATGGCTGGAACTCACAGGCAGCTGCCCAAGAACACCTGATCGGCGCACGACAGCAGGAGCAGGCCGACATTCACTTGCGGGGTATCTCTCGATAGGGACGAAGCTGGGGCTGATTTGTGACTGAGTGGGAACGGTTGGGAAAGCGATCGTGTCGCACACCTCTATTGGTGGGTTAGCAGGTGACACACGATGGAGGCCAATCTTGGGATAGCACACACCAATAGTTCAGCTGCGACAGCGCTCTTCAGCCGCGGCACTTGACGATGGGCCAAACCAAGTGAAGCTGAATCCGGAGAGGCCGCGCTCATCTCAAGGACCTCGTGGATACACCCGACATGGCCCCGTATGCCAATATGCTCAATCTGCAAGCCGTCCTAGGGCTATCGGCAGCGAGTGGGTCTGGCCCGGGCGCTGGCACATGATCCCCAGGTGCTGGCGTTGGATGAACCAACCATAGGCCTAGATCACAAGCAGATTCGCGAAGTACGGCAGCTGATCAAGGGCCTGAGCGGCGATCATCCCATTATCCTCAGCACTCACATCCTGCCTGAAGCTGAGCAGGTCTGCGAGAGGGTGGTGATCATCCGCGAGGGAAGGATCGTGGCGGACGACTCGGCGGAGATACTAGCTGCTGAGTTGGAGCAGACCCAGCGCCCTTTCGTCCATCTCCACAGCCTGGTCCCTGACGGAGTGAGCGTGCTCAGCCCCCTTCAGCGTGTAGCTGATGTGAAGGATATGGGCGATGGCAAAGTCGAGATTTCCCGCGAAGTGGGTGCCGATCGGCTCGCGGAGGTATCTGCCCTCGCGGTCGAAGGCGGCTGGGGCTTACTCGAACTGAGGGCGATTGCCGTGACTCTGGAGAACATCTTCGTGCAACTGACCATGAAGGGGGGGAGGAACGACACGAGGAGTTGCACTAGATGAAGAACACAATGCGCATCACTCGGAAAGAGCCAATGGCCTACTTTGCATCTCCAATAGCCTACGTGGTGATAGCGGCCTTCATGGCGATCATGGGTCATTTCTTCAGGTTGATCGTACCGGTGACCGGTGAGGCCTTTATGCGCGGTGTCTTTGCCAACATGGCGACCGTGCTTCTTTTCATCTCCCCGGCATCGATCGGGCACCATGGATAGCCCATCAGGCACGCAATTGACCGCAATGCTGAGCCTACCAAGGAGGCGATGATGGACTCGGGTTAGGAAGCGAAGTGCAGGTCTTGGGGACGTCTCTGGGTCCTCGGGCTACGTTCCTGCGCTGGGGTCACATCGGGTAGTGCTCGCGGGTGGGCCCAATCGATCTCCCATTTTCGCCGGTGACTCGGAACGATCTTGCTGAATTGGGTACAAAGTACTATTGACCCGGCCGCCAGTTGCAAGTATAATTGACAGTGGTTGGGCACTCTGGGAACATGGGGAAGTTCGCATAATTGAGGGTCGGTTGAGGACCCTTGACATCGGGAGAGGATGCTGAGTGCCTGTGGGCTTCGCCACATCCTTGATCATCAATCGGGGTGGGCGCCAAACCTGATGCAAGGTTCCAGAGGATAGGGGTCGGAGGGGTCGTCGGAGTGATGGTCGGGCACTCCCATGCCAGCGCGGCAGGCGACGTGTCCTTTTTTTGTGGACTCTGAGTGGCCAAGCGTGAGGAAGGCTCTACCACAGGAACGCCAGGATGACGTTGAAGGAAATTGGCCGTTTGGCGACGTGTCGAGACCGTTGAGCGCCGGTTCTTCTTGACTCAGAGTAGCAATGCAACCGGATAGCCTGCAGGTGCAGATCGGGTGCAACGAAAGAGGACCCAATCTCCTGCGAATGACCGCCAGCTATCGGCGCCGGGTCTCAGTGGTAGCGAGCATGCAGGAGTGAGCCAAAGCCGCTGATTGATCGTTGGAGATAGACTCGCAAGCGCATCGTGGCATTAGTACCGCGCTGACTGTTCCGGTCGCAGGTTCGAAGCACTAGCTGGGCAGGTTGCCCATCCAAGGCCAATGACGCTGCCATCAGAGAAGGTGACCGCGGGCATCGCGGGATCTTTGCACCGAGGAAGATGCCAGGTGTTCATCAATCGGAAGCTAGGAGAGCTGAATCTCAAGGTAGTCTACTACGGGCCTTCCCTGAGCGGGAAGACCACCAATCTCGAATACATTCACGCCAACATCGATCCCAAGCTTCGGAGCGAACTGGTATCGCTCAAGACCCACGGGGACCGCACTCTGTTCTTCGACTTCTTGCAGTTGGAGTTGGGAAGAATCAGGGGACTCAAGCCAAAGTTCAATCTTTACACGGTCCCCGGGCAGGTCATCTACACGGCTAGCCGGAAGCTGGTGTTGGAGGGAGCGGATGGGGTCGTATTCGTGGCCGACTCACAAGCTGACCGGCTCCGCGACAACTCAGATCTCATGGGGAGCCTAGCCACGCATCTCTCAAATATGGGGCACCGGGTGACCGACTATCCCATTGTCCTGCAGTGCAACAAGCAAGACCTGCCTGATGCCCTGCCTCCGGAAAACCTGAGGAGTCGCCTTCGGCAGGACGACATGCCCTGCTTGGGTTCGGTGGCGACGGAAGGGGTAGGGGTTTTCGAAACCTTGAAGATGATCATCAATCTAGTCGTCGGTAGGATATTCTAGCCGGTCAATCCCGCACAGGAGACAATCGCGTGGTGGTCAAGGGCGATTTGAGGGACATGGATCTGACCAGCATCATCGCTGTCAATTGCAATCAGATGAACCAGGCTCGGTTGGTGATCAGACATGAGGACAGAGAGGCTATCATATTCTTCCAAGATGGGAACATTGTGCACATGAGTCTGGAGTCGCTAGAGGGAGAGCAGGTCATACAGGAAGTGCTAGGATGGGAAGATGGGGTGTTCGAGTTGGAGCGGGATGTTCCCTCCCCCAAGAGAACTGTAAGCGCTGGATGGTCAGAGCTCCTCCTCCAAGGAATGCAGCGACTTGATGAGAGAGCGGCGCTGGGCGGCCATGAGGACCAGGAGATACTGTGGGAGAGCCCGCCGGCAAGCGGAGAGAGTGAGATGGGCTCGACCACACAACGAAGAAACAAGGACATGGAGAGTATAGAGGAGGAGGTGCACGCTCACGAGGGCAACAAAGCTGTTCAGGAAGGGGAAGCAGAAGCCGCCGAAGATATGACGCGAGTAAGTAGCTCTCCTGATACCGCTGAGGAAGTGGATAGAGCTGCGCATCTGAAGGCCCTGGCTGATGCTCTATTCAGGATGGGTCTGGACCATGGCTTGAGCCCGGACCAGGCCGTCCTGCAAGCCAGCGCTGCGAGCCTGCCTCCGTTCGTCACTGACGAAGCTCGACGGGAGATCAGAGAATTGTTGTTAGAGGTCTATCGGGAGAGCCTCAATGAGCAACTCGATGAGCAAGCGGAAGAGCTTAGGGAAGCTATGATGCTTGAAGAAGACGAGGCAAACGGAGGGAAGTGACCTCTTGGCAGGAAGGCACCGGCGTTTGTGGTGGTGCGGATTTGAGGTGTACGAATGGATGTGGCTTTCCGAACGGTGAGGACGACCTCGAATCGAGGCCTGCCGCTGAAGGCTGAGGTGCGCGGTTGCCCTCGATAGCGGAGTTGCCGATCGGAGAAGACGATGAATTGACGGCGTCGGTCAGATTCCGTCGCCTGGTGTGGGCAGCGTTTCGCCTATCAAATGGATACTTGCCTGCTAGGAGCAACAACCATGAAAGAAGAGCGGAGAAAGACACCCCGCGTCCTCGCTGAGCACTTGGTCTCATATAAGGTCGTCGACGAGCGAGGGGAAACGGACGAGATGGGAATGGCGCGCACCCTCGACCTGAGTGAGGGGGGCCTCGTGTTGGAGATGGCTCATCCTTTGGGCGAGGGAGTGCAGCTGGAGATCAAGATGGTCAGCGCTGACCAGATTCTGGAAGCGATGGGGCGGGTAGTGTACAGCAAGATTCTGGCTTCTGGGAGTTGCCGTGTGGGGGTAGCCTTCACCGAGATCACGGAGGGGGATCTGGCCACCATTGCTCAGGAGATAGAGCAGCGTCGCAGGGAGGAGGTCGGGGTAGATGACTGAGGGTAGAGTCAGTTTTGGTGAGGAGCACCTGACAAGGATAGAGGAGTGTCTTGGGAACCTACTGAGCAAGAGCAAGGGGGTGGCAGTACTGTTCGCCAACGCTGAGGGGCAGCCGTTTGGGCAGGTAGGGAGGCTGACTGACAAGGATAGGATGGCGCTGTCGACGTTGGCTGCAGGCAGCTTTGCGGCGACGGTGGCCATGGCCAAGTTGTTGGGGCAGGCGGGAGCATTCGAACAACTCTTCTTTGAAGGGCGTGAGCACAGTGTCTATACCTCGGCTGTGGGTGATGGGTTTCTTCTCACGATTGCCTTCGGGAGCAGCGCCAAGCCTGGGCTGGTAAGGCTGCTGGCCCAGGAAGCCACAAAGGAGCTGCTCGACATCGTCCATGAGGCTCGGGACCGGGCCATGGAGCAGTCCGTCGAGGATCTGATAGACGCTGAGTTCGGCGAGTCGCTGGCTGGCGAACTGGATGCCTTGTTCCCGGGGGAGACATGAGGGGTGAAGTAGGGGCGTGGAGACTAGGAGTTGTGTTGTAATGGCTGAGGAAATCGACCGACAGTTGGAGGAGGCGCTCCGGGGTTTACGAAAGGTTTCACCGTATGTGGTGGGTTCAGCGGTTGTGACGGCCGATGGTTTTGTGGTGGCCTCGGAGCTACCAGATGAGAACTACGAGAAGAAGGTAACGTTGATGGCCATGGCGATGCTGACCATGGGACAGGAGGCGACTGGAGAGTTGGGTTCCAGCGATGTGGAGCGGGTTCTGGTGGAGGGGAAGGACAGCTACATAGCGATGGTGAACGCCGGGCCCAGCGCAGTTTTGGCGGCTGTTGCAGAGAAGGGGATCGTGTTGGGGCTGCTATTCGTGGCCATGAAGGAGGCAGCGGGGAAAGTCAGCACCCTACTATATTAAAGGCAGGCTGCTAGACAATTGATGATAGAGGTGAAGGGGTTGTGAGTAGAGAGGAAGCGTCCTTGCTTCGGATCCTGCGAGCGATGAACGAAGAGGGGCATTTCAAGGCCTCGGTATTGGTGAGCGCTGATGGTTTGCCGGTGGCGGTGGTGGCGTCTCCGTTCGACAACGATACCATCGCGGCGATGGTGGCGTTGGTGAAGAACACGATCCAGCAAGCCAGGGAGCAGATCGGGTTGGATGAGATAGATGAGGTTTCGATAGTCCAAGGGGACAAGATGAGGCTGATCTGTCGGTATCTGGTGGCTGGGGATGAAGAGCTGATACTGGCGGTCATCGCGCCACCTTATCAGACGTACCGGCGGCTGACCAATCGGGCTCTAAAGCAGATCAAGCAGGTATGGAAGCGGCTGTCGGCAACTTAGGGGCGGGACACTGTGAGACTCTTGGGCCTGTCAAGGCACAGGCCCCTTGTGACAAGACACTAGGAAGGAGAGATTGCAGATGGCAGAGAAGGACATCGGAAAAGCGCTGACAGAGGTGTTGAGGGGTTTCCAGGGAGCAGCGCCTGGGGTGATGGGCTCGGCGGTGGTGAGTGTTGACGGCTTCGCCATCGCCTCGGAGTTGCCTGGGAGCGTGGAGGAGCGGCGGGTGTCTGCCATGGCTGCGGCCATGCTGGCCCTGGGGGAGCAGACGGCCAACGAGTTCGAGCATGGTGGTCTGGAGAGGGTGTTCGTGGAGGGAGCAGATGGATATACCATCGTTACTTCCGCGGGGCCAGAGGCGGTGCTGGCGGCGATAGCCGGGAAGGATGCCAAGCTGGGCCTCATATTCCTGCAAATGGGCCGTACTGCAGAATCGGTGAAGGAGGCCATGGCTTAATAGTGAAGGGTGAGCACGAGCGCGGCCCCTAGGAATCGCGGCGCTCGTCGACGCTTCGGGATCGGAGTATAGCGCAGGGACTCTCCCTGGTGCGCTGTGGTGAAGCTCTTGCTCCCGAGAGGTCTGACATATTGGTCAGAAAGGGGGTAATTGGGATGTCAGAGGAGAAGCTAATCCAATCTGCGGCACTGGCCGGGGTACTTGACTCCATTGAAGAAGTGGCTGGCGAAAAGGGGAGAAAGCTGGTTCTGCGCCATGCGGGACTGGAGCAATACATAGAGAATCCACCGTCTAGGGATGATGACGCTTGGGTTCCCGTCGTGGACTACCGCGCCGCCAACAGAGGCATCAGGTTAGCCTTCGGTGACAAAGGTTCCCGGCCTCTGCTCATCTATGCAGGGGAAGAGTTGATCCGCGTGGGCCTGACGACCTTAACCAGCCAAGCGCTCTCCATGGCTATGAGACTGATGCCAGGCCGGCTTCGCAGAATGGCCGCATTCAAGATTGTTTCGAGTGGTATCGTGGCGATTACCGGCGTGCCTCCCAAGATTGTGGAGGGGAAGGGCAAATTCATCCTGCACTACTACAACTGCCCCTATTGCGAGGGCACGCAGAGCGATGAGCCCATTTGTTATTACGACGTTGGCATCATGAAGGCCGTGGCTGAGTGGGGCATGGGCAAGCCGCAGAAGGTGACCGAGATCGAGTGCGCAGCAGTGGGCGCAGAGGCTTGCGTTTTTGAAATCGCGGAAGTGTGAATAGGCTCCTGTTAAGGGTGACCCAGGAACAGTCGGTATGAGCTGACGGTGAGCGACCTGCGACACGGCCGCGATCGACGTCCGTCGCTGCCCGAAAGCGGACTGGCCCCCTTCCCTATCGAGGGTATCGACGCTAGTTGGCGAAGGTCTGGATGGCTGTCGGGACTTCACCTCAGCGCAGACCAAGAGGAGTACTCGACTCCTGGGGTCTTGTTGCGATGTGGTGTCCATACTCTAGATCACCGGTGCTACGAGATGAAAGCGAAGCAGGGTTGTACGGAAAGGAGACAACGTGATGCCCGCAAAGGATCTAGACAAGGAATTGACTGGAGTGCTGAGGGGTTTCCAGGCAGCAGCCCCTGGAGTGATGGGTTCTGCAGTCGTGAGTGTTGACGGCTTCGCCATCGCCTCGNNGCAGACCGCCAGCGAGTTCGAGCACGGCGGTTTGGAGAGGGTCTTCGTAGAGGGGGCAGATGGATATACCATCGTTACTTCCGCGGGACCGGAAGCGGTGCTGGCAGCAATCGCCAGCAGGGACGCCAAGCTGGGGCTTATCTTTCTGCAGATGGGCCGCACTGCCGAATCGGTGAAGGGGGCGATGGCTGGATAGGAGAGGATGACCAACGGCGTGTCCTCCCGGGAGCGGCGCCTGAGGCGGTGGGTTCGGCGGTGATGAGTGTTGACGGCTTTGCCTTCACCTCGGAGCTTCCTGGGAGCACGGAGGAGCGGCGGGTGTCGGCAACGGCTGCAGCGATGTTGGCCTTAGGCGAGCAAACGGCCAACGAGTTCGAGCACGGCGGTTTGGAGAGGGTCTTCGTAGAGGGGGCAGATGGATATACCATCGTTACTTCCGCGGGCCCCGAGGCGGTGCTGGCGGCGATCGCTGGGAAGGACGCCAAGCTAGGGCTCATCTTCCTGCAAATGGGCCGTACTGCGGAATCGGTGAAGGAGGCCATGGCTTAATAGTGGCAGGCGAGCACAAGCATGGCGCCTAGGGATCGCCGTGCTCGTCGACTCTCTGGGAGCAGAGTATGGCGCAGAGACCCTCCGTGGTGCAGTGGTGTGAAGCTCCTGCTCCGGAGAGGTCTGACATATTGGTCAGAAAGGGGGTAATTGGGATGTCAGAGGAGAGGCAAATCCAAGCTGCAGCACTGGCCGGGGTACTTGACTCCATCGAAAGAGTGGCTGGCGAAAAGGGGAGAAACCTGGTTCTGCGCCATGCGGGACTGGAGCACTACATAGGGAATCCGCCGTCTACGGAGGATGACGCTTGGCTTCCCGTCGCACACTACCGCTCCGTTAATAGAGGCATCAGACAAGCCTTCGGTGACAAAGGTTCGCGGCCTCTGCTGATCTATGCAGGGGAAGAGTTGATCCACGGGGGTCTGACGGGCGTTAGCGCCAGCGCATTCTCCATAGCCATGCGACTGATGCCAGGCCTGCTTCGGAGGAAGGCCGCATTCAAGATTGTTTCGAGTGCGATCGTGCAGATTACCGGCGTGCCTCCCAAGATTGTGGAGGAAAAGGGCAAATTCACCCTGCACTACTACAACTGCCCCTATTGCGAGGGCACGCAGAGCGATGAACCCATATGTTACTACGACGTTGGCATCATGAAGGCCTTGGCTGAGTGGGGCACGGGCAAGCCGCAGAAGGTGACCGAGATCGAGTGCGCAGCAGTGGGCGCAGAGGCTTGCGTTTTTGAAATCGCGGAAGTGTGAATAGGCTCCTGTTGAGAGTAACTCAGGCGCAGTCAGTATGAGGTCACGGTGAGCGACCTGCGACACGGCCGCGATCGACGTCCGTCGCTGCCCGAAAGCGTACTGGCACCCTTCCCTATCGAGGGTATCGACGCTAGTTGGCGAAGGTCTAGATGGCTTTGGGGAAGTTCACTTCAGCGCAGACCAAGAGGAGTACTCGATTCCTAGAATCTTGTTGTGATGCAATGTCCATACTCTAGATCACCGGTGCTAGGAGATGAAGGCTAAGCAGGGTTGTGCGGAAAGGAGACGACGTGATGCCCGCAAAGGATCTGGACAAGGAATTGACTGGAGTGCTGAGGGGTTTCCAGGCAGCAGCCCCTGGAGTGATGGGCTCGGCGGTGGTGAGTGTTGACGGCTTCGCCATCGCCTCG
>JABAOC010006900.1_pt2 | contig 19825 bp, 16 predicted proteins | sample 7062161 | NCBI WGS metagenome assembly JABAOC01 (sample SAMN14538625, study PRJNA623070) | marine sediment metagenome | biome: marine biome [ENVO:00000428]; feature: marine pelagic biome [ENVO:01000023]; material: deep marine sediment [ENVO:00002113] | place: India: Gulf of Khambhat ... | reverse complement strand
TTTCAACCACAACAGAGTTCAGAGAATTTTTGCCTGAGGACTCACCAGCGGTTAAAACAACAGTGGAATTCGAGAACAAATTCGGTAGCACAACCGAGAGAATCCTACTCAAGGCCGAAAATGTTTTTAATGTAAACACAATTCGAGATATCCTTGAGCTGGAGAACGCGCTTCGAAATGAGCCCGAGCTACGAGATTATATTGTAGAGGTGAAGTCTTATGTCGATTATTTGGGAATTACCGAAAACATATTGTTGTTACCCGAACCCCAACTTAGAGCATATCTTTACTCCATGCTTACCCAGCCTCAAGTAGTAAGCGCCGTGAAAAGACTCATAAGTAACGATCAAAAGGCAACTATCATCAACGTCTCCACGGCATCTGAGCTACCTACGGATGAACGCACGAAAAAAACCGATGCTTTTATCGAATTCGTCATTGAGTTTAGTGAGAATAATGAGAATCTAACACTTGAGGTAACAGGTACCCTCACTCTCCACAACGAGATATTTGGCTTGATGAATAGAGATAATCAGATACTGATACCCGCAGCCGCTATCTTGGTCGTCGTGATTCTTTTCTTCATATTTAGAAGACTTTCAGATATTGGTATCTCCGCTCTCACGGTCGCGCTTGGCGCACTTTGGGCGCTGGGGGCTATGGCGTGGTTAGAACTGAAGTTCACGATGATCCACGTAGCCCTGATCCCACTGATTCTCGGGCTGGGGATAGATTACTCCATTCACATGCTTAACCGCTATTACGAAGGGCTAGGTAAGGGCATGCGTGCTGGGAGGGCTATCTCAACTTCCATCCGCACTACCGGCGCAGCGATAACCCTCGCCGCAGTGACGACGATAATCGGATTCAGCTCTTTCATGATCTCCGACTTCCCGGCGATAAGCACGCTCGGAGCTTTTGCTGCGCTCGGTATCGCTTCCACCTTCTTGCTCGCAACGATATTTTTGCCGGCTATGCTACTGCTGCGTGACCGAAGAGGAAAGAAAGTGAAAAGGAAGCTAGCAGCAAGACGTGGGAAGCGGGTCGACAAGTTATTATCAACAGCGGTGATTGGGGTTGAGCGTCACGGGAAATCGATAGTGGCAGTAACGGTCCTTGTGACCGCGATATGCGCATTTTCTGCTTACGGTATTTCCACAACTATGTCTTTTGAGAGCTTCCTCCCTGCGGACGTTCCCTCCATGGCTACGATGAGCGAGATAGAAGAGCAGTTCGGTGGGCAATCGGTAATCATCGTTTTAGCGAAAGGGGAGATTAAGAGTCCCCAAGGATTGCAGGCGATGTTTGACCTAGAAAACTCAGTGCTCTCTAAAGGGGACAATTTAATTAGAGATTCAATGAGTTTGGCGACCATCGTCTATCAAATTGCAGGCGGCATCCCACCATCAAAGGATGCGGTTGAGACGGTAATCAAGAACCTCGATTCAACTCAGCTGAAAAAACTCTTGAGTGATGATAAAGCAGCGATTTACTTTTACGTGAACGCGAGAACTGACCGGGATATGGCGGAGGCCACTCGAATAATCAGGGACCACGTAAAAGAAAATATGGGTAATTCTTTGGACCTGAGCATCGATGGCGAACCGGCCGTGGGCGGAGAGCCGGTCATCATCAGTGATATCGTTGGTGGAATATCATCAAATATGATACGAACGACGATACTTGCCTTTTTGCTTTGTCTGATAGTCTTGATTGTCGTCTTTCGCTCACCTATTTTAGGTGGCATAGCGCTGTTGCCGATGCTTTTAACAGTTGGCTGGGAGTTCGGCACGCTCCGCGCGTTGGGTTGGTCGCTTGATGTGTTGACAATGGGTATATCAGCGTTGATCATAGGTATAGGAATCGATTATGCCATCCATGTCATTCATAGGTTCAGAGAGGAGCGCAGGCGACGCAAGCTTGAGCTCCAAAGAGCAATCCGAACTACCGTCATGAGAGTCGGCACCGCATTATTGGCTGCGGCTGCGACTACGATTGGAGTCTTTGGTGTACTGGCACTCTCGGCTATGCCCGCTATTATGAAGTTCGGAACGCTGACAGCGATTGTGATTTTCTACGCGTTCGTTGCAGCTTTAGTGATTCTGCCGTCGGTCCTCGTCATCTATTCGCTCTGGAAACGGAAATAGTGGGGTGTTCGATGAATTCGGGTGTTGAAATCATTTATCCTCGTTAACTCCTTTCTAACACCATCGCCATCCCTTGGCCACCACCGATGCACATGGTCACTAGCCCCCTTCCCAAGTTCCTCCTTTTCATTTCGTGTATAATGGTCACCAAAAGTCTGGCCCCCGTGCAGCCAATCGGATGCCCTAACGAGATGCCACTTCCATGAAGGTTGGTTTTATCCAAACTAAGTCCTAATTCCCGCATGACAGCTATCGCTTGCGCTGCGAACGCCTCATTCAGTTCAATAACATCCAAATCTCCAATTTGCAATCCCACTTTATCTAGCGCCTTTTTCACCGCGGGGACAACACCCAATCCCATGTAAGCCGGATCTACGCCCCCTGATGCGTAGGATTTGATGGTTGCCCACGACTCAAGTTCCAGCTCCTCGGCTTTCGCCTTCGACATCAACACCACAGCGGCAGCCGCGTCGGTGATTCCAGATGAGTTCCCAGCCGTAACCGTTCCGTCTTTTTTAAACACGGGCGGGAGTTTGGCCATCAACTCCAAACTAGTCTCTCTGGGGTGCTCATCTGTGCTGAACGAAAGCGGTGGTCCCTTCCGCTGGGGAACCATCACGGGAACTATTTCCTGCTCAAAAATCCCTTCGGCTATCGCCTTCAGTGCCCGCTGATGGCTGAGGAGCCCAAGCTCATCCTGCTCCCTCCTCGAAATCTTATATTTCTCAGCAATGTTCTCGGCAGTCATCCCCATGTGATAACCATAGAATATTTCCCAGAGACCATCGTAAACCATGAGGTCGATCGCTTCGGCTAAAGCATTGCTACTTATTCTATATCCCCAGCGAGCTTTGGGCAAAACATAAGGGGCTTGGCTCATGTTCTCCATCCCACCCGCTACGATTATCTCGGCTTCACCGAGTCGTATCGCCTGCTCCCCCAGTGCAATTGCCTTTAAACCTGACGCACAAATCTTGTTCACCGTGTAGGCGCTGGTTTCCTTTGGAAGGCCTGCATATATGGCCGATTGACGAGCAGTGTTCTGCCCCTGTCCCCCCTGTAGGACGTTTCCCATGATCACTTCATCGACTTGCACTTCCTTGAGCGATTCATCCCAATCGTAATACTCCTTCTCCAGATCGCTCATCCCGGCGTCAATGGTTTCCGGCGCATACTGCATTAATCTCTCGCTGGATACGGGTCTCAAACCCGCTCTTTTCAATGCTCCCTTGATAACCAAACTACCTAATCTCACGACGGGTATGTCCTTTAATGAACCGCCAAAGTTTCCTATAGCCGTTCTGACGCCGCTGACAATTACCACTTCTTCAAAGCTTCGCATATACTCCCTGTGATAAGTTATTGATTAAAAATGCACTATTATCAATAAAAATCTTCGCCACTTCCTTAAAATTAAGGGAATTTTTATAAAAAATCCATAATATTTTTAATGTTATTAAATACAAGTAATTTGATGCCAAAAAATATTGTTTTAATCATTTCACTAGATACTAAAGGCCCTGAAGCTGAATATCTCAAGAGTTCTATTGAGGCTCAACAAAATAATGTTACAATAATTGACACCAGTTCTTTGCGCGAACCTCAGCTCAAAGGCCAAATCTCTAGCGACGAAATTGCAAGGGCTGCAGGTTTTTACTCAGGCATACACGGTTTAGCGAAACTAGGTAGGGGAAGGGCTTCAGAGATTATGGCAAATGGAGTTACTAAAATCGTGCAAAAACTTTACAATGATGGAAAACTTGATGGGATAATCTCTATTGGCGGTGCAATGGGCACTTTTGTTGGCACAGCAGCTATGCGGGCCCTCCCAATTGGTGTGCCGAAGATTATGGTTTCATCTATGGCTTCTGGAGATACGAAACAATATGTTGGATCTAAAGACATAATTATGTTCAATTCGGTAACAGACATAGTGGGCGGACTAAATAGAGTTAACAGAAGAATTTTAGCAAATGCTGCCAAGGCCATTTCAGCTATGGCATTTGTTGATATCCAATACGATGTTCAGAGGCCGCTTGTTGGTGTAACTTCTTTCGGTATTTTGCAGGATCAGATTATCCGAATCAAAAATGCATTGGAAAAGGAGGGCTATGAGTTTGCCGCTTTTCACGGTTACTGGGGGAGAACGTCTTTAGATGAACTCGTTGAAAGTGGTGTAATCAATGGAGGAGTCATAGATGTGGCTATTAGCGGTCTTTATGAATTACTTGGAGTTGATGAAACCATTATTGGATCGGGGGGATTAGAAGCGGCTGGTAAAATGGGTTTACCCCACATCATAGTGCCGGGCGGAGCAGATTTGTTTTCCGCTCCTATACCGATACCACCTAAATTTAAGAAACGTAAATATCACTTCCACAACCCATCTGTTCTTTTAGTTAGGGCCACAGCAGATGAACTTATACCACTGGCGAAATTTATGTGTGAAAAAATCAATAAATCTGAAGGACCTACAGCTGTAATTATCCCGCTTAAAGGATTTTCTATTTATGGAAAAGAAGGTGGACCACTTTTTGATTCTGAAGCAGATGCGACTTTCATATCAAAACTTAAGAGTGGGCTAAAATCAAATATCCGATATTTAGAAGTTGATATGCATATTAATGACCCGGAGCTCGCACACATTATAATGGAAGTTTTTTTCGAAATAGCTCAGAAAGAGCGTCAAAGTGATTAATTAAAAACCGATAGTTAGAAGGATTCTTTAATAAGTACTAATTTTTCGAAAATTACATTGATGGGATTATTTCTTTTTCAACTCTTTCCCACTGGGTCTTCAGATCAGTTGTCATAATCCATAGTACCACCAAATCAGCGCCTAGTTTATAGAGCTCCTTTATTTTTTCAATTATTCCCTCGGCAGGCCCCCAAACACCCGATTTTATTTGATATTCCGCAGGCCCGCCACCGCCAACACGTCCCTTCCTAACACCAATAAAGTGATTCATCGCGTCCTCAATAGCCTTTTCGCGGTTAGGATTAATATTCGCATGAACTCTTAGGTTAACTCCAATAGTTTCCGGATCTCTTCCAAATTGCTTGCAATATTCCTTTAATTTTTCTATACGTTCCTTTATTGAGTATTCTACTGCTCTTTTGGATCCCCAAAATGGCCAAGTAAGTCCGCCCCAAGCATCGCCGTATTTTGCAGCTCTTCTTAGGGCAGTATTGGAGCTCCCTCCTACCCATATCGGGGGATGAGGTTCTTGAATCGGTTTAAGGCAAACAACATCCTCAAGGGTGAAAAACTTTCCATGGTAAGTGACGGTTGGTTCTGTCCACAGTTTTTTAACTATCTCAATAGTTTCATCAAATCGTTCCCATCTTTCATGCCATGGTACTCCCAAGGTTTCGTGCTCTTTTGGCCTCCATCCAGTTCCGACTCCACAAATAAATCGACCTTCAGAAATAAGGTCTAGTGTCGCAGCCCTTGATGCAATAATTATAGGATGATACAAAGGTATTTGCCAAACATCGGTCCCTATCTTGACATTTCGCGTTCGCGCAGCGATAGCTGATATGTAAGCGAATGTCTCGACGCCAGCCATTCCCCTTGACACCATATTTGGAAAAGCAAAGTAATACAAACCAACTTCATCAGCCCTTTCTGCTATTTCATAGTAATTTTTTAAGTGATGTGGCCTGGCGTTTAATTCTTTCACGTTAAATGCAATACCAAGTTTTTGTGCCATAATTTTAGTTTTAATTTGTGCCATATAAATTTTTTAGCGAGCGGGATTATGCTACGGAAACTTTAAGTAAGCTTTTTCTGATTTAAATTGATGTCAGAAAAAAAGCTAGTTTACAACATTCTGGTAAAAGCCGAAGAAGTAAACGTTGAAGTTAAAAATAAATAAAAAGCTAATACGTATGAGAGTTAAAAAAAAGGTGAGATTATGACTGCTAATAAAAAAAACATTCTCCTGATTGCCACGCTCGACACTAAAGGCGCTGAAGCAGAATATGTCAAGAAAATCATCGAGAGAATGGGACACAACGTCATTATAGGCGATGACGGCGTGCTAGATGAACCTCAACTGAAAGCCGATATATCTCGACATGAAATTGCACGTGCCGCAGGTTCAAGTATAAGTACTCTAGCATCGCAGAGAGACGAAGGTAAAGCCTCAGAAGTTATGGCAAAGGGACTTTCAAAAATTGCGAAGGATTTATATGAGGATGGAAAAATCGGTGGTGTTATCTCCATCGGAGGTTCGTTCGGGACGACTACTGCCTCAACGGTCCTGAAGGCCCTTCCAGTCGGGTTTCCAAAGGTTATGGTTTCAACGATGGCTTCTAGAGATGTGAGGCCATACGTAGGGACTAAAGATATTACCATGATTTATTCAGTTACAGATATCTTCGGACTAAATAGAATTAGCAAGAAAATTTTGGCAAACGCTGCGGCCGCTGTTGCAGGCATGGCTAGTTTTGATATTCCCGAAGCTGCTAAGATACCGCTGGTCGGAATATCGCTGACAGGAGAGCAATTCATCGCCGCTAAGATGATCAAAAAAATCCTAGAAAGTAAGGGTTATGAAGTGGTTAATTTCCACGCTGTAGGCAGCGGCGGCAAAGGTTTGGAAGAGCTAGTAAAAAGTGGCGAAATCAATGGGGGTGTTATTGACTTAGCCGTCCAAGAAGTTTATAGCAATTTATTTGACCCTGGAGGAATGTTTGACTCCGGCCCAGATAGGCTAGAAGCCGCGGGCGAGATTGGAATACCACATGTTATCGCGCCAGGATGTGCCGATTTTATCTCTTTTCCGGCTGGCCAGATACCACCAAAGTTTAAGGGACATAAGGCACATATGCACAACCCCTCGCTTTTCGTGGTAAAAACTGAAAGGAACGAAGCTTTAAAATTAGCGGAGACGATAAGTGAAAAAATTAATAAAGGGAAAGGACCTAGGGCCGTGGTCATCCCAACCGAAGGTTTTTCAAGATATGATAAAGTAGATTCTCCAGCCGGGTTTTATGATCCCAAAACTAGAAAAGAATTCGTGGCTGAACTCAAGAAAAGGTTAGATCCAAGTGTCCGTTATGTAGAGGTTAAGGCCCATATAAATGATCCCGAATTTGCAGACGCCCTCGCGAAAGTTTTTCTAGAACTTGGGGGAACCAAATGAGTATCTCAATTCGTTGGTGTGGGTTTGACATGGGAGGAACAATAATGGATCCAACCAAAAATTATCAGGGTTGGGTGGAGACGATAAATGAAATTTATACTAAACTGGGAAAACCGGAAGTCATCAATGAGAAATTAGCGCGTTTCGATGAATTAATAGCAGAACATGAATATGATGAGCGGTTGATGGATGGTATAGGGCACGAAATAGAGTTTTGGAAAAGACATTACCGCCTTAAACGTCTTCAAGAGACAGACATGCAAAAATTTTTTTCTTATATTCTCGACAACAATCGAGAGGCTATCGAGCTTTTTCGTAGGAGAAATTTTAGGTTTTTAAAACCTGCGGATGGGATTAAAGAATGTCTCACATATTTAAAAAACAAGGAGATAAGCGTCAATATAGTCTCAGACGTGGGGAGCGAAGGAATGCTAAAGGGTTATCCACATCTTTTAAGCCTCTTTGACTTAACCACTTATTTTTCTGAGATAATAACCAATTACGGCAAAATTAAAAGCAATGGAGATATGGATTTGAGCTACAAGGGTATGGAAAAAGTTGATGGAACTATTTACAAAAAATTATCGCAAGATTTACGCAATATCGGGGTTCAGCCCTCTCAAGCGTTGATAATCGGTGACCGCCCGGTAGAAGATGTGGATAAAGCGAAGGAAAATGGATTCAAGGCTATTCAATTTACGGGAATTATGAAAAGAAGGATATCTAAAGTTGCCGACTACGTGATATCAGACCTAAAGGAATTGAAAAAAATCTTATGAGCGACAAGCTTTACACTCATATTAAATTTGTTTTAAAGTTTGTTTCGAATTTATGTGCAAAATCCATAAAAAAGAAAACTTTAAATATTCTTTTTTCCTATCCAAACTGATGTCAGAAAAAAAGCTAGGTTACAATATTCGCGTAAAAGCCGAAAAAGTAAATCATGAAGTTTTTAAAGAGTACATGGAGATGGCTAAAAGAGCTGATAATTCCGGTCTTTACTACTTGGGTATTCCGGAATTCTTTGCGAGATTTGATTCAAGAAGGCTCCATTCAATACCTTACATGGCCGCTATTGCCACCGTAACGGAGCATGTAAAATTTGGTCCTAACGTCATGGAAGTGCCCCTTCTCCATCCCATACACGTCGCCGATACTACTGCAACTTTGGACATCATGTCCAACGGACGTTATATCCTAGGGGTAGGACTAGGGTTTTGGCCATCTGAATACGAAAATTTTGGCATTCCTTGGAAAGAGCGGGGAAGGAGACTTGATGAAGCCCTTGATATAATGAATAAGTTGTGGACAGAGCCCGCGATCTATGATTACAGAGGAAAATTCTTTACACTCAAAAATGTTTGCAGTCCCCCATGTATTCAGAAACCTCATCCTCCAATATGGGTTGGGGGGTGTTCCGATGCCGCCCTCAGGAGGACAGCGCAATATTGCAATGAGTGGGCACCATCTTGGTGGTTCCCGGGGTTGTCAGAGGAAACTCCAAAAGTGGTAGGGGTAAAAGAACCATTTACTTGGAAAGCGGGCCTAGAGAAATTAAAAGAATACTGCAAGAAATTTGGAAGGGAACTCGTGCTTGGGCGACCACCCAAGGGGCCGAAAGAAGTCGGATTTAATATATCGGGATTCAACGTTAACATCAACCCAGACAGGGAAAAAGCCATAGAAGAGGCGCGGCACTTCTGGGTGGATGTTAGGCAGGGACGTACTCAAGGAGCCGGTTCATTCGATATGAAAATGAAACAAGCAGCCGTTGGAAATGCAGAGGATGTAATCGAGAAGCTTAATGAGGTTTACAAGACCGGAGCCTACTGTGTAGTGATTTATCCTATGGGTACGGATTCGAAGACCCAATGGGATAGAATAGAGAAGGAAGTGCTTCCGAGTTTGTGAGTATGACAGAAAAAAAGTTAGGTTACAATATTCGTGTAAAAGCAGAAAAAGTAAACGTTGATGTCAAAAATGAATACTTAGAGATAGCAAAAAGAGCTGACGACGCTGGTCTTTACTATCTGGCTTTTCCGGAATTCTTTGGGAGATTTGATCCAAACAGGATTCATGTAGTGCCTTACATGGCTGCTGTTGCCGCTATAACCGAACATGTTAAGATTGGCCCTGATGTTTTACAAGTACCCCTTCTTCACCCCAAGCATATCGCTGATATTGGTTCAAGCTTAGACATCATATCCGAGGGACGTTTCATCCTAGGGGTAGGTACGGGATGGGTTCCTTCTGAATTTGAAAATTTTGGGATACCATACAATGAACGGGGGAAAAGAACCAATGAATCCCTTGACATAATAAAGAAATTATGGACAGAGCCTGCAATTTATGATTATAGGGGGAAATTCTTTACACTCAGAAACGTTTGCAGCCCNNCATCCTCCAATATGGGTGGGTGGACCTTCCGATGCCGCCCTAAAGAGGGCTGTGCGATACGGTAACGAGTGGGCGCCAGGCAATTGGTGGCCGACAGATTGCGGGATACCAGAAGAAAAGTGGAGTCTCATGGAGCGCCTGGAGAAGTTTAAGGAATACTGCAAGAAATTTGGGCGGGAACTCGTGCTTGGGCGAGAACCCAAAGGACCAAAGGAAATCGGATATAATGTGAGAGTCAATTTGAATATCAACCCTGATGAAGAAAAAGCCGTAGAAGAGATGCAACACTTCTGGGTAGACGTCAGAAAGGCACGGAGTCAAGGAGGAGGCTCGTTTGAAATGAAAATGAGATACGCAGCCGTTGGGAAAGCTGAAACAGTGATAGAGAAAATCGAAGAGCTTTACAAGACCGGAGCTTACTTGGTGGTGCTTTACCCCTTGAGCACAGATTCGATGTCACAATGGAAGAGGGTTGAGGAAGAGGTACTCCCGAGTTTATAAATTCACTGAAGTTTTTCGAACTTAAGGGAACCAAATGAATATTTCAATTTGTTGGTGCGGGTTTGACTTCGGAGGGACAATTCAAGATCCGAGCAAAGGTTACCAGTATACGTTAGAGGCGATAAATGAAATTTATACTAAACTTGGAAAACCAGAGGTCGTCAATGAGAAGGTAGCGCGTTTCGATGAATTAATAGCAGAATACGAATACGATGAGCGGTTGATGGATGGAATAGAGCACGAAATAGAGTTTTGGAAAAGACATTACCGCTTTAAACGTCTTCAAGAGACAGGTATGCAGAAATTTTTTTATTATATTCTCGAAAACAATCAAGACGCTATCGAGCTTTACAGTAAAAAAAGGTTTAGGCATTTAAAACCTGCGGATGGACTTAAGGAATGTCTTACATATTTAAAAGACAAGGGGATTAGCGTCAACATAGTTTCAGATGTGGGAAGCGAAACAACGCTAAAGATCATCCCACATTTTCTAAGTATCCATGAGCTAACTCCTTATTTCTCTGAGATAATAACCAACTACGGCAGAATTAAAAACGATGGAAATATAGATTTGAGCTATAAGGGAATGGGAAAAAGCGATGGCGCGATTTACAAAAAATTAGCGCGAGATTTGCTTGAAATAGGGATTCAGCCCTCTCAAGCGTTGATAATCGGTGATCGCCCGGTAGAGGATGTGGACAAAGCAAAGGAAAATGGATTTAAGGCTATCCAATTTACGGGAGTTATGAAAAGAAGAATATCCAAAGTTGCTGATTACGTGATATCAGACCTAAGGGGATTGAAAAAGATTTTATAAACATGGACGAGTGATGGGGGATTATTTTGGAAGAAGAATATCCTACTCTGTCGTTGAAAGAACGTGATAGACGGTGGAAAAAACTCAGGGAGTTAATGAAAAAGGAAAAAATGGATTGTCTCGTAGTTGCAGGATTAAGAAGTCGCGAGCAATTTGACCGTTATATCACAAATGATCTTAGCGGGGGCTTTGTTATCTTTCCCATTGAGGGAGAACCTATTTCGCTTTTACCCTCTATTTATGATATAACTTCCCACTGGGAAAGCGTGCGAAGGGGCGAACAGCCCTGGATCAGTGACGTTAGAGTGGGTCCGCAAGCCTTAGTGTCTGTAATCAAGGAATTAGGTTATGACAAGTCAAATATAGGCGTCGTTGGGCTTGGGGGCTCAGGTCGTGAAAGGGGAGGGTGGATTCCATACGGTTCGTGGTTAGGTGTCGAAAAAAATTTGCCAGATGCTAATTTTCGTGATGTTACAGAACAATATCGTGAGTTGCTCGTGATAAAGAGCGAGGAAGAGATGAGAATCATTAAAAAATCTGCTGAAATAGGAGAGTTGGCATGTGGGGAAATGATTAAACGAACAAAGCCTGGTGTGACTGAAAGTGAGATTTATGCCGCAGTTATGTACGTGTTATTCAGTCATCGGGCCACCGGGAGTTTGACCCCTTACACTACTTCCCTAATTTTACATTCGGGGCCTGACAATCCTAGTTGGGGTGCTCCGAGATGGTTAGTAAGAGCTCAACCACCTCCTGTATTAAAGGCTGGTGACGTTCTTCAAGCTGAGATATTTACACGCTATGGAGGCATGGAAACTCAACAACAACAATCAATAGCCCTCAAACCCGTAGATCCTGTAAATAAGAAATGCGCTGAGATAGCGCGCAAGAGTTACGAAGCAGGAGTAAACGCTCTTAGGCTAGGGGTAAAGTTCGGTGAAGTCGCGAACGCTATGGAAGCTCCCTTGAAAGAAGAAAAAGACGTATGGCATTTAACGCCGCTCATTCACGATGTGAGCCCGCTTGGGGGATTTACCAGTGCAATAGCCTTTGGAATAGAGAGTGTGAAGGAATTCAAAAAATATAATGTTGTGTCTATTCCGGTCCGTGGTGCCGATGTAACCGTTAAGCCAGGTATGGTAGTCATATTGGAACCGAATGCTTGCATAGGCACGCATAGAATAAACATAGGTGGAACCTGCATAATAACTGAAACCGGTTGTCTAGAACTAAATAAACTTCCAACTGAAATGCAGATTATTTAAGTTGGATTTATTTTGAAAATTTTATCTAATTTTTTCACCGGTTACGGTTGATGGGGCGTTGCCAAAGAAATTTCAATACTTTACTCGTAAAAACGGTGGAAACAAGCTTTGCATATGAATAAGTTGATTTTAATTTGCCTCAATTTATGTGCAACCTTTTGTCGATGTTCTCTGCCTAAACTAATATTAGACATGAAATTGAATCAGATAAATAGTGTCAGCGGTATAACAGTATATTCAGGAAAGTTAACATGACGAGTGGGAAAATTGAATTTGGAGTTCAGGTACCCCCTGAGGGCCGTGATTTTGAGCAAATGAAGAGGCTTTGCCTTGTTGCTGAGGATGCTGGCTACTCGGTCTTCACTGTTACCGACCACTTCCAAAATATGGTTAAACCCGACGGTGGCACAAACCATCCTCTAGAGGCGTGGACATTGCTGGGTGGACTTGCCTCAGTTACATCCAAGATAAAGCTTGGGACACTGGTCTCCTGCGTCCATTACAGGCACCCCACAATCTTAGCAAAAATGGCGACAACCGTCGACATAATTTCTGGAGGCCGAACCATCTTCGGTGTAGGTGCAGGATGGCACCAAAAGGAGTTCGAAGGCTTCCTCGGAGAGTTTCCCTCTGCCAAGAAACGTCTGGACGGGTTGGAAGACGCATTGAACATTGCTAAGAGCATGTTTGTAAATGAACGTACCAACTATGAGGGTAAGGTCTACAGCGCAAAGAACACTCTGAATTCTCCTCTACCCATACAGCAACCCATTCCCATAATGGTGGGGGGCGGAGGTCTAAAACGCACATTGAAGCTCGCAGCCAAATACGCAGACATCTCCCACTTCGCATTTTACTTTGAAAAACCCGACGTAATTGTGCAGCGAATCGATGCACTCAAGAAACACTGTAAGGCAGTAGGACGAGACTACAACGAGATAACTAAGAGCATTAGTCCAAGTGTAAACTTCAACCCCACACAAGCAGACTTTGAAGAATCCGCCAGACGGGTCTCTACCCGCAGGAAAATTTCGCTTGATGAAGCAAGAAAAATTATTGAGAAGACAAGCATGTATCCCGAAGGAATCCGGGATACGGTAAATTCATACATAGATAAAGATGTCACCTTGTTCTTAATGGTTTTAAATAATGAAGAAAATATCAAGCTCTTCGCCGAGAATGTGATGAAGAAAATCTAATATTCTATAAGTTCACTTTTCTGATTAACCCAGGTATTCCTGAAAATTTGGCTATTTGGCATGGGAGTTCAGGGAATATCGTTAAGATTAGAAGGATTCTTTAATAATTACTAACTTTTTCAAAAGCTACATTGATGGGATTACTTCTTTTTCAATTCTTTCCCACTGGGACTTCAGATCAGTTGTCATAGGCCATAGTATAACTAAATCAGCACCTAGTTTATAGGTCTCCTTTATTTTTTCAATTACTGCTTCAGCAGGCCCTAAAACAGCCCATTTCATCTGTTGTTCCGCAGTTCCGCCACCGCCAACACGTCCCTTCCTGTGAACATCAAAGTGTTTTACCACATCTTCAACAGCCTTTTCGCGATTAGTATTAATATTCATGTGAATTCTTAGGTTAACTCCAACGGTTTTAGGATCTCTCCCGTATTCCTTGCTATATTTCTTTAATTTTTCTATCAAGCCTGTTACTGAAAATCCTTCCTCTTGTTTAAATATAAAAGCAGGCCAGGTAACTCCGGCCCAAGCGTCGGCGTACTTCACAACTCTTTTGAGGGCGGCGTCAGAGCCTCCTCCGATCCATATCGGTGGATGTGGCTCTTGAATCGGTTTAATACAAACAACATTCTTAAGGTTGTAAAACTTTCCGCTGTAATTGACGACTGGTTCTGTCCACAATTTTTTAATTATGTCAAGAATTTCCTTCATTCGTTTTCCTCTATCATCGAATGACATCCCTAGGTTTTCGAATTCTTCTCGAATAGTTCCGGCTCCAGAATTACAAATAAATCGGCCTCCGGAAATGATGTCTATAGTAGAACCGATTAGCGCGATTTGAATGGGATGATACAAAGGCAGTTGCCAGACATCTGTTCCCAGCATGATATTCTTTGTCTGCGTGGCGATGGATGTCATGTAGGTGAATGTTTCAATCCCGGGCACTCCCTTCGATACCATATTTGGAAAACCGAGGTAATACAGACCAGCCTCGTCCGCCCTTCTTGCGATTTCATAATATTTTTTTATGTCTTCTTTTCGGGGTCTTTGCTCCTTCACGTTAATTGCAAGACCAAGTTTTTGTGTCATAATTTTAGTTTTAATTTGTATTATATAAATTTTTACATATGTGCAAAGTCCATAAAACGGAAAGTTTTAATAGCCTCTTTTCTTATTTAAATTAATGGTAGTAAAAAAATTAGGTTATAATATTCGTGTAAAAGCCGAAAAAGTAAACGTCGACATCAAAAATGAATACTTAGAGATGGCAAAAAAAGCTGACGATGCTGGTCTTTACTATCTGGCTTTTCCGGAATTCTTTGGGAGATTTGATCCAAACAGAATCCATGTAATACCTTACATGGCTGCTGTTGCTGCCCGAACCGAGCATGTTAAGATTGGTCCTGATGTTTTACAAGTACCCCTTCTTCACCCCAAGCATATCGCTGATATTGGTTCAAGCTTAGATATCATATCCGAGGGACGTTTCATCCTAGGAGTAGGAACGGGATGGGTCCCCGCTGAATTTGAAAATTTTGGAATACCATTCAAAGAACGGGGGAGAAGAACTGATGAATCCCTTGACATAATAAAAAAGTTGTGGACAGAGCCTGCTATCTACGATTATAGGGGAAAATTCTTTACACTCAGAAACGTTTGCAGTCCTCCCCCCGTCCAGAAACCTCATCCTCCGATATGGGTCGGGGGGAACTCCGATGCCGCCCTAAGGAGAACAGCGCAATACGGCAACGAGTGGGCGGCATACAATTGGTATGGAGCAGATTGCGGGATACCAGAAGAGAAGTGGGATATCAAGGAACGCATAGAGAAATTGAAGGAATACTGTAAGAAATTTGGAAAGGAGCTCGTGCTTGGACGAGAACCAAAAGGACCGAAAGAAGTCGGATATAACGTAAGAATCAATTTGAATATCAACACTGATGAAGAAAAAGCCGTAGAAGAGGTGCGACACTTCTGGGTAGATGTTAGGAAGGCACGGAGTCAAGGAGGAGGCGCGTTTGAAATGAAAATGAGATACGCGGCCGTTGGGAAAGCTGAAACAGTGATCGAGAAAATTGAAGAGCTTTACAAAACTGGAGCATACTTGGTAACGTTTTATCCGCTGAGTACGGATTCAAAATCTCAGTGGGAGAGGGTAGAGAAGGAGGTGCTTCCGAGTTTATAAATTTAAGAGGTGAAATCAGATGCCAAGAAGAAAAGCTACAGAGTTTCCAAACCCTTACGAGGTTTCTATTCCGGGTACCAAAGGATGGCAGAGGATGTATCCGGAAGTGACGATATTACCGAAAGAGAAAAGGAAATATTTTGAGAAGTTAAACTGGCTGAACGAACATATGCATTGGCCAAGAGCGCTTAAACCGTTCGACGCTTGCGCCACGGTTACCCCTGCTTTTAGAGGTCTGCCGGCTTATCAGCACAGGGTATTTGTTGTTCCACCAAGCAGGGGTCTTTATTATTATATCGTAAATGGCATTATGTATAACTGTGAAGCCCCACCTTATACCGATCCCAAGTTGATAGAGCAAAGAACTAAACTATTCTTACAAAGGATGATTTATTGCTGGTGGAACTGGAAGAAGATATACGGCAAGTGGAAGCGAGATATGATGAAGATGCTTAAAGAGCAAGAATCCCTCGGTGAACAAATCCGCGATTTACCCGAACTCGAAGATTTGGAGTTTTTCAAGGAGGTAAGGGGAATCACCAGCGCTCGAAAGCTTGTAGAAATTTACGATAGAGTCCTACATCTATACCTCACGATGCAGGATGGTTATCAATATCAATTTGTAGGCGCGGCTTACGCTACCGATTTGGCTTTCACCGATTTTTGCCATAAGGCCTTCCCCGGTATTGAAGACCGGACTATTGCAAAAATGCTCACTGGTGCTGAGCTGGAAGCTTTCCGTCCCGACGAAGAGGTGAAGCGTTTAGCGCACTTGGCCGTCAAACTCAGGTTGGCTTCCGACATCAAAGAGGCCACCGACTTCAAAAAGATGCGATCGGAATTCGAGAAGACAGGAGAAGGCAGGAAATGGTGCCAAGAGTTCGAGAAGAGTTCTTTCCCGTGGTTCAACATGATGGTGACCCAGGGGATATTCGCACAAAGCGATGAGGAATGTTGGATAGAGAATCCCAATATCATCCTCGGCTTCCTAAAGAATTACATCGAGAAGATCGAAAAAGGAGAAAAGATAGAGAGGGATGTAAAAACGTTGCTAAAGGAAAAGGAGCAACTATCTAAGAAATATTACAACATGCTCAAAACCGATGCCGAAAAGGCAAGGTTCAAAGAACTCTATAACCTTGCAACCACCTTTTACATTTTTGTAGAAGAGCAAGTTGTATACATTAAGCATTTTAACTATGCGCTTTTCAGAAGGAACATCAGAAAGTTCGCGGAGATACTTGCAAAGCATGGAGTAATTAAAGAGCCAGAGGATATATTTTACCTCAAATTTGGCGAAATAAAATCGGCCTTGGAAGACCTAGCCTGCGTGTGGGGAACTGGCGATCCTCCGAGCCTTTACTGGATTAACGAGATAGAGTGGCGCAAAAAGATTTATGAAAAGTTCGAAAAATGGAAATACCCTCTTTTCATGGGGCCGTGGAAAGAGGAAGTTATAGAACCATTCATCACTGTGCATGGAGGATTAACTACGGATGTTGTGAACATGTTTCGGAAGCTCCCCAAACCTGAGGAAGTTAAAGAGTTAAAAGGCATCCCTGCTTCGACTGGTTTGGTGGAAGGGCCTGCGCGTGTCATTAAGGCAAGCAAAGATATTAGCAAAATATGCCCAGGAGAGATTTTGGTTTGCCCCCACACGACACCTGCTTGGACCCCTGCATTTGCCGTAATCAAAGGAATCGTTACGAATGAAGGTGGAGCGATGAGCCACGCAGGGATAGTTTCCAGAGAGTATAAGATACCTGCAGTTCTGGGTACTTGGATTGGAACATCCGTCATCAAAAACGGAGCCCGAATCAAAGTCGACGGCGATACCGGAATCGTGACTATTTTAAAGTAAAATTAAAATGGCTTCACACTAGCATTTGTATGCCTTTACGAAAGTTTTCTCGAACTCGGAGGAACCAAATGAATATCTCAATTCGTTGGTGTGGGTTTGATTTCGGGGGAACAATGCAAGATCCGCGCAAAGGTTACCCGTATACGGTAAAGGTGATAAATGAAATTTATACTGAACTGGGAAAACCGGAAGTCATCAATGAGAAGTTAGCGCGTTTAGATGAATTACTAGCAGAACTTGAATATGATGAGCGGTTGATGGATGGGATAGTGGAGGATATAGAGCTTTGGAAAAGAACTTTCCGATTTAAACGTCTTCAAGAGACAGCGATACATAAATTTTTTTCTTATATCCTCGACGACAATCAAGATGCTATCAAGATTTATCGTGAGAGAAGGTTAAGGTTTTTTAAACCCGCGGATGGACTGAAGGAATGTCTTACATATTTAAAAGATAAGGGGATAAGCGTCAATATAGTCTCAGACGTGGGAAGCGAACAAACGCTAAAGATTATATCATATTTTCTAAGTCTTTATGACTTAACGCCCTATTTCTCTGAGATAATAACCAACTACGGCAGAATTAAAAAAAATGGAGATATGGATCTAAGCTATAAAGGGATGAACAAAATTGATGGCAAGATTTACAAAAAATTAGCGCGAGATTTGCTTGATATCGGGATCCAGCCCTCTCAAGCGTTGATAATCGGTGACCGCCCGGTAGAAGATGTGGATAAAGCGAAGGAAAATGGATTCAAGACTATTCAATTTAGGGGAATTGTGAAAAGAAGAGTATCAAATGCCGCTGACTACGTAATATCAGACCTAAGGGAATTGAAAAAGATTTTATAGAAAGTTCTTTTTATAAACATTCCCCACTGTTTTTCGAATAAATATATTTTTTTATAGGAAAGATTTTTCACAAAAATTTAGAAATTATTAGAATTAATTTCTAAAAAACTAATATAAATAGAAAACCTTTTAAACAGGCTTTTCCAAATAACTTTGATGCCGAGAAAAAAAGTCGCAGAATTCCCAAGTCCTTATGAACTTTCTATTCCTGGTACCGAAGGCTGGGAACGGATGTATCCATCAGGTTTGATATTCCCGAAGGAGAGAAGGAAAAAATTTGAGAAGTTAAACTTGAGTCTGCAACATATGCATTGGCCAAGAGCGATGAAACCTTTCGACGTTGACGCCGTGCATTTCCCTGCTTCTAAAGGTCTGTCGGCTTACCAGCACAGGATATTTGTTGTTCCACCAAGCAGGGGTCTTTATTTCTATTTAGTAAACGGTTATCACTATGGCGGTGAAGCTGCACCACCTTATACTGACCCCAAGTTGATAGATAAAAGATTGAAACTATTCTTACAAAGGATGATTTATTGCTGGTGGAACTGGAAGAAGATATACGGCAAGTGGAAGCGGGATATGCTGAAGATGTTTAAAGAACAAGATTCCCTCCGTGAACAAATCCACGATTTACCCGAACTCGAAGATTTGGAGTTTTTCAAGGAGGTAAGGGGAATCACGAGTGCCCGAAAGCTTGTAGAAATTTACAATAGAGTCCTTCATTTGTATATGACGATGCAGGAAGGTTATCAATATCAATTCATAGGCGCAGCTTACGCTACTGATTTGACTTTCACCGATTTTTGCCATAAGGCCTTCCCCGGTATTGAAGACCGGACTATAGCAAAAATGCTCACGGGCGCCGAGTTAGAAGCTTTTCGTCCCGACGAAGAGGTGAAGAGGTTAGCGCGTTTGGCCGTCAAACTCGGGTTGGCCTCCGACATCAAAAAGGCCACCGACTTCAAAAAGATGCGATCGGAATTTGAGAAGACCGGAGATGGCAGGAAATGGAACCAAGAGTTTGATAAGAGTTCTTTCCCTTGGTTCAACATGATGGTGACTCAAGGAATATTTGCGTATAGCGATGAGGAGTGTTGGATAGAGAATCCTAACATTATCCTCGGCTTCCTAAAGAATTACATCGAGAAGATCAAAAAAGGAGAAAAAATCGAAAGGGATGTAAAAGCTTTGAAAAAAGAGAAAGAGCAACTATTCAAAGAACACCTCGATAAGCTAAAAACTAAAGAAGAAAAGGCAAGGTTTAAAGAGCTCTATAACCTTGCAACCACATTTTACGAATTTGTTGAAGATCAAGTTGTATACATCAAGAGTGTTAATTATGCACTTTTCAGAAGGAACATCAGAAAGTTCGCGGAGATACTTGCAAAACATGGAGTAATTAAAGAGCCAGAGGATATATTTTACCTCAGATTTGGCGAAATAAAATCGGCC
>JABAOC010000655.1_pt5 | contig 19828 bp, 25 predicted proteins | sample 7062161 | NCBI WGS metagenome assembly JABAOC01 (sample SAMN14538625, study PRJNA623070) | marine sediment metagenome | biome: marine biome [ENVO:00000428]; feature: marine pelagic biome [ENVO:01000023]; material: deep marine sediment [ENVO:00002113] | place: India: Gulf of Khambhat ... | reverse complement strand
TACTCGTCAGATTCAAAGGTGATAAGCTGCTGTAGATTAGAGTGTTGTTGATGTTTTTGTGTCCCAATAGCTGTTTGACGTGGAGGATGTCTTACAGACAGAGTGAAAAAGAGACCTTTGAAAAGCTAGTTCGAGAAGGCACGTCCCTCAGAAGACTAGAGGTGTTCTTTCAGGCTCTGAATCTGAAAGTTAAGAAAGACGCTATCAACTCCCATATCCATAGCTGTATGAACATAGAGGCTTCTACTCAGAGAGAGATAGAGAAGGGAATTAAGAGAGGCAGCTTGAAATCAGTAGGTAGAAAACTTGGTGGGTTTTTCATTAAACCAAAAGAAGAGCCTCAAATTCCTAAGGCATGTTCTCATGAGGTCACTGAGCCTTTCTTTGATCTATGTTCCGAAAAAGTTTCGTGTTCGGTGTAGACAATGCGGTAAGGTTCTCCCTGGAAGTGCCGATCCTGATAAGAAACAGAAGAGAAGACGCAGAGACTTGATTATTTATGGAAGTCTGAAGAAATGACCGAAAATTATGAAGAATGGCAAGACTTAANNATTATTTATGGAAGTCTTCTCATGCTTTTTATATGTGTCGCTGAAATAGACTGGCTTGTCTGTCGGCTTGAATTGGTTGGGTCGAATCTGTTTGCGATGTGCACCTGAGGTTTTATGTTTAGCTAGTCTCTTCTAGAGAAAAGAGTGTAATAGCGAGATAGCCAATAGAACTAGGGCAATTCCACCTAAGATAGAGACGAAGGGTTTCTCAAACCTTGACAACTCCCGTCTACGCATCTCTCGGTCACTCTTCACAGCATACTGAATGCTCTTCTCCAGCTCACCCAAAAGCCCGTCTGGGTTACGATTGCGGAATTCTAAACTCAAGTTATATACTTTAATTATGTCCAGCGCACGCTGATACGGAAGAAAAAAGGATAATGGTTCTGTTGCAATGGCGATATCGGACTCAATCTGGCTGAAAGCTTTTTCAAATGTGAACCTCTCCTCCTTTGCCTCCAACAATAACCCTGCGAATTTACACGCTATTGCAATACCCTCCTTCAGAACCTTATCTTTGACATTTAGGGCATCAGCAGCTGCGTGACCCAATTCATGCCACAGAGCGCCATAAAGCCTAACTGGATAGCTCAAATACCTTCCGGGTAGAAAAACTGTGAATTTCGACGGGTCAACTCCTTCTAGTTCATCCTCTTTCAACCCATGGAGTCTGAGTTCAGAGTTTCTAGCCCTGAAGAAACGCTTCTTAGTTTCAGGATGTATTCCAAAAGGAAGTTCTGTGTCAGCAACTGCGAAAGCATAACTAGTGTTCTCAGAATATCTGACTTCAACTCCGGGCAGTCTTACTCCATACTGCTTTTCCAGCCATCTTTTTATTCTTTGGACCTCGACTTCCAGTTCAGCTTCTCCTTGAAAAACCAACGACCCGCTCAAGAACTACCCCAAAGAATTCTGCAAAACCTAGCTTTTTAACATTAAGGTCTAATATATAATAGGTAATAGTAGTTTTGAGTTGCCACGAGCATTTTAAGTCCCGTTTTCCCTTTAGATGATCCTATGCACAAGGGTTCCTATTACAGAGAGAAGCTCTCAGCTTACAGGCTTCTCAAATGTTATGAACTGGCCCCTCCAAGGATCAGACAGTATCTAGACGCTGAAATTAGATTCGTCATTTCTAACATTCATCATAAAGGCCTGATTCTTGAACTTGGATGTGGCTACGGCAGAGTTATGAAAAACGTATCTAAGTTTGTTTCATGGGTTATCGGAAATGACATTTCAAAGGAAAGTCTAGAACTTACGAAGCAGTACATGGAAGGTTGTCAAAACTATGCTGCTTTCCTGATGGATGCATCTCAGATGGCATTTCGTTCCGGTGTCTTTGACGCAGTGTTCTGCATTCAGAACGGCATTTCTGCATTTGGAGTAAACAAGAAACGTCTCATCTCTGAAACCGTAAGAGTGACAAAAGACAAGGGTACTATTCTTTTTTCGACCTATTCCCCCAAGATATGGCAAGATCGTCTAGAATGGTTTCGAAAACAAGCAGAGCTAGACCTTATAGGAGAGATAGATGAAGAGAAAACCCGTGATGGAACAATTGTGTGCAAGGATGGTTTCAGAGCCACCACCATCAGCGCAGCTCAGTTCGTGGAGTTGTTCAACGAATTCGGATTGAAGACTTCCATAGTTGAGGTGGACGAATCCAGCATTTTCTGCAAAGTGATCAAATGAAGATACAATTCACCAGCGTACGTAGTATGCAGGATTATACAGGATATTTTTTCGTTGAAGGAACACCTGAACGCATCGTCTAACTACAAAACATATGACCCCAGCATGCATCCTCTTCCAGTACATCTCCAGTTTTCCCTTGATTATTGCTTGGACCGAGACCATGTTATTCTGTTTGAGTTGACACCTTAAGTCGCACAGGCTTCAGCTTTTTCGCCTTGAATCCTTCCGCTATTCTCCTCTTTACCTCTGTGTAAGCATCCCAGTACTTGTCGCTTGGAAGCCAGATGAGCATTAAGATCTTCATATACCTTTCTTGGAAATCGTCAACTCTTATCGTTGGAGCCGGATCTTTTAGAACCTCTGTTGTCTCTTCAACGGCTTCTTTACAGGCTCTCAAAGCTTTTACAAAATCGGATTCGTAGTCAATGAATATGCTTATGTCACACCGGCGTCTGTCAACTGAGAAGTTCTTGACAATCGAAGTTCTCACCACAGAATTCGGCACTACTACGACTTCTCCGCTCCAAGCTTTAAGAGTAACACCTCTTATGCTTATGTCTTCAACTCGGCCTCCAACATCTCCTATCACTACGCCGTCGCCGATTTCAAAAGGTCTATAGATGTAGAGCAAAGTTCCCACTAATAAATCGCTTAAAACATCTCTTGCCGCCAACCCGATAACTATCCCCGCAAAACCTGTAGCGGTCAGAACTCCCAGAAACGCTTCCCTAATCTGGAAAACCCATAAGATCAAGATACCTGCGATGACGAATATTATGAGTGAACCGAAGTTCCTGATAGGCTTAACATACTTGTCCTCAAGACCCGTTCGTTTGGCAAACCGTTTCACCGTCCTCTTGAAAAAGAATCTGTTGAACAGATAAGCCCCGATGACTATGACGACACTCGTAATAAGCTGTATCACAAGAACGTTCCCGAGAAGATTCGCAAGTTCTTCGAACATATCGCTCACCGCTCATAGGGCGGCGACTACGATATAATAGTCTTATCTTGCCAAGGAAGATTATTGCTTTCTGCTTTCGCACAATCATCCAAAAATCAGAAGTCCCAAACCAAATGGATGATAGAATAACTGAAGCTTCCACCGAAATCTTGCTAGGCCTGCCAAGCGAAAAGCCTGTTAACAGCGGGAAACCAACGATTTCGACAAGTAAAAAACTTTAACTCTTCATCTCCAAACGTACTGAACCATGAAACACCTTCTGACTATCCTCATCAACCTAGCCACAGTAATGCTAGCGTTCGTAGTTGTCTGGGCATACGCAAGAGAATCATTTGAATTTGTAGCCATCTTTCTAACAATCTATCTTATATGGGTAATATTGAGACTGACAATGCGAAAAGAGAAGCCTAAAGAGGAGACCACGAAGTCCGGATGAACCTGTCGAGAACGAGTGGTGGAAACGCTTCATGAACTCAAGAAGTCTGATTACTATCTCTGTTTACCTCGCTGTCTCAGCTTTAATCTTCGCCAGTGATTCAATCCAGCTTGGAGACGTATATGACGTTAGCGTTTCACCTGCAGCGTTCTCTCTCCTGCTGCTTATTCCCCTTCTATTGTGGCATAACCGTTATAAGAAGCAAGAATTGCCTCCTCATGAAGGCAAAGCAGACGGAAGCCCTTTCTTGATTGAGGCTTTCACGTTATTCCTGTTAGCCATGATTGTTCGCATTCCCATTGTGCTGCTTTTGGGAATGGCGTATGAGAAGACAGCAGTCGTTTATCTCCTTGTCTTAACCGTTGTGTACATTAAGAGACGCAGCTTAGGTGATTTCGGCTTCAAATCTGAACATCTCCTCCGAGCGCTTCTCGTCGGCTTGGCCTACTACTTGGTCTTCGCTGTCTCTATGTTTACAGCGTTTTTCGGCCTAGTTTACCTGTTTGCTGGGCACTGGGTCATCGTGAGTTATGATCCGTTTCCAGCTTTGTTTGTCTTTCCCTTCATGACTCTCTGTGTCGGTGTCAGTGAAGAGGGCTTATTCCGCGGTTTCATACAGACACGCTTAGCTGAGGCTTACACGGAAAAGACGGCTTTACTGGTTCAAGCCTTACTCTTCGGGGTTTGGCACTTCGTCTGGCACGTTTCGCCTTTCAACCCTCTCGGAATGATAGCTCACGTTTCTACCACCTTCATTTTCGGCTTGGCCTTCGGCCAATTCTACAGAAAGGCAGGAAACTTAGTTCCACTGATACTTGCACACGGCCTCGTAGACACAGTTGGCTACGGCGCCGTTATTCATCCAGAACTGGAAACAATGGAGCTTCTCACCCAAAGCTTTCAACTACTTTCCTTCTTAGCAGGGATAATCATTTTGGGGTTGTGCACTGATTTGCTGGCGAGGAAGATTCATACCTCTCATGAATAACCACAGACGAATCGCAGGGGGGAACAAGACCAAGTCATCGGGCTCCTGGGCCACTCTCACGCTTCTTTAGACTTGCCAAACAGACCTTCAACGCTACAGTGTTGAGAAAAAAAGAAATAGCCTTGTATGTAATAGAAGACTGTCGGGTGAGAGGAGGTGAGTGTACCGGATGAGTGAAACTAGTAGCTCAGCTGTGAAGTCTCAAAGAGAGGAATATTCGGGTTCTCCAACGCCTTTCTTGTTCTTCATCATAATATTCCTCGTGTTTCTAGCGTTAACCATCTTTGCCTTTCCAAATCCTGTATCTGCCCTGTCTGGCATTGTTGCTTTCGTCTCCTTGGCATTCTTGCCCGGTTGTATGGCGATTAACAAAGAGTGGGAGGAGGCGATTGTCCTTCGGTTAGGAAAGTTTCAAAGGTTGGTGGGTCCAGGCTTCTTCTTCAAATGGCCCTTAGCAGAGAGTTTTCTGAAGCAGGATAAACGCATTATCACTCTAGATGTCGCGCGGCAGGACGTAATGACCAAAGACAACATTAGTGTAAGTGTTGACGCCGTGGTTTTCATGAAAGTGGTGAGCACAAAAGACAGCCTCGTGAACATTCAAAATGTGTGGAACAGTGTAATGAAGTATGCGCAGACTACATTGCGAGATGTGGTTGGGGATGTTGAACTGGATGAACTACTGGCACGGCGTGATGAGATTGCGAACAGGATTGCCAAAATCGTTGAAAGAGAGACACAGGATTGGGGTGTAGACATCACTTCAGTGAACCTGCAGAACGTGGAGCTACCTGAAGACATGAAGCGGGTCATTGCCCGGCAGGCAGAGGCGGAACGGGAGAAGCGCGCCGTGATAATCAAGAGTGAAGGCGAGCTGACAGCTGCCGAGAACCTAGAGAATGCAGTTATGCAGATGAGTAATCGGGCGTTGTATCTGCGTACCTTGTCAAGTCTGGAAGACATCAGCTACGATCAAAGCAATACAATCGTGTTTGCGATTCCCATGGATATGGTGAAGGGAGAAATTCTCGGGCTGTCAGGGTTTGCTGGGGCGAACACGGCGGCGAAGGCGGCCCAACAGGGAAAGGCAGAGGAGAAAAGATAGCTTGCGTTTAGACGAGAACGGTTGGCATAGGTAGCTTAACAGGAATCATATTGCCGAACCATAGATAGGAATGGGTTCAGGCAACGACTTCGCTTTGGCTTCATGGCTATCGGATCTTCCACATCAGGACACGAACGTATTCCCAGTTCTCGTCATTTCCATGTCTATGTACAGTAATGCTGCCAGCGGTCAGCTTATGCCAGTAAGCTCCTCGGTAATCATTGACTAGAACACCTACAGTGTTCACAAACCCTCCGTATTCCATCTGATGAGGGGCTCCTTCCGAAGTCTTCTTTCCCACCATGTACACGATAACATCTGTCGTTTTCAATGGATGAGCAATTTCCTTGTCACCAGGAGACAGCGACAACCAACCACTATCAAAATCAGGTTTTCCAATCAACGATATCCCTCTCTCTATGTCTCCATTCTCGATTTTTATGACTTGTGCAAGAAACTTCAGGTTTTCTTTGACAGGTCAATATAGAAATGTAGTTGCTTTGAGCCTAGGCTGAAGTCATGCTCCACATAGCCACATGGTTCAAAACCACAGGCAAGGTAGAACTTGATGGCATAGTCCATGAAGGTTCCTGTATCAGTTCGGAGAACATGAAAACCTTGTGATTTTGCATATTCTATAGCTCTTTCTACGAGCTTGCTACCCACGCCTTTTCTTTGATAGCCTCTGCCAACAATAATGGAATCTATCATTAAAGCAAAGATTCTTCTACCTAATGAAATGTAACCAACTACTTGACCCCCTATAGTTGCAACAAAGATTTTGCCTAAACCCGATGTAGTGTTCTTCTTGATATTCAGAATTTCAGTCTCTAAGAAAGGCTCACCAAAATTCTCAGCATCCAATATTAGCTTCTTGACCTGAGGAAAGTCAGAAGAAGCATACTCTCTGATCAGAACCGTCATCAGCCTCTCCCACATTCTATGGCAATTCTTTCAGCTTAAGGCTTGTGGAAGAACGTCGGTCAAGAGCGCAAGAGATATTAACTGTATCATTACGATAGATAGTTAACATGACTTCTCTTAGAGGAAGAGTTCTAGGAACAGTTATTGTGGTCTGGTGCTGGTTAATATTCACCCTTGGCTTCCTTGCCTTCTACCCCACAGGCTTTGACATATGGCAGAACATTGCATTCTTCATCATCTCTGCGCTCATCGCATGCGGCTTGATAGTCATAATTTGGGTAGAGATGCTACCATTCTAGCGACCAGATAGGCGTGGAAAAACACTTAGGATCACAGAAGCCAGATAAACATCGTCCTGCCATTGATGTCTCTGAAGTATATGAGTGACCCTGGACGTCCGAACCATTTTGGAGCTTGACCATTGATGTATCTTCACTGGTTCTTGAGAGAATGCATATTAAAACGACACACGAAGCAGGATAGACTTAACGTTCATTCTTTCGTTCGGCTGAGAATCTGGCAACCGTCAAGATCTGTCAAAGCTGTGGCATAATCATTTAAGCAGAAGAGGTCTTATACCATCTTTCTCTAGTGTGACACTGAAACATGAATGAAGACACTAAAAAGCATCAGCCAAAGCCAATTAGTGTTGAAGAGTTAAGCAAAAAGCTAGACTTGATAATAAAGCGCTTGGACACCCTTGAAACATTGATTCTTGAAAAGCCCGAATATGAAGGGCTAGCAGCGTCGCTGAGACTTACAAAAGTGGGTCTAGGATTATACGAAGAACCCTTAAAAATTGCAGCCCGACTGAAGACTGCAGAGCGTATCATCAAAAAGCCTGAAGTTGCAAGAGACGAAATGAGTCGATGTATAATACAAGCTCTAGCGGTAAAAGGCCCTCTGAACATTTCTGCCATAACTCGTCAAGTTCAAGCCATGCGAGGCACTGCTTCGAGGCGAATAATCAGGCAACGTCTAGGAAAACTCGAGGAAGAAGGCGTGGTTCGCCGAGTCGTTGGCTTCGGCAAAAAATACGAGCTAGTTGAACAGTGACCACGTGATTGATCACTTCTTCCCACGATGTTAAACTATGATGCCCATGCCTTCTATTATAGTGAGGTGGCGAAATATGAAAAGGAATTTAAAGACAGACAGACCGTCTAAGGCGAGAAAGACAGCAAACAAGCTTTTCAGAATAAGGACAACACCACATGAAATCCAGCTATCTGAAAACGTTAACGCTAAAATTGCCAAGGTTGATTACTACTCTAAGAAGAAAGCTGTGTTAGAAGCGGAACGCAAAAAAGCTGAAGCTATTACAATACTGAGGCGACACGCTTTCATCCGTTAAACCAAAAAAGGAGGAACCAATAAAATGCTAGAAAAGAAAGATAAAAACCGGGAGAAAAGCGCAATGGAAGATGTGGAAGAACTCAAGCTGGTGCTTAACACTGTCTCCACTGAGATACCCGCCTTAATCAAGAATATACTCTCAAGTGTTTTCAGCGAAGAAGCAGGACGCAACATGGGCAAAGCCGCAGCAGCCTTTTACAAAGAACTCAAAGACAGTGGAATGCCCAACGATGTAGCCTTGAAAATGACAGAAGACTACATGAGCACCTTCACAAGTCTGGGAAACATACTCCAGCGAATGGGCAAAGGAAAAACATTCACTCCCGAGAAGAAAAGAGAGCTTGAAAAGGAGATACGTAAGCGCATAGAAGAAAAGATGAAAGAAAAAGGCCTAAGGGAAGATGAATAAGACTGGGCTTCTACCTTTTCCTTTATATGAGGCTATCGGATTGCGGTTACGCACGCTTCTGGGCATGATTCCACAGGTCTTTCGGCTGTTCACTCATCTCTTCTGGATGTGGATGACATTAGGATGGAAAGTGAGAAAGGCAAGAAATGCATTTGAAAAGGTGCTTATCCGTCAAGGAATACGTAAAGAGGACGCCAAACGACTTAGCAAGCAAATCAAGATCGCCAAAGATCAAATCATGGATTCGATTTGGAAATCGGCCTTCAAATAGGCTTTTCATTTTGATCCACTTTCCTGTGCTTTAATCTTCCCTGTTTTCAGATCCTCAAAAATTTGGGAGCAGCAAAAAGAGGAAAACGAGATCTCGTAGCCCATAGATTCAGCGAGTTTCACCGCGGACTCTGCGGGGAAGGCTATGGCGTTTACTCCGGCCTTGACAGCTAAGATGTCAGTTTCGGATCTATGGTGTCCTTTAGGTCTCATACACCCTAACACTAAGGGCGTTGACGGCATTATCATCCGAGCGGCCGCAAGCACCTTACCTACAGCCGAGGAGGCTGGCGGCCTGACCTTTTCCATTGCAGTACCATGTATTGGCATGAAGGCGATTATGATGACAGCTGAGGGCTTATAATCCGCGATTATCTTCAATGCGTGTAGTTCTCCTTTCAACTTGCCGTAATGAACACCTACTAGAACATGCGGCACTGTAGGGATATTGGCATCACCCAATGCGTGCAGCGTCCTTTCATAATCTTCTACACTGACATCTAGGTTGTAGATTTCTCCGATCGTTTCATTGGAGCCAACTATATCAATCAATGCAGCGTCTATGTTTGCCTCTTTCAACTGCTTTGCCACGCTTTTCCGAACAACACCTGTATGAACTACTACTGTTAACCCTAGCTCTTGCTTGATCTCAGCAATCGCATCCGTGAATTTTTCAATTGGCACTGAACCGTCTGGCATACATCCCCCGCTAATTAGGCATCCTTTCGCGCCTTTGCTCTTCAAATGCCTGCAAAGCCTTACGAGCCTTTCTGGTGACGTCGCTGGGTACATTGTGTTCAGGACAATGCCGGAACAGTGTTTACACATCAGAGAGCACGTGGAGCCTGTTACGGAGATTGAGGGGAAAGTCGTCGGAGAGGAACGGTAATAATCCGTTTTGTAATGGATAAAACTGGGGGCATAGAAGCGAATTTTCTTGCCGAAGTGTCGTTGGCTCAGCGTTTGAGCTTCTTCTAAGGCCTTTTGAAGTTTTTTTCCATCTGTTTTTAACAGTTCTTCCCAGTTCAAGGCTATCATGTCCAGCTGCAATCACTAGCCTCACACTATGACTTATAAGATTCGCATCTCACACGTATCCCCGCTGATTCCTCCCGTTTGGCATGAATCATTTTTGCTGCTTGCAGTTCATTAACGTTTTTAAAGGATTGCTGCAAATAGTGTCTTCCTATGAAAAAGGAAAAATTTCTAAGATTACTTAGAGAAATGTTGAAGAATTCTAAGAGAAGCGATAGACAAATAGCTAAAGGTCTGGGAGTTTCGCAACCAACAGTTACGAGGACGAGAGCCCGCCTGGAAAAGGAGTACATAAAGACTTACACAGTCGTACCAGATTTTGCCAAGCTCGGCTACCAAATCCTAGCGTTCACCTTCTTTAAACTGAAATCTTACCCCTCGGCTGAAGAGGCTGACAATATAGTAAAACGCGCGAAGGAGTGGACCAGTAAGCATCCGAACATCATCTTCGCTGCTGACGGTGAAGGGTTCAGAAAAGACATTGTGATGATGTCATTTCATAAAGATTATTCGCGGTATAGCGACTTCATGCGTACTTTCGCTATGGATTGGGGAAAAACAATAAGTGAATTTGATTCATTTCTCGTGAGCATCGGTTCAGGGTTCAAGATAAAGCCTCTTGACCTGAAATATCTGGCAGAGGATCTGTGAGAAGACAGGGATTAGACGACAGATTTTAGCCGATGACAACTTTCTTGCTGACTAGCTTCTTCCACTATGTTTTTTCTCTTTAATTTTCTTCAAAATCGGAAGCATTGGTTTGCTCCTTGCCCACAATTCCTCGAAATGCTTACTCAGAATTTTCGCCAACGAAGGAATTCTTAGCCATAGGGCTTCGATTGTTTGCGGTGCCGCTGTTTTCGGTCTTGGGGGAAAGACAAGAATTACATCTTTCCTGTCAAATACCGAAAATCTAAGAGGAATCTCTGCGATTTCTAGATATCTCACTTGGCTGCCTGCTCCAATTACCTGTTCATACCTCTCCAAATCTTCCAGTGTCCACGAATCTGTTATTTCCCTTACAACTCTCACGGATCTACCATTCCTGAGAGCGAACTCAACGGCTTCAAGTATCTCCCTCTCAGGTACATTTGGATCCCTCGAGGCTACAAGAAGCTCCTTCCTATAACTTCTTATGGCTTCACAGTAGATGGCTATGAAAGCTGCGTCCCTTCTGGTAAACCACACTTTGCTCTTTTCAACCTTGAGGCTCTTGCTCTTCTCGTACATTTGCGAGAGCGTTTCGGTTAATTTCTCCGTGGCTTGTCTCTTACTTTCCAACTGCCTCAAAGTTTCCATCTCAATTCTAACTAGAATGTTCTTCAGTCCCTGAGCTGGCTCAACTGCTGCATAAACTGAAGGCCTTCCAGACTGCTCCATCAGCAAACCTCTCTCCATAAGACTTCGAAGGACGTCATACGTTCTTGGTCTCGGTATTCCTGATTTTCGAGCTAGTTCACTGGGAGACATGGGACCATGCGTCAACAGAGAAACATAAGCACGTGATTCATAGGGAGTTAAGCCTAGCTGTTCATTCAAAATTCCAGCTACCCTCATTCGTTCCTCCATGAATTCTCCTCAATCAGTATAAATGGGCTGTCCAATATAAATTTTGTTACACTATAGACGTGTAACAAAGGACAAAGCTTAAATGCTTGAACGAGAGTAATAATAATGTTACACTGAGAGTGTGTAACAAAATTGGGGATAGAAAAATGAAAAAACCAGATTCAAAGAAAGTAAATGCTCCAAAAGGTTTTCTCCACAATCCGTTGGTCAAACCAATCCAGAAGCTATTCAAGGTTATTGGACACGAAATCAGACCAACCTCAAGCTTAGAGCTTCCCGTGGAAAATGAGTCAGACACCTTATTGACATATGATAGGCTTCAGAGGATGAACTTACGGTTGTTGAAGTTGGAGATGTTGAGAGCACAAGCTATAAGAATAATGCGTGAACGTACACGGTTCCTCTAAATCGATATGTTCCTTGTCTTGCTGACGGTTCTTCGAATTTTCCCCTTTTTCTGTGGGTTCTTTAAGGGTAAACTCAGAATTTTCTTACTTACTTGCCATGGCTGTAAACACATCTGCGTCTATTCACTGCTGACGAGCTTGAAGAAGTCGCGTTCAGTGAGTATTCCGATTACTTGGTCGTTTTCAACAACTGGCAACGCCCCGATGTTTCTTTCTGTCATGACTTTAGCTGCATCACCTAGGTCTACGCTGGAAGCGGTGGTTATGACATTTTTGACGCCTATTTCCAAGGCAGGCGTCTGGAGAACTTGAAGAATGGTTCCGGAACGCAGATGCTCGAACACTTTCCCTGATCCGAAGAATCTAACAATGTCCATAGCCGTCACGATCCCGACGATCCTATCCTCAGCGATTATCGGTAAACGGCGAAAGCCTTCTTCTATCATTATCCTCTCAGCTTCGAGAATTGTTGTTTCAGGAGGTGCCGTTACCACATTCTTTGTCATTAGATCTGCAACTTTGGCCCCGCTGATTTTCTCCTTGAAAAGACCCAATAGGTCCCTTTCGGTGACAATGGCCCACACTCGTTCTGCGTTATCCACTATGGGCAAGCCGCCAACCTCGTTCTGCTTCATAAGTCTAATCGCATCACCTATTGTCGCGGAGCTTTTGAGTGATGGTGGGTTTGGCTGAATTATGGATTTAACTGGCTCGTTTATTGCTTTGAAAAAGGATCCTTTGAATTTCTGTTGGATTATCCGGAATTTTTCGCCCCCGCCTAGGTAGTTTACCATGTCGGTGCTTGTCACTATTCCTTGCAGTCTCTTTGTCCCTGGATCCACGATGGGTATGCGGCGAAAGCCTTCTTTTGCCATTACGTGAACAACGTCATAGACAGAGGTTGTGAGTGACGCTGTGATTACCGGGCGCTTGGCTATTGTCATGATTTCTCCTTCATGGTGCTCAGAGGGGTGGCCTTTCATCTTTACCGGACCGCTCTCTCGCAGTGTTCGTCTGAAGCTTTCACTCCTTCTTCTACTGCTCATCTAAGATCGAACCTCAAACAAGAGCTTTTACAACATCTTCTCGATCAACGACGCCTACGAGTTCACCTTTCTCGTCAACAACCGGTAGCCGTCCAATATTCTTTTGAAGCAAGATTTCCGCAGCCTCCTTCACAGTGGACATGGGCTTAAGAGAAACTACTGACGTTTTCATTACAGCGGAGATGCGTGAAGTTTTCTTGAACCGGCCTTTCTTCGCCTCGAAAGCTGGAAAGAAGGAACCGCTATCAAGCATGTCGGCTTGGGTGACGATGCCCATTAATCTCTTTTTCTTCACAACTGGACATGCAGCGAATTTTCGTTTCTGGATTTTGCGCCATACATTGTCAATTTCATCATCTGGAGAGCATGTGGTGAGGTCTTTCGTCATAATTTCGGAGACAGGTCTCGAAAGTTTCGGTGAATCTTTTTTCAAAAAAGCGGCGATGAAGTTCTCTAGTCCTAGCATTCCCATATAGGTTCTATCCTGCGGGGATTTTACCACTGCCACATACCATTTGTCAAAGCGATGCATTTCTTTTAAGGCTTGCAGCGCAGGCATATCCATAGTGGCAATAAAAGGCGGCGTGGATATTATTCCTTTGACACGTAAGGGCGAAATGGAGGAGCTTATTGTCATGATGTTGCGACGTGAAACAATGCCTTCGACACGTTTTCTCCCGTCAACTATTGGAAGAACCCTAAGGTTTCGGTTACGGAGAACTGCTCTGGCTTTGGTTGCGAGTTCATCCACGTAGAGTGAGGGGTAGCTATGTGTCATTATATCTTTTACGAGCAAGCAACCAGTCCTTCTAATACTCGCCTCCGCTCTCGGTGCGGCAGTCTTCGCAGATGAATTCGCCCTCTATTTCCCTCAATCGGCCAGACCATTGCCCACAGCGGTCGCAGTAGCCAGCCATTGGAGAAGTTTCCATTGTTTCTTCCATATTTCCACTCTCAATGCGAATCTTCTCTTGAATGGTTTCCAAAAGCTCCGGTGTAACTGCTAAGACATCTTTACTTGAAATAATGCCTACGAGGTCACCCTTGTAGACTACACCAAGTCTTCTCACATTGAGCCTACTCATCTGTCTAGCTGCATTGCTGAGTGTTTCATCAGGAGTTATGGTGATCAAAGGCGCTGTCATGACATCCTTTGCCTTAAGCTTGCTGGGCAGCCTATTCTTGGCTAAAACTCGCGTCACAAGATCTCTTTCAGTAATTATCCCTAGAGGTCTCCCATCCTCGTCTGTTACGATTATGCAACCTAATCGCTGCACTTCCATTAGCTGGGCCATCGTATCCACAGTCTCGGTTTCGCTAACCGTGATGACTGGACTAGACATGACGTCTTTGACGAGCATCCGTGTTCTTAACCCGATTTCAGACATCGCTATTCCCCACTCATACGAGAATAAATGGAAGGTTTATTAAAATCCTTTCCTCGTTCAAGAGAAGTTCAGTATCCAGAGGCATAGAACAACTGAGAAGTTAAGAACAACCGCTGCTCCTATCTGAGTTTTCAACCGCCTTTGTCTTCAGTACGCTTTGCATTTCGCCAGCATTTGAAACATTTCATTCGGTCTATGCGCGGCAAATCTTATAAAGATAGAAAACAGTCTAGAAAAAAGGTAGAAACAGTACAGTAAAATAGGGTGAAACCTTTGATTCAAGTTCTAATCATAGAAACGTTGACGCAAATGGTTGAAGACGTCATTGCCTTTATACCATCACTGATTGCAGCTATCATCATAATATTCATCGGATACCTGGTTGGCGCGGTAGCCGGCAGAGCTGTGAATAAGCTCATTGAGAAGATGGGAATCGAAAAGACCTTTGAACAAAGCAACACGGGTAGAGCCTTTAGATCAGCGGGCTTCGACCTGTCATCTTTTGTTGGAGGCATTACGAAAGCTTTCGTCATCATTCTGTCCATCATCCTAGCGATACAAATCCTTGACATCGGAGGAACCTTGGGCCAGTATCTAATAGATGTGGCGGCCTACCTGCCCAGACTGCTCGGAGGAATAGTGATCATAGTCTTAGGTACAGTGCTAGTTGATTTCTTAGCGTCCCTCATTGGAAGAACATTGAAGCTCACCTTTCCGGAACCTAAGATCGAAATAGTAGATATGCTGAGAAATCTGCTTCAGATTGGTTTAGTGGCGGTGGTGCTCTTAATAGCGTTGGATCTTATGCTTCTTGCTGGCGATTTGGTCTATCCCCTGATCTTGGGATTTGTCATAATAGCTGCTGGAATAGCATTAACTGATGGTCTCATCAAATCGATCACCACCGAACATCAAGAGTTCACGCCAGTAGCTGGATATGCAAAATTCGTGTTATACAGCATCTTCCTCATCATTGGCGCTGGAGCGATATTCGCAACATTTCAAGGAGTGACAAATGTGGTAGCCAATATTTCCTGGGCCTTCGCGATTGCATTAGCCATAATGCTAATCCCAGTTATGTATAATCTAGCCAAGAAGATGTCTAAAGAGTCTTCCTGACACGCTTCTGATTCCCCCTACCAAATTCTCCCTTTTTTTACCTCTAGCCAGTTCCGATGCTTTGGTGTTGGTCTGTTATCTTTCCTCTGCCAGAGGGGATGAAGGCTTGGATTTCTTCGATTGGAATCTTGGAGACACTACCTCGTTTGCCTTTGGGAACCTTCTGTCTTAGCATCTGGCGTATTTTTTTCGCTAGTTTACTGCTTGGAAGATCTCCAGGAGCGATCTCCACATAGATGTCAGTCTTATCTTTCACTGCGTCTTTAGGCCCGCCTACTACAGCTGGAAGATCTGCTTTAATATCAACTCCTACAGCAAGTCGTAGCGGGGCTCTTCTAACATAGTTCTTTTTGCCTCGAATCATAAAGGCTCCTTTCCGCAGGTACTCTCCTGAAGGAGGAGTCTTGCTTACCTGTTGTGGACGCACCCAGTAAACGTCAATTGCGCTGAATTTGGCTTTCCAAGCGCGTGAATGGGACGCTGCTAGCTGGGCTGCCTCATTTATTGACTGTTGAGACGGTGTTTTTCGCCCAGTTTTTATCAGCACGAATGGGGCACCTGCAATGTCGGCGTGAAAAACCAGGTCGTGAGGTTCCATATGTTTTTTTATTAGAATCTCGTTTGTGACGGCGTCTTTTCCGCCGACTACTAGCAGATTTTCAGAGGTGTGAAACCATCTGAACTTCTCATACCATGCTTTCTTTCTTGTCTTCCTAATCGGCTTTTCAGTCTCTTCAATTGCGATTTCTTTCCGTAGTGTCAGCTTTTTGATGCGATTTTTCGTTTTCTCAATTGCCTTTTGGGCACCCTCTACTTTCTTCTCGGCCTTCTTCGCTCGATCATAGTAGGTTGATGCGTTTTCTTGAACTGAGTGGCGAAGTCTTAACGAGAAGGAAAGATCTTCAATTGACAAGTCGATAAGTAGCTTTTTTGTATCAAGAGACTTAAAATGAACTGATGGTGCCTTTTTCTCTCTTTTCTCAGCTTCAATTTCAGAAATGATTGTCTGCCATGTCTTTCCCCTCTTCTTCTCCTCCATAATTCTTTGCAGAAACATCTGCAACTGATGAAAGTGGGCATAGATTTTGTCTCCGATCTTCCTCATGCGTTCCGCCTTTTGCTTCGTCTTCTCGACAGACTGCTGCTGTTCATGAAGAATCCTTTTCTGTCTAGCAATCTCTCGTTCAACCTCCTCTGCCGCGGCTGTAACTTCCTGTCCAACAAAGATTTTTGCGAAGTACTCATCTGACGCTTCGTTGAAGTTTTCAAATTTCTTATGCTTTAGCCCGCTGTATTTCATCAACGGGACGGGGACAACGTCAATCCATGTTCCTTTCTCGTCCATTATTATGCATGGTTTAGGCTTTCCGGCTTCAAGATAAGCGAGAATCTCTTTGAGAGCCGCAAAAACTTTCTCTAAGTCCCTGCTTTCCAGTAGCTCGCATCTCTTGTTCTTATCCACTTGAGCGCGGAGAAGAATCTCTTCAGCATAGACACCGCCTATGCTTAGAAATCTTGTAAGCGCCTTGACCACCTCTAACCTTTTGAACTTCCTCAGTTCAGCCAGGTCAGATGACTCCAAACATAGAGGGTTTTCTCCGCTTGGAGGAGGGTAATGAAAAGTTTTCCCTCTCAAAACATCTCTATCACGCATCCTTTTAGACATAAAGGCCTGTTGAATGATGCCTTGCTGATCGACAAGTATTATGTTGCCCTCGCCGAACAGCTCGAAAACAAGCTTGAATTCACCCTTTCGCCGACCAGCCTTAACTACTGCAATTCGTTCAAACTTGTGCTGGCTGATTTCACAGATCGTGCCGTTTCTGAGGTGTTTGCGGAGAGCCATACAGAAGGCAGGGGGCTTTTGAGGCTTTTCGAGAGTATAGGAGGTCAGATGCAATCGCTTGCCTGATTCGACTAGGAGGTTTAGAGGGGGCTGGTTGGGTTGATGGAGTTTCAGAAGCAGGGTTTTCCCTTTGATTTGATAGATGTTTTGTATTCGAGCGCCTTCGAGCCGCTTCTTGAGTTCTAAGACTATTGCAGCTATGTCGAAGCTTGTCACCGTTCTTTTCACGATTTTTCCCTTTTGAGCAAGATATTAGTTAGAGCGCTTTAAAGGGTTTACAACAATGAGGTTGATGGAAGGAGGGATGGCTCACATTCAATTCTCATTCCATCATAGGTAACTTGATGCTGCTTGCCCTCAGATTTCCTGTGATCCTAGAGGATTTTCCCCTTAGTTCCTCCAAGTGCGTCAACATAGCGGATAAAAACCTTAAATTGGAAGGCATGGAATCTATAAGAAAAGCAGAATTCCTTTGAGCTGAAGTTTCATGAAGCCACTGACTGTAATTTACTGGAGCCGCGCCGTTTTGGGAGTGGTTATCGGAGTCTTATGCGCCTTCTACGTATATTTCACAGTTACTAGTGAACTTGGAAGTTTCTATACTCTGTTAACCGGGTTATCCTTTGCATTGCTCTTCTACATCGTCGTCTACTACGTTGTGAAGTTCAAGTATTTTGCGAGAGTTGAGAAGCAATCGAAACTGATGACGCAGGGAATTGGGATTTACTTTTTTGCGTGGATTGTTTCGTGGACATTAATTGTTACTTTGCTGATGCCGTCGGTTTCAGTTAGCGTTTATGTTGATGGAGGATTGACTGCGGAGCAGGATCTTTGGGTGGCTGCGTGGGGCAATGGTGGGACGGTGACGCAGAACGTGACAATCACCTCTGGTACTGCTAGGATGGCTTTGATACAGCCTGGAACTTACATGTTTCAGTTGGGAGGAGGGCTTACCGGATATGAAGTGGTAAATCAGAATCAGACTATGACGGTGGGTTGGGTGGAGGCTGCTAGTGTGAGTTTCAACGTTTCTGTAGCTTCTGAATAGTCTGCCCGTATTGAGCTATGCTTGTTTGACCTTTTTGGTTTAGGTCTCTAGGTTTTGTATCGTTCTTCAGGGTTTTGAGAAAAAGCCTAGTATAGTCATGCCATGCTGAGAAGAAGCCGCGGTCAAAGTCTTCGTGGAAGCGGCTTTGAACGTGTCTCTGGAATTCTCTTTTATGTTGTTGCAGTGATGCGCGATCTTGAGGGTTAAGGTTTTGGAGGAAGGTGTATTGGTTATTGTTGGTCTTTTGAGCTAGGAGCATGCCTTGAAGGGCTTTGTAGTAGCCATGATTCCATGCGTTTTTCTGTATTTTCTGTTTTATGCGTTTGAGTTGACGTTGAGCAGCTGTGAATTGGCGGTTGTTGAGGAGTTGGAAGTAGCGGGTTGTTTGAGCTTGCGGAAAGGAGGTGGTGGTGGCCGTGGGCTTTGACATGTCGTTTTACCTTCTCCTTCTCCTGCCTTCTCCTTCCTCTGCTTCTTCTATTCCGTTTTGCGTGATTTTGAAAATGCCTTCTCCGTCAGGGAGGTAGGGGCTGCTGACGAGGCGAGCAATGCGAATGGGTCCGCGGCTGGCTTTGCGGAGGTAAATGCGGGTGTGGCTCGTGTGGGCTACGATGTGGCCGCCGATGGGGTGGACAGCATCGCCGAAGAATACGTCAGGTTTTGCCATGACTTGGTTGGTGACGACGGTGACAGCGTTGAAGGCTCTTGCGAGGCGGATGAGCTTGTGCATGTGTTTGTTCAGTTTTTGTTGGCGGAGGGCAAGAGTTTCTCTGCCGACATATTCACTGCGGAAGTGGCTGGTAAGGGAGTCGATGATAATCAGGCGGATGTTGTTTTGTTTTATCACTTTGTCGGCGTTTTCAAGGAGGAAGATTTGATGGTCGCTGGTGTAAGCGTCGGCGACTACGACGTTTTTAGCTACTTCTGGCGGGTCTAAGTCAAGGTGTTGTGCCATTTGGACTAGACGTTCAGTACGAAACGTGTTTTCTGTGTCAAGGTAGAGGGCTGCAGCACTTAGCCCACCCTGCTGAGCGGGGAGCTGCACATTGACGCAGAGTTGATGGCAGAGCTGGCTTTTGCCGCTGCCATATTCGCCGTAGAATTCGGTGATAGTTTGAGTTTCCAAACCTCCACCGAGGAGATTATCAAGGACTTCGCTCCCGGTGGAGAGGCGGTCAATGTTCTCACGTTGCTTAAGCAGTTCATCAGCGCGGATGAACGCGAGGTCAATGCTACCGCGGGCGAGACGGATGACGTCGAGGGCTTTCTTTTCGCTGATACCTGCGGGTTCAAGTTCGCGGGCCGTGGCTGTGGCGAGAGATTCAATGGTGTGGAAACCCATTTCTTTCAGTTTCTGGCTAGTGGCAGGACCCACACCTGGAAGATCTTCTAGAACTTCATATTTTGGCTTGGGGGTTGTGGAATCAGTCTGAGGTTGAGGTTCATCTTCAGTAACTGTCATTTTTAAGTGACTATCCAAATATGCACAGGGGACAGCAAACAATTTGAGGTTTAACATATTTAAAGTGCACGAAGAATTTGTTTGAGTTTTCTGGGAGACCCTACTGAAACTGTTCTAGACAATTATGTTCCATGGACTTTGTATATGGGAGAATTTGACTGATTTTCTCTTTACTCCCAACCGAGGATAGCCCCGATTTGCCACTAA